>Ga0213875_10001121_pt1 | contig 18473 bp, 14 predicted proteins | sample BarmaccomBMRX_R8_FD_160105 | JGI IMG/M metagenome (GOLD analysis project Ga0213875, IMG submission 160105) | Root-associated microbial communities from Barbacenia macrantha in rupestrian grasslands, the National Park of Serra do Cipo, Brazil - RX_R8 | ecosystem: Host-associated > Plants > Roots... | reverse complement strand
AAATTCTGGCCCTGAAGCAAGCAACAAAAACCCAAAGCCAGAAGGGTGACAGTACTTCTTGCTACGTGGAAAAAACGCACTTGACCCTCCTCATGTGACCCCGATTACTTTTTCGGGAGCAACCCTCTGGGTAAGATATCAGAATTGCGACCGCGCCAGAGAGCGCCAGTCCGCCCCGCTTTGCACGGGCCAACTCAAGCTAACCTCGTTCTACTTCAGTGCGTTAAGTGTGAGGCTGCAACTTTTTTATCGGCTTGCAGATCTGCCGACGCCCCCACGAGCGCAATTGCGTGATCCAGAAAATCGTTGGCAAGTGCATAGTTTTCGGCCCCGAGCATCGCGTGAGCCGCCTCGGCCAGCAGAGCGCTCCCCGGCTTTAGCGCCAAAATCGTCTGCGCGACCGCGGCTGCCTCGCTGGTTTTTCCATCGTTCAGCAAAATTTCGAGATAGCGCACCTGCGCCTCGGCATTTTCGGGATGCCTTTGAACCGTTCGCTCAACGCCGGCTCGATAGCGCGCAAACTGCTCATCCGGCGGGAGGCTGAGAAAATCGACCAGCCCAGCTGGATGCGGCAATCCCGATCGATTCGGACCCAACTCCCGGAAGCGCTGAAAAACCGCTTTCGCCTCGTCTGATTGCCCGGTGTTCGTAAGCGCCCGTCCTAAATGCAGCAATATGGTTGAATCTCGCGGCGCAAGCTGGTTGGCTTTGCGCAACACCTCAACCGCATCCCCGGATTTGCCTAAAGCTATATATGTTTGCCCCAGACGATCCAACACTGCCGCGTTCGTAGGCTCGCGTTTCGCAGCGAGCTCGAAATCGGGAAGCGCAGCGGCTATCTGCCCACGCCGGTAATTAAGTATGCCTCGCGCCATCAGTGCCGCCGTAAGATCCGGTTTCAAAGTAAGTGCCCGATTCAACTCCTCGATTGCTGCATCCGGGTTACTAACTCCTTCCGCTATCCCTAATTCGTAATGCCCGCCGGCATCGTTCGGATGCTTGCGAACAAACCATTTCAGATCCGCCATGCTCGCGTCCACGTTCTCGCCTAAAGCGATCTCGGCGAAAGCATGCTCGCGGCGCCCAACGTCATTCCCCGGCGCGAGTCTCATATATTTGTTCCACGCTTCGACCGCATCGCCAAAGTACCCGAGATCCGCCGAGTCATGCGCAATCGGAAGCTGAACATCCGCGCGCTCCGGAGCGAGCCGCGCCGCCCTGGCAAGCAGCTCGAGTGCTACATCCTTATGACTCAGTTCCGAATCAACCACGGCCAGATCGTAAAGCACGTCCACGTTGTCCGGTTCTTTGTTAAGCGCCTGCTGCAGCACTTCCCGCGCGCGCTCTTTGTGACCGGCATGCGAGGCCGCGAGTCCCAGATCGTAAAGCGCCTCAAAATTTTCCGGCGCCGCTTCTACCGTCCGATTTAGAAATGTCTCCGCCTTTTCGTACTGGTGGACGGCCGCGAGAGCCACGCCCATCGAAAAACTCAGGCGCGCATCTGTAGCGGCCAAAACAGAAAGGCGTTTCAGCGCTTCCTCCGCTTCCGCGCCACGCCCCAATTCGTAATCCGCCTGCATCCTAAGAATGTTGATCTCGGAACTCGTCTGCCTGCTTACTGCAAGACGATCCAAATACTTCAAAGCTTCTTCCCCCGCATTCCGGCGCACGGCAATTTGCGCGAGCTGGACCGTCGCATTCTCCTGTCCAGGACGCAGCCCGAGAACCTTCACAAACACCGCTCGCGCTTCTTCCAACTTGCCTGTCACCATCAGATGGTTGCCAAAATTGTTGAGCAATTCCGCCGAAGGCGAGGACACCGCAATCGCGTGTCGATAAGCTTTATCCGCGTCGGCGTATCTCTTCTCCTGATCCAGAACAACCGCCAGCACGCCCAGCGCCGTAACGTCGTTCGGATTAACTTGCAACTGCGCATGCAACACCCGTTCCGCAGTCGGCAGATCACCACGTTGGAGAGCGGTCAGCGCTTCCGAAATCGCGCCGCTCTGCGTAGACTGCGCTTCCAATGCACACGTTGTAATGAGCGCGAGCGCAAAAATCTGAAGCAAAAACCGCCGCATCGATAGAAGAGCTAAGTGCCATTCTAGCCATCCAGCTCGTCAACCGGCATTTGTGATACAGTGCCGCCTAATACAGGAGGTTCACATGAAATCCGTATTGCTGGCCTTGGCCGTCCTGGCTGCCCTGCCCGGCGCCGTTTTCAGTCGTCAGAAGTCCTTTGACCCGAATACACCCGACGGCGCGATGATCGGCTCGATCCAAAAGGAATCCGATCCCGCACACAAACAGACCATGCTCGAAGAATTCGTAAAAACATACCCCGACAGTTCCCAGGCAGGTTGGGCATGGGGACAATTACAAACTGCCTATTTACAAAGCCAGCAATACGACAAAGCTATGGAGGCCGGCAATAAAGCTTTGGCAACTGACTCCGGCAACACGGAGGTGGCATACAACAATCTCAAAGCGGCCGAAGGCAAGAATGATCCCGATGCGGTATTGAAATGGTCCGCAGAAACGTCTCGCGATGCTCGAAAAGAAATCGAGGCCTTTAAGCCGGGTACCGACGACAAGGCGCGCCTCGATTACGCGAAGCAAGTCGATACTTACACCGAGTATTCCGAATATGCAACGTCGCTCAAAACCACAGACTCCGCGAAAATCATCAGCCTGGTCGAGTCGATCGAGCAGCGGAATCCTCAAAGCCCCTATCTCGGCAAAGCCTATGGTCGATATTTGAACGCTCTACAGCAGAACGGCCAAAACGATAAAGCCGGAACAGCCGCAGAGCAAGAGTTACAGCGCGATGCCTCAAACGAAGATGTTCTGGTGTTCGCAGCCAGTTATAACATGCAGAAAAACAACCAGGACAAGTTATTGACCTATGCGACCAAGTTGTCCGAAGTTATGCAGACTAAGCCAAAGCCAGACGAAGTCAGCGATGCCGATTGGCAAAAAAAGAAAGAGACGATGTTAGGCTTGGCCTATTGGATGCAGGGCGTTAGCTACAACGGCCAGCATCAGTTTGCGCAGGCAGATAAGGCTCTCCGGCAAGGACTCCCGCTGGTCAAAACCAACAACCAGGTGCTTCCCATGGTTCTTTTTCAACTCGGTGTCGCCGATTTCGAACTGGGAAAAGCGTCAAAGAACAGGGCCATGATCCAGGATGCCTTGAAATTCTCTCAGCAATCAGCCGCTCTGAAAAGCCCTGTACAAACTGACGCGCAAAACAACGTTAAAGCCATCAGCCGGGAATTAGGACCACGCCACTGATCTCGAACTTGCCTTCCAATGCTCGGCTTGCTGTTAGCTCGATCGGCTCAGCTTTAACACCAGCAGTGTCATATCGTCGTGTTGAGCAGCGTTCCCGGTGAACTGATCGGCAGCATTGAATATCGCGCGAAGAATATGTTCCGCGGAGTTCTCGCGCGCCATGCTCGCAGCGTCCACCATGCGCTCTTCACCCCATTCCTCATCACTCTCGGTCATGGCTTCGCTGATGCCGTCAGTGTAAGCCAGCAGCAGATCGCCGTCTTCCAGAGTCAACGAACCTTCCACATACTTTGCACTGGGAAGCAACCCAATAACGGGACCGCCACCCTCCAGAGGCAATGACGCGTCCGACGAACCTCTTATCACGATCGGTGGATTATGGCCCGCGTTAACGTAATCCAATTCGCGGCTTGAAGGATCATAGATTCCAAAAAAGAAGGTCGCATACCGGTTCACCGCGGAGGCCTCATAGACTAATCGATTCATCCGCTGCATGAGAGTTGGCAAATGTATTGACCCAACCAGCGTCATGGTGTGCAGACAGGCGCGCAGACTTGCCATCAATAACGCCGCGGAAATCCCTTTACCGGAAACATCCCCGATCGCCAATCCGAGGCGACCGTCTTCGAGTTCGATCATGTCGTAGTAATCGCCGCCGACACCTTGCGCCGGCCGGCAAGCTCCCGCAAGACTTACTCCTGGAAGCTTTGGAATCACCTGCGGAAACAACCGCTCTTGCACTTCGTGCGCGATTTCAAGCTCCCGGTCGTTGCGCGCTCGCTGTGCCGCCTCCCTCGCGAGTGATTGCGCCAGTTCATCCACTTCGAGCGCCAGACCAGTTTGGGTAGCTACCGATTGCAGAACGCGCAGGTCCGTCGGTGTATATGGCTCTTCCGATCTCTTGGACCCGAGCGCCATCACGCCCATCAGCCGCTCCCGTCCGGGCAGCGGAAGCAGCAACTCGACCCGTGCATCATCCAAAACCCGCCGTTCCTCAGCGCTCGCTCGGCTGAGCCACTCCTCCGGACGATCTCGGTACACGGTGGCCGGGCGATTTGTCCGAATCAGATTCTCCACCGTTGCCGAACTCTCCAACAATGAGATCGGCCCTGTGACATTGAACCCGACTGCCTGCTGCAAAGCGAACGCACCCCCGCCTCGCAGCCACACCGCAATCTGCGGAACATGCAGCACCTCAGAGATCCGCCGCGACACCGTCTCAATCAGCCGATTCTTCTCCCCAAAGCCTCTGGCATCGTCTGAGATCTCGCTCAACACGACTTCTGCGTTGTACGCTTCCCGAAAGAACTTTCGATCTAGCCATCTCTGCAGGCGATTGCTCAGACTGTCCCGCGCCACAAACGCACGAAACAGCAATCCCACCAATGCGGCAATTAGAATGACAGTCAGCGCTGGATGTTGCTTGCGTTCCATCATGGGCACGATGAAGCGCAGTATCAGAAATGCCGCGATCGCAACCTGGATGATCACGAGCGTGGCTTTCGCAACCAGATATTTCGTCCCGATCCGCAGCAGAACACGTAAATCCATCGCTCGTTGCACCACCAGGACATAAGCCAACGTTAAAGGGAAGAGAACCGCGAAAGGAACTACGATCTCAAACTGAGATCCGGAGTGGAACGAATATCCAAAAAATGGCAGAAGCCCAAACATGATCAGCATCGGCCCGAGCGATAGCGCGCTTCCAACTGCGAGTACTCTCAACCGGCGGCGAGCATCCGGTGTTGTTGCTGACCGCAGCTTGTCGAAAATCGCGATCAGGAAAAAAATGACACACGCGCTCTCTCCGCCGTTCAGAATCTTCTCGCTCCACGAGGAAGTCCCAATCCAGCCCGCCACTCTCCTCGCATCGAATGCCTGCAGAGATCCGAACCACAGAGATATTGCCAGTGCGTATACCTGGCTTGCGAGAATAATCCATTTCACAGCAGGCCACCGCGCGTCAATACGCGAGCGTTCTGGAAAAAAGAATCCGAACCACAACAAAGCAGGATAGGCCAGAACTCCGACGAGAGTGCGCCAGATATCGAACACAAGGTATGAAATTCCGCCCCACCAATCTGCGTGTATGTCGCCAAATGCGACCTCCGGCAAAGTCAAAAGCAGCAACACGAGCCAGGCGTTTGGATCCTTCGGTCGTGCAACAACCACCCAATAGCCCACCAGCAGGCCGAGCAGTGGCACGCCCAAAACCGGTATTAGATAGGCGAAGTATCCAGCTAAACTAAAACCCGGTGATTCTCTCGGCCCCAGCGTAATGGCCGCGCTCTTCACTACCCCGTTCGAACCCCGGACGCCCACCTCCAAAATCTCGCCGGGTCTTGCGTGCGCTAGATAATCGGTAAATTGAGCGTCGCCCGTGTATGGGCGTCTGTCAAACACCTCCAGCAGATCGCCCTCTCGAACACGGGCTGCTTTTGTCTCTTTCGCGAGGCTGTGCACAGTCCGGTCGTCACCGATAAGGAATGGGACATTCGCATGCCGCTCGCGATGGAACCACGTCTCCGAAAGAGCATCAACTCCTGTGACGTAGTAGGCCATACTAACGCCCGCCCACAGGAAGAGAAGAAGATAGAGAAAACGCGAAACGCGGCGGCTAGTCATTTCTCGTGCAAGCGCTATATATTACTGCACTGCGTCACTCGACGTAAGCACCTGCTGCAGCCGGTCGGCGAAATTTTCACCGGATTCCGTTTCGAGAAGCCGCTTCGCTACAGGAAGTGAAGAATCCAGTTCATGTACTAATCGCAACAAACTCCTGATATTCGATTGGATCAGGTTGGCAGAGCCGGGTGTATCCGCTCGCGGCAAATAGTGGCTGTCCACGCCAAAATCGATTCGAAGATCCTCCTGCTCGAGCGCTTGCCGATCCGTGCCGTTATCGAACTCGGGACCAAAACACGACAGTTCGACTCGCGTCGGGGTAAGCGCCCAATCACCATCGAATTGCCATAAGTCCCACCAGCTTTCGAGACTATAGGCGACGTCCTCGCCCTGGTATTCCCCAAGCGACCCCATCAGTTCGGAAACGTCCACCGGCCCATTTACTGGCCGTTCCAGTAGCGGTGGTTCAGTCGCATCAATGGCGTGAATGGCGAGAACCGATTGCGGCTGCTCCCGTTGCGAGAAGGGAAACAATCGCAGCAGCTTTTCGAAATGCCGGATGCGATTGGCGCGGCTGTGTCGATCGAGCCAAATGGACAGGAACAATTGATCTGTCACGCCTCCATTATCAGGCAACGCGTTCGTCCGGCAGCCCCAAAACAAAACCCAACGAAAATGTTGAGATAATGGTAGGTAACTGTGCTTCTCTTCATATTGCTGCTCGGGTTGTTCGCCGCGGTCGCCGTCGCCGCATATCAGTTATCTCAAGCCCGCCGTTGGCGCCAAACCGCAAATGAAGCTTTAGAACACGCCGAAAAACAGCGCTCCGAGCTGGATGAAGCCAAACGCATCGCCATTCAAAAGGAAGCCGAAAGCGCGAAGAACCGGGAGCTCGCGGAAATGCAGATGAGACTTCTCACTCAAACGCAACAGCAACTGGAAGAAAAATTTCGGGCCTTAGCCGCCGAAGCTTTGCAAACTAACAGCCAGCTTTTTCTGGATCGCAGCCGCGATCAGATTCAGCACCTCGTCGAACCCGTCAATCAATCGCTTCGCCGCTTCGAGGAGCAGGTTCAGGCCGTCGAGCAATCGCGAGTCGGCGCGTACGCCGGTATTTCAGCCCAGGTGCAAGCCCTGACCCAACTGCAGGAGCGCGTCCGCCAATCGACAGACCAGCTCAAAACCGCTCTGCGCTCGCCAATTCAACGCGGCCGTTGGGGAGAAATGCAATTGCGCCGCGTCGTCGAGCTTGCCGGAATGCTCGAATATTGCGATTTCGCCGAGCAAAAAACTTTATTCGGCGAGACCAATCAGCGCCCCGACTTAATCGTTCGTTTGCCGAATCAATGCCAGGTCGTCGTTGACGCTAAGGTCTCGCTCGAAGCTTATCTCCGCGCTATCGAGGCGCAAGATGAAGCCGAACGGTCCAGACACCTCATAGCTCACGCGGATCAAGTTCGAAAGCATGTGAAATCGCTCGGCGAGAAAGCCTACTGGGGTCGGCTCGCGTGTTCGCCCGAATTCGCCGTCGCATTTCTGCCGCTCGAATCGCTCTTCAGCGCCGCTCTGGAACACGATCCCACGCTCCTCGACTTCGGCGTAGAGCGACGCGTGCTCATCGCCACTCCTCTCACTCTCATCAGCCTGTTGCTCACAGTCGCTCATGGCTGGCGCCAACAGGCATTGGCGGAGAACATCGATAAAATTCGCGAAACCGGCCTGGATTTATATAAAAGGCTGCTCACGATGCATCAGCATTTCGCAAAATTGGGCGACGCTATCGAACGAACCGTAACTACCTACAACGATACCGTCGGTTCGCTCGAGCGAAATGTCCTTTCCTCAGCCCGTAAGTTCAACGAGCTCCGTCCGGCCAACGCGGAACAGCTTGAGGAAATGAATGGCGTCGGCCTAACACCCCGCCCGCTCGACGGATCAAAGTGGCAGCTCCTAGAAGCCGCTAAGCGCGGCTGACTGCGCTATCATACGGATCTGGATGACTCCACTCGACCTGCGCCCGCTCAGTGTCGGCGAGATTCTTGACCGGTCGTTCACCTTATACCGGCGGCATTTTGTGCTGTTCATCGGCATTGCTGCGCTTCCGCAACTCCTCTCCCTCACCTTCCAGCTAACCAGGACATTCGCAACCGCCGCGCCGAACCGGAACATCGCTCTTGCCTTTTCATTAACTGCGGCTCTTCTGATGTTAATTGGCGGGATCATCACCATCGTGGCATCGCTGTTTTCGGAAGCCGCCACATTCCTCGCCGTCAGCGATCTCTACCTGGGCCGAACGGTAAGCATTTCGGATTGTCTACGTCGCGCCTGGAGTGAGATCGGTACGGTATTCGTCGTCGGCATTTTGACTGCGGTGGCATTTTTGGCTGGTTGCATCGCTCTGATCGTTCCGGGTATTTATATCTTCTGTCGCCTGTTGGTGAGCGTGCCCGCAGCTTTGATCGAGCGACGCAGTGCGTCCGATGCAATGAGCCGAAGTTGGAGACTCGAAGAAAACAATGTCGGACGAGCTTTCGTCGTCGTCGCCGTCTACTTCGTGATCAGCGTTGCGGCCACAATGCTATTTCAATTGCCGTTTACAATCGCCGCACTCGTCTACAAAAACAATTTTGCGATGCTGCAAGTTTGGACAGCGATAACGATTGTGGGCAACACGATCATAAGTAGTCTTGTGAGTCCCATCTTTCACATCGCCATCTCTGTCTTCTACTTTGACTTGCGCGTTCGCAAGGAGGGTTTTGATCTTCAGTTCATGATGGACCCCACGAGCGAGCGCCTGACGCCTCCAGGTAGTGGCTCTGTCCCCTCTATTCTTGGTTAGCATTCTTTTGCTGCTGGTCTCGGCTGCCGTTGCTCAGCCGCCGCAGGACCACTCCCTCGCCTTCGAACAAAGCCTCAAATCTCCGCTGCCTGTCGGCGTAGCCGAGCGCGAGGCGCGCAAAGAGCTGAAGCAGATCCTTTCACAACCCGAGTTCTCTCAGGTCATGCGACCGCCATCTCCTTGGGATCGCTTAAAACAGCAAGTCGTCGGATGGATCCTGAAACAGTTCGCAGATCTTTTCAAAGCGGTCGCCAAACACCCCACGACAAGCCGCATCGTCTTCTGGTCTGCCGCGCTGGGTGCGCTGGGTGCCATCGCATTTCTGCTGTTTCAACTGTTCCTGAATCGGGAAAAGTCAATGCTGAACTTGTCCGGCGCGCCGCAAGCGCCTACGCACACCTCTGATGAGTGGATTCAAGCCGCTCGTTCGGCATCACAGGAGGGCGATCTCAACAAAGCGATTCAATGCTTGTATTGGGCGTCGATTGTGTGGCTGCAATCGGCGGGCACTTTGCCAAGAACCGCCGGCCTGACGCCGCGTGAACTTCTGCGCGCGGGAACGGCCAAGAAAGACACTGCCGCGTTGGTGAGCTTGACGTCTTCGCTCGAGAAATTCTGGTATCGACGCATGCCCGCAACCGCTGATGATTTCGCCGCTTGCCTGCGTTCTGTGGAAGCGCTCGGATGCAAATTGGAATAACAAGCGCCGATCGCAAGCTAATGTGGTTCACAGCCGGCCTATTTGTCTTATTGACAATCGTCGCCATTTTCAGTGCCCCCACACCGGAAAGTGAAGCTTCCACCATTCCTTCTACTTATGTGTCCACAGCAGGGGGTGCTCGCGCCGCCTTTCTCTTACTGCAACGGCTCGGAATAAACGCACAGCGTTGGGAGGAGCCGCCCTTCCGCCTGAATTCTTTTTCCGCCTCTCAAACAGTAGCGGTTTTCGCTGAACCCGTCGGCAAACCTTCGCACGCGGAGCGTGCAGCCCTCAATCAATTCGTCGAGCGTGGAGGCCGCGTACTCTTTTGTGGGCGCAATTTCCCCGATTTTTTCCCAGAGATCAACCCTGAAAAAATTGACCCCGATACCTGGGCTGCAAATCACGGCGCGGGACAGATTGTTCATTGGCGCACTGCTGCCCCGCTCACGAACGAAAATATCGAGTCTCATCTGCCGCTATTCCTAAACAGCATCGGTGTTGATTCACGTAAAAGTGTCTTATGGGATGAATACTTTCATGGTGAACGCGGATCACTTTGGGATTACATGGGACGCGTACCGGCAATCAGATGGGCATCCCTTACAGTCGCGTTTCTTTCCGGCGCGACACTCTTCACGTTCAGCCGCAGACGAGGACCAGTAATCCCGACCCCCAGAGTCTCGCGTCTATCGCCGCTCGAATTCATAGATAGCTTGGGTACGCTCTACCGAAAAGCCAAGGCAACCGGGCTTCCCGTTGAGATCAATGCCCGTGAACTGCGTCTTCAGCTCTTGCGAAAGCTGGCTCTCCCGCGAGACATTGCAGACGAAGACCTTGCGCACGCGGCCTCTATTCGCCTGGGTTGGAACGGATCCGAATTGCTCAACGCATTCGCCCAATCGCGCAACGCAAGCTTCACTCCCGCTCAGGCCCTCACCCTCGTGCAGTCGCTGAAGCGCTTCACCGCAAACTTGGCTCGCTAATGGAAAACTTCTCACGACTCGCCGCGCACGTCCGCACGGAACTTTCGAAAGTCATAGTCGGGCAGGCCGACGTTGTCGACCAGCTTCTGCTCGTGGTTGCTTGCGGCGGGCATGCCTTGATTGAAGGCGTCCCGGGACTTGGAAAAACACTCGCCGCAAAGTCTCTCGCCCGAATCTGCGGTCTGCAGTTTCAGCGCGTGCAATGCACCCCGGACTTGATGCCCGCCGATATCACCGGCACAAACGTCTTCCGTCTGGCTGACAGCTCCTTCCAACTGCATCAAGGCCCGGTCTTCACCGAAATCCTGCTGGTGGACGAAATCAATCGCACGCCGCCGCGAACCCAATCGGCGTTGCTCGAAGCGATGGAAGAGCGCCAAGTTACCATCGACGGCGTGCGGTATCCCTTGCCGCGGAACTTCACAGTTCTGGCGATACAGAACCCCATCGAGTTCGAAGGCACTTACCCACTGCCCGAGGCGCAATTAGATCGCTTTCTATTTAAGATCCGCATCGCCTATCCGTCCGAAGAAGAAGAGCAAAGCATCCTGGTGCGCTATGAAACCGGTTTCGATGCGAGGCGATGGGAAGAAGTGCCGCTCGCGACTGCCGAAGAGGGCTTGCTGAACGCAGCGCGTGCAGAAATTGAGCAAGTGCATATCGAGCCAACACTCCTCCCCTACCTGGTATCCATCGTTCGTCGCACGCGCGATTGGCCGGCCGTGGCCTTAGGAGCGAGTCCTCGCGCTGCAGTCGGCCTTCTGTACGTGAGCCGTGCGTTGGCCGCTATGGATGGTCGCGATTACCTTCTGCCGGACGATGTCAAAGGTGCGGCTCTCCCGGTCCTGCGGCATCGCATCGTGCTCAAGCCGGAAGCCGAGATCGAAGGCTTGCTGCCCGACAACGTCCTTCAGCAGATTGTCGCAAGCGTCGAAATTCCAAAGAGCCGGACATGACCGGAGCGCTCGCGCCCGAGCCTGTTGAAGCGGTCGTTCGCAAAAAAAGCCGATTGCCCTTCGGCTTCGGGCCGCGCTTCTTTCTGTCGACCATGCTGGGTCTGATCTGGCTCGTACCGCTCTGGTGGTCAATTCGCTTTTTGCCCTTATTTCTCGTGTGGCATGCTCTCGTGCTCATCGCGTGGCTGTGGGATTTGATGCGTTTGCCCCGTCCGCAAAATCTGCGGGCGCGTCGATCCTGGGGAGGACCGTTAATTCTCGGACGTCCCGTGACAGTCGGCATTGCGGTCGAGCACAGGAGAGGCATATCGTTGCAAGTATCTGTTATCGATGAACTCGCGCCCACCCTGTACGACAATGTTCCGCAATTCGATTTGAGCCTGCCGCCCGGCGGGCAAGCGCTCCGCGAATACAACGTCATCCCGCATAAGCGCGGCGACACGAAGATAGGCTCCCTGTTCCTTCGCTACCGAACCGGGTTTGCTTTTGCGGAATGTTGGGCCGTCGCTCCCCTCGCGCAAACGGTCTGCGTTCTCCCAGATCTTACCGAAGCGAATGAACAAGCGCTCTATCTGATTCGCAGCCGCCAAATAGATATTCAGAAAAGACGCCATCGCGATCCCGGCTTAGGTCGCGAATTTGAGTCGCTGCGTGAATACCGCGAAGGAGATGAACTGAGAGAGGTCTGCTGGCCGGCAACGGCGCGCCGTCATAATTTAATCACCAGAACGTTCACGGTCGAGCGCAGTCAGACCGTTTGGGTAATGATCGATGCGGGCCGCCTCATGCGCGCAGAGATCGAGCGATCCGATCGCAATTTCCGATTAGCAAAACTGGATTACTCCATCGATGCCGCCCTGTCGATTGCACAGGTTGCCGCGCAATACGGAGACCGGGTCGGAGCGGTTGCCTATGGGCGTGGTATCCAGCAACTTATCGGCGCCGGGCGTGGTCCCGCGCATATACGGCAGTGGGTCGACGCCCTGGCGCATGTGCGATCCGAGGCAACGGAAGCGAACCATGGCCTCGCAGCTCGTGCATTACTTCGGAAGCAGACGCGCCGCGCACTGGTGGTTTGGATCACCGATTTTGCCGAAACCGCCGCAACTCCGGACGTGGTCGAATATGCTGCTCAAATCGCAAAACGGCATCTGGTTCTGTTTGCGGTGGTCAGTCAGCCCGATTTGGCGATGGCAGCGCGGCAGATACCGGAAACAGAGCCCGAGATGTACCGCGGCGCGGCCGCACTCGGTCTGCTTCAACGTCGCGAGATTCTGATCCGCAGTCTTCGTCAGCAAGGCGTTCTGGCCCTGGAAGTCACGCCCGGTAAACTGAGCACCGCTCTCGTGAACGAATATCTCGCAATCAAAGATCGCAACTTACTTTAGAGTTACTCGCGAGGGAAGATAAAGTGCGAGCGCGCTTCCCAAAGCCGCTGCCAGTGTGAATTTGAGCGCGGCCGGAACATGCGTGGGCGAAAAGAACCCCTCAATCGCGCCCGCAATCAGGAGGATGGGAATCACTCCAACCAACAATCGAATGGCCCGAGTTCCCGCCGCTGTTACAGCATCGCGCCACGGCAGCATTCCGGGAAAGAAAACGCCTCGCGCCAGCTCCAGTCCAGCGGCGCCTGCGATCAAAATCGCCGGAATCTCGAGCACTCCATGCGCCGCGACGAAACTCCAGAGCGATAATGCCATCCCGGCTTGCGCGGTTGCCGTGCCGATAACTCCCACCATCAGTCCGTTAAAAAACATGAGCCAAATGGTTCCGATGCCGGTGATCCCGAGCGCAAAGGCGCTGAACGCCACGCTCAGGTTGTTCGTCGCGATGAACGATGATGCAAGCGGCTTAACGGCAACGACCGGTTCGGTCCACATTTTTCGTTGCTCAATCGTGTCCATCATCTGCGGGCCGAGAAAACGGTGCGCGAAGCCGGGATCGTGTGCACTCGCTGCCCAACCGGCAATCCCGCCGGCCGTAAATAATGCTGCTGCGAGAAAAACCAGCGGAAGGCTGGCCCTAAAAATGCCAGGATATTCGACGAGGTAAAAACGAATGAGCCGCTTACCCTCCGCAGGGTGACCGGCATATAAAAAGTTATGACAACGGCCTAGCAGCTGGTTAAGGTTGTTAGCGAAATGCGTACTGGTGCGGTCCTCGACCACCGCCGAAAGGTCGGAAGCGGTTTGCCGGTAAAGTAGTCCGAGTTCCTGAAGCTCTTGTCCGCTAAGATTGCTCAAGTTGCGCTCAGCGGAATCGAGCAAACGCTCGAGGCGCTCCCAGTGCGCTTTTCGCTTGTTCAGCCAGCGATTTGAAATCATGTTCTCCGACCCGAGTAGCGCTTCCCTCCCCCCGGGCTCCTTTCACGAGAGCCATACGATAGAAACGCCCGAACAGACAAACATCGAGTTTACTGTAGCGGGCGTGGGCAGCCGTGCCCTCGCGCTTACGATTGACACGCTCATTCAGGCAGGCATCGCGCTGGTCGTCTTGGCCGTTTTCACGCTCACAGCGGGAATTTGGAGTGCCCTGCCGCTTGCCGGTATCTGGCTCTCGGCGATCCTGATCATGATCGTGTTCCTGCTCTACTACGGATACTTCGCGCTGTTTGAGATTTTCTGGAACGGACAAACACCGGGTAAACGCCGCGTCGGACTTCGCGTCATAAAGGATACCGGCCGTCGACTCAGCGCGGTCGAGACCGTTGCGCGTAATCTGCTCCGCATTGTGGATCAACTGCCCGGGTTCTACGCGGTTGGAATTGTGGTGTCCCTGCTGAATAAGCAAAACAAGCGCCTGGGAGATTTGGTCGTGGGTTCGTTAGTCGTACGCGAGAGCTCGTCGTCGCAACCGAAGCCCACTTGGTATGAATATGCAAACCAGAGCCCCGAGCATGCAATGCTCGGTGGAGAGCGCCTCAGCGATGAAGACGTGATTCTAATCGAGTCTTTTCTGCAGAGACGCTACGAACTCGCTCCGGATATCCGTTGGCGCATGGCAAACGAAGTTTTTCGTCGCATTGAACACAAACTCACCTTTACCGCTGACGAACGCCCCGGAGTTGAGCACCTGCTCGAAACTGCATTGCATGAACGCCGGGCAATTTGAACCAGCCCTCTTGTGACCGCATGAACAGACTGCCTGCACCTGGAGAATTCGCACCCGATTTCGAATTGTTGGATTCAACGGGAACACAGCGTCGTTTATCCGAGTTAGTGGCTCAAACTCCGTTAGTGCTGCTCTTCTACCGCGGTTATTGGTGACCGTTCTGCCACCGCCAGTTGGCGGATTACCGCGAGCATTACGATGAAATTCGCGCAGCCGGTGCCGAGTTCGTAGCCGTTTCCGTCGATCCGCCAAATAAATCGGAAGTGTTGCGGCAACAACTGTCACTGCCGTTTCCGATCCTGTGCGATACCGGCCACCGCGTCGTCCAGGAGTGGGACATCTACAATCCGCGCGAGAAAGGCGGCATCGCCAAACCCAGCATCTTTGCCATCGGTCCAGATCGTCGAGTCCGCTACGCGGCAGTCGACACCGTATCAACGCGGGTCCCGGCTTCGGAGATCATCCGCGTTCTAAAGCCCGGCACAGAAACCTATAACGCCGAGCGCAAACGTTACATTCCAAAACTTGCCGACTGGCTTCACGCCTTTCGCAACGCTCTTCGACGCTGACTTTCAGCAGAACAGCTTCATCGCGCAGGATAGCCCAACGATTGAAGAATAGATCGAAGTGGCAGGCTCTGGACGTCTTACCAGATCAACGCTAGACTTATTAGACGCAAGTTCGCTTATGGCTACAGGCTTTATCAGCTACAAGCATGATTCAGAGCCAGACGTACGCATAGCCAATGCGGTGCTTCAGGGGTTGACCGCCGCAGGTCACAACGTTTTTATTGATAACCAGATCCGAATCGGAGAGCATTGGCCGCAAATTATCGAGGAGAAACTGAGCGCAGCGGATTACGTCATCGTGTTGCTGTCGGAGGCAGCCACTGCAAGCGAAATGATCATCGAAGAAGTCGCAATGGCGCGACGGATTCGAAAAAAGCAGGGGCGCCCCAAAATCCTGCCGGTGCGAGTAGCTTACGAGGAACCATTTCCCTATGATCTCGGAGCTTGGTTGGACCGCATTCAATGCGCATTCTGGCGCAAAGAGAGTGACGACTCAATCATCCTCGACCAGATCCTTGCAGCGATAGCTACCGGCAGCCTGCCCGGGCAAATAGGTGTCAATTCAGTCGCCACCGCGTTGACAGCAGATGGAAACGCAGCGTCACAAGGCGCTCCCATGGCTCCCCCACTTCCGGCATTCGATCCCAGATGGCTCGAGACGCTGGATGTCCCGGGCGGCGCAGTACGCCTGACGTCTCCGTTCTATATTCAACGTGACCTCGATACCCGAGCTAAGCAGGTAATCGCCCAAGGAGCCGTCACGCTGCTCATCAAAGGCAGCCGTCAGACTGGAAAAACTTCGGCTCTGGCACGGATCTACCAGCACGCGCGAGATCGGGGAGATCATGCCGTATTCATTGATTTTCAACGTCTGGACCGTCAGTATCTTGAAAACCTCAATACGGTCCTGCGCTATATGGCCGACCTGATTTCTCTCAAGCTGAAAACCAACGAAAAGCCGGATCGCTATTGGAGCACACCACTCGGGCCGAAAGACAAACTCACAACTTTTCTCGAAGAAGAAGTGTTGGAACACCTCGCATCTCCGCTCGTTTTACTCATGGATGAAGTCGACAGAGTCTTCGCTTATCCGGAATACCGCGACGACTTCTTCGGCCTCGTCCGCTCCTGGCATAACAACAGGGCATTTAACGATGTTTGGGACCGCCTAAATCTCGTGCTCGCCTATTCGACCGAGGCGGGCCTGCTCATCACCGATCAAACGCAATCGCCCTTCAATATCGGCGAGTTGCTTGAAACCAACGACTTCCTCCGGAACCAAGTCATAGAACTAAACTATAAACACGGAGAACCTCTAAAGGGCGATTCGGAGATAGACAGGATTATGGAGCTTCTCGCAGGCCATCCCTTTCTTATCCGAAAGGCGCTCTACGAGTCCGTTAACAAGGGCCTGGGCCTTCGCGAATTACTGGCGCGCGCGAATGATGACGATGGCCCTTTCGGCGATCATCTACAGCGACATATGATTTTCCTAAATCAGAATCCTACGGCAAGGCTGGCCCTGAAAACGGCTCTTCGTACCAGTGCATGCGAAACCGATAGCGATTTTCACGTGCTCCGATCGGCTGGGCTAATAAAAGGACATAACCGGCAAGCCGTGATACCTCGCTGCGGCCTATATGAGGCATATTTCAAGAATCGTTTATGAGTCCGGACGTGCTCACAAAACCGACCCCTGACTATTACGTATCGGGCGGCGCTTTGAAGGCCAATGCGCCGAGTTACGTTCCTCGCTCTGCAGATACGTTACTGCTTGATGCCATTCGCGCCCGCGAATTCTGCTATGTCCTCACGCCGCGGCAAATGGGTAAAACCAGCTTGATGGTGCACACCGCAGCAACTCTTCGCAACGAAGGAGTCCGAAGCGTCCTCATCGATCTCACTCAAATCGGGACACAAGTAACTGCAGAGCAGTGGTACCTCGGTCATCTGAAGCGCATCGTGAAAGAACTTGCGCTCCAGATCAATTATTTGGATTGGTGGGAGCAGCAGAAACACCTTGGGATTGTCCAGCGCTTCATCGCATTCCTAACCGAAATCGCGTTGCCCGAAACTGCTGAGCCGATTGCAATCTTCATTGATGAGATTGACACAACCCTCAACCTCAATTACAGCGATGACTACTTCGCTGCTATCCGTTCCTTGTACAACCAACGCGCAGCAGATGCACACTTAGAGCGGTTGACGTTCGTTCTACTCGGCGTTGCTTCCCCTTCAGACCTCATCAAAGATGTAAAACGTACACCGTTTAACATCGGCACTCGGATTCCTCTAACTGACTTCACAGACGAGGAATCGGCTCCTCTGCTGACCGGTCTTGCCCCAAGCCCAGACGCCGCTAAGCAACTGTTGCGCCAAGTCCTCTTTTGGACGGCGGGCCATCCCTATTTAACTCAGAAAACCTGCCGCGCCGTTGCGGCGTGGTCCCTTTCGGAAAAATGGAACCCGAAAGAGGTGCCGATCGCTGTTGACGACCTGATCAAGGAGTTATATTTCTCCGAAGCCGGTCGGAATACCGACTCTAATCTACAGTTCGTGAGGGACCGAATTCTCGAAAGCCCGGATGTTGCGCAGCTCCTGCGACTTTACGGTCGCGTCCGTCAGAGCGACCCGGTCACTGATGATGAACTGGATCCGCTACGGGTGGCTCTCAAGCTGACCGGATTGATCAAAACCACCGAAACCGGTCTATTGAAGGTCCGGAATCTCGTTTACGATCGCGTCTTCGACGAAATATGGATAAGAACGGCGCTAACGAAGATGGAACGCGCATCACCGCTTAAGAAGTTCATCGAGAAGACTGGAGATCTGTTCAAAGAAAAAAAGGGACCTGACGATTCGCTGTTTAGGTATGACGTTTACGTGAGCTACAGTCACAGAGATAGAGACTGGGTAAAAAGCTATCTTCTGCCGAATCTCGAGAGTGCCGGACTCAGTGTATTTATTGATCCTGATTACCTCCCTGGAGGAGCGATGTGGGAACGGCGTTTAGACCAGGCTTTCAATCAAAGTCGTAATATCCTCCTGATTATGTCGCCTGACTACTTTGCGAGCAAATGGACTGAAATAGAGGTGGGCCGTGCAATGCGGCTCCTGGATGACGAGCACGGCCGTCGCGTAATACCGATCCTGCTAAAACCGGCCCATGTCCCAGCCTCTCTTCAGCGCATTCAGTGGGTCAATTTCACGGGTAGGTTGGATCGGATCGAGCCGATGCAGCGGCTGCTCCAAGCACTCGGCGCTACTCACGTCTCCCGAACTGCGCTAGAGAGCAATCAGCTTCCTACAAGTGACAAGCAATACGATACCGGCACAATTCGAGCTCTACTAGATGAAGCATTGGATTACGACGATTTGACCGCGTTTGCTTAC
>Ga0213875_10001120_pt1 | contig 18489 bp, 16 predicted proteins | sample BarmaccomBMRX_R8_FD_160105 | JGI IMG/M metagenome (GOLD analysis project Ga0213875, IMG submission 160105) | Root-associated microbial communities from Barbacenia macrantha in rupestrian grasslands, the National Park of Serra do Cipo, Brazil - RX_R8 | ecosystem: Host-associated > Plants > Roots... | reverse complement strand
GCCAGCGGCGCGGCGAGGCGATAGCATGACCGCCGGCCGCCTCTCTCCATCCTGGAAAGCACTCGCGATGAGCATTCCGCATCTGCCGCTCGACGGCTTCAAGGTGATCGACTTGACCGCGCATCGCGCTGGTCCGACCGCAGTGCGGCAGCTCGCCGATTGGGGTGCCGACGTCATCAAGATCGACCCGCCGGGGCCCGCCGTTGACGCGACCGGCAGCCGCCGCGACGGTCCCGACTTCCAGAACCTGCACCGAAACAAGCGCGCGATGACGCTGAACCTGAAGACCGAGGAAGGCCGGAGGATCTTCTTCGAGCTCGCGCAACGCGCCGATGTCGTGGTCGAGAACTATAAATCGGATGTGAAGCACCGGCTCGGCATCGCTTACGAGGCAGTGCGCGCCGTCAACCCGCGCATCGTTTATGGCAGCATTTCCGGCTTCGGCCAGGACGGACCCTATGCCGGGCGGCCCGGGGTCGACCAGATTGCCCAGGGCATGGGCGGGCTGATGTCGATCACCGGCCATCCCGGGCAGGGGCCGGTCAGGGTCGGCATAGCGATCAACGACACCTCGTCCGGCCTGCTGCTGGCCTACGGGATTGTGCTCGCCTTGCTCGAGCGCGAGCGCAGCGGCGAAGGCCAGTGGGTCCACACCTCGCTGATCGAGGCGCAGATCTTCATGCTCGATTTCCAGGCGGCGCGCTACCTGATGAAGGGCGAGGTCGCCGGGCAGGAAGGCAACAATCACCCGACCTCGCCCGGCACCGGCATGTTCCAGACCGCCGACGGCTACATCAACATCGCGGCGTCGGGCGACAATCTGTGGCGCTATTTCTGCGAGGCGGCGGATGCGCGCGACCTGCTCGACAACCCGGATTTCGCGACGGTCGCACTGCGCTCGAAGAACCGCCCGGCGCTCAACGCGCACCTCGCCGAAATCATTCGCCGCCACCCCAACGCCTATTGGGTCGAAATCCTGAACAAGGCCGGCGTGCCGTGCGGACCGATCAACACGATCGACCAGACCTTCGCCGACCCGCAGGTTCGGCATCTCGGAATCGCCAAGCCGGTGCAACACCCGACGCTCGGGCCGCAACAGGTGGTCGGCCAGCCGATCCATATGAGCCGCTACCCGCAGCCCGACTCCTTGCGCCCAACCCCCGAGGCCGGGCAGCACACCGACGAGGTCTTGCGCGAACTCGGCTACGATGACGGCGCAATCGCCGGGCTGCGATCGCGCGGCGCCGTATAAGGCGCCGCCGCGACCCGCTCGAATCGTCCAGGCCTTCGCCCGAGACCCGAGAGGGCCCTAGTGTCCTGATTCGGAAGTTTTACCGATTTGGGTTTGGATTTCAGCGGTATTGAGAGTGGCGAGGCAGAAGCGCTTGATGCTGGCGAGGATGTCGTCGGCCGATTTGGTCCACACGAAGGGCCTCGGGTTGGCGTTGACCGTCGCGATATAGTCGGTGATCGCCGTTTCGAGTTCGGCGGTTGAGCGGTGGACGCCGCGACGGATTTGTTTTTCCGTCAGATCGGCGAAGAAGCGCTCGACCTGGTTGATCCAGGAAGCCGAGGTGGGCGTGTAGTGGACGTGCCAGCGCGGCCTCTTGGCGAACCAGTTGCGCACTGCCTCGGTCTTGTGGCTCGACACATTGTCGATGACGATGTGGATATCGTGATCGGCCGGCACGCTGGCCTCGACCGTGTTTAAGAACGCGCGGAACTCGCGCGCCCGATGTCGCGCGAAGCAGCGGCCAACAATCTTCCCTGTCGCCGTTTCCAGGGCGGCGAACAGCGACAGCGTGCCATGCCGGGTATAGTCATGGCTGCCTCGCTCGGGCTGCCCGGGTCGCATCGGCAATAGGGGCTGGGTGCGGTCGAGAGCCTGGATTTGCGATTTCTCGTCAAGGCACAGCACGACGGCGCGCTCCGGCGGGGCCATGTAGAGGCCGACGATGTCGCGCACCTTCTCGACAAACAGCGGATCGGTCGAGAGCTTAAAGCTGTCGCTGCGGTGCGGTTGCAGACAAAATGCCTTCCAGATCCGATGGATCGTCGAGGGCGCGTGGCCCACTGCTGCCGCCATCGAGCGCAATGACCAATGCGTCGCATTGGGTGGGGTCGTCTCCAGCGTCAGGCGGATCGTTCCGGCAATCTCATCATCCCCGATCCGCCGCGGTGCGCCGGGACGTGGCTCGTCATAAAGCCCGTCGAGCCGGCGCGCGGCAAACCGCCGGCGCCATTTGCCGACCGTGTTCTCGTCCGCCCCGACCGTCCGGGCGATGATCTTGTTCTCCGTGCCGTCCGCCGCCGCTAACACAATCCGGGCCCGCTTCGCCAGCCCTTGCGCTGTCCGCCGCCGCCCCGCCAGACCCTCCAACTCGGCGCGTTCGGCCGCCGTCAGCTCGATTGCAACCGCTGCCTTCGCCATCGATTATGCCCCCAAAAGATAGAGGCATAATCACACGAATTTCCCGATCAGGACACTAGTGTCCTGAACGATAAGTTCGTTAGATAGTTATTGTTGTCATTCCGGGGGCCGCGCAGCGGCAGCCCGGAACCCAAGAACACGGGCCTTTTCTGGTTTTCTTAGGCCAGTGTTCATGGGTTCCGGGCTCGCGAGCGGAGTTTATCCTCGGGCCGGCCGTAGGCCGGACCCGTGGGCTCCCGCCCCGGAATGACGAGGAAGATAATGATGCGGATTTCTGGTTCAGGACACTAACGGACGACGCTATAGGTCCAAACGCGTCGCGTTCCACAGCGCCCGGGCTCGTCCCGGCCGCCTCGACGGTCAGTGGGACGCGAGCAACGCGCGGGCGATCTCCTGCCACTCCTCCTTTAACGGAGCCGTCGAGGGTTCCTTGCCGGCGCGGCGGTACCAGCCGGCCGCGTTCGACTGATCGCCTTCGACCCGATGCAGATACGCATGCGCCCAGGCTCCGCTTTGGTTGCGCTCATCCTGTGCACAGGCGTGAGCGCGGTGCCAATCGCCTTTGGCTTCCCACCACAGCGCCTGCATCGCCGCGCTGAGCCCGGGCGGCGGCGCGTCGCCCGACAGTGACGATCTATAGGCCTCGAAATCCATCGCGTTTCTCCGTTTCGCTCGCGCTAGAATAGCGGCCATTAGCGGGTCAGGCGAGGAGGCGATCGATCCCGTCCCGCAATCGGAACCAGCCGCCGAGGAGCGGCAAGAACCATGGGGTCCCGTTGTAGAGCGGATGGTCCGGGAAGTCAGGCGCGTCGAAGGCGCAGGCGTAATTGGCCGCGCCGGCGATCCGGCGGGCCGTCTGCCACCCGAGATAGGTCATCATGGCGACCCCGCTGCCATTGCAGCCGAGGCAATAATGCAGCCCGTTCTGCCGCCCCATATGCGGCAGCGCGTCGAGCGTGAACGCGACGTTGCCGGTCCAGCCATGGGTGACCCGGATGCCGCGCAATTGCGGGAAGCGGTCGGTCATCGCGCGGTGCAGCAGCGCGGCCGCGGTTTTCGGCTCGACCGGGGTGAAGCGCGCCCGCCCGCCGAACACCACCCGGCGGCCATCGGGCGACATCCGGTAATAGCACAGGACGCGGCGCGTGTCGGAGAGCGTGCGGCCGCGCGGCACGAGCGCATCGGCGAGGTCCGCAGGCAATTCTTCGGTCGCGATGATATGGCTGGCGAGCGGCACGATGCGCCGCTTCAGCGCCGGCGTCACATCGCCGGTATAGCCGTTCGTCGCGATCACGACATCGCCCGCAAGCACGACGCCGCGGCTCGTCGCGACTCGCCACGACCCACCGTCGCGGCCGATCCGCTGGACCTCGGCTTCGGCGCAGATCGCGATCCCGCGGCGGCGGCACGCTTCGAGCAGGCCCTTGTAATAGAGGGCGGGATGCAGGCTCGCCGAGCGCTCGACTACCATGCCGCCGTGATAGAAATCGCTGGCAATCTCCTCACGCTGCCGCTCGCGCGGCACCATGTGGGCGCCGGAAGCCGCGCTGCTGTTCAGGCTCTCGAGCCGCTTTGCCAGCTTGTCGAAATGCTTTGGCGTCCAGGCGCCGACGAAGCGGCCGCGCTTCTGCCAGAAGCATTCGATCCCCTCCTGCGCAATCAGCCGCTCGATCAGGCTGAACGCGTCCGCTGCATCGGACAGCATGCGGCGCTCCCGCTCGGGCTCGACCGCGAGCGAGCGCCCGCCAAAGCTCTTGCCGATGTTGACCCCGCCACTGACCGCGCCCCCGTTGCGGGTGCTCGCGCCGATGCCGAGCACGCCGCGTTCGAGCACGACCGCGTCGATGCCGTGCTCGGAGAGTTCAAGCGCTGCCGACAATCCGGCGTAGCCGCCGCCGACGATTGCGACGCGCGCGGTCCGCGGCAGATCCACGAGATCGCCGGAAGTCGGGCGGTAGGCCTCCCACCAATACGGTTCGGGAATGAAATCGGGATGGAACAGGTCGGTGTGCGGCACGGCGGCACGCTGCTGTTTGGCGGGGAGAGGGACTTAATAGCCGGCCATCGGCATTCGCCCAAGCGCCGTCGCGCGCCGGCGCAGGCCGCGCCGCCCGTCAGCGCAGCATGGCATGCAGCCGGGCGAGACGCCGGTTCGCGCCGACTTCGTCGCCGCGCTCGCGCTCGCGCTCGATTTCTTCGATCAGCCGGTCGGTCTGCGCCATTTGGCGCAAGCCGGCCGCCACAGCGAGACGACGCCGGTCGATCCTGTCCGACAATGCCGACCGCACCGCCTCCTGCAGCCGGATCAGATCGGGATAGCGCGCCGTCGGAAGCGCGTAAGCTTCGACGGCCTCGTTGACGCAGGCCGCATGCCGCGCGTAATTGCCGACGACCGGCGGGTATTGCGCGTTGCAGGCCTGTCGCGCCGAGGCGAGATCGCCGAAAGGCGGCGGCGGCAGGAAACCCGGTCCGCAACCGGCAACGGCCGCACAAAGCAGCGCCGCCGCGCGTCGAACTTCTCGTCTCCTAAGCTTTGGATCGAGCCACCAATCTCGTCTCTGTGTCTCTCGTTCTAAATGAATAGTTAACTTTACATGCTTTCTTGACACTTTACGGCTCAATCATCAACATGGGCCTCCCTACCCCTGCGGCCCCAGAAGGAGTAGCAAGGTGCGAGACCTGACACCTGACGAACTGAATTCGGTATCTGGGTCTGGTCACGGCCAACCCGGCCATTACCAACCCTCTCCTGCTCCGACCAGCGAAACGATTATCGAACACGATTTCAACGGCAGCTCGCTTACGGGCCCGGCCAATAGCTTGGTTGTGATCGACCACGATGCGAATGGTTCCGTCTTTAACCTCGGGCGGAATGCTTGCATCGAGATTGGTCACGATGCAAACGGTTCGACCTTCAATCTCGGTGCGAATGCGACGGTCCAGATTGGTCACGACGCAAATGGCGCGCACTTCAATGTGTGCGCTGGCGACACGATCGATTTGACAGGCCAGAGTTTTTCCTCAGCGCATATGAGCGGCGACACGCTAGTCTTGTCGAATGGCGCGCATCTCGATGTCTCGTGCGCCGCCGGCTACTCCCCGCACCTCACCGTCGGTTTCGACGCGAGCCACGGCTGCAACTACGTCAAATTCGGTTGAGCGGCAGCACGTTCAATGAGTTGACCTTGAATGTGAAACCGCTGCCACATTCGCAAGAGTACGTCGGGCGTCCGCCTCCGATGATTTTAGAAGAGGAGCTTACGCCCGTCAGGACCTGAAAAGAAAAATGGCCTGAGCGGAGATAACCGCTCAGGCCATCGCAATCGAGCTCAACTATCCGCTATAGGATCACAATAGTCGCGCCGTTTGCATCGTGACCGATGATGATTTCGACGGAGCCATGCGGTCCGGGCCGCGGAGGCCAAGGCGGCGGCGGCCCACAGGGCGGCGGAGGCGGCATCTGGGGTGGTGGGTGATGGCCGCTCCCACATACCAGGTTCAGCTCGTCGTTCGTTAGGTTTCGCATGATATTGACGCCCTCCTCTCAACGCGGCTGATATTCTAAAATGCGAGCCATTACACCCACAATTCCGTCGCTCACGCAAGCGGCGAAACCAAGCCAGCCGTGCGTGGGGCGCTGTTAGCCGCCGGTGAAGTCGAACTTGGGATTTTCGATGATTAAAGAGTCGGCAATCTTTGTTAAGGAACTCTGCCCCCTCGATTTGTCATGATTTCGCGGCAGCAGAGCTTCTTGCCGAGTTACCACGAGGTAGGCGGTTTCGAAGGGCAGAGTCAGCGTGAATGCAGTCGCCAATGCCTGCTCGAACCCGCCCGGCAGTGGATGTTATGCCGCCCGAACTAGCCCTATTCCGCCGCGCGGTTCTGGTTGATCGCCAAACGCAGTGGCTCGGCACCGTGCTGCTCGCACCCCGGCCCTCTAACCGGCTGTTTGTCGCGGTCGCGGTGCTGACGATCGCCTCCCTCGTCGCGCTTTTGTGCTTCGGAAGCTATACGCGGAAAGCACGGATCAACGGTTGGCTAATGCCCGATGTGGGGCTGGTGCGGGTGGTGGCGGGACGGGCCGGAGTGCTCGCCCGGCTCTACGTCAAACAAGGCGAGGAGGTGGCTGCTGGCGCACCATTGGCCGAACTAGCGACCGATGTTCAGAGCGAGGCTTTCGGCGACACAAATCAGCGGATTGCCCAGCAGTTGCGAACCCAGTACGACAGCCTCCTCACCGAGAAAGACCGGCAGCGCGAGCTCTTTGCCCGGCAATTGGCGGACGGCGAAGCGCGGCTTGCCGCTTTGGCAAACGAGCGACGTGAGTTGCAGCAGGGGGTCGAGCTGCAGAGCGACCGCGTCCAACTTGCGAAGACCACGCTCGTTAGGTTGCGGCGGCTGCGCGAGCGGCAATTGATCACCGATCAGCGCCTGCAAGCGGCCGAGCAGGACGTGCTCGATCAGGGTGTGAGGTCGCGCGAGTACCAGCGCAATCTTGCCGCGCTCGATCAGGAGGTGGCCAAGCTGAAAGGCGAACTGGGTACGATTCCGCTGAGTGAGCAGATGCAAATCAACAAGATCGACCGCGACGTCGCCGGTGTTGAGCAGCAGTTAGCGACCGCGGAGTCGAGCCGCAAGATTGTACTCACAGCGCCGCAGGCCGGCACGATCGGCACGATCGAAGCCTCGCTCGGTGATGCAGTTGGGACAAGCTTGCCATTGCTGACAATCCTGCCGAAAGGGGCAAAGCTCACGGCGCATTTGTTCAGCTCGAGCCGGACGATCGGGTTCGTCCGGCCGGGGCAGCGGGTACTGCTACGCTATGCGGCGTTTCCTTACCAGAAATTTGGCTTTTACGAAGGGCGCGTAGCCGAGATATCGCCCGCGGCGTTCAGTGCATCGGAACTTCCTCAGCATCTTTCGGGATTGACAAGCCTTTATGAAAGCAGCGAGCCGATCTATCGCGTTACCGTCAACTTGGCGGAGCAAGATGTGACGGCCTACGGGCAACGAGTGGCGCTCCAGCCGGGCATGCAGCTCGAGGGAGATGTTCAATTGGAGCGCCGATCACTGGCGGAATGGATCTTCGACCCGCTGTTCGCGCTCGCCCGGGAGGTGGGGCAATGACGCCGTTGCGGGAGCCGAGCTTCCACTGGGGCCGCCGCTTACCGGCTCTGCTGCAAACGGAAGCTGCCGAATGCGGTCTCGTTTGCGTGGCGATGGTTGCGAGCTTCTTTGGCCATGCTATCGAGCCCGCCGAATTGCGGCGGCGTTTTACCCTGTCGCTTAAGGGCGCAACGATGCGTGATCTTGTCGGCATCGCGGACGCTCTCGAACTGGCCTCGCGCCCGGTGCGGCTTGAACTTTCAGAACTGCCTCTGCTGAAAGCGCCGTGCATCCTGCACTGGGATCTTCATCACTTTGTAGTGCTGAAGAAAGTGAGCGGGAGCGGGGTCACGGTCCACGACCCGGCGCACGGCGTAGTCAAGATGTCGCTGGCCGAGGCGTCTCGCCATTTCACGGGCGTGGCGCTGGAGTTGACCCCGACCGGCAGATTCAAGATCGCGCGTCCGAAGCCGCGTATCGGAGTGCGCGCACTGCTCGGCAATGTCGTCGGTCTAAAACGCTCGCTTTCGGAACTGCTCGTTCTTGCCTTGGCAATCGAACTTGCCTCGATGGCCGCACCATTATTCATGGCGTGGGTCGTCGATCATGCCCTAGCGAGCGCCGATTACGATTTGCTGATTACTTTGGTGATCGGCTTTGCCCTGCTTCTGCTGCTGCGCACTACCCTGTCGGCAATGCGCGGCTGGGTGCTCATGGTGCTAGGCGCGTCGCTGAAGGTGCAAGCGCGCGCGAACCTTTTCACCCATTTGCTAAAGCTTCCTGCGAGCTGGTTCGAGGCGCGTTATCTCAGCGATATAATGTCTCGTTTCGGCTCGCAGGAGACGATCCTGCATGCGCTCACCACCGACCTCGTCCTGGCGATCATGGACGGGCTGATGTGTGGCCTGACGCTGGTGCTGATGTTCCTCTTTGCACCGCTGCTGACGCTGATCGCCGTGGCCGGCGCGCTGATCTATGGGATCCTTCGGTGGGCAACGTATACGCCGCTCCGTCAGGCCTCGGCCGAGTCAATCGTCTGGTCCGCACGCCAAGACGGACATTTTCTCGAAAGCATGCGCGGCATTAAGACCATTAAGCTGTTCAACGCCAATGACGAGCGGCGGACGCATTGGCTGAACCTGCTGGTCGAGGCAACTAACCGCCAGCTGATCACGCAAAGGCTACAACTGGTGTTCAGCTCCGCCAATTCGTTCCTGCTGGGCAGCATTGCGATCCTCACTATCTGGATCGGCGCTCGGGAAGTCTTGGCGAAGACTTTCACCATTGGCCTTCTGGTAGCATTCATCGCCTACAAAGACCAGTTCTTGTCACGCACTAGTGAACTGATCAATCGGCTGGTCGATTTGCGGATGCTGCGTCTCCACGCCGAGCGCCTCGCCGATATCGCGCTCAATGCGCCAGAGCCGAGCCACGTCCCCGCTTCACCGATCCGCGATGACGGGTTTGGACTCGCCCGAGCGATCGAGGTGCGCGACCTCTGTTTCCGATATGCCGTCAATGACCGTTGGGTACTCGACCATGTGAGTTTCCGGATCGACGCCGGCGATTCCGTCGCACTGACCGGCCCTTCGGGCGGCGGCAAGACGACACTGCTTAAATTGCTGGCGGGTCTGCTGCAGCCGACCTCGGGCGAGATTCGGATCGACGGCGAGCCGCTCTACCGATTTGGTGCGGAACGCTATCGCGCGATGATCGGGGTGGTCATGCAGGATGACCAGCTCTTCGCCGGCTCGATTGCCGAAAACATTTCGTTCTTTTCGCCGCACCCGGACGCCGAGCGCGTCCATCAATGCGCCCGCATGGCCTCAGTACATGACGATATTCTATCGATGCCGATGAGCTACGAGACCTTAGTCGGCGACATGGGCACTGTGTTGTCAGGCGGCCAAAAGCAGCGCGTGCTGATCGCGCGGGCTCTCTATCGCGAGCCGGCGATCTTGCTCCTCGACGAAGCGACGAGCCATCTTGATGTCGATCGCGAGCGCGCCGTGAACGCGGCAATCGGCAACACGGCCACGACGCGCCTGATTATCGCGCATCGCCTGGAGACGATCCGCGCCTGTAATCGCGCAATCGTGCTCGAAGAAGGGCGCGTGTCCGGCATCGTGGACCACACTCGCGTCGATGATGTCGTTCCTCACACCTCGGCGTTTTCGGCTGGCCTGACCATCGGCTTCAATGAAACTGCGGCCTAGAAATGATGAGCAGCGACGGGAGCACGTCACCAGGCTGGACAATCAGCGATCCAGGCGTGGGCCCTTAATCCGCGGGTTGATAGCGGGTCACACCGTCGACGGTGCCCTGGTCGCGGCCGCGCAACTCGATCACGTTGCGATCCGGGTCCCGCACGAATACCGAAACCTGCCCGCTCTCGCCAAAGGTGACCGGCCCCTGGGTGATCGCGATGGCGTTCGCCTGCAACAGGGCGATCGTTGCCGGAACCGAGGCGACGCGCAAGGCTATGTGAGTGTAGCCCGGGAATTTCTCCGGGATGTCCATCAGGATGTTGGCCGCCGGGTCGCCGGCATTCGCGTTGAAGATCAGATTGAGTTCCACCCCGTGCTCGTTGCGGACGATCGCAACATCGTCGCCCGCGGCGCGGCGCGCCAAGTCAAATCCGAGCACCCGGTAAAACCCAAGAGCGCGGTCGAGATCGCGTACCCGAATACCGATGTGATCGACGCGCTCGATTGCGATCGTCTGCGCCATCGCGATCTCCAAGCCAAAATCGGCGGCCCACCCGCAACGCGCTCAGATGCTAAGAGCCGAGATGGTGCGGTCGAGAAGACTCGAACTTCCACGGAGTTTCCCCCACAGCGACCTCAACGCTGCGCGTCTACCAATTCCGCCACGACCGCACGTCGCCCGTACCCATTTGGGGGTGAGGCGCGTGCTTAGCAAATCCCCGATATCGTGGCAAGGACGAGGCATCGGTCCGAGGAGCTCGGCAATACGAGGCGGGCAGAAGGACTATTGACCGCGACCGGCGGGAGTCACCAATTCGGCGGGTCGGCGTCGCCGAGGCCGAATTCCTGACGGTAGCGGCGGAAGCAGCGGGCGCCACAGCGCAGCCGCAACAATGCCCCTTCTGCGATCGGCCGCGCCGAGGCCGGCTCGGCGGCGACGAGCGTATGCAGGATCTCGCGGTTCCAAGACGCCGAGTGGCTGATGTCGAGCACCGCATGAAGCGAGAAATAATGCCTCGCCTTCTTCGGGACCCCGAGCCGTTCGAGCCCGCGATCGACCTGCCGCACCCGTCCCGGAGCCGTCATCTCGATCGCACCGAGCGCGCCGATCGACTGATAGGCGTAGCGGCGGTTGGCAGCGAGCGCGACCATCATGTTGGTCAGGGCCAGCGACTCCCACACCGTGCTGTCGATCGTCGCGCAAACCCCAAGCGCGGCCCCGATGCGCGACAGCATCGGTCCGTGCATGCCCTTGGCGTTGCCCCGCCCCATCTCGTCCCAGTAATTGCGCGCCAGTTCGAGCTTGGCGGCGACGGGCAGCCGGATCTGGGTCAAGGCCAGCAGATCCTCGAACCCGGCCTCGCCACCGATCTCCTGGCGGATGAACCAGCGCATCGGATCGAGCGCAGCGCCTTCCGCCAGCCAAGGGAAGAGCGGGTCCCCTTGCCCGGGGCCGCTTTCGCTCAGTTCCTCGAACCAGGCGACGAAGGCGTCGGGCTGCACCGGCGCAGCCGCCGCGCGATCCGCTACCGCGCCGCGCTCTTCTTCGACGAACCCCGCTTCCAGCGCCTTGGCCTCGCGCTCCTCATCGAGATCGGCCAGCAAGTCGGCGGTGCCCAGGGCCGGGCGCAGCCGCTTCTCGTTGAAATGCGCCAGCCGGCGATGCAGCGACTCGGCGTCTTGCCGGCCGCTTTTCGTGCGGGTTGCGGTCACGAAGGTTCTCCTCGGGATGCGGCCACCGATTTGCGCGGCCTCGCGGTGACGATCAGCGACACCGCCGCGATGCGGTCGACCTCGCGATAAGCGTCGGTTTCAAGCTCTTCGCCGAAGACGTCGGGGTCGAGTTCGCCATACTGGTATTCGAGGCCCAGGCCGTCGAGCAACGCGGCTGCGGCTTCGCGGAACGGGTCGCGGCCTTCGACCATGGCCGCCCCGGTGTAGAGAACGAGGCGCCCGCCAGGCGCGAGATGCGCCGCGCCGTCGCGCAGGATGCGCAAGGACAGTTCGGCCCCCAGCGGCCCGCCCCCGCTGCGGTAGGTGCGACCGCTCGGGTCGACGAGGTAGGGCGGGTTCGCGACGACCAGATCGAAGCGCGCTTCCGCCGCGAATGGCCGGCACAGATCGCCCGCCAAGAGCACAGTCTCGATCCCCGCCAGCGCGGCGTTTGCGCAAGCGAGGACGAGCGCCTTCGGATTGATGTCGGCCAGGACCAGCATCGGCCGGTTTCCGGCGAGCTGTGCGGCCACGAGACCACCGGCGCCGCTGCCGCAGCCCAAATCCAGGATCGAACGCGGCATCGTGGCCGCGTCGCTCAGCGCCCGCTCGATCAGCCGAACGAAGCGGTAGGTGTCCGGGCCGAAAAACACGCTGTCGGGCGCCGATGTCGGGTAGGCCGAATGCGCGAACAGCAAGCCTTGCAGCGATGAAAAGCGCACGGTGCTGGCGACGAGGGGACCGCGCTGCTCGACAATCCCGGCGCGCCGCATCGTCTCCAGCATTCCGGCCGGGAAAAGCTCGGGCGGCCCGGGCCGGCTCCAGCCAAATACATCGCGCAACGAGCGTGCGATTGCATTGCCTGGGCGGGCATTGACGCGCGCGTGGGTCAGCGGCGTCGGCGTCACGAAGGCGTAACCGCTGTTGTGCAAGGCGCGACCGAGAGCGACGAGCTCGGCCGGATCGGGTAACGTCGCCGCAAGATCCCCCGCGCGGCCCGACCTCGGTTGAGCGATCGCGGCGGGCCCGCGGGCGGTCGCTGGCACGGCCATGCCTCTCGAACCGTTTGTTGCGGGCGAAGTTCCTGTGCCTGTGCGCAGCGGGCCACCGGAAGCCGGGAGTGAGGATGCGGTTTCTCGGAATCGGCGAAAACAACGATCTCGGCAGCCTTTACCGCCGTCTGCTCGCGGCCGGGCACGAGGTGCGGGTGTTCGCCAGCGAGCCGGACGCCGCCGGCGTTCTCGCGGGGCTGGTGCCGCGTACCGCCGATTGGCGCGCCGACCTGCCCTGGATCCGCGACGCAGGCCGCGACGGGGTCATCCTGTTCGAGGGCGTCGACCACGGCCTCACACAGGATCGCCTGCGCCGGGAAGGCTACCGGGTGATCGGCGGGTCGAGCCTCGGCGACCGGCTCGAAAACGACCGGGGGTTCGGGCAGCGCATGATGCGGGAAGCCGGCATGCGGGTCGCCGGGCTGCACGAGTTCCGCGATTTCGAGGTGGCGCTCGCCTTCCTTCGCGAGCATCCCGGGCGGTGGGTCTACAAGCTCAATGGCGGCCTTTTTCCGTCAACCCACAACTATGTCGGCGAAATGGAGGACGGCAGCGATGTGGCCGCCCTGATCGCCTGTCATCGCGCTCGCTGGGAGGGCAGCGAGCCGCCGAGCTTCGTGCTGATGGAACATATCGCCGGTGTCGAGATCGGCATCGGCGCCTATTTCAACGGTGAGCGTTTCCTTCACCCCGCCTGCCTCGACTGGGAGCACAAACGCCTCTTCCCCGGCGATCTCGGCGAGTTGACGGGGGAGATGGGAACCCTCGTGACCTATCGCGGAGCCGAGCGCCTGTTCGAAGCGACCCTGGCGCGGATGGTCGAGCCGCTGCGCCGCTCGGGCTATTGCGGGTACATAAACCTGAATACGATCGTCGACGAGCGTGGCATCTGGCCGCTCGAATTCACCTGTCGCTTCGGGTATCCCGGGTTCGCCATCCTGGAGCCACTCCACGGCGAAGGCTGGGACCGAATCTTCGCCCGCATGCTGGAGAGGGACGGGATCGAATTCGCGACCCATCCCGGTTGGGCGGTCGGCGTCGTGTTGACGGTGCCGCCGTTTCCCTACCGCCCCGATTACGACCGGCTGTCGAAGGGCATGCCGATCCTGTTCAAGGGACCGCTGTCGGCGGCGGATGAGACGAACCTGCATTATTGCGAGGTCGGGCTCGAGCGCGGCCGGCTGGTCACCTCCGGGGTCATCGGCGATTTGATGATCGCGACCGGACGCGGACCGACGGTTGAGGAGGCCCAGGAGCAGGCCTACCGCCTTGCCGCGCGGGTGGTCGTCCCGAACCTGCGCTACCGCAACGACATCGGCGCCCGCTTCCTGCGCGAGGACCGCGCCCGGCTGATTGCCTATGGCATCCTTTCGCCCGAGGCCGCGCCCTAAGGCCCAGGCGGGTCGAGCCGACGGCCGCTTTGCGGATCGAACAAATGGAGGTGTTCGGGGCGGATCGCGAGCCGCAGCATGGCGCCGAGGGCGACATCGAGGCCGCCCGGGATGCGCGCAACCGCGATCGGGCCGGCCTCGCCCAGCCGCCCATGCACCATCGTGTCCGCTCCGAGCCGTTCCAACAGCTCGACGCGTAACGCCAGCGGCCCGTCGGGCGACAATTCGAGATGCTCCGGGCGCAGGCCGACAACGACCGGCCGTGCGGGTCCCGTTGCGGCGGGCGCAGCAAGGCGCGCCGCGCCGATTGCGACGGCGCCCCGGTCGAGCCGGCCCTCGACGAGGTTCATCGCCGGCGAGCCGATAAAGCCGGCGACGAACATTGTCGCCGGCCGCTCGTACAGCGCCAGCGGCGGACCGATCTGATCGGCCGCCCCGGCATTCATGATGACGAGCCGGTCCGCGAGGGTCATCGCCTCGACCTGGTCGTGCGTCACGTAGAGCGCGGTGGTGCCGAGCTCCTGTTGTAGCCGCTTGATCTCGACCCGCATCTGCACGCGCAATTTGGCGTCGAGGTTCGATAGCGGCTCGTCGAACAGGAAGACCTTGGGGTCGCGCACAATGGCGCGGCCCATCGCGACGCGCTGGCGCTGGCCGCCGGAGAGCTGGCGCGGCTTGCGGTCGAGCAGCCCGTCCAGTTGCAGGATCGCAGCCGCGCGGTCCACACGCTCGCGGATCTCGGGCCGCGCCATGCCGCGCATGCGCAGCCCGTAGGCCATGTTCTCGTAGACGCTCATATGCGGGTAGAGCGCGTAATTCTGGAACACCATCGCGATATCGCGGTCCTTCGGCTCGACGCCGTTGACGACGCGCCCGTCGATCGCGACGGTGCCCGCGGTTACGGTTTCGAGCCCGGCCACCATCCGCAACAGGGTCGATTTTCCACAACCCGACGGCCCCACCACGACGACCAGCTCGCCATCCGCCACGGCGCAGCTGACGCCGTGCACGACCTCACGCTCGCCATAGGATTTTCGCACCCCGTCGAGGGTTACCGTCGCCATTATTTCTCGCTCTCGACGAGCCCGCGGACGAACCAGCGCTGCATCAGCAGCACGATCGCAACCGGCGGCACGATGGCCAATACCGCAGTGGCCATGACCAGTTGCCAATCGGTCAGCGAGTCGCCGTTGCCGATCATCTGGCGGATGCCGATCACGATCGTCGTCATCGAGGGCGTGTTGGTGACCAGCAGCGGCCACAGATACTGGTTCCAGCCATAGATGAAGAGGATCACGAACAGCGCCGCGATGTTGGTACGCGACAGCGGGATCACGGTGTCGATCAGGAAGCGTAACGGCCCGGCGCCGTCGATCTTGGCGGCTTCGACAAGCTCGTCCGGGATGGTGAGGAAGAATTGCCGGAACAACAGCGTGGCCGTGGCCGAGGCAATCAGCGGCAGGGTCAGCCCGCCATACCCGTCGATGAGGCCGAGGTCGGAGACGATCTTGTAGGTCGGGATGATCCGCACCTCGACGGGCAGCATCAGCGTGACGAAGATCGCCCAGAAGCACAGCCGGCGCAGCGGAAACCGGAAGAACACGACGGCATAGGCCGAGGGCAGCGAGATCGCGATCTTGCCGGCCGCGATCGCGAGCGCCATGACCGCGCTGTTCAGCATCATTGCGGTGACCGATTGCCCGCTGGTCTTGACGCTGCCCGAGGCGAGCGCCTCGCGGTAGTTGTCGATCAGGTATGACCCTGGGACCAAGGTCATCGGTGCATTCAGGATGTCCTGAAGCGGGAGGGTCGACGCGACAACGGCAACGTAAACCGGGAACAGCACCAGCATCAGCCCGGCAATCAGCACCGTATGCGGCAGCCAAGCGGTGCTCCGGGCCGTCACCATGGCAAAATCGGGTCGGCGAGCCGTTCCGTCATCCAATAAGCCTGCCGGGGCCGGCGCCGCGCATCAAGTGTCTCGCATCGGCGTCCCTAGCCCTGCGCCCTGCGCCTTTCGCTGCCCGCCTTGTCGGTTTAGGGTGCGCGCGAGTTCCGAGGAGGTCGCCGGTGCCCGGCTCCCGTCTGCCGACTGCCCGAGCCGCTGCCCGCGAAATCGCGGCCGGTCGCCTTTCGGCCGAAGAGATGACGCTTGCCTGCCTCAACCGCATCCGCGAGCGCGAAGCGGAGGTCGGGGCCTGGCAGTATCTCGACCGCGAGCAGGCCTTGACCGCCGCACGCCGGCGCGACAGCGGCGGGCCGAGCGGACCGCTGCACGGCATCCCGATCGCGGTGAAGGATTTGATCGACACCGCGGACATGCCAACCGCCTACGGCTCCGCGATCTACCTCGGCCACCGACCGGCGGCGGATGCGGCCTGCGTCGCGCTCGCCCGCGCCGCGGGCGCCGTGATCCTCGGCAAGACGGTCACGACCGAATTCGCCTGCTTTAGCCCCGGCAAGACCGCAAACCCAAAGAACCTGTCGCATACGCCGGGCGGTTCGTCGAGCGGCTCGGCCGCCGCGGTCGCGGACGGCATGGTACCGCTCGCCTTCGGCACGCAGACCGCCGGATCGGTCATCCGCCCGGCCGCCTATTGCGGGTGTGTCGGCTACAAGCCGAGCTTCGGGCTGCTTCCGCGCGCCGGGGTCAAGCCGTTATGCGATAGCCTCGATACGGTCGGCGTCTTCGCCGCGGATGTTGCCGATGCGGCGTTCTTTGCCGGCGTGGTCGCCGGCCGCCCGGCCTTGCGCGACATCGACGAGACCGGCGGGGCGGCAGCAACGGAGCCGCCGCGCTTCGGGCTCTATCGCACACCGGTCTGGGCCGAGGCGGAACCAGCCGTCGCGGCAGCGCTCGACCGCGCGCGCAGCGCACTGGAGCGGGCCGGCGCGCCCGTTGCCGAATGCGCGGTTCCGGCCGAGCACGAGGCGCTGACCGCGACGCAGGAAACCGTGATGGGGTTCGAGCTGGTGCGCGGCTTGGCTCATGAGCGGCTTCGCCACAGCGCCGAAATCTCGCCGCGCCTTGCGCAGCTGTTCGACGCCGGCATGACGGTCGGGGCGGAGGAATATGACGACGCCGTCCGGCGCACCCGGACCGCGCGGGCCGGCCTCGATGCGTTCTTCGGCGATTGCGATGCGATGCTCGTCCCGGCCGCGCCGGGCGAGGCGCCGCGCGGCCTGGGCAATACCGGCAACCCCGTCTTCAGCCGCATGTGGACGCTGCTCGGGGTGCCCTGCGTGAGTGTTCCGGCCGGACTCGGCGACACGGGCCTGCCGGTCGCGGTACAGCTCGTCGGCCGCATCGGCGACGATGCGCGGGTCCTGCGCGCCGCGATCTTTCTTGAACGCGCGCTCGCCGAGTAAGCGATGGCGGCGGGATGAGGCCGGCCGGATGGGCCTTGATCGCTGCCGCCGCCCTGTCCGGCTGCGCAGCCCTCGACCCCTACGAGACCCTCCCGGCGCCCGCGCCGGGAGCGCCGGCCGCCGGCGCGACGGCGGGAACGGACACGGCCGCGGCAAGCGGCGCCGATTCGCGCGTCGCGATCTGCTACAATACTCTCGTCACCTCGCTAGCCGAGGTGAAGACGGCCGCGCAGGCGCAGTGCCCGGCCGATACGGCGGCCGATCCAGTCGAGACGGATTGGCGGCTGCAATATTGCCCGCTGCTGCTGCCGGCGCGCGCCACCTTCGTGTGCCGGCCGGGCAAATAGGCGAGCGGGCCGCGGCATGGCGTCCCGTGGCGCGCGCCGAGGCTCGTGCTATTCTGCGTTCGCGCTAGTTAACGGCGTTCGGCTCTACTCGGAATGACGGTTGCTAAGGCGCTGAGGCAAGACGGCAAGATGGATTACGACAGCTTCTTCCGGCAGCGTCTCGACGCGCTTCGCGCCGAGGGACGGTATCGGATCTTTGCCGATCTGGAGCGCCAATGCGGGCGCTTTCCCCGCGCCTTCGACCACCGCATCGGCGGCGAGGTGACGGTCTGGTGTTCGAATGACTATCTCGGGATGGGCCAGCACCCTGCCGTGATCGCCGCCATGAAGACCGCGCTCGACGAGATGGGCGCCGGGGCCGGCGGCACCCGCAACATCTCCGGCAACACCCACCTGCATCTCATTCTCGAGCGCGAGCTGGCCGACCTGCACGGGCGCGAGGCCGCGCTTGTCTTTACCTCGGGATATGTCGCCAACGAGACCGCGCTCTCGACCCTGGCGCGCGAGATCCCCGGCACGATCGTGCTGTCGGATGCGCTGAACCATGCCTCGATGATCGCCGGCATCCGCAACAGCCGGGCCGAAAAGCACGTTTTTCGGCATAACGACCCGGACGACCTCGGCCGCATCCTCGGTGGGCTGCCGCCGCAGCGGCCGAAGCTCGTCTGCTTCGAATCGGTCTATTCAATGGATGGCGATATCGCCCCGATCGCCGAGTTGTGCGACGTCGCCGATCGCTTCGGGGCGATGACCTATCTCGACGAGGTGCATGCCGTCGGGCTCTACGGCCCGCGCGGCGGCGGGGTGGCGGAACGCGACGGGGTCATGCATCGCCCGACGGTCATCCAGGGAACCCTGGCCAAGGCCTTCGGG
>Ga0213875_10001119_pt1 | contig 18518 bp, 15 predicted proteins | sample BarmaccomBMRX_R8_FD_160105 | JGI IMG/M metagenome (GOLD analysis project Ga0213875, IMG submission 160105) | Root-associated microbial communities from Barbacenia macrantha in rupestrian grasslands, the National Park of Serra do Cipo, Brazil - RX_R8 | ecosystem: Host-associated > Plants > Roots... | reverse complement strand
TCGTGGTGACGATAAGGAGAAGCACGCCCGCGGCACTCGCAAGCGGCCAGTCGAGCAGATCGCTCGCGATCACCATGATTGTTTGCGAGATCATCGTCTGCTCAGGACCGCCGAGAAGGGCGGGCGTGACGTAGAAGCCGAGCGCCGACACGAACAGGAGAAGGCAGGCGGCATAGACCCCGGGCAGGCTGAGCGGCAGGAAGACTGTCAGGAAGGCCCGCCAGGGACTGGCCCCATGAATGGTTGCCGCATCGATGAGGCGCCGATCGATGCGGATCATCGTGCTGAACAAGGTGAGGATCGTCAGCGGCAGCAAGATCTGAATCATGCCGATCGAAACGCTGAAGAGATTGTAGAGCAGCGGCAAGGACGATTGGCTAAGCCCAATCCCCATGATGAGCTGATTGATGAGGCCGTGCCTGCCGAGCAGGATCATCCAGGAATAGCTGCGCACGATAAAATCCAGCCAATAGGGCAGGACGACGAGGATCAGGAGAATGGCGCGAGTTCGAGGTTTGGCGATGGTGAGCACATAAGCGACCGGATAGCCGAGGATCAGGCATCCGATCGTCGTGATCACGCAGATCTTCAACGTCGTCATCAAAACCTTGAGGTAGATCGGAGAGGTGAGGATCGCAGCGTAAGGCTGCAATCCACGCTCGGCGAAACTCTGCCAAATCATCCACGCCGTCGGAAAAACGAAAAAAACCGCTATCCACAAAAGCATTGGTGCGAGCAGCAGAAGGCCGAGCGGATTTCGTCCCTGTTCCGAAAGGCTCCTGGTCCATCCGGCTGGACGGGCGGCATAAGCAGGGAGGGTGTTCGCGCTCATGGCGATGCACCTGTCTCGGGTGCCGCAATCGCACGCGATCGTTCAGCCGGCCAGGCAAGCACGACTTGGCTGCCGATCTCGATCCCTTCAGCCTGGGAGCGGGGCGCGCGCACGACGACGGGATGTTCACCCACCATCGCGGTGACCTTGAAGCTTTCGCCAACAAAGAGCACCTCGCGAACAACCGCGGACGTGGTGATGCTTTCGCGCGCCGTTGCTTCGGATGAGCAGATCCTCATGTCTTCTGGCCGGATGAACACCAGCACCTTGCTGGCGCGCGTGTGAGGAGCGCCCGTCCGCGGCACGGCGATCACCCGCCCGTTTGCGATCCGCACCGCATGAGCTCCCGCCTCGTTCGATACCACCTCACCCGGCAGGAGATTGGCCCCGCCGATGAAATCCGCGACGAAGGCGTCGGTTGGCGCCTCGTACACGTTGCGAGGGGAGCCCACCTGGACGATTCGGCTGTCGCGCATGACCACAACGAGGTCGGACATGGTGAGCGCTTCCGCTTGATCATGCGTCACATAGACGAAGGTGGACCCGATGCGCCGATGGATTTCCTTGATCTCGACTTGCAAGCGTTCACGCAGCTTCTTGTCGAGTGCGCCGAGCGGCTCGTCCATCAGCAACAGCCTCGGGCGCGAAACCAAGGCTCGCGCCATGGCGACACGCTGTTGCTGACCCCCGGAAAGCTCCCGCGGATAACGCGCTTCAAGCTTGGCGAGCCCGACCAAGGCGAGGCTTTCGGCGACACGCGCCGCGAGCGCGTCGCGTCCCAGGCGATCACGCATGCGCAGCGGATAGGCGACATTCTCGAACACGGTCATGTGCGGGAACAGTGCGTAGGATTGAAAGACCATGCCGATATTTCGGCGATGGGGCGGGACGGTGGCAACCGGTCGGCCATCGAACGTGATGTTGCCGGCGTCCGGAAGCAGGAACCCCGCGATCAGATTGAGCGTCGTCGTCTTTCCCGAGCCGCTGGGTCCTAAGAGCGTGACGAAGCTGCCGGCCGGAATGGTTAGGCTGATGTTGTCGACAGCATGAGTGACCCCGAACGCCTTGCTCAAGCCTGCAAGCCGTACCTCGACACCTGTTTGGGTTTGAGGTGCCTCGCTCACGCGCACGGCGATGCCTGCCGCGCTCCGCGCCGCGACAGTCACGCTTTGCCCCCCGTTATTCCGCAATGCATGGCGGGAACGAATGCGTGCACGCGACGGTCGTCCACGAGTGGTAATCGAGGCGAAATGCCATTTGATTGTCCGCTCTTTCCTCGATGCCTGTCAAGAATTCACGGTTGAGGTGCAGTTCTTCTGAAGCGCCATTCATTCCCGCGAATGCAAGCTGGCGCGATGCTTGGCTGGAATACGTCGTTCGCGCATACGACAGGGCCCGCTCTCTTTCTATTCGAACTGCCGGAATTGATCGTCTCGCCACTTCATGGCTTCGTTGAGCCCCTTCTTGCGACGCAAGTCGTCGAACGCCTGGTATTCGGGCGTCTCGGTCGCATCGAGGATGGTGCAAGCTTCGAGACCGTAGCGCATCGCCGCCTGGAAGCCTTGCGCGTCATAGGTGTTGTTGATGGACCGTTTGTTCCATTGCAGGCAGGCGAGCGCCACCCGCGACATACGGTTGGCGATCTTCATCGTCTCCTGGCGAAGGCTTTTCTTGGGGAAGACTTTGTTCACAAGACCGAGGCGCAACGCCTCCGCGGCATCGATTTTGTCGCCCGTGTAAACGAGCTCGCGAGCGCGTGCGCCGACGATCCAAGGCATGATCATGGTCACCACGCCGCTCGAGAAGCGCGTCTCGACCACTCCGAAAGTCGCATCGTCGGAGCAGTAGCGGATGTCGCACATCTGGGCGAATTCGAGCGCGCCCGCGAGGCAGTAGCCATTGATCATGGCGATCACCGGCTTCGAACAGTTCCATACGGAGAACGTGAAATCGTAATCGCCCGCGAGCCGATCCCGCCATTGGGCCACGGTCTTTCTTGGTGCCTCGGCGGATTGCTTGATGTCGTACCCGGCCGAGAAGGCGCGCTCGCCGGCACCCGTTATTACGACCACGCGGATTTCTTCATCGCGATCTGCCGAGGCGACAGCATGCGCGACCTCATCGCGCAGTTCGAGGCTGAAGGCGTTGAGGCGCTCGGGACGATTGAACGTGATGATCGCGACCCGATCCTCGGTTTCATAGGCAATGGTTTTGTAGCCCACCTTGCGTTCCTCTCGGCTCGTGTTGCACCGTCCTCCGGCTTTGCACTACAACCTTCCTGCATCGATGATGCGCTTGAGGAAGGCGTGCGTTCGTTCCTTTTTTGGCGCACCGAAGATTTCTTCCGGCGCTCCCTCCTCGTGGACCGTGCCCTCGCATAGAAAGCAGATCTTTGCCGCCACCTCGCGTGCAAATCCCATCTCATGCGTCGCAAGCAGCATCGTCATGCCCTCCCTGGCTAGATCGCGGACGATGTTCAGCACCTCCGAGACGAGCTCGGGGTCGAGCGCGGAGGTGATCTCGTCGAGCAGCAGGACCATGGGCCCCATGGCAAGCGCCCTGACGATGGCAACGCGTTGCTGCTGACCGCCCGAAAGATGATCCGGATAGGCGCTCGCCTTATGTTGGAGGCCAATACGCGTGAGGAGCGCCATCGCGTTCTGCTCGGCCTCGTGCCGCGATTTCCGCAGCACCTTCATCGGCGCAAGCATCACGTTTTGGAGCACCGTCATATGAGGGAAGAGATTGAATGCCTGAAACACGATGCCGACATCGCGGCGCAAGGCGTCGACATCCACGCCCGGACCTGTAATGCGTTCGTCGTGGATGCGGATCTCGCCGCCGTCGATTTCTTCGAGGCCGTTCACGCATCGAAGGAGGGTGGATTTTCCGCAACCGGAAGGTCCGATCAGGCAGACAACCTGATGTTCCTCGACCTCGAGGTTGAGGCCACTGAATACCTGGTGCTCTCCGAACCGCTTATGAATGTCCCGAATTTCGATGAGCGCCATGCCGGAGGTCCTATTTCGCGCCGGCGCGCATGCGTTGCCTGTCGCGCTCGATCATGCGATCCACGAATCTCGCCTGCGGAATGGTGATCAGGAAGAAGATGACGGCGACGGTCGTCACGGCCGACAGGTTGAAATGATTGCTCGCGATGATGATCGATTGGTTGAACGCGTCGATCGTGCCGATGACGTTCACGAGCGCCGTATCCTTCTGCAAGGAGATGAAGCTGTTGAGCAGTGGCGGGATGATCTGCCGCACACCCTGGGGCACGATCACGTAACGCAGCGTCTGCAGATGATTGAGGCCGAGAGAGCGTGCCGCGGCGGTCTGGCTCCAATGAATGCTTTCGATCCCTGCGCGATAAACTTCCGCGACATAGGCTCCCGAGGTGAGGGTAAGCGCCAGGATGGCGAAAGATTCTTGCGAAAGATCCTTGAGGATGGGCAAGCCCGTGAGCGGAATGCCAAAGCCGATCAGATAGACGTTGACGATCGCCGGCAGCCCGCGAAACAGATCGACATAGAAGGTGGCGATCATCCGGATCGGGCGCCCCCCCGGGCCAGGAGCGAGGCGGGCTATCGCGACTGCGAGCCCCCAGATCAAAACAAGCACTTCGGCAATCATGAAGATGTAGATGTTGATCCAGAACGCCTTCAGGATGAGCACAAGGGAATCGAGCATCAGCGGGAGGTAGAAGAAGGTTCGGCTCACCGCGAGATCGTTGGCGATGAGGAACAGGATGCCCAGGAGCACCAGGATCTGGCTGGCGGCGGTCCCGAACGCGACCGAGCTCGAATTGCGCGACGCCGCCGCCTCGACGCGCGCCGCAATCAGGTCGCCCAATTCCAAATTTCGTCGTGAAAGACGCGCGCGCCTGATCGCCTTCAGCGCCGGAGCCAGGGGAATGACAATGGCGATGATGCCAAGCGCGACGAGGCATCCATCGACCGAAGGGCCGGCGATGTCGAGGGAAGCAAGCGCCGAGCGAAAATCGACCAGCGTTACCCAGGAAGCGGCGGCAACGAAAACCGCCACGCCCGCCGCGGCGAACGCAAGGCGGCTTGGATTGCGCGGCGGGGCACTCGCTTGAAAACGGCGTTCCACGGCTGGCTTTCCGGGGTGTTCATCGATTTGCCCGAAGCCTGCTCCCGTCTTGCCGCTAGCCACGCGAGCGCCGGCCGATCCGTCCGAGGCGGAAGCGAACTGACATCACGCCGCCATTCTCCAGTTCATGGCTTGAAATAGGGGATCGCGGTCGGGTCCGCGCCCCAAACCTCGGCGAGATATTTCTTCGCCAACGCGTTGAGCGTGCCGTCGTCCTTCATCGCCTGGATCATCTTGTCGAGCGTGGCCTCGTTCGGAGAGCCCTTCGGATAGACTGCGCCGTATTTCTCGCCGGTCGAGTACTGGCCGACGACGATCAGCGCACCCTTCGATTGAGCGGCCTCTCCGAGCACGTAAGCGGTATCCGTCAGGGCAGCATCGATCTGCCCCGCGCTGAGCGCCGCGAACATCGCGGGCACATTGGGGTAGACCTTCATCGGCTCGGTCGGCTTCAGCACCTTTTCCACGAAATCGGCGCCTGTTGTCGCCTGATGAACGCCGATGCGCATGGATTTGACGGCCGCCGCATCGGCCTTTGTGCCTTTCTTGACGAGCACGCCGATATCGGAGTCGAAGTAGGGGATCGAAAAGTCGACGACCTTCTTGCGTTCATCGGTGATGGATGCCTCCGAGAGAGCAAGATCGTAATTGGTGGTCTGACCACCGATCAGCTTCGCCCAGGACGTGTTCACGACAACGAGGTTGTCGAGTCCGGCGCGATGGGCGATCTCCGCCGCCATGCAGTATTCATAACCATCCTTGATGGTCTCCGGCGTGTCGCCATTCCACCAGCCAGGTGCGGGAAGGCTCACCTCGACGGTCAACTGGCCGGGCACAGCCGGCTTCAGAGTATACGTACCCTTCTGGCCTGTGAGCTCACAATTGCCGATCTTGTCGGCGGCGTGAGCAGGAAGGACGAAGGCCAAGACATGCGCGCCGGCCATCACCGCGCCCACGAAGAGAGTGGTTCTCAGCCAGTCCACGGTGGGCCTCGGCTTCTTGCCCATGCGCTCACATCGGCGGCCAAGCCACGTTGCGGTTTGCTTTGGCATCTGCAACCTCCCTGTCTTCGCCGATTTTACGGCATTCTTCGTCAGATCGAGCAATCTTCCGGCCGCCCCGTTCGACGAACAATGAGACCTGCCGCGCGCTCGAATTGCGCTCAGTTAAGCGGCTTGTCCTTGTTCCAGTCGCGCGAGTTGCTGCCTTGCATGAACTCGCCGACCTTGAGCGGAGGATATTTCACCGGCCGGTCCGGCCCCTTGCAGCTGGGAAGACATTCGACGATGGCGTCGAAATCGGGAATGGCGAAGTAGGGGATCGAGAAGCGCTCCGCGCCGGAACGGTTGATGACACGGTGCGGTGTCGACTGAAAACGATCATTGGTCCAGCGCGCCATCATGTCACCGATGTTGATGACGAAGGTATCCTCAACCGGGGGCGCCTCGATCCAGCTTTCTCCGCGTTGCACCTGCAAGCCCCCGACATTGTCTTGAGCAAGCACCGTGAAGGCCGTCGTGTCGGCGTGCGGGCGAATACCGAACTGTCGACCGCGCGCCTCGCTCGATTGTGGGGGATAGTGGAGAAGATTGATCTGCGTCAGCGGCTTTTTGTAGAAAGCGAGAAAGTAATCCTCCGGTATCTCGAGCGCGAGGGCAAAGGCGCGCAGGAGACGTTCGGTCAAGCTTTCCATTTGATCGTAGTAGCCGATGAGGGTTTTGCGCCAGCCCGGAAGGTCCGACGGCCAGCGATTCAAGGCGTGCACGCGATTGCCGTCGCGAATGTCGGGATCATCAGGCGGAAGCTCGTGCTGGTATTTGAAGCTTTCGTTCAGATCGGGAGCATCCGCCTGTTCGGCGTAAAGGCGGGAGCCCAAGGGCTGGTAACCCCGGTTCTGCTTTGGCGAGAGCTTGACCTTCATGCGCTCTTCGAGAGGCAGGGCGAAGAAGCGCTTGGAAGCGTCGAATACCGCGTCAACTTCCGCACGGGGCACTCCGTGCTGTGCCAAATAGAAGAAGCCGCTGCCTTCGCACGCGCCACGAATCTCGCGCGCAACCTTCGCCTTCCCCGCCGCTGCTCCCTCTCGGAAAGGCAGGAAATCGATGATCGGCACGTCGGTCATTCAAGGCTCCGCGACAACCTTCCCCGCAAGCACGAATCCTGACCGCGCAGCTGACGCGCCGTCGTCTCGCTCTGGGGAGGCACTTGATATGACTATACATACCGGTTTTCGGGCGTCAATTTTGGACTGCGCAATTCGCGCATTGGGAGCTCACAGGAACACCCGGGCTACGGGCTTGGCGCGGAGTTATTGCCCTTTCTTCGCCCGCTTAGCGGGCCTCGGCGAGCTCGGCTCTGCGGCGCGAGGACATGTCGGCGAGGACCCGGTCGCATGCGCTCCTCAACCTGCGTCCAAGCTCATCGATCTCGCTTTCCGTGATGATCAGGGGCGGCGAGAGCACGATGCAACCGGCGAGCGGGCGCACGATGACGCCTGTCTCCAGGCCGGCCTCGTAGACCGCTTTGGGCAAACCGCCGACCTTGAGGCTCGACGCCATGGCCCCGCGCGCTTCTCCGGGCGCTGCCACTTCAATGGCGCCGAGAAGCCCGAATTTGCGAGTACCGACCACGAGCGGATGATCGAGGAAACCATCGAGCATCCGGTTCCAATGAGGAATGACGCGGCGCACATGTCCGAGGATGTCGCGGCGCTCGAAGATGTTGAGCACCTCGACGGCGACGGCCGCGGACACCGCATGGGCGTGGTGCGTGCCCCCATGCGCGAACCAGCCCTGGGCTTGGTTGCCGAGATCGAGGCGACGTTTGAACTCCTCTCCCATGATGATCCCGGAGATCGGCATATAGGCGCCGGAGATGCCCTTGGCGCAGGTGACGCAGTCGGGCTCGAGTCCCATCGGCTCGCTCGCCCACATATGGCCGGCTCGCCCAAAGCCAGTCACGACTTCATCGATGAAGAGCTGAACGCCGTATTTGCGCAACACGGAAGTGACCTTCGGAAAATAGCTTGCCGGGGGCGCGAACATGCCCGACGACACCGAGACGGGCTCGGCGATCATGGCGCCTACAGTTTCGGGCCCCGCATCGAGGATCACCTTCTCGAGCTCCTCGGCAAGGCGGCTCGTGAAGGCTTCCTCGTCCTCTCCGGGCAGCGCCGCATTCGGGAAACTCGGATGGCTCACCTGCAGCGAATACCCCATGGGGATGCCGAAGCTCTCGTGGAGCTCGCTGCCGCCGCCAAGCGCGGCCGTGGCGATGGTGCTGCCGTGGTAACTCGACTTGCGCGAAATCATCTTGCGCCGTTGGGGCTCGCCCGCAAAGCCATTGCCGTACCACATGAACTTGATGAGGTAGTCATTGGCTTCCGAGCCGGTCGTGGCGAAGTAGATCCGCGGGTTCTTGACCGGCGCGAGCGCGCCAAGTCGCTCGCTGAGCTCCATCACTGCCGGCACCGTGCGGTGAATGGCGGAAGAATACATCGGCAAGGAACGAAGCTGGCGCGCCGCGGCGTCGACGAGTTCGCCGTCGCTGAAGCCGAGCGAAACGCAGTAGAAGCACGAAACCGCTTCGATATAGTCTTTCCCGGTTTCGTCGAAGATGAAGATGCCTTTGCCGCGGTCGAAAACGAGGGGCCTTTCGCTCTTCAACCGCTTCAAATCACTGAAGCCGAGCAACACGGCGTCATTGTGATAGTTGCTCTTATTGTCATTGCTTTTGGCGGTTTGAAGCATCTCTCGACTTCCTCTTCAAAACGGTGCCGAAGCCTTAAGCCTTCGGCGAGGCGAGTCAATGGACGGAAGCGGCCACGCCGCGGGCATCTGGACGGCGAGTTGCGGCGAAAACATCCGAAAAGCTTGTTGCGCCTTGTGAAGGGGCATCCTAACCTCTTGGGCACTGATATCGTCCCGGACGAAGTGAGGTCCCGGGGAGATCCCGGAGCGGAGAGATCAAGGGAGGATTGAAATGTCGAAACGGCTTTGCTTCGCCGCCTTGGCGACAGCGCTTTCGCTGGCCATGGCAGCGCCTGCCGCCCACGCCGCGACGCCCAAGGACACCGTCGTGATGGCGTGGCAGCTCGATGGCATCATCACCTTCGACCCTGCCGAATCCTATGAGATCGCGACGCAGGAGCTGGGCACCAACATCTATGACCGGTTGATGCGTTATGAGGCGGAGGACCCGACGAAGCTCGTCGGTGGCGTCGCCGAGAGCTACACGGTCTCGCCGGACGCCAAGACATTCACCTTCAAGCTGCGCCCGAACCAGAAATTTGCAAGCGGCGCCCCGATTACGGCCGACGACATGGCATGGTCGTTGCAGCGGGTCGTTATCCTCGACAAGACGCCCGCCTTCCTCTTCACGCAGCTCGGCTGGAGCAAGGACAATGTCAAGGATCTCGTGCAGACGACCGATCCGAATACCGTGACCTTCAAGATCACGGAGGACCTTGCGCCTTCGCTCGTATTGAACCTGATGAGCACTTTTGCGGCCTCCGTGGTCGAGAAGAAGATCGCGCTTGCGAACGAGGTAAACGGCGACCTCGGGAATTCGTGGCTCAAATCTCATTCGGCGGGTTCAGGCCCTTATAGCCTCGTGTCCTGGAAGGCCGACGAATCCGTCACCCTCGAGGCCAATCCCAATTATCATCTGGGGCCACCGCACATGAAACGGATCGTGGTGCGTCACATCCCGGAGCCCGCGACGCAGCGCCTTTTGCTCGAGAAAGGCGACATCGATATTGCCAGGGACCTGACCCCGGACCAGCTCACCCCGATGGCGGGCAACAAGGACATCCGCATCGAGTCCTTCCCGGCGGCCAACACCTACTATCTCGGGATGAACCTGAGCGAAGAGCATCTCAAGAACCCGAAGGTTCGCGAGGCGATGAAAATGCTCGTCGACTATGAGGGCATGGTGAACACGGTCCTCAAGGGGCGTTTCATCCAGCAGGAAGCATTTCTGCCGCTCGGCTTCCTCGGGGCGATCGCCTACAATCCCTTCAGCCTGAATGTCGAGAAGGCCAAGGCCCTCCTGGCGGAGGCGGGTTACCCGAACGGTTTCGAGCTCGAGTTCACGACACCGAACCTGCCGCCCTGGACCGATATCGCCCAATCGGTGCAGCAGACGATGGGCCAGGCCGGCATCAAGCTCAAGATCGTGCAGGTCGAGCTGAAGCAGGAGCTGCAGATCTTCCGTGCCCGTAAGCACCAGCTCGTGCTGAACAGCTGGGCTCCGGATTATTTCGATCCGCACAGCAACGCAGACACCTTCGCGCATAACGACGACGACAGCGACACGCCGAAGATCAAGCCGCTCGCCTGGCGCACGCATTGGTATATTCCCGAACTCACCAAGCAGACGCTGGCCGCGGCCAAGGAGGTCGATCTCGAAAAGCGCAAAGCCGAATACGCCGCCTTGCAAAAGACAGTCACGGATACCGGGCCGTTCGTGATCATGTTCCAGAACGCCAATCAGATCGCGTCGCGCGCCGACGTGAAGGGTTTCAAGACCGGGCTTTTCGAGGACTTCAATTTCTATCGCACGATCACGAAGTGAGAGTTCGTCCATGGTGACGGTTGCCGCGCCGGCGGCCGTCACGAATGGCGAATGGGTCCGGCGGGTCGCCGGACCCTTTCGTCGCGTCTGGCGACTGTTGCTGTCGGTCGTCCTGACCTTCCTCGGCCTGACCTGCGTCACCTTCTTCATCGGCCGCGTGATCCCGATCGATCCTGTGCTCGCCATCGTCGGCGACAAAGCCTCAGTGGAAACCTACAATCGCGTGCGAAGCGAGATCGGCCTCGATCTGCCGATCCCAGTGCAATATTGGCGTTACCTTCTCAAGGTCCTGCACGGCGACTTTGGCAATTCCGTCATCACCTCGCAGCCGGTTTTGCAGGATCTCCTTCGGGTCTTCCCCGCCACCCTCGAGCTTTCCTTGTTGGCGCTCTTGATCGGAGTAGTCTTCGGCGTTCCGCTCGGCGTGATCGCGGCGACGCATCGAGGCCGGTGGCAGGATCAGGTGATCCGCTTCGGCTCCCTCATCGGTTATTCGATGCCGGTGTTCTGGCTCGGCCTCATCGGGCTCTTGGTCTTTTACGCCAAGCTCGGCTGGGTCGAGGGTCCGGGCCGCCTCGACGTGAGCTATGACGATATCGTGCCGGTGATCACGGGGTTGATCACGGTCGACAGCCTAGTCGCGGGAGAGCACGAGGTCTTCTGGAACTCGATCGGGCATCTCCTGCTGCCCGCCTCGATCCTCGGCTATCTCTCTCTCGCTTATGTGGCGAGGATGACTCGAAGCTTCATGCTCGGGCAATTGAAGCAGGAATATATTCTGGCGACGCTCGCAAAAGGCTTGTCGCCGTTTCGCGTCGTGTGGGTGCATGCGCTCGGCAATGTCTGGGTGCAGCTTGTGACCGTGATCGCGCTGACTTTCGGCAGTCTGCTCGAAGGCGCGGTCCTGACCGAAACCGTTTTCGCGTGGCCCGGCCTTGGCCTGTACATGAAGAACTCATTGTTCAACGCCGATCTCAACGCGGTGCTCGGCGGCACCATGCTCGTCGGCGTGGTCTATATCGGCCTCAACATGTTGTCCGATCTCATCTACCCGCTCGTTGATCCGAGGGCGCGAGAACGCCGATGAACGGGACCTTGACGTGGCGCGGCTGGCTGCTGGATCCGGCGCCCGCGAGTCGACGACAGGCTCGCTTTGGTCGCTGGTTCCGGGCCTGGCTCGCGTTCCGCCGTAACGGTCTTGCCATGACGGGGCTCGTCGTCGTGTCGGCCTTGGTCCTCACGGCGCTCGCGGCCCCCTTGATCGCAGATCCGCGCGCCGCAATCTTGCAAGTGCTGGCCGAACGGCTGCAACCGCCTTCCTCTTCGCATTGGTTCGGCGTTGATGAGCTGGGGCGGGACATTTTCGCGCGCATCGTGTTCGGTGCCCGTACCACCCTCATCATCGTCGCCCTCGTGTCGGCGATCGTCACGCCCGTGGGTCTCGCGATTGGGCTAACCGCCGGGTATTTCGGCCATTGGATTGATGCGGTCTTGATGCGCATTACCGATATCTTCCTGTCCTTCCCGCGTCTCGTCTTAGCGCTCGCCTTTGCGGCCGCGCTCGGGCCTGGAATTGAAAACGCGGTCATCGCCATCGCCTTGACGACATGGCCGCCCTACGCGCGGCTGGCGCGAGCCGAAACGCTCACCCGCCGACGGGCTGAGTTCATCGAAGCCGCCGAGCTGCAGGGCGCTTCGCATCTGCGGATCATCCTCAGCCAGATCATGCCGCTTTGCCTGCCTTCCGTCGTTATCCGTCTCACCCTGGATATGGCCGGCATCATTCTCACGGCGGCCGGGTTGGGCTTCCTCGGACTCGCGGCGCAACCGCCTGCGCCGGAATGGGGCGCGATGGTGTCGTCCGGTCGGCAAGTATTGCTCGGCCAATGGTGGGTCTCGACCATACCCGGCATCGCGATCTTCGTGACGAGCGTCGGCTTCAACCTGCTTGGCGATGGCCTGCGCGACGTGGCGGATTCACGCTCGTCATGAGCGACGCCCCGCTTCTCACCCTGCGCAATCTGCGCGTGACTTATCCGGGCGATGAGGGCGATTTTGTCGCCGTCCGCAACGTGTCCTTCGATCTGGGGCGCGAAAGACTCGGCATCGTCGGCGAATCCGGCTCCGGCAAATCGACCACCGGGCGGGCCATCATGGGCCTTGTGGCGCCGCCCGGCATCGTCGAGGCCGACGAGATGCGGCTTGCCGGCAAGGACCTCACGTCATTGAGCGAGCGCGGCTTCAGGCGGCTTCGAGGCAAGAAGGTCGCGATGATCCTGCAGGATCCGAAATACTCGCTCGATCCAGTGATGAGTGTCGGCCAGCAGATCGCCGAGACGCATCGCTGTCATTTTCGAAGCTCCGCGAGGGCGGCGCGCGAAGCCGCCTTGCAGATGCTTGAAGCTGTGCACATTCGCGATCCCGACCGTGTTTATGCGCTTTATCCGCACCAGGTCTCCGGCGGCATGGGCCAGCGTGTGATGATCGCCATGATGCTCATCGCCGGACCGGATCTCTTGATTGCGGATGAACCGACTTCGGCGCTCGACGTCACGGTGCAGCATCAGGTTCTCGCGATCATGGACGATCTTGTGCGCAGCCGCGGCATGGGGTTGATCCTGATCAGCCACAACCTTCATCTCGTCTCGTCCTTCTGCGATCGCGTGCTCGTGATGTATGGCGGGCGCGTGGTCGAGACGTGCATGTCTGGCCAGCTCTCCAAGGCGAGCCATCCCTATACGCGCGGCTTGCTCGCATCCCTTCCCGAATTGGGGAGGCGGCGTGCGGAACTCCCGCAGTTGCAGCGCGACCCCGCCTGGGCCGAGGGGTGAAAGATGCTTGCGCTGGAGCATGTCACCGTCAGCTACGGCACCGGCCTTGGGCGCATTTTTGCGGCAAGCGACGTTTCTTTCCAGGTGGAGGAGGGCGCGTCCTTCGGCCTTGTGGGCGAGTCCGGTTCCGGCAAGTCGACGGTCCTGCGCGCCATAGCCGGGCTCATTGCGCACGCGCAAGGGCGCGTCATTCTGGCCGGGCGCGAGATGTCGATGCGCCGCTCCACGGCGGAACGCAAGATGGTCCAGATGGTCTTTCAAGATCCTTATGGATCGCTGCACCCAAATCAAACCGTCGATCAGACGCTGAGCATGCCGATCGCTATTCACAAGCTCGGCGATTCCGATCGGCGCATCTCATCGGTACTCCGGGAGGTGGGATTGGGCCGCGAGCATCGCTATCGATATCCTCATCAGCTGTCGGGCGGACAGCGGCAACGCGTCGCCATCGCGCGTGCTCTCGTGCTCGAGCCCCGCATCCTGCTTCTGGACGAACCGACATCGGCGCTCGATGTCTCAGTCCAGGCAGAGATCCTCAACCTGCTTGCGCGACTTCGCCGTACTCACCGACTCACCTTGTTGATGGTCAGCCACGACCTTGCGGTGATTGCACATTTATGCGAGCGCATCGGGGTGATGAGCAACGGATCTCTGATAGAGTTGGCCACCCCGGATGCCTTGGCCTCAGGGAAAGTCAGCCATGGCTACACGCGGCAACTTCTGCGCTCCAATCGAGGCTTCGACCGAAGCGGGGCTGAGATCGTCGACGTCACGTCCTAGATCGTCCCCGGGGCCGACTAGTGGGTCGTCATTGCAAAGCGCCAAACGCGCAGCATCTTTTTATAAGAAAGGGATTGCTGGTTTTCTTTTTTTAGACTTAGATTTTTTTCTCGATCGAGCGCTCCCACGTCGTCCAGAAGCTTCGTTCGTGGGATGGCGCTCCGGATCTTGGACTTCGTCCTTACCCGCGATCCAATGGACGCGCTCGGAGCCGACAGCATGACCATTCACACCGGTGCGATTCCCGAGACGTCGGCGGCGCGTATCGCTGAGATCGTTCGTCAGCAGCCCAAAGGGCACTCGCTGGATCACGCGCTCTATGACAGCGCAGAGGCCTTTCAGCACGACATGGAGAGGATCTTCCTTCGCCACTGGATTCTCGCGGGTCACGAGTCGAGCGCGCCGAACCCTGGCGACTGGTTCCTCCATGAGCTGGCGGAGGAAAGCGTCATCATCGCGCGCGGAAAAGATGGCAAGCTTCGGGCCTTCGTCAATGTCTGCCGGCATCGGGGATCGCGCATCTGCAAAGGCGCCTCCGGCCATTCCTCCGTGCTCGTCTGCCCCTATCATGCGTGGACCTACGAGCTCGACGGAACGCTGCGCGCCGCCCGACACATGCCTGAAGATTTCGACCGGTCGAGCCATGGGCTCAAACCGGTCCATCTCGAGGTGATCGAAGGACTCGTTTTCGTTTCGCTCGCCGAAAAACCACTCTCGCTCGACACCGCCCGTTCGGCAATCTCGGAAGCTTTTTCCGCCTATGGATGGGGCAGCGCCAAGGTCGCGCATCGCGAGACCTATGTCGTCGCGGCGAATTGGAAGCTTACGGTCGAGAACTATCTCGAATGCTACCACTGCTCACCGGCTCATCCCGAATATTCAAAGCTCCACGCGCTCGAGCAACCGCTCGAGAAGATCGCGGATCTGAATGCGGCGATGGAAGCGCGCACGCTCGCGCTTGGCGTGAGGGTGCCGAGCATCGATCGCCGGGTTGCCTCAACGGCAGGGGAGGCGTCGGTCTTCGTCTTCCGCTACGCGCTTTACGATAGGGTGAAGACGGGAGGGCCGGACGGCGAGCCGGTCGCCCCTCTGATGGGAAAGTTCAGCGACTATGACGGCGGCGTCACCTCCGCGCATTTTGCGCCCTCGAGCTTCTTCATCGCCTATCCGGATCACGGCGTCCTTTATCGATTCTTGCCGCTCGCCCCGAAAAGCTCCGCCTTGGAACTCGTCTGGCTGGTCAAGGGTGATGCGCAGGAAGGCACGGATTATGATCTCGATAAGCTCACTTGGCTTTGGAAGGTGACCACGGAGGCCGATAAGCGCATCACCGAGGACGCACAAAAAGGCGTGAGCTCTCGGTTCTACGAACCCGGTCCGTATTCACCGGTCGAGCCGAATGCGATCGCCTGGATCGCTTGGTATCTGGCAGAGATTGCGTGAACCTCTTGAGCCTTCGGCTCACTCGCTCAGGCGCTCTCCCTCGAGTTGCCGTTGGAGGCGTAGTGAAAGCGGTGCTCCGAGACATAGGGGCGTTGCATGAAGGCGCTCGCGACCGCGATGATGATTTCCCGTTCGGGAGGCGCCCCGAGCTCTTCCACCTGCTTCAATATGCTCTCGAAGCCCTGATATGTCGCTTTACGCGGATTGGAAGCGAGCCCATCCACCTCCGCCGCGAGTTCCTCGAGGCGCTGCTGCCGAACCTCTCCCTGTTGCTCGGAAAGGAGTGGCGGCCGGCTTTCAGCCCGTGAGCTCCGACGAATGTTCTTGGCAAAGGCATTGAGCGCCGTGGCGACATGGCCATCAGATGACATCGACCCGCCTTTCTCCTTGAGTTCGCGCTATGCCCGGAAGCTAATAATTTCCGTCGCATTGCTTGCCTGAACGAAGTATTCTCAAAAGGTTACCAAAATTACTTACGGCGAAAGGAGAAGGCAAGATTTCGTTTGAAATCCGAGCCTCTCCTGACATGAAAAGCGCCCGCTTTGCGGCTTTGCAGTCGCGCTTTTCTCTTCCGGACAGGGTTGCGGCGCACGCATCTCAAACGGTGGAACCCACGCTGCGCACGGCTTGTTGAAGAGTCCGATGTCTGACCGCAGCAACCCTTCAGGGGAAGAGGCCGCTCGCTACCGGGCGATGGCCGCGGCGGCGCGAAGACGAGCACGCTCGTCCGACTGGACGACAAGGCTCGCGCTGCTCCAAGCCGCGGAAAAATACATGGCAATGGCCCGTAAGGTCGATGAGAGCGCAAACAGGCGATTGCGCAATTCCGGCCGGGGCTGAGCTAGCTTCCAGCGCGCGCTTGAATGACCCGATATTGTTTTCCGGTCTATACGCCTTGACTGCCCAAGCCGAGCTCGGCAGGCGCCGGCAAAGGAGCAGGCGGGTCCATTTGCGAAGCTTGAGGGGCACCCACACTCATCGCAGGCCGCGCGAATTTCGCCATGAAGATGATCTCACAGTGAACGCCCTCGCGTGCGAAATTGAGCCTTACGCCGCTGCCCTCCTGGCCGGCGAAGGCTTTTTCGAGCAGTCTTGTGCCGAAACCTTTGCTGCTGGGTCTGCCGACGAATGGTCCGCCTGCTTCGGACCAGATCAAATGCACCAAGGAGGGCCGTTCGGGATCGCTTCGCCACTCGATGATGACCTGGCCGTCGGGGGCGGAGAGCGCGCCATATTTGATGGCGTTCGTGGCAAGCTCATGCAGCGCCATATTGAGGGCGAGCGCGGTTTCAGGCTCGACGGGGACATCGGGCCCAGTGATATCAAAGCGATGCGCGTTCGATTGCAAATGCGGCTCGAGCGTCCCGCGAACGACCTCGCCGACCAAGGCATCGGTCCAGGAGTTCGCGACGAGCAGCTCGTGCGCGCGCGCCATGGCTTCAAAGCGCCCGAGCAGCTTGTCCTTGAGCTCGACCGCGGAGGATGAGCTTCTGGCGGTGAAGTTGGTCATCGAAATGACGGTCGCGAGCATATTCTTCACGCGATGATGAAGTTCTTGTGCGAGCAGTTTTTGGATCTCATCGCTATAGTGCTGTGCCGAGACGTCCCGGACTGTGACCACGAGGCCGTCTTCCAACCTGGCGACATTGCTGCAAAACCACCGGCCGCCGAGCTCGTATTCGGCCTCGGAGGTCTCGCCCGTCTCCAACACCTTGAGGTAGCGAGGAAAGAGATTCGGGTTGTCCCGGGCGAGCGGCAATCTCTCGAGCAGCCTTCCGCCAACGACGCGCTTTGGATCACTTCGTGACATGAAACGAATGGCGGCCGGATTGGCGTAGCGATATTCGAAATCGGCGACCGCGCCCGCATCATCGCGCAAGGGCCGGTAGATGACCACGCCCTCCATCGAGATGTCCTGAATGGCCTTGAACAGCTGGCTCGCCGCAGCGCGGCCAGCTTGCGCCTTTCGGTAGGCGCTCGCGACGACGATGATCAGGGCAGCGGAGATCGTGAACAGGGCGAGTTCCCAGACCTCTTCCGCATTGTTCAATGCAAACGAGAAGCTCGGCGGCAAAAGCGCGTACCAGGCGAGGAGAAGGCTCGCGGCCAAGGCGAAGACGCCCGGAGCCACGCCGAGAAGCGCGCTCGCAAGAACGGCGGGGTAAAAAGAGCCAAGGCGAACCACATTTCCAACGATGCTGTTGAGGATGAGCTCCGCACCGAATGCGAGCGCCACAAAGGCCCCGGCCAACAAATACGAGATGGGTTCGGCTTGGCCGGATCTCCCCGCCGTAAGCATTCTCGAGGATTGGAATGGAATTTCCAACGCGAACGGGTCCGGTGCGAGGTCTTTAATCCGAGGGACGACAGGAGCTTCCGAACCATAAGGACCTTCGACGCCGCCATGCAATATCTGAGCCCGCCGCACCACGAGAGCCGAAGCTTATGGTAAGCGTCTTTGCGACGGGCGCGCTCATTGCTCGAGCCCTCGCGTTCGCCTCTTTTGCCAGGCAGGAGAGATAAGCTCGATGATCCTCACTCTTTCGGAAGACGATATCGCGAAAGTTCTGAAATATGACGAGCTCATCCCAGCGATGGAGAAGGCGCTCGCCGATTTTTCAGCGGGGCGAGTGCTCCAGCCGGTGCGCAACATGCTCGCGATCGAGGAAGGCAAGCGCTTCCTCGGCATCATGCCCGCGGTCGCGGAGCTTGGGATGGGCGCGAAACTCGTATGTTTCTTCCCCAAGAACGCCGGGACGAGTGTGCCGACGCATCTTGCGATGATCATGCTGTTCGACACCCAGGACGGGAGGCCTCTCGCATTCCTGGACGGGCGTCTGATCACGGAAATGCGCACCGCTGCCGTCTCGGCGGCGGTGACGAAACATCTCGCGCCCGAGAAAAGCCGTGTCTTGGCGCTCATGGGCAGTGGCGTTCAGGCGCAA
>Ga0213875_10001118_pt1 | contig 18531 bp, 13 predicted proteins | sample BarmaccomBMRX_R8_FD_160105 | JGI IMG/M metagenome (GOLD analysis project Ga0213875, IMG submission 160105) | Root-associated microbial communities from Barbacenia macrantha in rupestrian grasslands, the National Park of Serra do Cipo, Brazil - RX_R8 | ecosystem: Host-associated > Plants > Roots... | reverse complement strand
GACAATATCGCCGCTTCGAAACGGTCGCGCAAGGCCAAAAGATCGGCCGCAGGAAAGTCTGCGCACAATTCGGTCGCGCGTGCGAGCGCACAGGCGCCCGGCACATTCTCCGTCCCGGCTCGCCGGTCGCGCTCGTGCCGGCCGCCGTGTTGTATACGCTCAACCCGTGTGTCTTTCCGGATGAAGAGAGCACCGGCGCCCTTCGGCGCGTACAGCTTATGCGCGCTGATCGAGTAAAGATCCACGCCGAGCTCGTGCACATCTAGGTCGATCTTGCCGGCCGCCTGAATGCCATCCGAATGCAGATAAATGTCGTTGCCGCGCGATCGGTGCTCGCGTACGATCTCCGCAACTTCACGGACCGGCTGAATCATGCCGGTCTCGTTATTCGCGTGCATAACCGTTACGAGCACGGTTTCGGGCCGCAGATTCGCTCGGATCGCGTCCACATCCACAACGCCACAGCGATCCACGGGCGTATACGTCACCTCGATGCCTTCGCGCTCCAAGTGCCGGCAGGATTCGAGCACCGCAGGATGCTCAATGGTCGTCGTAACGACGTGCTTTACAGTTCCAGGCCGGCTTCGCACTAACCCCAAGATTGCGAGATTAATTGCCTCGGTCCCGCCGCTCGTGAACACAATTTCGTTCGGCGAGGCGCCCAGGAACTTCGCAACACTCGCGCGTCCTTGCTCCAGCCGCTGGCGCGCAATCTGTCCCGCGCGATGCACGCTCGAGGGATTACCGAACACATCGGCAACCACGGCCGACAGGGTCTCGGCCACTTCCGGCGCGACGCAAGTGCTCGCGTTGCTATCGAAATACAAGTTGGACATGAAGAAGCGCTCGCCGCAAGCCTGGAGCGAGCGGGCGTGTTTCCTACAATTTTAGCAGCGGATGAGTGCTTCTGAACGGCAGCCGGTCGTCACGTTTACGACCGATTTCGGGCTGCAAGATCATTATGCGGGCACGATGAAAGGCGTTGTTCTGAGCCGCTGCCCGAGCGCGAAGTTGGTCGATATTTCCCACGATATCGCGGCGTTTTCCGTATACGCAGCCGCCTACACCATCGATCAAGCCGCGCCGTATTTCCCTGCTTCGACGATTCACGTGATTGTTGTCGATCCGGGCGTCGGCACCGCGCGCAAGGCTCTGCTGCTCGAAGCTTTGGGCCAATATTTCATCGCGCCGGACAACGGCGTGCTAAGCATGATCGCGGAGCGTGACGGCCACGCGCGAGCCCGCGAACTCTCGAATCGCGATCTGTGGCTTCCGACCCCTTCGTCGACTTTTCACGGCCGTGACGTGTTTGCGCCTGTGGCAGGCGCGCTCGCGAGCCACGCCGCAAAACCGGAAGCCGTTGGGCCGCCGCTCACGCGAATCGAAATGCTCCCAGGATTGAAGCCCGAACGCGCCGCATCGGGAGCGTGGCAGGGGCGCGTGTTGAGCGTCGATCATTTCGGCAATGCGATTACGAACTTTCGTTCGTACGAGTTTTCGCAGCTTTCCGACGGGCACTTCGAAATCGGCATCGGAGAATCCGGAATTACGGAGTTTCATCGCACCTTCAACGACGCTCCGCGCGGGCACTGTTTTGCCTACTTCGGCAGTTCGGGGTACGTCGAAGTCGGCATGAATCAAGGACATGCCGCGGAACACTTGCGCGCCCGGCCCGGGGATGCGCTCACGTTACGGCTCCACGAGCAAGCGATACTGTTTGCATGACGGCAGTCGAGACTGCTTCCCGCGCAGCCGAGTTTCGCAAGAGGCTGCAATCGAAGATCGTGCTGGCGGACGGCGCGATGGGAACCATGCTCTACTCGCGGGGCATCTTCATCAACCGCTGTTTCGACGAGTTGAATCTCTCGGCGCCGGGGCTCATTAAAGAAATCCATCAGGATTACATCAAGGCCGGTGCGGAGGTGATCGAGACCAACACCTTTGGCGGAAACCGCTGCCGGTTGCAGGCCTTCGGTTTATCCGAGAAACTGCGGGTCATCAACGAAACCGGCGTGCGACTGGCCCGCGAGGCCGCGGGAGAAAAGGCCTTTGTCGCGGGCTCCATCGGCCCACTGGGGACGCAGATCGAACCGCTCGGGCCGATGTCGTTCGCGGAAGCGCGCGCGATCTTTCGCGAGCAAGCCGCCGCGCTTGTGACCGCCGGAGCCGATTTACTCGTCATCGAGACTTTCTACGAGTTGAGCGAATTGCGCGAAGCGATTTTCGGCGCGCGGGAAGCAGCCGGAGAAGAGATGGTCATCATCGCGCAGGTGACGGTCAACGACGACGGCACTCTGCGCGACGGCGCCAGCCCGGAAACGCTGACCCGGCGCCTGAACGAATGGCCTGCGGATGTTGTCGGCGTGAACTGCTCGGCTGGTCCGAAAGTCGTGCTCGAAACCATCGAAAAGATGGTGCAGCACACGACCAAGCCGCTAAGTGCGATGCCGAATGCCGGCCTGCCGGCGACGGTTGAAGGCCGCAATATCTATCTCTGCTCGCCCGAATACATGGCGCAGTACGCGCGCCGCTTCATGCAGGCGGGCGTGCGCGTCATCGGCGGCTGCTGCGGGACGACGCCCGAGCACATCCACTTGCTGTGCAGCGAAGTGCGGTCCCTGCAGCCGGTCAGGCGACCTGAAGTCGTTATCAGCGAGGAAGACAAGCCGCAGGTCAAGCGGCTGCCCAAACTTCCGAATGCTGAAAAGTCACAGCTAGGCGCGAAGCTTACCATCGGCAAGTTCGTGGCGTTTGTCGAGATTCTTCCCCCCCGAGGAGTCGATCCTTCGAAGGAAATCGCCGGCGCGCGCGTCTGCCGCGAACACGGAATCGATTGCATCAACGTGCCGGACGGCCCGCGTGCGAGCGCACGGCTGAGCGCCCAAGTGACGTGCCAGCTCATTCAACAGCAAGCTGGAATCGAGGCGGTGCTCCACTTCTGTTGCCGTGACCGAAACATCCTCGGCATTCAGTCGGAGCTGCTCGGCGCGCATATGACCGGCATCCGGAACCTGATCTGCATCACAGGCGATCCACCGCGCATGGGAACGTACCCGGATGCGACCGCCGTATTCGATGTGGATTCGATCGGCCTCACGAACATCGTGAACAATCTGAATCAGGGGCTCGACATCGGCGGCAACCCAGTGGGTTCGCAAACCGCGCTCCTGATCGGAGTCGGCGCGAACCCTGGCGCACTCAACATGGCGGAGGAGCTGCGGCGACTCGCATGGAAGGTGGATGCCGGGGCGGAGTACGTCGTCACGCAACCCGTATTCGATCTGGATCTGCTCGAACTTTTCCTAAAAAGGACCGAACGCCACAAACTGCCGGTCATCGCCGGTGTATGGCCGCTTACCAGCTTTCGGAATGCTGAGTTTATGGTGAACGAGCTGCGCGTTCCGGTGCCCAAGGACTACATGGAACGCATGCGGCGGGCCGACAGCGCCGAAAAAGCGCGCGCCGAAGGCGTCTTAATCGCGCAAGAAATGTCGGGCCGGCTGCGCTCTATGGTCCAAGGTGTTCAGCTCAGCGCCCCGTTCGGCCGCTACGAGATGGCGATTGAGGTTGCCGAGGCGCTCGGCGAACGATAAACTGGCTAAATTATCGCGCGCGAGGCAACTGCTTCGGTCGCGCGAGCCGGTATTGTGGCGACAGATCTCATTGAAATAGACGTCGATAATCCTTACCCTAAGGCAATCGACCGAGCGGTTCAGGAAATCGAGCACGGCAACATCGTCGGCGTCCCGACCGATGCGCTCTATCTTTTGGTTGCGGACCCGTTCAACCTGCACGCCGTCGGCCGCGTATTCGACGCAAAAGGGCGGGAGACCGAGCGTTCGCTGCCGATTGCGGTCTCCGACCTCCTTATGGCCGAGGATCTGGCGAAGGAGTTGAGCAGCCGTTTCTACGTCTTAGCCCGGCACTTTTGGCCGGGGCCGCTCACCATGATTGTTCCCGCGGCCGCGAAAGTTCCGTTGAAGGTGACCGGCAACACGGGACGGCTCGCACTTCGCCTCGCCGCATCAAACGTCCTTACCGCAATTATCGAGAAAACAGGCCACGCGCTCATCGCAACCAGCGCGAACATATCCGGTCGGCCGACGATCTCGAGCGGGATCGAGCTGTTCGCCGAAATGGACGGACGCGTGGACCTGGTCCTCGACGGCGGAGTCTGCACGGGCCCGGGATCAACAACCATCGACATCACCGAGCCCGAGTGGCGCGTGATCAAAGAAGGCGCGATCAGCGAAAAAGACATAGCCGAGCGATTGCACGTCAACTGAGTCGCGTTGGGCTAATTGCGGCGTGCGTATACAGCCGCCATTTGAGGCGCCGAGGACGCGGGTTCACCGAGCAACTGTGCGCGTAGCGCCATCAGGCTCTGTAACCCGCTGAGGACATGCTCGACCATGAGCTCTATGTCCCAGCACCGGCTTGTCGTCTTGTTGCACGCAACTACTTCGCCGAGAAACATAGCATCATTGAACTCGACGCTCGCAGTCGTGCGAATCCCCAGCGGTTCTTGTGTCTCCAACAACAGCCGCTTGCCGTGCATTCCGTTAAACACGCAAGGTATCGTACGCTTCGACTCGCCGGGAATGCCGGACGATACCTGAATCACAGCGGAGGGATGGTCTTCAGGAGCGATGGTCACGACATACTCATCGACAGACTTCCTGCAACTCTATAGATCGAAATGAGCAGGGCAACAGTACAATCGGTCCATGAACCGGCGAATTTCTGGCTTCCTCGCTTGCTGTGTAGGCACGGCGCTCGTGTTTGTGGCTTCCGGACGGCAATCGGATAACTCCTCCGTCACCATAGAAGAGAACGTCACTTACGCGTCAGTAGACGGCTCCGATCTGCGCCTGGACATCTACAAGCCCGCGACTCATAATGATCGCCGCCCGGCGGTTGTGCTGATCCATGGCGGCGGATGGACCAGTTTTGACAAGAGCACAATGCACGGCATGGGACAGTTCCTCGCGCGCGCCGGATTCGTCGGATTTTCGGTGGACTATCGATTGTTCCAAGGCGGCGAGAACCGCTGGCCGGCGCAGCTGGACGACGTGCAGCGGGCCGTGCGCTGGGTCCGAGCCAATGCCGCGAAATATGGAGTGGATAACGGGCGCGTCGGAGCCTTTGGGCATTCAGCCGGCGGACAGTTAGCCGCGTTGCTCGGCATGGAAGACACGCGCGACAATTCCGATACGGCGCTCGCCAAATATTCCAGCCGGGTCCAGGCCGTCGTGGACGCGAGCGGGCCGACAGATTTCACGATTGATCACGATCAGCAGACCGACGCGTTTTTCACGAGGTTTTTCGGCGGCGATTATTCCAGACACGCGGATCTTTGGAGGGATGCCTCGCCGATCTACCACGTAGCTAAAGGAGACGCCCCGTTCCTGATCGTGCATGGCACGCAAGACGCGATGGTCGCGATGTCGCAATCCGAGGAACTGCTTCGGAAGCTGCAAGCCGCCGGAGTTCCGGCATCGCTTGTGAAGGTGAACGACGGGCACACATTCACGACTCCTGAAGGCCGCCGGCAGTTGGCTATATCGGCGGCCGAGTTTTTCCGGCAGTATCTCTCATGATGCGCCATTGCGGTTTCGCGGATAATCGAAGCAGAGCCGTTATGAGCCTGACCATTGAACTTCCGCAGGAGCAACACGCGGCGCTCGCCGCTAAAGCCGAAGCCGAAGGTGTATCCGCGGAGGAGTATGTTCGTCAGGTACTCGCGCATCATCTCGAGCCGCCCATTTGGGAACGAATCGTAGAGAACATGAAGCGTGTGCCGCCTGAGGATCTTGCCGCTCTGCCTCAAGACGGCGCAAGCCAAATCGATCATTATGTGTATGGTGCGCCGAAAAGGCAGCTTTGAAGGCCGTTTTCGCGGACACGTTCTACTGGGCTGCGTTGACGAGTACAAATGACGCGGCGCACGAACGAGCGCTAGCGCTGAGCCGATCGTTTGCACCGCGTCAAATTGTGACAATCGACGAAGTACTCTGCGAGTATCTTGCGTTCTTTGCCGAGGCTGGCGCGCACGTACGTCAGGAAGCTAGCCGGAACGTCGGCGAGATACTCGACGACTCGTGTATTCGGGTGTTTCCGCAAAGTCGCCAGTCCTTTATTGCCGGCCTCCAGCTTTATCGTGCGCGTTCCGATAAAGCATACAGCCTGGTCGACTGTAAGGGCATTACGGACGTGCTTACCAATGACCGGCATTTCGAGCAAGAGGGCTTTCGCGCGATGTTTCGGGAATAACGCGTCCCGAGCTCAATCCACTTTCTTTAAAACCCGCGCGCCCGACGGAAGCTCGAACGTCTTGGGTGGAATCGGTTGGTCGACGGTCACTTTCTCAGCGAACATCTGATACGTCGTGTATCCGTTGCGTTGGCGCTCAATCGAATACGGCCACATCACCCCGCCTGCATCGCGGTATTTATCGTACTCCGTCACCTCTTCATTGCGATACTTCGTGTCCGGATCGAGCCATGTGTACGACTCATGCACGGGCAGCATCGTGTTGTGGTCGAAGAAGACTCGGATCGTCTCGCCTGTCGAATCTGTTATGTCGACGATCTCGACGTGCACGCTATATAGAACGTCGGTGCCGATGTAGTCGAACTCCATGCCGGACTCGTTGTGGCGGCAGCGGAGCAGATACAAGACGTCGTGATACGTAGTCCGCACGTAGCGCTGCCAATTTTCATCAGGAATCTGTCGTGCGCCCCGAAACGTGATGCTCCAGCCCTGGTCCGGAAGCAGCAAGTTTGAGTAATCCTGTTTCTTGCCGAAGACCTCCCGCTCGCGCACCGGCAAACCGTTCTCAGGCTTCTCGGCGAGATATTCGGTGTAGATCTTCGCGATGTCGAGCCCGCTGATTTGGTCGCGGAAGAACGAATACACTCGGCCGATTGCGACCCGATTGTTCATGTGTAAGAACCGGTCGCCACCGAGCGCCGCAACCGCGCGGCCGACCATTTCTTTACCTTTGCTTGAAGCGGCCGTCGGCGTCTGGGCGACCAGAACGGACGCTGCCAATAACAGAGCAGCTACGCGCATACTATCGACTGCACCCAGGCGGCCTCAGGCTCCTCGGAATGAATTGTGCCGGCGCGGTCGGAGAGAAATCCGCCTTCGCGCGCGTTTAGAACAGCCTGGATCTCGGCGATCACGGAGAGCGCGACTTGCTCCGGTCCGTCTGCCCCGATGTCGAGCCCCATCGGTGCATGAAAGTTCGCGTTCATGTTCAAGGGGTCAATGCCGGCTTCTGCGAGCAGTTGATCTGTGCGTTTGCGCGGGCCCAGCACGCCGAGATACGGCAAACGATGCGTGTAAAGCGCGCGCAAGAATTCACGGTCTTGGCTGAAGCTGTGTGTCATCAGGATGGCGGCGGTCCATTCGTCGATTGGCACGACGTCTCTGAAATTCTCCGGGTTGCAAACCGTGACACAATCCGCTTCCCGAAATTTTTCGCGCCGGGCGTAATGCGCGCGCCCATCGAACACCGACACCCGCCAGCCGAGCGCCTTCGCGAGTTTCAACATCGCGATCGCATCGTCCCCCGCGCCGAAAATCAGCAAATGCATCGGCGGAGATAGCACCTCGCCGAATGTTTCCGAACCTTCGATCACATGTGTGACGGCTTCCGAACGGCGCTCCGATCGCACACGGCGAATGAGGTCCAAAATTCCGGGCGCATCCCGCGTTACTCGCTCGAGTCGAACATGAATGACGCCGTGACAACCGAGCCCATATTTTGATGCAATCTCGCCCTCGGGCGTCGTGTCATAGCGCCGGATCACCGGCCCGGATTCCGTCAGCCACCAAGCGCGTTTGACGAGGTCCTCTTCGAGACAACCGCCGCTGACCGAACCCGCGCGCCGTCCGTCGCGAGCAAGCAGCAGGCGCGCCCCCGGCAGCCGGTACGACGACCCGCGCGTCTTCACTACAGTCGCGAGCACGGCCTCTTCGCTCACCGTTTCGAGCTGCGCCCAAAGATCCAGAATTTGCTCGATTTCCTTCATTTGCGAACGCTTTAAGCTTAGCGAGAGAGTGATTGGATGACCATGAAAAGCCCACCACATCCGGGAGGCGTTGTTTTGCGCGTTTGCATAGAGCCTTTGGGTTTAACTATCACTGACGCTGCCGAAGCCCTCGGCGTCACGCGCAAGACGCTCTCAGAGTTGGTACACGGTAAGCGCGGGATTTCCCCCGAAATGGCTGTGAGGCTGGCGAAAGTCTTCGGCGGAACGGAAGAGGGTTGGCTTGTGCAACAGGCCCAGTATGATCTCGCGCAGGTTCGCCGTGAACGCATCAAATTGAAGCGGTTGCAATCGCCTGATCCGAGCAAAGCCCATACAGAGATAAACATTCCCGGACACGTGGCGGATAGCGACTTCAGGTAAGTGCACCATCCGCTCATGCCAAGCGGTCGGTTGCGATACTCAGAAGAGCATGGAGCACCCTGCCGCGCTCGACCCCCGTCCCCCTGAGCCGCGCAGAACTGACGACCGGCTCGAGGAATATCCGCGCCTAGATCTCGACGAAACCAAGGCGTCGCCTAATCGCTGGTGGATTTGGCTGCTCGTGTTTGCGGCCATTGGCTATGGCTGTTACCGTCTCTATGAATTCGAAACCGCGAAGAAACAGGCCGGCATCGCGCAACGCATTGCACCTGATGCAATGACTATTCCTGTTACCGCTGCCGCAGCGCGACGCGAGGACATGCCCGTCTACCTGCAGGGTCTCGGAACCGTTACGCCCTTCAACACCGTCACGGTGAAAACCCGAATCGATGGGCAGCTCACGAATGTCGCATTCCAAGAGGGCCAGTTTGTGCATCAAGGCGAGCTGCTCGCCGAGATCGATCCGCGTCCGTATCAAGTCGCGCTCGATCAAGCCAAGGCCAACCTGGCGCGCGATCAAGCGGCCGTGAAAGACGCGGAGACAAACTATGCCCGCGATCAGGAGCTGTATAGCAATCAGATCATTGCCAGGCAGCAAATGGAGACGCAAGGCGCTATGGCCGACGAAGCGCGAGCCGCCATTGCCGCCGATCAAGCGGCCATAGACAACGCGAAACTGAATCTCTCTTATACGCACATCACCGCGCCGATCAGCGGCCGCGCAGGCCTGCGGCTCGTCGACGCGGGAAACATGATCCATGCCGCGGATGCCAACGGTCTGGTGATTATCACGCAACTCCAGCCGATCGCGGCATTGTTCAGCATTCCCGAGGATCAGCTACCCGAGGTGCTTCGCCGGCTGCGTTCGGGTTTGAAGATGGTAGCCGAAGCGTACGATCGCGACAATACGACCCGGCTTGCGACGGGCGCCCTGCTCACCGTCGACAACGAGATTGACCCGACCACCGGCACCTCGCGCTTAAAGGCCGTGTTTCCGAACAACGATCTTGCGCTGTTTCCGAATCAGTTCGTGAATGTGCGGCTGTGGCTTGATACGAGACGCGGCGCGACCGTAATTCCTGCATCGGCGGTTCAGCGAGGGCCCTCTGGAACGTTCATTTATCTCGTGCAGAACGGCGACAGCGTGACCGTCCGGCCCGTGAAAGTGGGATTGACGGAAGCAAACACAGTGGCGATTGACGACGGCCTCACGCCTGGCGATACGGTTGTGGTGGATGGCGCGGAGAAGCTGACTGAGGGCGCGAAAGTCTTGGTCCGCCAAGCTCCGCCGAGCGACCTCTCGAACCCAAAGCGGAGGTCTGGATGATCCCGTGGTTCCCGGCGAGGCGAAGACGTAACCACATATGAGTCCTTCGCGGCCGTTCATTCTACGGCCGGTTGCAACGTCTCTCCTGATGGCCGGCATCCTCATCGCCGGCACGCTCGCATACAAGCAGCTACCCGTCTCTGCGCTTCCCGAGATCGACTACCCGACCATTCAGTGCCTGACCTTATATCCGGGCGCTAGCCCTGAGGTCATGGCGTCTTCCGTAACGGCGCCCCTTGAGCGCACCTTCGGCGAGGTTCCCGGCCTGAAGCAGATGACGTCTACGAGCTCCTTCGGCAGCTCGATTATCACGCTGCAGTTCGACCTCAATCTGGACATCGACATTGCTGAGCAAGAGGTCCAGGCCTCAATCAACGCTGCAGGCACGTATTTGCCGCCCGATCTCCCGAATCCGCCCATTTACAACAAAGTGAATCCGGCTGATGCGCCGATCCTAACGCTTGCGCTCACATCGAACACTCTGCCGCTGACGCGCGTGGAGGATATCGCCGATACAACGCTCGCCCAAAAGATTTCGCAGTTACCCGGCGTGGGTTTGGTCACCTTGGGCGGCGGACAGAAGCCGGCGGTGCGCATTCGCGTCAATCCCACGGCGCTCGCTTCATACGGATTGAGTCTTGAAGATCTACGGACAGCGCTGAACCAAACAAATCAGAATCAGGCGAAGGGAAGTTTCGACGGAATCCGCCAGTCTTATACGATCGGCGCGAACGATCAGATCCTTACCAGCAATGGTTATAAGCCCGTAATCGTCGCTTATCGGAACGGCGCGCCGGTACGACTCGAAGACGTCGCGACGGTGATCGAGGGCGCCGAAAACACTCATGAAGCCGCATGGATGAACACGATTCCAGCCGTCATCGTCAACATCCAGCGCCAGCCGGGCGCGAACATCATCACAGTCGTTAACCGCATCACCGCTTTGCTGCCGCAATTGAAGATTTCCATTCCAACGTCCGTGCAAATGGCAGTGTTGACCGACCGAACAACCACCATTCGGGCATCTGTGCGGGATGTGCAGTTCGAGCTGATGCTCACCGTGGCGCTGGTCGTCATGGTGATTTTCCTGTTCTTGCGCAATCTCGCCGCGACCGTCATCCCGAGCGTCGCGGTTCCACTGTCCATCGTCGGAACGTTCGGCGTGATGTATCTACTCGGCTACAGCCTGAACAATCTTTCGCTCATGGCGCTGACCATCTCGACAGGTTTCGTGGTCGACGACGCAATCGTCATGATCGAGAACATTTCGCGATACCTCGAACAGGGCGATTCGCCTCTAAGCGCGGCGCTCAAAGGCTCGGAGCAGATCGGCTTCACAATTGTGTCATTGACCGTCTCACTGATCGCCGTTCTCATCCCGCTTTTGTTCATGGGCGACGTGGTCGGCCGCCTGTTTCGTGAATTCGCGATCACGCTTGCGGTCACAATTCTGGTCTCCGCTGTGGTGTCGCTGACCCTCACGCCGATGATGTGCGCGAAGCTCCTGCGCCATAAGCCGGAATTCGAGCAGGGCCGCGTCTTTCAAGCCTCGGAGCGTGCCTACGATTGGGTGATCGCCCGCTACGCGACGACGCTCCAGTGGGTGTTGCGACACCAGCCGCTGACGCTCGCCGTAACGTTCGCCACGTTGGTGGCAACCATTCTGCTCTACATCGCGGTTCCGAAAGGATTCTTCCCGGTTCAAGACACGGGCGTGATTCTCGGAGTTTCGGAGGCGCCGCAAACCGTTTCGTTCGAGCGCATGACGGAGCTGCAACAGGCGCTCGCGCGTGTGGTGCTCCACGATCCCGCGGTCGAAAGCCTCTCCTCGTTTATTGGCGTCGATGGCGTCAATACGACGTTGAACAGCGGTCGCATCCAGATCAACTTAAAGCCGCTCGAGGTGCGACATATTCGCGCCGTCGACATCATACGGCGGTTGCAAGGCCCGTTGGCCCAGGTCGAAGGCATCACGCTGTTCATGCAGCCGGTCCAGGATCTAACCGTGGAAGACCGCGTCAGCCGCACGCAGTATCAATACACGCTTGAAGATGCCGATGCGAATGAGCTGAATCTATGGACAGGACGTTTGCTCGATCGGCTCAAACGGATTCCGACCTTGCGTGATGTGGCAACTGACCAGCAGAATAACGGCTTGCAAACGATCTTGGTGATTGATCGCGATACCGCGTCGCGGCTCGGTATCACTATGCAGGCGATCGACGACACGCTGTACGATGCATTCGGGCAGCGCCTTGTCTCGACGATGTTCACCCAGTTGAATCAGTATCACGTAGTGCTCGAAGTCGCGTCGAATTTCCGCCGCAATCCGAGCGATCTCAGCGATATCTACATTCACTCAACGAATGGCACCGAAGTCCCGCTCAGCTCGTTCACTCATTTCGAACAGACAACCACCGCGCTCACCGTAAATCATCAAGGCCAATTTCCGGTGGTGACGCTTTCGTTCAATCTGGCGCCCGGTGAGTCGCTCGGGAGTGCCGTGAAGCAGATCCGCCAAACGGAGCGCGAGATCGGCCTGCCGATCAGCATCCACAGCAGCTTCCAAGGCACTGCGGCGGCATTTCAAAACTCGCTTTCGAACGAACCCATCCTGATCTTGGCCGCGATCGTCGTTGTCTACATCGTGCTCGGAGTTCTGTACGAAAGCTACATCCACCCGATCACGATTCTCTCTACCCTGCCTTCCGCTGGCGTAGGCGCGATCCTCGCGCTGTTTCTCACACATGAAGATTTCACCGTCGTCGCGCTCATCGGCGTCATCCTTCTGATCGGCATTGTCAAGAAGAACGCGATCATGATGATCGACTTTGCCTTGGAAGCCGAGCGCGTCGAGGGCAAGCGCCCTGCGGAAGCGATTTACCAGGCGTGTTTGCTGCGTTTCCGGCCGATCATGATGACCACCATGGCGGCGCTGTTCGGCGGCCTTCCGCTCGCGCTCGGAACGGGAGTCGGGTCGGAGCTGCGGCGTCCTTTGGGCATCACAATTGTCGGCGGGCTGATCTTCAGCCAGGTTCTGACGCTCTATACAACGCCCGTTGTCTATCTGTTTTTCGACCGGTTGGCCAAACGCTTGACCCGCTCACGTGCCCGGACGTCTGCGCGGGAAGAGTGGCGCGAGCTTGCTGCGCCAGAGCGGCCGCGGCGCGAACCCGTCCACGCCGATTAAAAGCCGTGAATATCTCCGCCCCATTCATCAAACGCCCTGTTGCGACAAGCTTGCTCACGGGTGCGCTCGCGCTTTCAGGCATTCTTGCATTTCGCCTGTTGCCGGTAGCATCGCTTCCGCAGGTCGCGTTTCCGACCATCGTCGTGCACGCGAATTTGCCCGGCGCAAGCCCGGAGACCATCGCCTCGGCGCTTGCGACACCGCTCGAGCGCCAGTTTGGACGAATCGCAGGCGTCACGGAGATGACCTCATCCAGCCAGCTTGGCGGGACGCGCGTCGTTTTGCAATTCGATTTGGACCGCAATATCGATGCCGCGGCGCGCGACGTGCAAGCGGCGATTAATGCGGCGCGCGGGCAATTACCCGCCGACCTCCCGACCAATCCCGGCTTTTGGAAGGCCAACCCGACCGATTCGCCGATTCTGATGCTTGTCGTTACCTCCGACGCCTACAGCCGTGCGCAGATGTACGACATTGCAGATTCGATCCTGGCGCAAAAGCTCGCGCAAGTGGAAGGCGTCGGAGAAGTGTGGGTGTGGGGGAGCTCGCGGCCGGCGGTTCGCGTGCAAGTCAATCCCATGTTGCTGAACACCATGGGTCTCGGCATCATTGACGTCGCGAACACTTTGGCCAATGCCAATGCGCATCAGGCGAAAGGGTCGCTCGCAAACGAACGCGTCCGCTGGCAAGTGAATGCCACCGACCAGCTCTTTCACGCCGATCAATATGCGCCGCTCATCGTCACGTACCGGCGCGGCGCGCCCATTCGACTGCGGGATATCGGCGACGTGCTCGATTCCGTGGAAGATACGCGCAATGACGGTCTGAACAACGGCAAGCCGGCCGTGATCATCGAAATCACGCGACAGCCGACCGCCAACATCATCGATACGGTCGATCGAGTGTACGCGCTCCTGCCGCAGCTACAGGCGTCTATGCCGCGGGCGATGAAGTTGGAAATCGGGCAGGATCGAACCACTACCATTCGAGCGTCCGTGAAGGATGTCGAGCGGACACTCGTCATCTCCGTATTCCTCGTCATCCTGGTCGTCTTCTTTTTCCTGCGCAACGCTTGGGCAACATTCATCCCCGGAATCGCTGTGCCGCTCTCGCTGCTGGGCACGTTCGGCGCTATGTATCTGCTCGGCTACACGCTCGACAATCTTTCGCTCATGGCACTGACCATCTCGACGGGATTTGTTGTTGACGACGCGATCGTGGTAATTGAAAACATCACGCGATATCTCGAAAAAGGCGTCGCGCCGATGAAAGCGGCATTGCAAGGGGCGCGCGAGATCGGGTTCACCGTGCTGTCGATGAGCACCTCGCTGATCGCGGTGTTCATACCCATTCTGCTGATGGGCGGCATCATTGGCCGGCTGTTTCGGGAATTTGCGGTGACGCTGAGCATTGCGATCGCAATCTCACTGGTGGTTTCGCTCACCACCACCCCCATGCTGTGCGCGAAGCTGTTGAAACCGCAAACCGGCAAGCAGCACAACTGGATTTATCGCGCGAGCGAATGGGTCTTTGTCACCATCCACACTGCGTACGCGAGAACCTTGGCTGTTGTACTCAAGCATCCGCAGCTTACGCTCGTGATTACGCTTGTGACCATCGCGCTCAACGTGTATCTCTACATCATCGTTCCCAAGGGATTCTTCCCGCAGCAGGATAACGGCGTCATCGGCGGCAATGCAGTTGCGGACCAGGACATTTCGTTCGCTGCGATGCGCGAGAAATTGCACCAATACATGCGGATCGTGATGCAGGATCCCGATGTGCAGAACACCGAAGGTTTCACGGGCGGCGGCACGTTGAACAACGCGAACCTGTGGATGCAGTTGAAGCCGCGCAACCAGCGGAAAGCCTCGGCGGAGGAGATCATTAACCGCCTTCGCACGAAATTGGCCGCGGTTCCAGGCGCCACGTTATTTATGCAGGCCTCGCAGGACATTCGTGTCGGCGGCCGAGGCAGCAACTCTGTTTATCAGTACACGCTCCAATCCGGCAATCTGGCGGATCTGAATGAATGGGCGCCGAGGCTGGTGGACAAGCTGAAGACGATGCCGATTCTGGTCGACGTAAACAGCGACCAGCAGGTACACGGTCTCACGTCGGACCTCGTCATCGATCGCGCCACGGCGTCGCGCCTGGGCGTCAATGCGCAGGCGATCGATACAACCCTCTATAGCGCGTTCGGGCAGCGGCAAGTCTCGACCATGTACACGGGCATCAACCAATATCACGTGGTGCTCGAGGTATTGCCCGAATTCCAGCAAAATCCGGCATCGCTCGATCAAATCTTCGTGCCTTCGAACACCGGAACGCCGGTGCCCCTGTCGGCGTTCACGCACGTGAAGACCACCTTGTCCTCGCTGACGGTCAACCATCAAGGCCAATATCCATCCATCACGATTTCGTTTGCGCTCACGCCGGGCATGGCGTTGAGCGATGCGGTCAACGCGGTCCAAACAGCGCAGCGCGACATCGGAATGCCTTCGACCATTCACGGCGCATTTGCCGGAACTGCACAGGCGTTTCAGGCGTCACTCAAAACCCAGCCGCTGTTGATTCTCGCGGCGCTGGTTGCGGTCTATATCGTGCTTGGGATGCTGTACGAGAGCTACATCCATCCGATCACGATCCTCTCGACGCTGCCGTCCGCCGGCGTAGGAGCGCTGCTCGCGCTCATTCTGTTCGGTTCGGATTTCACGGTGATTGCGCTGATCGGAATCATTCTGCTGATCGGCATCGTGAAGAAGAACGCGATCATGATGATCGATTTTGCGCTCGAGACAGAGCGCAAGCACGGCGTCTCGTCGAAAGAGGCGATCTATCGCGCGTGCCTGATGCGATTTCGTCCGATCATCATGACGACCATGGCGGCGCTGCTCGGCGGATTACCCCTGGCGTTGATGACGGGAACCGGTTCGGAATTGCGGCGTCCGCTCGGCATCGCGATCGTTGGCGGCCTAATCGTCAGCCAGTTACTGACGTTGTACACAACGCCGGTTGTTTACTTATATCTCGATCGTTTGCAGCTATGGTTGGGCCGTGCGCGGCAGATCAGGCCCCGATTGCAAGTGGTGATGACGGACGCGCCAGGCGAAGCGTGAATGACCTAGACGGAAGCGTTGAGCCCTCAGGCCGCATAGCCTCTCACCACTCATCTTTCGCGATGTTCTCGTATTTCTGCTTAGCCTTCTGAAACGCTGCTATTACCGACTGCTTCTCGGTTTCCGCATTCCACGCCGTACTACTCTGCGCTGCAGAGATGAGCCGGTCCATCCAGGTTACGAAAAAGGCGGCGTCGTGCGGGTTGCGGAGTGGAGCGCCAGCCACCGCTACATATATGGGGCTCGTCGTAGCGTACGGATAGAGATCTAAGATCGGGTACTCGGCTTTGTCGCTGAAAGCGCGAAGAACGCACCAGCCGCTATTCTCGATTGGCAACTTGCCTTCAACGTATGCACTTTTGTGATCCGGTTTCAGCGCAAGTTCGCGCGTAACCTTGCCATTGCAGACGATCTGCAGATGTTGTACGGGAACAATCGAGGCGAGTTCTGCGCGGAAGTCAACGTCCTGCTTGCCGGATAACTGAACTTCTCCGCCGGGCATCCTTTGACCAAGTTCAAAACGCAGTAATGGACCATTGGTCGCGAACGTTCGTCCTGCCCTGATGGCTTCGAGCCACGATTGTAACTTTAGCGCTCCGGCGGGTACTTCCGCATAAATCCGATTTAGTCCCGCCGGGCCGCGCAGCGAGGCGAAGTTCGCCATGAAGTCTGTCCCGGCCGCAGTCGGCAGCCGAAAGCCGCAGTTCAAAAGCTTGTACCAGATTTCTGCCGTCGACTTATGGTCCGCGAAGCCGACCACCTCGATATAATCCACTTTCCCCAGCGCCACATCGGCGGGCAATTCATAGGTGACCGCGTCTTTAGCCGGATCGGGCACGCTTTCGAATGGATGCACATACCCAACGAGCGCTCCTTGCTCGTGAGCCAGGTCCGCCACATCGGCGTTCGTCGGAAACAAACTGGCGGCCGCCGTGTTTGGATACCCGGCGTACCCGGGCAGAATCACATTCCTTTCGAGATTCAGCAGTCCGAGATGGCCCCAGTAGCTCGTGTGAAATTCCTGCGCGTGCTGCAGGATGAAGTTATCGTTCGAAACCGCATCGACGTGCGGCGGCGAATAGGCGATGTCGGGGAAACGCTGCTCTTTGTTGACGATCAGGTTTTCTATGATCGACAGATTCTCGGCTGCCGCCTGCTCGGCCAGATGCGACGGCGTATTCCGATACGTGCCCGCATAGTTCATGTGGACGTGCACGTCTCCGCTGATCCACTGGGCGCCACCATCATGCAAGCTGATGGGACGGAGGCGAACGGTCACATTTGACGTCTTGCCCGCTTCCACCTGCACACTGCGTTGCTCGAACTCGTATTCGAAGCCGCGCATTACTCCGATTTCCACATTGCCGCCTGGAACGGTAATTTCCGAGACTCCGTTCGTATCGAAATAGTGGGCTTCAAACGGCCACTCCTTACGGTCGAAGCTGTCATCGGCTTCCATCCACGCGTCATCGGGCGCATACGTTCGGTCATCCGCTCCGGTAAGAAAGATCCGCGCCGCGACCGGTGCCCCGCCGGCTTCCACGCGCAGATGAAGCTGCCCCATCGGCCTCAAATGCTTTCGCGCGCGAGCAACTACTTCGCGCTGCTCACCACCGGGAATCGTCTGCACCCACAATGACGTGTTGCCGCCACGGTTCGAGATGAATGCGATCTTTGAACCGTCGGGCGACCACCGCGGATTGAAATTGTCGTAGTCCCCATACGAAATGGGAAATGCGTCTCCTCCAGCGGCCGGCATGAGCCAAAGCTGATGCCACTCGCGCCCCAAGTACGACGCATAAACCATACGTTTACCGTCCGGCGAAAAGTCAGGGCGAGCCTTCCACGTCGTTTCTTCGTAGTGGATCTGGCGCGGCTCCGCGTTCGGCTGCGCCTTCATTCGCCAGAAACCGCCGGTGCCATGTATGTGTCCGCGGTTCGAAATAAACAAGATCTCCGAGCCGTCACGCGACCACATAGGGCTGATTTCATGGTCCACCTGACTGTAGTAATAGCGCGGTAGTGAGCTTACATTTTCGGGAGTAAGTTGCTGCACTTCGCGCAGTTCGCCGTTTTGTAGGTTCCCTATGAAGATGTGGAAGTGGCCCTTGCATGACGTCGAGACGAAGGCGAGCCGCGTTCCGTCGGGAGAGAATCGTGGCTCTAGGTTTACTGCTCCTCCCGAGGTCAACTGCCGTGTATGCCCGTCCCGGAGGTTGATCAACCACAGTTCCACCGCGTCGTGTTCGTAGCGCGCGAAGACCACCCAGCGCCCGTCTGGCGAGCAATCCGGCTGATAGTCATAGCCGGAATCGGCCGTCAGCTCCTCGGCCGTTGTGCCGTCAATGTCCTGCCGCCATAGCGATCCACCCATCGAATAAATTACTGTCCGGGAATTCGGAGCCCATGTTACAGAACTTGGCCCGGTAGTTAGTTGCGGCAGGTACATCTCGCGATAGTAGTAGGCATGCGGAA
>Ga0213875_10001117_pt1 | contig 18540 bp, 15 predicted proteins | sample BarmaccomBMRX_R8_FD_160105 | JGI IMG/M metagenome (GOLD analysis project Ga0213875, IMG submission 160105) | Root-associated microbial communities from Barbacenia macrantha in rupestrian grasslands, the National Park of Serra do Cipo, Brazil - RX_R8 | ecosystem: Host-associated > Plants > Roots... | reverse complement strand
GCACGCGCTCGGGTTTATCGCAGTGGGCATTGGCATCTGTTTCGGCGTGACGCTTGCCCCCATTCTGCTGCGGGAAGGCGTTCTCGAGTTCGTCAGCAGTGGCGACCCACGTGCACAATACAAATTCGGCGCTTCTCGTAAGCAGTGGGAAGTCGCACAAGGCGATTCCTACGTGTTAGGCAGCCAAAGCCAAGATGCGATCAAAACAGTCTACAGACCCGCCGCCTATATTTTCATTCCCGATGCGGGTATTGCGCCGCGCCATGCGGTCCTTTTTGGCCGTGGAGGCAAATTCTTTGTCTCGCGGCACCCCGATATCAGTAATCCCGCGGGGCTTGCCAGGTTTATTGTCCGCGTGCACGGGCGAAGCATATCTGCTTCTCAAGAACTTCGCGAAAATGATGACCTATTGTTGGGGCGAACCGCGTTGAGATTCATGACGCGAAAAAGGGAGCAATAAGTCGATGCCGGTTCGCGCGAGGTATGGGTCGTTGGTTGGGTTTCTTATCTTCTTTGTTGCGGGAATCGTTAACAGCCAAAGCCGGAACGAAACGCTCAGCTTTGCGGACAAAGTCCGAATGGTTAATTGCGATCCTGCGATGACAACCCCATGCTTTCGCATCAAGCTGAACGCCATTGATGCTCGGCGTGAGCCTGTCCAACTCGATCTCCCGTCCGGCCCGGAATTGGCTCGGGATCTCACAATCATCGTCGGTAACCAGGAAATAACGCCTTTCTATGCGGCAGCTTCCGGCGCGGGTAAGGCGAATGTGCAGGGTCGCATCGCATTGATACTAATCGATATCAGCGGCAGCATGATTAATCGCTTGAGCACGGGCGAAACGCGATTCGGGGCAGCGAAAGCGGCGCTCGGTCGATTTATCGAAAACTTCGAAGATGGAGTCGACCAGGTTGCGATTGTCCCCTTTGAGAGCCATCATGTCGAACCGACTATTCGGAATGCCGTTTTCGCGCGCGACAAGCAAGCTGCAGAGCAGCAGATAGCTTCGCTTCCCGTGCCCGGCAGAAGAAACAACACTGCTTTGTATTCTTCCGTGACAATCGGGCTGGATGTGCTGCGACACAAGATTCAAGAATCGGGAAGGACTCCTGCCGAAAATTTGTTGATCATTATGACGGATGGCAAGAATGAGGTCTACAAGGGAGATGACGCAGGACTGCTGGATGGTCCGCCTGGCCTTCAAACGGCCGCTTCAAAGGTGAAGGAGTCCGGGGTACAGGTGATCGGCATCGGCTTCAGCGATTCGAACGACGTGGACGAAACGGCGTTAAAGGAGATCAGCACTACCTTTTATATGGCTCAGGATGCGCAAAAGCTGAACAGAATTTTCACCGTCGCGCGAAGACTGCTGAACAACCGCATCACTGCTACATTCGCGTCGCCCTGGGCGGACCGGGCATCGCTCGCAAGCCGAAATTTGCGTGTCTCGGCGCGGCTGAAACTCCCCTCCGGCGATACTCTGAGCAGCGACGAACAGACCTGGACGAGTCCGGCAATGGGTATTCCCGCGTTCGATGAAAATTGCAGCGTCGCAGAGAAGCAAGCCATACTGGATATAAACTGGTCGCCGCACGCAGGTAACTGGGTTTCGATATTGCGCCCGGTTCTGGTTTTCGTCGGACTAGGCGGACTCATTCTCATTCTCTGGTTTTGGGTTCCGCGCCTGCTTTGGCCCGAAAGAGAACTCGGCATGATGGCCGAAACCCGCCGTTGGATGGGTACTCAGATGAGCAAAACGTATGCGGGCGCGCCCACCGGATTCCGCTCGCGTAAGGATGGAAACCCGATACCGCGCACACCGTCCGACGCAACCGTGATCGTTCCAAAAACCGGTTTCACCAAGACCAGACTGGATCGCGACGCACAATCATGAAGACTTTCCGATCTCGCTCAATCGGCGACAACATAACCCACAGCCAGGACAAAAACAATGCCTTTAGTCAGAGTCATTCGCAAAGGGATAACTCCTCACATTAGGAAAGTTCCAACTTCCACCTGCGCCGTCGTCATGCCAATGACCCTGGACAGAGTTGGAAAGGAGGTCGCCTCGGAAAACGAGGAGCCCACGAAGGTGGAGGACGTCAACGACGCGTTTTCTAAGTTCCAACCGAAACTGAACTTCAAAGGGAACGCCGGACCGGAAGAGACGGAGTTCAAAGCTGAGTTCCGGTTTCGCACCGTCAAGGACTTCGATCCAGACAATCTCCAGAAGCGCCAGGAGATCCGCCACGCCGACGGCCGCGTCGAGCATCTCCGAAACGACATTGCGGATCTGAAGGCCAACATCGATCTCGTATATCGTCTCAAGGATCGCTGGAAATTGCCAACCGTTCGGCGGGCCTGGAGTAATGAGACGCAACGCAAGGAAATTATTCAAGCTCTTGGGCGCCTTCGTAACGAATTGCAGAAGGTCGCGGATCAAGGAGGAAACCCCAATGCCTGACGCTGTGTCGGTCGCGAAAACGACAACCACGACAAGCGAAATCCTGGGTGAAAGCCCCGCTCGCGAGTTATTGCAAGACATCTTCGCCGACCTTCATCCCGCGTTGCTTCAGGAGCGACGGGAGCTTTCAAGCATCTTTACGCCGGAATCGGCCACGGATTTTCTGGGACAGCTCACCAACTTCGAGCAACTGCTAAGCGAGACCGACACATACGACATCACTCTGAGGAAGCTGCAGACACAGATCGATTCGGCGGAAACGGTCCGTGACGATCTCCTTGCGCAAGTGTTCGAGCAGATCCGACCTCTCGAACGAACGTATCGCGAGCTGATGCTGTTTTTTGAAAACAGCAAAGTCCCCGACGGAAAAGTGCGCAAACCGGTTGAGCTCTACATCTTTAACGCAGATTCCAAAGCCATGCACGATGTGTTCAGCATGACGGTAGCCGCGGTGGAAAACTTCGTGCGCCAACGCAACGATAATTTCAACTTCCGCGACGATATTTGCAACCTTGTGATCCCAGGCTACTATCCGCAACCCGTTCGCGAAAAGTTCGAAGATCTTGCGAACACCTGGGGCATGATGCTGATTAGCGATCTCGACGACGAAAAAACGTTCAAGAATGTCGAACGCAATTTCCTACCCGGCGGCAAATATGAGTTCATGAAGCGACCCGAAGATCGTGCTGCGGCTGACGTTTGCACGATGGGTTATCTTCAATTACGCCCCGCTCATTGGTTCGAGAAGAACGTCGAAGACGGTGGTGACCTGTACGGACCTCCATCTCTTGTCTTCGCCGGCGCCGTCGCTCGGACCGACGATCAGGTCGGCATCGTCCAAGGGCCCGTTGGTTCCCGATTCGGCCAGATCGCAGGATCTGCAAAATGCCGTGTTGAGCCGCTCATCGGCGAGATGGAGCACCTCAGCATGGAACGGCAGCTCGTTCCGATCATTCGTGACGCAGATAACCATCTCTGTTTCTTTGGCTGCCGCACGCAGGCCGACGATCCGTATGGCGTGCTCAAATTCTTCACTTCATACCGCATCCTGCGCTATCTGGAACGATGCTGCCGACACTATCTGCTGCAAGTCGCGGGACAGGTGCTAACCCGCGACTTTATGGACCAGCAGATCGAAGCACCGTTGAAGCGTCTTCTCGACGAGCAGGTCGAGCAAGGAACGATCCTCGGATACGAGTTATTCGTCGACAAGGACTCGAACAAGCGCATGCAGGGTATCTGCGACATAACACTGAACGTTATGCCCACCGGCCCTGCCGAAACGTTTGTGCTTAAGATCGATGTCCCGGAATTCAAAAAATCGGATGAGAAGAAACAGTAGTGGGCGAAGAGTGATTAATGAATAGAGTTGTAACGTTCTTACGTTTGAATTCACTGATGGGAGGAGGGTAATGCATGGCAGCACCTTGTCGATGCACGGTGACGATAGACGGCACGAAGTTCGATGCTGTCTCTACGAGCATTAAATTCGGGACTGAAAAGGACAACGCCGGCATGCCGCAGATGGGCAGTCTGACAACCGAGATCCGCGTCTGGGCCGATTTTCACGATGATCAGAATGTGCCGTTCTCCTCGATCAACAAATTCTTTAATCTGGCGAATGTCGTTACGCGCGACAAAGTCAAAGACATGAAGATCGAGTTTTGGAAGGACGATTCGCACCAGGACGCGCTCTGTAGCTACAACTTTAAAGGCTGGATCAGCCGGTTTGAGACCAGCAATCCGTCGAGTTCCTCCCCAGCCCTGAGCCTGTCCAATGGCGACGCGAGCGAAAAGAAATTTCATGGCATAACGCCGAGTCTTAACCACATGCTGGTGCTCGATCTCGAGCCCGTTCTCAACCAGCAAAATTTCACTGACGTGAAGATGAGCAATTAACGCTGTATAGGGAGGGAATCATGGCCGCGAGTCCTTATCGTAGTACCTGCACAATCGACGGGAATAAGTTCGATGCACTCGAAATCATGGTGGCTTTTGAGACCGCTAAAGACCGTGCGGGCATGCCCCAGATGGGCAGTCTAAGAACTAGCATCCGCGTCTTGGTCGATTTCCATGACGATCAGAACATGCCCTTCGGCACGCTAAGCAAACTGTTCGAAATGGCGAAGGTAGTCACCCGGGACAAAGTGAAAGACATCAAGCTCGAGTATTGGAAAGACGATTCACACCAAGATGCTCTATGCAGCTATAAGTTTAAGGGCTGGATCAGCGGCTTTCATACGGCCAATCCGGCCGGCGGCGACGGCGGACTCGTCACAGCGAACAACCTGAACCTCAATCATATGCTGGTCCTTGATCTTGAGCCTGCCCTCAACCAGCAGAACTTCAAAGATATTTCGCTGTCCAATTGACGCAAGGAGGCGCTATTACCTTCATCGCGTATCCGCTTAGGCTCCACGACGGATTTGTTCAGCGTAATGATGACGTTCACGCCATTTTCACCATTCTTCGCGTGATGGCGTCCACGCCCCATGGTTCATGGGCCGGTTGCCCGCACTTCGGAATAAGAGATTTCTTCGAGGGAGCTAGGACGCGCCCGGAGTTGGTGGGGGCGGCGGTCAAGGAAGCTAATCTTGCCCTCCGAGACCTGGGGATTGTGAATTTCGAAATCGACTCGATCACAAAAGAGGCCCAGCGCCAACGTGACGTCGACGAATACAAGGTTACGCTCCTCGACGCCATGGGTAAAAAGTTGACGCTTCCGTTGGGCGTTCTTTGATTGCTAGGACCGCAATTATGTCCTACGGAGCCGCCAGCGCGATTGAAATCGATAAAAAATTACGGCAGGACTTCCGCAGACGCATCAAGGATTACGGCGATCAGGCCGAGACAAGCGATCCCGTGCTGGCGGTTCTCTTTCGCACGTTCGCTCAGCAGCTCGAGGCTTTGTATGCCGACACCGGCGAGATGCGCCTTGCACTGCTCGATGAGCTGATGGCCGGCCTGGGGGTTGAACGCAGAAGCGCGCGCCCGGCCCAAACTGTGCTGCGGTTCGTCCCCAATCAGGGCTCTCAATTGATCGAAGCGGGTGCTGAAGTGGCTGGTGATGCCGATACCGGTGAGCGGCTCACATTTCGTACGGATGTTTGCGTGGCGGTCTCGGCCGCGCGGATCGCGTTCGCCGCGACGTATCAAGGCGGCGCGATGCGCCTCTTAGGCAGTATTGATATGCCGGAGGAGTTCCACAAGGCGCGGCCGTCACTTGAGGCGGTGCCGGCGAATCTCGGGCCGAACCCGAGCATCTTCATAGCCGTCCAGGATCTGCCGCCAACTCATCTCGAATTTCACAGTGTTTTCTTCGAGCTTGGCCCTGATGCCCGGCAGTTGCAAGACGCCCTCGAATATGAACCATGGTGCCTGGCGACCTCCACGGGAGAGCTTAGCTCCTGCGGTGTGTTGCGGCCCCGAACTCTCAACGCGGGCGTTCACGGTTTGTCCTGGTTGCTCGAACCGCAATCCGCCGGCGCCTTCGGCGATCAGCCACTTACGCGCGATGCCGTCGGCAAGGCGCTCCCTGCCGGATTTTACGGCTCGAGAGTGTTCGTTCTGCCCAAAATACCCGAAGACCGGCAATTTGTGTGTCAGATGCCCAGAGGTATGGAGCCGCCGCTTTCCCGAATTTTCGGTCACGATGCGCGCGTTCTCTTCTCGCGGCCCCGTGCCTGGTTCCGCATCGCGTTGCCCGAAAATCTCCCTGCGTTGCACAACGACGTCAGCTCCGTCTCGCTACACGCCATGACGGCTTCGAACGTTGATTGTCTGAACCAAACCATCTACTTCGATCGGCACGGTACATCGATTCCGATCAGCCGTGAAGCAGGCACCCCCGTTCACCTCGTAACGCCGCTGTCTATCGTTGGGGAATCCGGCATAGATTATGTGCCCGAATTCACGCCGTTTTCCGACAGCTCTGTCGGCCGGTACAGCATCCAAAACGGGCGCCTCGAATTGCATCCTGCACGGCGGCCGGATTCGAGCTCGGAGGCGTTCGCGACGGTGCGTGCCTGGACAACAAATGGCCCTACTGGTAATCGCGTCGGCCCAGGCCGTGTGCATGCATTCCGGAATAAGGGGAGTTATCCCGGCGTAAGAGTGACAAATCTCACGGCCGCCGCCGGGGGAACCGGCAGCGAAGGTTATGATCAGGCGCGGGCGCGTTTCACACATGCGCTCTTATCGCGCGACCGACTCATCACCCGCGAAGATGTCAGCGCCGCGGTTAAGGCATTCGACCAGCGTGTCGCACAGGCCCGCGTTCAACCCCGTCTGGCGCGCTCCGAAAACGGTTTGCGCCGCGTCGAGGAAGTCGTGATCGAGTTGAGGCGGGCAGACTTCGTCGATTCCGAGATCGAAGGGCGTATAATCGCCGACGATCTCTGCCGGTTCTTGCAGGCCCGATCGCTCTACGACACGCGCCTTTCCGTAACCGTCGACTGGAGATAACGATGGCCCCGGTCTGCTACATGCCCGAGTTCGCCAGCGCGACACATGCGTTCCATCACACCGTAGATTCCGCTCTGTCCACGCTTTCGGCTCTGAACATCTCGCCTCCGCGGATCACGTTACGCATGGATGGCCTCGGGTACCCCACTCACTGGATCGTCAATCAATCACCCGCCGCCGGCGCGCCCCTGAGTCCAGACATGAGCATCTCACTCACGGTCGCCGGTACCGGCATTTTCCATGCATTGCCTGTCGGAATGTGGGACAAAGGCAGCGATGCCGAAATCGGAACTCAGGAAATCGTCGAGCTTCTCGACGATCCCTTTCAGAAGCTCGCACACTGGTTCCGCGAGGGAGCACGCTTGTTCGACGTCCGAGCCGACAATCCCGCTGCTTGCTCGCGGTGGATTTCCTTGTTCGGACTGAATCCCGAGGATTGGCCCGCTGAAATGTGGTACAAGCTCTCTCTCCTGCTTCCAAACGTGCAGGCCTTGGCGGGCAAGGAGTACGGCCTGCGCTTCGCGCTTCAACTTCTGTTCGATCTGCCTCTCCTCGGGATTTGGAAATCGCCGAGATATCGCTACCTGGCGGACGCGGATCTCTCGCTACTTGGCGCCTCATTCAATACGTTAGGCTTTGATCTGATAGTCGGCGACCACGTCGACGACCTATCGACCCTCGAGCTCGTACTCGGACACGTGTCGCTCGGCACCTACCATGCATTCCAGCAAGACGAACATCGGCGCCTCCTAGGGTCGGCTTTGGCCCTGCTAATGCCGGTGTATCAGGCTCACACCGTGAGCTGGGTGCTCCTCGATCCCGCCAAGCAGCCGCGGCTCGGTTACGACGAGCACAACGCATTGCTTGGACTCAACTCATATCTCGGGCCGCCGGCTCACTGCTCCTCCCGGAGCTCCCGCTCGTCTATATGCTGAGCCAAGCCTCGCTCACCCAAAACTGAGGAGCGTTATGAATCCTGCAGATCTGAAACTAGACGCCGTCAACTGGGAACACGGTATGCTCCTCACGCCCGAACACTTCCTTCGGCAGGAGCGCTATTTTGATGCCTGCCTCCTCTGGTCTTTGCGATATTCCTCACATGAATTCGGCCTCGTCGGCGGGGGTCCTCGTCTGCCGGAAGCAGAGCGCGGTGCTGTGCGACACGATCCCGTGCTCGCTATCGATCAAAACGAGGAACAACTAAGCATCTCCGTCAGTCAATGCCGCGCTATAACGCCCGCCGGATGCATCGTCGACGTCGATCCCGAGCACGCTATCGAGCGCCGGTTCGCAAAATCAGACCTCGATGGAGTTCCCGAACCGCGAATCTACATCGTCTTCGATCCGAGCACTAAGCAAGTCATCGATGGTCCAGTCGATGAATTCAACCCTCAAATGCGGACCGAAAGACGACCCTCTTATTCACTGGCTCTTTCGGTTTCCGCCCACAACGCTCCGTACGCGGTTTCGATTGCGCGCCTCCGCCGCCAGCGTCACAGCGCGGCCTACGAACGCGATCCTGCCTACATTCCGCCGTGCACCACTCTCGCGAGCTACAGTGAGCTAGCCGCGGCTTGCCGGAAGATCGTCGACAGCATCACGTTCTTAACCGAGCGGTATACGGAACTTCATCGCGCCATGCGCGAGTTCCAGATACTGTTCACCGAACGCGGCATCGAAACGGAATTGGACGCGGAAACACTCGGTTTTGTCGACCGAATGGTCGTAGCGCTTCAGAACTGCATTTACGAGCTGTTAGACCCCGTGCAAGTGCCCCAGAGATTCTTTGCGAAATTGCGGCAACTGTTCCATACTGCCGCTGTGTATCTAGACCTTGCACCCTCCGTCCAGCAGTATTTCGAGACTCTCAAGCAAACCGGCGAGACCGAGTTCATCGCGCTCGTCGACCAGCAGAAAAAAATCCTAAAAACGACCCGCTCTCAAACGCTGCACGACGACTTAGGCATGGACGTGCGGGAGGTTGGTTCAAGCGTTGCCGCCCTGCAGCGGTTGGAACGCGCGCTGGAAGGCAAGTACCTCGATTTTCACGTTAGTCCTTCGCTCGAAGCGATGAACTTTGTCTTCGACCGCGGCGGCCGCGTCCTGTACAAGCTTGCCGCCAGAGACTCTCGCGTGCAAGGGGTTGGAGACGAAATCGTTCTTCACTTCGCCCAGCTGAGATTGGAAGGACGTGAGAAATACCGTCTTATCCTGGTCGGCGAACCGGACGCGGTATTCGAGCCGGGGACAGCAATCATCGCCGAAATCCGCTTGAACGAAGGCAGCGGCTTCCAACGGGCGCCCATCAGGCTTTCTTCGGAATCCAAAACTCCGGACCAGCGCAATTTCGAATACGATTTCGACGCGCCGGACGTACCAGTGATCACCGACATTCGCGTGAACGTGCAAGCTCATTACCCAATACGAAGCGGGCTGCTTTTCGCCCGTCATCGGTTCTATGCCGCTCAATCCCAGGAAAACGCACGGCGTTTGGAGCCACTGCAGCCGGGTGCCAGAGAGGCACCGCAGCGGCCTACAACTCCGGCTCCTTGGGAGCTACCCGAAGCGCGCGAGCCGCAGCGGCCTGCCGCCAGGCCGCCGCGCATTCAAGACCCCGGGGGCGCGGCACGCGAGTCATCACCGAATCCGCCGCCGCGACCCGCCCGGCTGTCCGACCGCGCACCCGGAGCAGAAAGCCAGACTCCGCCTCGGCGCCGGCGGCTGGAAGACGCCTGATTGAAATCGCATGGCCATCGATCTCGATAAGTTCTCAGATGAGCTTGAGACTGCATTGGAACGAGCCCGGGCTCTAGCCGAAGAGCGCGGTCAAGCTCAGATTGGTCCGTTCCACATGCTTTACGTACTGCTGGACGGGGACAACGGTTTAGCCGCTCGGCTGGACCGCGAAGGCGTAGCATGCGGCCCATTGCTCGATGCATTCGCGACCAAGCTTAACAACGAACGCCAGCAGTCTTTAAGTGCAGGTAAGCGCGCCGTGGCCTCTCGGCAATTGCGCGAGTTGATCGACAAGTCTTTCGAAAAAATGGCGCAACGCGGCTCCGATCGCGCTGAGCCTATCGATTTCTTGTTGGCAGCGGTAGATGCCAGCGAGGAGGAGCTTAAGGCAGATTTTCGGCGGGCCGGAATCACCAAAGAGGCCGTCGAAAAGGTCGCCGAAACCCGGGAAGCTGCGGCCCAAACCGTTTTCGGGAACAAAAGCGAGTCCCGTCCTTCGGCAAGCGGCGGCATCAAGACGCTGGAGCGATATGCCCGTGATTTGACCGCTTTGGCTGCGGCCGGAGAGCTAATGCCCGTGGTGGGTCGTGACGAAGAGATCCGTCGCGTGGTGCAAACTCTGCTGCGAAAGAGCAAGAACAACCCCGTTCTGGTCGGCGATCCGGGAACCGGTAAGACTGCGGTAGCCGAAGGACTCGCTCTTCGCATAGCTGCCGGCGACGTACCTGAGTCTCTGAAAAAGTGCAAAGTCTTCGCCTTGGACTTGACCTCCATGGTCGCCGGCGCCAAATACCGCGGCGAGTTTGAAGAGCGCATTAAGACCGTAGTCGACGAAGTGCGGGCCCGCAACGGCGAAATCATCCTTTTTCTTGACGAATTGCATACGCTGGTCGGCGCGGGCGGCACGGAAGGCGGGATGGATGCCGCCAATATCTTGAAACCCGCTCTCGCCCGCGGGGAGTTGCGCTGCGTGGGCGCGACCACCTATGACGAATACCGCGAGCGCATCGAAAAAGACGGTGCTCTTGCTCGACGCTTCGATGTCGTCCCTGTCAAAGAACCGACAGACGAGATGATGATGGTCATTCTCCGCGGCATTCGCGCGCGTTTTGAAAGTTTCCATGGGGTCCGGCTCTACGATGAAGCACTGCGAGCCTCCGTCAAGCTCTCCCGACGATACATGCGCAACCGCTTCCTCCCCGACAAGGCCATCGACGTAATCGACGAAGCAGCCGCGCGCATCCGCATGCAGAAGGAATCGAAGCCTACGCACATAGATCAGCGCGAGCGCCTGCTGTTGCGCAAGCAGGCGGAGTTAGGAGCGTTACAAGCCGATGCGAGCACGCCCGCCCAGAAGAAAGCCGTAATAGCCCTTCAGGGCGAAGTGGACGAGTTGCGGCCGTCGGTCGAAAAACTCGTCGCCGAGTGGAAACAGCAAAAGGACGCGCTCGACAATCTGCAAAAGACAAAGCAGGCCATAGAACAGCAAAACACGCTTCTTACAGCTGCGGAGGCGCGCGGCGACGTCACAAAAGCCGCGGAAATTCGCTACGGCTCTCTCAAATATCTCGAAGAACAGCGGCAGGACCTCGAAAAGCAAGCCGCCGCGGTCACCGGCACTCTGGTGCCGGATGAGGTCGGCCCCGAGCACATCGCGGAGGTCATAGCGGATCGCGTCGGCGTGCCGATTCAACGCATGCTCGAGAGCGAACGCGACCGCCTGCTGAAAATGGAAGAACGCATTGGAGAACGCGTATTTGGGCAGGAGGAGGCCGTGCATGCCGTCGCGGAAGCCGCCCGGCGCATGCGCGCCGATTTGCAGCCCGCCCGCAAACCCAGCTCTTTCCTGTTTGTCGGTCCCACAGGCGTCGGAAAGACTGAATTGGCCAAAGCGGTTGCCGAGGCGCTCTTCGATGACGACACGGCCCTCATCCGTGTTGACATGGGCGAATACAAGGATAAATCCTCCGTATCCGGGCTGATCGGTTCGCGTCCGGGTTTGGTGGGCTCTGACGAGGGTGGTTTTCTGACGGAGCAGGTCCGCCGCTCGCCTTACTCGGTCATCCTCTTCGACGAAGTTGAGAAGGGTCACCCGGAGATTCTGGATCTGCTCCTGGGCGTACTCGACGAAGGACGGCTCACGGACGCGAAAGGCCGGTTCTGTGATTTCTCGAACGCACTTATCCTGTTTACGTCAAATCTCGGCGTGCGGGAAGCAATGGCAGCGACCGAAGACCCGGCGAAACGCACCGAAATCATTCTCGATATTGTCAAAGCGAGCCTTCGTCCGGAACTGTACAACCGCATCTCGCAGGTGGTCCCCTTCGATTCCCTCACAGACGAGGAGCTTCGCCGGATCGTGGGCGTGCAGTTACACGCTCTCGGTAAAAAGCTTGCGGAAGATCGCGAGATCCACCTCGATGTCACGCCGGAAGCCCTAGGCTACTTAGCGCAGCAATCCTACGATCCTGCTTACGGCGCCCGGCCGGTTGGCCGCACCTTGCAGCAGCTTGTCATCTCTCCAACCGCAACAGCCGTACTGGCCGGCGACGTTTCCGCAGGCCAAACATTGCAAATCGGATATTCCGAGGAAGAGGGGCTTACGTTTTATGTCCCGGAAGCCGCTGCTGCCGCGCCCTAGCCTGATCGCCTCTCTTTGCTGCCTATTCGTAATCGGGGCTGCGGAGGAAAAAGACAACACAATTTCCACTGCTGAAGCTCAGGACGGCTGGCTCCTGCTCTTTGACGGCGATTCACTCTTTGGCTGGACCCAACAAGGCGCGGGACACTGGCGCGCCGCCAATGGATCTCTGGTTTTCGACGGCCCTGAAGGTGGGCTCCTGCGAACTGACACGCCGTTCTCGGATTTCGTGCTGAAATTCGACTTTCGCGGCGCGGAACCGCGCCATTTCGGCAATGTCTTTCTTAGAATTGCAAACGACGGAGCGCCGGACGACACCGGCTATCTTCTCGAACTCGCGAGCGCCGATCCGAAGTGGCCGCCCGGCAGCGTCGTTCCGGCCATAAAATCCGACGGCAGGGAATTTGAACCAAATCAGTGGCATAGCGCGGAGATTCAAGCTGCCGCCGATCATTTCGCCGTCACGATCGATGGAACCACTTTCGCGGACGGGAAAGATGCGAGATCCACAGCCGGTTATATTGCTTTGCAAGGCAAAGCCGCGTCTCGAATAGAATTTCGCAATCTCAAATTGAAGCCGGCTCGCTCAAAAAGCCTGTTTACCGGGACAGATCTGTCAGGCTGGAAGGCCGTAAGCCCAACTCCTCCGAAAGCCGGCGGGCTCAAAAAGTTGCTGGGGGGTGGGAGTAAGCCGAAGGAAGCCGATTGGTCGATTGTTGCCGGAGCCATTCACTCCGAACACGGTACCGGCCAACTCGAAACGCAGGCCGCATACGACGATTTCTTGCTGCAGGTGGCGGTGCGGACAAACGTGAAAAAGAAAAGCGAGCACGGTCGAACAGCCATAGACCTGCGCGGCGATCCGGGTCAGTTCGCTTCGGGCTACCAAGCCGAAATTGCCATGCCCGGCGGGGCAGGCGCTTTATCCGGTTTAAGGATGCCGCGCAAGCCCGTCGGCGGCGATAACCAGATGGTCACGGAGACAATCGCCGCGCGAGGCCGGCATTTTGAGATCTGGGTCGATGGGTACCCGGTCACGGAATACGACGACCCAAGGCCGGAATCGAACGTGGCGCAAAAAGGGGCGCGTACCGCGGCCGGGCCGATCAGCCTGCGAGCGCCCCTAGCGGATGGTTCCGTGGACTTCCGAAATCTGAAGATCGCAGCGCTCCCGAAGACTCTCGGCGGCGATATGCACCCGCCGGCGCCGACCACGGCAGCAACCGTCTCCGCTGCGCCACAAGCGGCGCCTGCAGCCCAGGCACCTGCTGCAAACGCGCCCTCGCAGACGACATCGGGACTCGGGCCTATGATGGCCCAAATGCAACAGCAGCAAGCAAAGGATGACGCCAAGAAGAAACAGGTGTCAAGTTTGTTGGTTAAGGCATTGAGTACGACGGACCCGACACAGCAGGAGAAAATCTACAAGCAGATCTTGGGTATCGACCCGAACAATATGGTCGCCGCTCAGGGGTTAGAAAACGCGCAGCAGAAAATCCAGCAAGCCGACGCCGAACAGCGGCGAAAGCACGACGAAGCAGAGAAGCAGCACGCAGACGAAGCCAACAAGCAGACGACGCTCTCAAACTCTCTGCAAAACGGGGAATCCGCTTTCATAACGGGAGATTTGAAGCGAGCCAGCGGGGAACTCGCGATCGCAGAAAGAATTGCTCCCGTTGATCCGCGAGTACAGAGCTTACGAGCGCGTGTAAATCAGGCGATTCAGGCTCGGAATCGCATGCGATATCTCGCAAGCGGCGCAGGTATTGCAGCGCTAGTCGGACTGATCGTTGTTGCCTGGAAATCACGCGGCAAAAAGCGCCCTTACTTGGAGGTGGTGGCCGGTGTCGAAAAAGGCAAGCGCTTCGGGTTGGACCAGGACGTAAATCATATCGGCGCGGTCGCGCAGGACGGCGGAGCCAAAAACGAAATTGTCGTCAAGGACACCGATCGCCTCGTGTCACGTTTCCACTGCGAGATCCACAGGAGGAACGGAAAGCTGTTCGTGATTGATCGCAACAGCGCTAATGGAACGCGGGTGAACGGTAAGCGCCTGAAACCCGGCAGGCCCGTTCGCCTGAAAAACGGCTCGCGCGTGGAGCTCGCACGGTCCTGTGCGCTACGGCTCGGCTTTCAGAAAATGAAGAGCTAAATCAGTCTGGCGCGATTGGCATAAATTCCGCTTTCTGGCCCCTGGTTCGGATCTCAAGAAGGAAGCTGCGCCCGGCTTCGGCCTCGGCAAATTGCACGTCCAGATCGATGCGCAGGATCTTCGCTTCACGGACGTCAGAGGTCTTAGCGACAAGCAGCCGATGCTGCAAAATTCTTCCCTCTGCCACCAGTAAATCTAAAATACGGTCAAGCTTTTGCTCTAGTTCGACTAACCCCTCTCGGGTGAAGTTTGTCTCGGTAGCATACAAGGTGATGCATTGCTCGATGTGACTTAGCACAGATTGCGTGCGCCAGATATCCAGCAGAGTCGTCGCATCGACTTGCCATAGCTCGATCGGCTGAAACGTCAAGAACTCGCGGTTCTCAGAAAGCAATCTCCAGACGGAAGCCTCCATGGGTCCATCGTCATTTACCTTGCATTCCATAATCGGGCCTGTACCGGCGGCGGCCGGAAGCCGCCACTCTCGTTCGGTCGGGGCATACCGGAACCCGTTGTGACTAAGCGCCGCTGCGAACGGCAGGGCGGATGACATGAATAGCCCGGCTTCGCTATCCCCTGCTTCAAACCAGTATGGAGCCCTCATCCGGAGGCGTGAGCTCATGTACATCCCGGGCCGATGCTTTCGCCTCGCAGATTGCGCGCCTGACTGGCGGCCTAAGTCGCTGACGAGCACAAACCCAAACTGATCGGCCAGTTCCTCGAATTCTTCGCGCCATACCTCCGGAATCGAGGCGGGGATCGCGAGAATTGATATGTCGTCGCTGAAAGTTAAATTTCCATTTCGTTTAGCGATAAACCTGGTGATCAAGTCAACACTGCAGACGGACCTCAGATTCAACAAATCAATATTGAACACGTATAGCTCAAGAGCGGAGTCAGGCGGTCTTAAATGATTGCCATAACTCTGAAACAAAAGCGCAAGAGCCCGCCAGCCCATCTCGACCGGACGAATCTCACGAAGAATTGCAGATAAGAGGGCGTCCCTCGTCTCAACTGCTTCGTTGATCTCAGCGTCTAACTCGGCAAGCGTACACGGCGGAGGCGTGTCTTGCTGGCCGTACCCAGCCATGGAGACCCTCACACCAGGGAGCGACAGAACGCGATAGAGCCGGCCATGTTTTTTCCGGGAATTCAATCCCGCAACCGCGTTGAATCTTAGACGCTCCGCGGCGACGACCTCACCTATCGCGCGGTTGATAGGCAATTGGATCGTGTGATAATCTTCACACCTCACCGAATCGGTTTCCCAGGCGGTTCGAAGATGTTGGAGACGCCGGATAAGTTGTTCCAAAGCAACGAGGTCATTCGAGTCGAACTCATTGCTCTGATTCCCTAGGCCACAAATCTGCTCCGGCAGAAAATCGTCAAGACAGCGAAACGCATGCCGGGCGCGAAACCCATCGCCCTGAGCCTCACAGCGCAAACTGAAATCCATTTCCGGCTGAAAAAGCTGGAATGCTTGCTCAAGAGAGCAGACTTTGAGCGGCTCTTCCAGTTCCGGCAGTTTGACCGGGCCGAGGCGATCTAACGTGAGCGGCAGAACTGCACAAATTCGGGTGTGCACAGGCCGTGGTTCCTTGATCGTACGAGCCTACCGCTAAGCCGCTTCGCGGTCAAAAGCCGAACACGCATTTGCTCGAGCATTCACAGTAATGGATTGGATACAGAATCACTTATTAGCAGTGACAGGAGTAGATATTACACGCAACACCCCAGTGATTCGGGGCGCGTCAAAGCGCCTCGATCGCCTCGTTGTCGCTCTTCTGTGTGTATCCGTGGCGCAGGCGATCGACTTCCCGGAATACCCGTTCAGGCCCGCCAAGTGTTATCCGCGCGCCGTGACTCAGAGCGGTCTGACCGCGGCGGCCGAGGCTCTCCCTCGGCCGGAATCCCAAAAACAATACTTCCACTTGGAGTTTGTCAAAAAGAATTATCTGCCCATCGTCGTGGTCGTGGATAACGAGTCGCCGGCAGACAGTTTCATGTTGAAAAGCGAAGATGTGGCGGTCTACCTGGCCGGTGACGAGAAAACAAACCTCAACGCCGTCGCGTCCGGCAGATCGAAAGGCGGGGAGGGCCTGATGTTGGGGAGCGCTCTGGCGCTCTCTGTGCCGGGCGAATTAATTGCGGCGCACATGATGGTCCGCGCCACCGAAATCCGTCAGAACGTGATCAAGAAGGAACTGCGAAGCGTAACCTTGGCGCCCGGCCGGACTGCTCGTGGTTTCATTTATATCCAGCTTCCGAAAGGCGCATACGAGGTGGGCCGCCTTCGAATGCGAGTTCGTGTAACCCGAGTGGGAGAGGACAAGCCCATCGATCTTGAGTTGTCGCTGTAAGTTCATCCATCAAGGAGAAACAAAATGTATCGAAATTACGAATTGCTCATTGCTACTTGCGTGATGTTGCTCCCGGGATTCGCTCAGAGTCAAGCGCCTCCCGCCAAGCTGAACATAAATGCCGAGCTAGTGTTGACCCCCGATTTCTGCAGTGCCGAGATGAAGCGAGGCAACGGATTCGCGAGTGTCAAAGAGAAGTTTCCTATCGGCGAGAAACTGTGCCCGGGGCTCGAAAGCGGATTGCCGTCGGTGTTCGCCGCATTGAAAAAGGTTGATCAGATTCCAGCGCCCACGACGAGTACCGCGGACATCGTCCTCGTCCCGAAAATCGAGGACGTCGGAGCTACACAGAAAGCGTACGCCTTCAGCAAGAGGGAACTCGTCGTCGTCGTGGAGTGGACAGCTTTAGACCGCCAGGGTAAAACCTTGTGGGTTGGGACGGTGCAAGCTACGGCGAAAAGGAACATGGGCAACACGTTCACACACGGCAAGAACATGCGAAAAATCAATGAAGAGGTTGCCGAGGACGCGGTAGAGAAGTCGATTCAGACGATCAGCACGGCGCCTGAGTTGGTGAAGCTTGCGAGGTGAGGCATACCTTTGGCAAACCAGACAGAGCAATGTGGGGTCTTGATGCGATGGGTGGTGTGTTTCGACTCCGCTCACTCTGAGATGTCCCGTTTTTTGGCGGGCGAAACGGAACGACCTAGGAAGCTACCGGCATATCGGTTTTTTGCTGAAATCAAATTCTACGAGAGCTGTACGGAGGCGATCCGTGCTGCTGGGGTAGGCGGCCCGGAGCACGATTCGGGTTATAAACTTGGGCGGCGTACGCCAGAAGATTAATCCGGGATTTAATGGGCTGACGACATGAAGAAGCATTTCGTCTGGAGTCGTGATATCGAACGAGTGATCCAGAAAGAACTGTCCGACAAAAGGAAGCGCTTAGCTTCGAATACCGACGGCGTTACAGAACTATTCGGCAAAGCGGCTGAGGCGAGCGAACACTGGTATTCGTTAAGGTCTGCGGTGCACGAACTCAGCAAGAATTTGAAGAATCCCAACATGTCGAGCATATGTAGAAGGCTCGGGCGTAATGCACGTCTTTGGGAGGGTGTTGGTCTAATCTTTAGTGCCCTTGAGCTGCAGAAGGTCCTGGCTGCACCGGCCGGTTCGATAATCATAATGACCTTTGACATCGGCGGGTATGGCTTTGAAGTAATAAAGCCAACTGACCCCGATTACAAACAAGCATTTACACGCCTGCCGGGGGCTACCTAGCAGATCGTCGCGGATGGTTGCCGCTTCCCTGTCACCGCCCCATGGCACCGCGCTTGAAAACAGTGAAGCCTGCGAGGCGAGCGCCGCGGAAAACCGAATTACAATTTGCCTTATCTAAGACTGTTTGTCGCGCTTTGTGCTACGGGGCAAGTAGTACCGGGCAGTTGCGGGCGGCATGAAACAAGCGGTACCCCCGATTCGCGTGGCACTTCGATGAGAACTCCGACTGCCGCCGCCGGTACGCAGTCAAGATGCTCGATAAATGGTGTAGGGTGGCTTGCTGAGGCGGTATCCGGGGCCGGGATACACCCAAGGGTCAGCATCTCCAGCTCTTCCATTCTCCTGCTTGAAATCGGAACGCCATTGCTGGCCGTCATACATTTCCATGTGACCGTGCCGCGCTTCAGCAATTTCTCCGCTTTGAGGGTCGTTAACTAGGCC
>Ga0213875_10001116_pt1 | contig 18573 bp, 11 predicted proteins | sample BarmaccomBMRX_R8_FD_160105 | JGI IMG/M metagenome (GOLD analysis project Ga0213875, IMG submission 160105) | Root-associated microbial communities from Barbacenia macrantha in rupestrian grasslands, the National Park of Serra do Cipo, Brazil - RX_R8 | ecosystem: Host-associated > Plants > Roots... | reverse complement strand
GAACGGGAAACTCGACCGCGCCGCATTACCGGCGCCAGCATTGACCACCGCAGCGGGCCGAGCACCCCGGACCCCTCAAGAACACCTCCTCGCCGAGTTGTTCGCTGAGATATTGGGCCTGCCCACGCTGGGAATAGACGACGACTTTTTTGACCTGGGTGGGCATTCTCTGCTGGCCACCCAGCTGATCGCCCGCATCCGCGCCACCTTCGAAGTAGAGCTGGAGTTGCGTGCATTGTTCGAGGCCCCCACCCCGGCGCGTCTCGTCGAGCGACTGGTGGGGGCAGAACAAGCCCGGTTGGCGTTGACGCGCCAGCAGCGGCCGAATCGAGTGGCGTTGTCGTTTGCCCAGCGCCGGCTGTGGTTTTTGCAACAAATGGAAGGCCCCAGCCCCACGTACAACATTCCTCTCGCCCTGCGCTTGGCCGGCAGATTAAATCGGGAAGCGTTGCAGGCGGCGCTGACAGACGTGGTGACTCGGCATGAGAGCCTGCGCACCGCCTTCCCGGAGCATGAAGGCGTGGCTTACCAGCATGTTGTCGATCCAGAGACGGCTTGCCCGCAGTTGCAGATCACCCACACCACGCCCGCGCAGCTGTCTGAGGCTCTCACCGCAGCCGCCCGCCACCCGTTTGACCTAAGCTGCGAAATGCCACTGCGGGCCCAGGTGTTCATGCTGACCCCGGACGAGCAGGTATTGCTGATCCTGGTGCATCACATCGCCGGGGATGGCTGGTCGCTGCGTCCACTCATGCGTGATCTAGCCCAGGCATATGCCGCGCGCTGCCAGGGCCAGCAGCCGGACTGGGCACCGCTGCCAGTGCACTACATCGATTACAGTCTGTGGCAACACCGGCTGTTAGGTGACCAGACCCAGGCGGGCAGTCTATTCGCGGCGCAGGTGTCGTATTGGACCCAGGCGCTGGCTGGGCTACCCGAACAACTGAAGTTGCCCACCGACCGGCCCCGACCCCCGGTGGCCTCCCACCGCGGCGAGTACCTCACCGTCCACATCCAACCCGCCCTGCATCAGCAGTTGCGACAGTTAGCTCGCCGCGCCGGGGCCAGTCTTTTCATGGTCCTGCACGCCGGGCTGGCTGCCCTGCTGTCCCGGCTGGGTGCGGGCACTGACATTCCGATCGGCTCCCCCATCGCCGGGCGTACCGACCACGCTCTGGATGACCTGGTGGGGTTTTTCGTCAACACTCTCGTACTGCGCACCGACACCAGCGGTAACCCCACTTTCCGGCAACTAATCTCCCAGGTCCGCGACACCGCCTTGGCCGCCTACGCCCACCAAGACCTGCCCTTCGAATACTTGGTGGAAATTCTGAACCCCACTCGCTCCCTGGCCCATCACCCGCTATTCCAGGTGATGCTCGCGTTACAAAACATCCCTGCCGGCGAGCTCACTTTGCTTGGGCTAGACACCAGCATCCAGCCCGTCCGGCCCGAAACCGCCAAATTTGACCTGTCGGTGCACCTATGGGAACAACCCGGACCCGACGGCACTGCTCACGGAATCGACGGCTTTGTCGAATACGCCACCGACCTCTACGAACCCACGACCGTCGAGGCCCTGTTCACCCGCTGGGTGCGCCTGCTGGACACAGCGGTGGCTGATCCGGACGCACCGATCAACGGAATCGATTTGCTCAGTACCGAGGAACGACACCAACTGCTGGTGGAAGCCAATACCACCACTACCCCGATTTCCCCGACCAGCATTCCCGTGTTGTTCGAAACGCAGGCGTCGGCCACACCGCAAGCGGTCGCGGTGGTCTGCGGTGACACCACCGTGACCTATCACCAGCTCAACACCGCGGCCAACCAACTCGCCCACGCATTGATCGCCCGCGGTGTGGGTCCTGAACAGATCGTGGCCCTGGCGCTGCCCCGCTCGGTACAACTAGTGGTGTCGATCCTGGCTGTCCTCAAAGCCGGGGCAGCGTACCTACCCATCGACGTCGATTATCCGGCCGCCCGGATTGAGTTCATGCTCGGCGATGCCCGGGCAGCGCTTGTGCTGACCAGCACACACACCAAAAACAACCTTCCGGCCACCAGCCCCAGCACCTGGTTGCTCATCGACGATCCCGACACCCTGGCGGTGGCGGGCAGCGGTGCCGACATCAACCCAACTGACACCGACCGCATCACTGCCCTGCTCCCCCAGCACCCCGCCTATGTGATCTACACCTCCGGCTCCACCGGCAGCCCTAAAGCCGTGATGATGCCCACGGGTGGGTTGATGAACCTGTTGTTCTGGCACCACCACGCACTCCCCAGTCAACCAGGGGCCAGGATCGTGCAGTTCACCGCGATCAGCTTCGACGTCTCAGCACAGGAAATCCTGTCCACGCTGCTTTTCGGCAAGACGTTAATGGTTCCTGCCGAGGAGATTCGGCGCGATTCCGACGCGCTGGTGAGCTGGCTGAATCGACACCAGGTGCACGAGTTGTTCGCGCCGAACCTGGTAGTCGAGGCGCTGGCGCAGGCTGCCAACGAGCAGGGATGTGATCTCACCAGGCTGCGGGCTATCGCCCAGGCCGGTGAGGCGTTAACGCTAGGCCACCAGGTCCAGGAGTTTTACCGCCGGGGACCTGGTCGGCGATTGCACAATCACTACGGTCCCGCCGAAACCCATGTGGCCACTGCCTACACATTGCCCGCCGTTCTGGCCGACTGTCCCCTGCCCCCGCCGATTGGCCGGCCGATCAGCAATACCCAGGTGTATGTGTTGGACGCTGGGCTGCAGCCGGCGCCGGTGGAGGTGGCCGGGGAGCTGTATATCGCCGGGGCGGGGTTGGCCCGGGGGTATGTGCATCGTCCTGGTTTGACCGCGGCCCGGTTTGTCGCATGCCCGTTTGGTGAGCCTGGGAAGCGGATGTACCGGACCGGGGATCTAGTCCAGTGGCGCTCCGACGGAAACCTGGAATTCATCGGACGCACAGATGATCAGGTTAAGATCCGGGGATTCCGGATCGAACCCGGGGAAATTGAAACCCTGCTCACCGAACATCCGCAGGTCGCACAAGCCGCGGTCATTGCGCGTGAAGGCCGGCCTGGGGACAACCAGCTCGTCGCCTATGTCGTCCCCACAGCAAACGGGTGTCAACCGGAGGTACTGCGGGAGTTCGTGCGGTCCGGATTACCGGACTACATGCTGCCCGCGGCGGTTGTCATTGTCGATGCGTTGCCGTTGACTTCCAACGGGAAACTCGACCGCGCTGCGCTCCCCGCCCCGGAATTCGGCCCTCCTGGAGCCGGGCGGGCGCCCAGCACACCGCAGGAACAACTCCTCGCCGAGTTGTTCGCCGAGGTACTTGGCCTGGCCATGGTCGGTGTGGAAGACAACTTCTTCGATCTCGGCGGGCACTCCCTGCTCGCCCCCCGCCTGATCGCCCGGATCCGCGCCACCCTCGGGGTCGAACTGGCGCTACGGACTTTGTTTGAAACCCCCACCCCAGCCGGTGTCGCCGCGCGCCTGGGCGTGGATGATCCTCGGGACGCCTTCAATGTGGTATTCCCATTAAGGTCGCAAGGGGACCGTTCACCGCTGTTCTGTATACACCCAGCCGCCGGAATAAGCTGGTGCTACAGCGGGCTCATGAAGTACCTCGGCCCGGACTATCCGATCTATGGACTGCAAGCCCGTAGCCTTGCCCGGCCGGAGCCGCGCCCCACCGCTCTCGAGGAGATGGCCGCTGACTACGTCGACCAGATTCGCATCATCCAACCAGAAGGGCCGTATGTCCTTCTCGGCTGGTCTTTCGGCGGTCTTGTCGTCCACGCGGTAGCAACCGAGCTTCAACAGCGTGGCGAACAGGTTGCCTTCCTCGCAGCCCTCGACGGTTACCCAGGTGGTTTTCAGCTCCGACCTGAAAACCTGCCTACCTCCGAAACTGAACTGTTCGTCGCGTTGCTCGACGCGTTCGGGTGCGATGCGACGAACCTCGGGGACGAACCATTGACCTTTGCTGGCGCGATGGACATTCTTCGCGTTCAGGGCCACGCCCTGGCAAGCATCGAACAACGCCACCTGTTGACCATTTTCGAAGTGAGCGCCAACAACTATCAACTTCAGGTCAACTTCACTCCAAGCGTATTCCAGGGGAACTTCCTGCTATTCGCCTCAACAAATAATCGACCTAACGGCATGTCTCCGGACAAACAGATATCATGTGCAGACCCCGGCGCACTGGTACCGTTTACCACCCCCGACGCTTGGATGCCATATGTCGACGGTAATATCGAGCACTATTACGTCAACTGTACTCACGCCCACATGATGCTGCCGCAATCACTAGCCCAGATCGGACCGATCCTGGCAAGCAAACTCCAGGAAATTGCCGATAACGATGGCCATCTCGACCCCAAGACTCGACAGTGACCGACAACCCATCACCGTAAGCCGACCGCACCCACCTGCCGACCATAAACGACGACATTCCACATGGGCGACCATCCGGATTTCGTGGCGCAACCGCAGTCGGTCGCCAACACAGCCTGGACCGTAGTAGCCTGGTCCGGCAACGTAGGCAATGGTCGGCGTCGTCTCAGCCCCCATCGGAAACCATTGCTGTGACGTGCCTCGCACCCGAGCCGGTAGAAAATGTCGCATTGACTGCCCCCACCACAAGCCGGACAGCTGTCTGGGGCGGCCTCACGGTCATGTTGGGTCGCACCCCTTGCGACCGGGCTTATTTCCTTGCGCGCAAAGACACTGGTCCACCCTGGGCAGGCTGGCTTGACCGTCTCCACCGCACCGGCGATCAGCTGATCGATCATAGGGGACCGGTGAGTGCTGGCTGTCCCACTCCAGAGCTCACCAACGTAATGTGCGCCTGCGCACGAGGGGCGTGTCTTAACCTCCCCAACCGCCCCGGGTGATACCCTCTCTAGCGGGGCATGTTCTGCCACAGGGGGGAATGCAGACAGCATGGGCAAGCGCGTCATTTACTACTCGGATTTAACGAATCAAACCTTTGAAGACGGTCGAGATTTAGAGCGTATCGTTGTTATGTGGCACCCCGCTCTTCAGAATGGGCCAGTGGAGCTCGAAGTATCGGAGGACGAGGTTGAATTCATTCGTGGTGGCGCCTTACAAGTCGTCAGCCTCAGACTGCCGCAGGTTAACGGCTCAGCACCTGAAACAATAACGATGGAGATCGAGGCGTTCAACAGACTCGCCGGGGACAGGAATATGGCAGACGTCCTCCGTCAAGCGGAACCAGTGAATCTACCGCGCAAACCAGCTAAGTCAGCCCCAGCACACGCTCGCACTAAGCCGGTCCCCGTCTCCGCTCTGAGTAAGCCAGCTGCGGCATCCGCTTTAGCTAAACCAGTTAAAGAGTCCACCAAGGAGGGTTGCGGCATCTGGCCTTGGCTAGCCGGCATCGGCCTATCGCTCGTGGTTCTCGGCTTACTCGCCTGGACCGGACTGCTGTCGTCACTTGGAACACCATAAAAACATACAGCGTATTGTGGCGGCAACCTTACAGTACCCTGCCGCGTCAGATACGTTGCGGTCTGATGACTAACTGGCACGCTGGTAGATTACAGCGGCAGGTACGTCTGACCGTCACGGGCGACTTAAATCCGTTTCGCCAACTCACGTTACCGGCAATAGCACTAGCCCCGCATCGTGGTATCAAGCAGCTGCTTGTATCTTTGAGAAGGCCAGCCTGCTGCGCTGCAGCTAGTGCCACCCGATTTGCCGAGTCACCAGACACTGACCGTGAGGTAACCCGCGAGGCCGTCCTCTGGATGGTCATCAGCTCAGGTTGTTCTTCTCGTGCGAAAAACGGGCTCGCCAGTTATCGATCCGCATCGCCATACCGCGCATCCCCTGCTGGCGCTGAAGTTTTCTCGCGGAATTTTTCGCGGCCGCGAACCCAGTCGCCTTCGTGGTTGGACACGTCGAGCGAGGTGATTTCCCTGCTGGCGCAAGGCTGAAGACCTCATGGGGTAATCGCTGTTAGCAGTCGGAGGGCTTTCCTGTCGATCACCTGCTACAGAAGCTCCCGACGTGACGCTCCACCGAAGTTTGATATCACCTGGAAACTCACCACCGACAGAACAGCCTTTCCACCCGATTCCATATCCCTGGAAAGCGTACGAGATCACAGGTCGAGGGTCAGTTTTTTTGTGCGGGCGCGGGAGACGCAGATCAGCATTGCTCCGGCTGCCCGCTCCTCATTGCTCAGCAATGCGTCACGATGATCGGCCTCACCGGCCAGGATGGTGGTACGGCAGGCACCGCAAATTCCTTGTTCACACCCCACTGAGATGCCGGGCACGACGTCGCGAACCGCCTGAAGGACAGTGCGGTTGTCGGGCACATCGAGCATATGCCGACTGCGATGCAGCTGGACCTGAAATGCGGCCCCGCCAGCGGCAGTGACGCCAGTGAAACACTCAGAGTGCAGGATCAGGTCGTCTCGGGTAACAACTCGCTGTTGCACCTCCCGCAGCATCCGGTCCGGACCGCAGCAATAAATGGCCGCACCGGAGGGGGCAGCATCGATGATGGCGCCGAGGTCGGGCCGGCCACGCTCGTCACAGGCCATCACGTCAACCTGGCCTGCACCCAATGCTGCGACCTCCTCGATGAAGGCCATGCACGCACGACGCCGTCCGACGTAGACCAATTTCCAGGGACAACCCAAGGATGCGACTCGGGCCACCATCGCGATCAGGGGAGTAATCCCAATCCCGCCGGCAATGAACAGATACGCCGCGCTGGTGACGAGGGGGAAATGGTTACGCGGACCGTGCACTGTGATCATCTGTCCGACTTGGGCGATGGCGTGCAGCTCCGCTGAGCCACCACGACCACTCGGCACCCGCAACACCGCGATCCGGTAGCTGCGCGTGTCGCTGGGGTCACCACACAGCGAGTAGTGCCGACGCCGTCCCGAGGGCAAAACAAGCTCAATATGCGCTCCGGGGTCCCAGCTGGGTAGCGTCGCGCCATCCGCGGCTTTCAACCGTAACGACAAGACATTCTCAGCCGCCACGGTCACTTCACTGATGACCAATTGCATCCCGGCGCCCATCGGTGTCGCGGCGGAAGAGGTGGCAGCAGACCAACATGGCTGGGAGTGCTCCACGGCCGCTGCCAGACACCCGGCAGGTGCCCAACGCGTGCCTAGCGCTGCCCCGGCACCTGTCCGTTGCGTGGTGAGTAGCCGAAACACCACCAGGCCACCAACCATGCCCGTCACCGTCACACCGCCCCAATACGTCACCGGGTCAGTGAGGTCGGTGCCGGCTAGTGCGGTATGCACGGTGGACAGCGCCCACAGGGGTACCGACATCAGGTGTATCCGGCGCCACCACCGCCATGGCAGCACTACCCGGGCCCACGACGTCAGCAACACCGTGGCCAGCAAGTAAAAAGCGATGACGCCTGCAGCTTGAGCCGCCGGATTGTCCGGCTTCGCGAACGGGATCAACAGCTGTACAACACCAACCTGCAGGTGTGCGGTATTGAACACGCATATCAGGTGAATTATGGTGAATATGACCGCAAAAGCTCCCACGGAAGTGTGAAATCCCTGCATGCATCGGCGCGTTTTCCCCTGCGTGAGCTGTGCGCTCATCAGCAATCCAGCCACGACTGATGCAGTCAGCAGCACCCAAGCCACCAGACCCGACGCTCGGGCCAGATACCACCACCGCGTCGGATCAACCGGGGTATGCGAAGTTGTGGGATTATGCGTAAGCCCCACGAGGCCCACCAGCGTCACTATGGCGCCCGCGCTAATCATTGTCGCCTTACACCGCAATCTTTTGCAAGGCTGAAAATGTAAGTCAACCACGCATTTCCCCGTAGGATAGCTTTACTAACACCGTTCAAGAGTGAGCTGAGAATCATCAGTGTTCGCGCAGCGTCGCAGCAAATCCAGATACAACGAACCGCGCTACTCCCCGTCATCGACGGTGTCGCCGCGCGAAACCTTCAGACCGATCAATGCAAGGTGAAACCATCAGATGCCGCTATGTCAACCTCCCTATGGCATATTTATCTCGGTTCCCATCGTCAAGGCTGGTACATAGAGCCTATTATCGCCACATTCATTCAAGCCCATACCTACGACGTCTTTAACCCTAGCTAATGGATACGACAAACGAAAAGCGCCGAACGGGCGACGTCGCCGCTCGCCGCCTTTAAATTCAGGATTGCAACGGCCGTAAATTTAGCCGCACGACAGTCCCTCGGCGGCTTCACCGAGAAGATTATCGAGGCAAGGAGAACCATCGTGGTGTTATTGAGATGGAACCACACCGCCACGAACGTTTGCCACATTTGTGACAAGCGCTCTCATCAGCCAGTAGGTAACGCTGCTCTATCTGGTCTCTGTCGTTTGACCGGGTGGTCCGCCACCGCGCTACAGAAAAGACAGCAGGGCCATCCGGTGGCCCCCGAATGCGGAGCTGTTCGACTCCGACAGTTCCGGGGCGCGCTCGAGAAGTGTTAGACATCGTCACTGACTGCTCAGCGTTGGTTTTCTCTTACGATCGCACGAATTTCTGAAATTTTTTTGTTTACAATGTTGCTAAACTGGTCGCGTACTTTGTGGATGTAGACGGTAACGCTCATACCGGGGACAAGGTCGACGTTGGGCAAGTTGTCGAGAGCAACTTTAACGGGAATGACTTGGCTAACTTTTTGGAAGTTGCCAGTACTATTGTTTTGCGGGAAGAGTGAGAAAGCCGAGGCTGCTCCGCTCTGGATTTCTTGGACGCGTCCGGTGAGGGGTACGTATGGATAGGCATCAACGTGAATGTCGACGGCCTGCCCCAGGCGAACAGCGTTGATGTTGGTTTCGTCGATGCGTGCGGTAACGTAGAGACGATTGAGATCATATGCGACCGCAAGCTGGGTACCCCGATCCACGTAGGTGCCATTGATGCCGCTGTCGACCGCCACGATGCCGTTGTCAGGGGCACGGATAGGCGTGAGCGGCTGCACAAATCCGCCCATGATCTCGATACGCCCTACGATTTGGTCACGATGAACCGCGACGCCACGGTTCGCGGTCCAGTTGACTAAAATTCCGCCCGTAGGAGCGTTAATGGGAATCTTGTCGCCATCAATTTGGGCATTGTCCGTGCTGACATAGTTGCGAGCGTTAAACCAATAACTGAGACCAAAGCCGCCAGCGGTCATTACCGCGAAGACCAGAATGATGATGAGAGCGATGCGGGTGGAACGTTTGAGTTTACGCTGTGCGGGTGGTGGTGTCCCAGCGGAGCTGTCAGGCGGCGGCTCGCCTTCGGCTGCGGGTGACGCGGGAACTGACTCCATATTCATCCCCTTCCGGCGAGGTGATTGAAGTCCGCGCTGAAAGCGCCACAGAAGTACTTGTCTGGTTGACCGTGACCGACCCATTCCATCGAGCGCGCCGACAAGGACCGGGCTTGTTGCTTGCCACGGGTAGTGAAATTCGCAGAATAGAAAATCGTTGCGAAGATGCAAAGGTTCAGTAGCAGACTGTCAGTCTGGTTATAGAGTTTATTCATGCGAGGATGGTGGTCGCAGAAAAAGAGCTCCTAATACGGTCACCGCGCCGATCGCGGTCGCGATCAGGAACAGGTTGGAGATCGCGTCGGCGTACACCTGAAGATCGGTCTGCTGGTAGACGGCGTAGACGTCCAACCAGCGCGGCGTTGCCGCGCTCAAATGCGGAATAGGAGTGTTCTCAGGTAGCAGCGCGGCACGTCCGTTCATCAGCTGGGCTCGTTGGGTGGTCACGATGGCGGTGAACACTGCGACTCCCAGCGCCCCCGCAGCGCGCTGGATGACGTTGGTAAATGCGCTGGCAGCATTGACTAGTGTCGGGGGGATAACCGCCAGGCCCGCACTACTGATCGGCATCAGACCGATTCCCAGGCCGATGTATTGCACGATCAGATACCAGACGACGTGTTCCCGCGGCGTGTCGACGTTGATTGTGTGCAGCAGGTAGGTTCCTAATGTTGCGATCGTTAGTCCCACGACGGCCGGCACGCGCGGACCGATGCGATCAGCGACACGCCCGGTTATTGGCATCAACAGTCCCATCACCAGAGCTGGTGGAAGGAGGGTAAGTCCCGCATCGAGCGCCCCCAGTCCTTGGACTTGTTGCAGAAATTGTGGCACATAAAACAGCCCAGCAAACAGCACGGCGACCATGCCCACGGTCAACAGCAGCGAGTGAGTAAACACCCTGTAGCGGAAGACACGCAGATCCAATAGCGGATCCTGGACTGCTACTTCGATCACCACGAACAAAGCCAGGCTCAGCACGCCATAGGCGATCAATCCCAAAATCCGGTAGGACGTCCAGTGCCAATCCTCAGCTTTGGATAGCGCCAGTAGCAAAGCGAACATCGCGCTGGCCACGGTAACAAATCCTAAAACATCCAGTCGTCGACCAGGCCGCCCCGAAAAGGTCGGCAACACCAGCAGTGCAGCTACCGCACCCAAGATCCCGATCGGTATGTTAATAAAAAAAATCAATCGCCAGTTCACGTACTCAACAAGATATCCGCCGAGTGCGGGCCCAATCGCCGGGGCAACCATCGCGCCCAACCCGTACAAGCCCACCGCAGCACCAAGTCGATCTCTGGGCACGATGCGCAACAAAATCGTCATTGTCGTTGCCGGCAAAACCCCGCCCAGAAATCCCTGCAGAAGCCGGAATATCACTAGACTCTGTAGACTCCACGCCAACCCACACAGCGCCGACCCGCCGGCAAAACCCAGCAGCGCGAAGTTGTAGATCCGGCTGAGCCCCAAACGATCCCCCAGCCAAGCGCTGACTGGCACCACCACACCCTCAGCCAACGAATAGGCAGTCACCACCCACTGCGCGTCGCTAGTGTTCGCCCCGAACTCGTTCTGGATGGTAGGAACAGCCACATTAATGATGCTGATATCCAAGATCGCCATGAACGATCCCGCAATTAATACCACCAATGGCAACAACCAGCCAGTCTGAGTGGTCTCTACAGATGCCCGGCCCTCGGCGCGTGCAGCGGTCACCGTGTCACACCGACTTGCTTACGACCTGGCATTTCTGAACAGCTCGCAGCACAACCCCTCCCAGGGCACGCAGAGAACTCACTTAGCGACCTGAAGCATCCTTCCCCTGTGATCACCTACCATTACTTGACCCCCCGCCTAGCTTCACTGAGCCGCAGATTTTGTACCAAATATCCATCGCGGAGCAAACAGTGGCGAACTTCGACGAAAAAGTACCCCTTACGAATAAGGAGGGCCCGTTATGGTCAAGCAATAGCGCTCTCGCTTCGGTCGAAGGGCTTCTCATAGCGTGAAGGTCTCACGAGCTACCTAGATTCCTTGCCGAGTGTTACGTACCAAGGGCGGGATGTCACCACGTAAAATCGGCACGTGAGGTACGTACACTGTAGCGCTAACTACCACTGGGTACGGCGTTACACCCGCTTGCGGTATACAAGCAGTAAAACTACGGCAATTCGCCACACGAAAGATGTAATCATAAGGGTGACAGACGCTGTCGAACCCCGCGAAGGTATCGCTATACGTTACCCAACGGACAGGGTCGAACAGGGACCGCCCTGGACACCAGCCCCTGCTCACGAAATCCACATGCGGGCGGCGAGGCCTTACCTAGACTAAATCGGTAATGACTACCTAGATGCATCCTCTCCAATAGGATGAGACGGACAATTCGAGCTGAGTTCTGGCTAGGTGTCCCCAGGACGGCCAAGTCCCGAGCGCACCAATCAAATCAATGTGCCAACCGATCATGTTGCAACGTCGTACAGTCGGTCGGTCTTGCGTCAGCGCCGGTTGAGTCGAGTAACAGCTTTGCACGCAGCACCCCCGGCTGGTGACGTTCAGATGGCTGATCGACACACTGAACCAGCAGCAGGCGGAGCTGATCTGTCAGAACTCCAGCATCAGGCGGCATTTCCTCGGTCAGCCAGAATCACATTGGTACATCCCACCCTCTTCGACCGAAGCTATGCCCGGCGAAGTCAGTAGCCGTGCACTGGATATAATGACTTATCAGGACCAGCTGATGGCCACCGGTGTCGAAACCTGTGTGAAGCGCGCCACCACCAGATATTCGTGCCCGACGATAGGTGACAAGCCAATCCGCCGCAGTTCGCGCCTGTCACGACACCGGATAGGACAGCACCATCAACTCAGTTAACATGCGCACGTACAGATTAAAGTTTCTTCTCCGCCAAGAAATCATTGAAGTCTGTCATATTTCGAAGAGACCCATCCGTCCCGTAAATATTCCATGAACCACCGCCGCGCAAACTTGTAAGTCTGCGATGCTCGCAAGCACTCGAACCGCCATAGATGGACCATCATACACTGTCGTCTCAGGTCGTTGTTAACGTGTGTATTATGCTTCGGGCGACGACTTGAAATATGTTGTCAGCTATTTCAACGGAGTCTTGCCGGATTTGATCTTTCAGCTGCGGGGGCCACCGCGTTTGAGTTGACCAGCGCAATCCCTCCAAGGAGATGCCGGCTAGATCGATGCCTCGCAGATCATGATTTGTTACGTCGCTCAACCCGCGGTGGAAGTTAATCAGGGCCTTGGTTGTTTCGTTTCGGTCGAAGGCACGCTCAAGCGCCCGGTCGAGGGCAAGGGTCCGGTCACAAGCAAGGGTGAGAGCTCGATACACGTCGCGGTCGCGATCACGAACAAGGGTCAGTGTATGAGCAAAGCTCAGACCAAATCCGAGCGCGAGGACAGAGACGGGGCTATACGTCAAAGTCACACCTAAGGCGTGGGCGTGGGCGAGGGCGCGATCACGAGCGGCTGCGAGGTCTCGCGCGACGTCTACGGCGCGGGCAAGGTCCACCACGAGGTCGCGGATAAGGCCAAGATCGTAAGCGAGATCGCGTCCACGGACAAGATCGAGTTTCCGGACGAGGTCAACGTCGTGGACCACGTTCCGACTGCGCACACCGGCGTCAGTGAGGTCGCGGGTCAAGCTACGGGCCCGATCACGGGCTGCGCCATTGGTGAGGTCGCAAGTGAGGTCACCGGCGAGGTCGGAGCCACGGATGCGGTTGCGAGCACGATCGAAGTCGAGCGCCAGTTTCTGCACGCGATGACGAAAGCCGGTGAGGTGAAATATGGGACTGGTTCGCATCGTCAGCCGCGTTCTCAGATCCCATGATGCTGCGGCTCGACTCAGTTCCCGTACGATGTCCGGTGCCGGTTGTTCGCCCTGATGGTAGTCAGCGCACCACTGATTCAAGGCCCCGTCCGGGGCGGAGTCGACGTCGCTCATCGTTCATTACCCGCCGCAGACAAGTTTTAGACTACGGTGTAGCGCGCTGTCATCGGGCGCGCACCGTCGGTGGTGATTATGAAGCGATCGGGATACAGGTGCCGTGCTCAACTGATATGGCAGTGACAGGGTATCTATATCGATCCCAGCGAAGCTTGACATCCTATCACCAGCCTGCACTGCTTGCGGAACCCCCAGCATCGTGCGCCGGCCACAAACCCAACCGCGTGCACGTGCATTAAGGGGAGTTTACCCCAACCAACACTGCAATACGCTCGCGAACAAATTGTTCTTTGGCCAGCAACCCTCACACGGAACGAGGCATCGGCAGTTGCCGTACGTCGCGCACAGTTCGACAAGATGATTGAGGTAGACCGACGATATTGACCAACGAAAGCTCCCGTCCCCGGGGAGCAAGTACCGACCACCCCCGGCAGCGCCTGCGGAATTCACGGTCACCGGCGCGCGACGCCAGCAAGGTCAGCCAGTTCTCGTGCCGACCCAGTCGGGGTGACCTGGGCTGGCATCGACCAGACCTCGCCTGCCGGCTCTATTTCACCGTACCCCACCACAGGCCACATCACCCTGTTGGTGACGCCCGGTCAACGTCCGCCCACTGAGCAACGGTGCTATCACCAGTGCCAGAGTTACCTCAACCAAAGCCGTTCCACTCGCCTGATCCCAGCGGCATGACCGACCACCGAGGAAGTACGTGACCTGTCCATCGCACAGCGGCCACTTCCATGCGTTGACACCGCGGTGACCAGCTTCAGGACGAGCCTTGAAGCACGCCCCGGAACAACAGTCTTGACCAGAACACTCACGGGTGAGGATCCAGGATCGCCGGGAGCAACGTTGGCCGCTTGTCCCTCACCCGGACGCTCGAGCTCAACACCTGGTGAGATAATCCCAAGGATCTAGCTCCACGGCCCAAACCAAACATCGCGTGCATTTGCAAGAACGCTGAAACTTGAGGGGGCTCAAGCGGCAGGGAGTTCCCCGTATGGGAGTAGTTTTACAAAAAGGACAATCCGCATAGCAGACTCGAACGGGAGTCATCTGTCCGTGTGATCCCGAGCCTCGGCAGGTATACGGTTGGTGACCAGATAGCTGCGCTGCGGAACCCATGTAGGGGAGTTACCGATCAATGTGACGGACGGTATGTTCAATCAATGAGTCGCTAAAACAGGCCGAGAATTGTTCGAGTGTCAACTTTTCTCGTCAATGCTATATTTCTCGTCAGAGCAGCTGGGAGGTCTGCGGGCTCACATTTGTAGAGCGCAGTCGAGTTCAGCGAAGTTGCGGCGGATGTTGGGGAGGGCGCCCCGTTCTTAGAGAGTGCAGGTAGTTCCTAGCGTGGGCTACGCATGTTACGGCAGACTCCGCCTGCGGAATGGTCGGGATGAAGCCGGAACTTTGCCATGCCCACAAAGAATCGAAATTACGATGATCTGGCTGGGGTCGCCTAGCAGGGTCTTACTGATTGCTAGGGGTGTGCCACGGTCGTCGTATTTGGTACGGGAGGTTATCTGCTCTATCACATCGCGACCCAGCTCAGCGTTGATGACCGGCCCCGTGGGGCATTCGCACACGATGGTGCAGCTGACTGAGCGAGCAGTTCCTTATGCGCTCTTCCTTCCCGGTTGTTACGTGCGCTGGCTCGCGCCGCTGTCTATGAGAGCTACATGCTCCCTCCTTTGACCAGCGCGCCGAAGTTGCCGCGCCTCATATTCTCAAATGTTTCGAAGACGTTTCGGTGATTGCGGCCACAGGACGGTGTGAATGGGAGACGCCTTGGGTGAACCTGTGCATAGCGTGCAGACCAGGAAAGCAGCCTTGGAGCCAGCTTACCGCCTGTGCTACATATCGTCGCGCGAGTTGGTGGCGTGCTATCCGGGCACCGAGCACATTATCCGCTGGGAACGGCCACACTGGCTCGACCAGCTCCGGCCCATCGGGATGACTACATCAAGTCGTCGGGACCAGCTGCCCGGGAAAGCTTTTCTGGATGCGTCTACCAGCGCAAATACCTCCGGGCAGAGACGCGATCCTGCACGACCAGGGCACCGCGCCTGCCCGCGGCTGTTTGATCCTTCACGGCGTGCAGGTATTTGCGCAGCCGATTGCAGGTCATCAAAGGGGAACCTCAACCCACTGCGGCGACGCGCTAGGGATCTCGGCGTCAATGAATGCGTGATAAAGAACCAGACGTATCGCATTGAGCTTAGGTCAAAATTCTCGACGATGCTAATTCAATGATCGATCCAATAATTACCCAATAGTACGCACTCCTTAGCAAAGCGACACTGTAGGGCAAACGGAAGACGGAGCAGATCATGACCCTCTCTGCTAATGCCGATACTACATTTCCGTTATCCGCTGCCCAATGCGAGATCTGGCTTGCCGAAAAACAGTGGAGTACACCTAACTCGGTCTACAACATCGGTGAATACCTCACCATTGACGGACCAGTTGATCCGGTATTGTTTGAGGCGGCGCTGCGGCACGTTGCTGACGAGGTGGAGGCGCTACACGTCCGATTCGTTGAAACCGAGGACGGACCGCGACAAATCCTTCAGCGGGACCTGGAGTGGGTGATGTCGTTTGTTGATGTCAGTGACGACGCTTTCCCAGGTGTGGCCGCGGAAGCCTGGATGACTGCCGATCTTGCCCGACCAATGGATCTGGTGAACGGTCCGCTGTTTCGTTATGCGCTGATCAAGCAAGGACCTCAACGTTTCGTGTGGTATCAGGTCTATCACCACATCGTGATGGACGCATACGGCTATTCTCTCGTAGCACACCAGGTAGCACAAGCGTATTCGGCACTCGCTACCGGCCGACCGTATTCTAGCAATGGGTCTGGTTCGCTCCAAAGTCTGGTCGACGACGATAGGGCGTATCGGGAATCCCAACAGTACACCCAAGATCGAGCATATTGGGTGAAACGTTTTATCGACCATCCACAGCCGGCCAGGCTGGTGCGTCGATCATCGTCCATACCTCAACATCAGATTTCTCAGACGAGCTGCTTATCACCGTCGAACATGGGCATGTTAACAGCAACAGCGCACCGGGCCGGGATTTCTTGGTCGCGTATTGTGATCGCGGCAACTGCACTGTACGTGCACCGTCTCACGGGTGCCCGCGATGTGGTCCTGGGGCTGCCGTTCACCGCTCGGCAGGGATGGGTGCTGAAACAGACACCGGGCATGGTGTCCAATGTCTTACCGCTACGGCTGTCCATCAGCCCCGACATGTCCCTGTCAGACCTGGTCGCGCACGTGGCGGAAGAGGTCCGCGACACCATAGAACACCAACGGTACCGAGGAGAAGACCTCTATCGCGATCTCGGCCGACCCGGCACAATCGGCACATCGTTTGCGCCGCTAATCAATATTATGTCTTTCGATTACGACTTGCATTTTGCCGGGTACCGTGCTGCTGCGCGAACTCTTTCCTTGGGGATGGTCACTGATCTGTCTGTTGTCGTGTGGGATAGGCGCGACGGTTCCGCACCGGAGATCGGCTGGTATGCACACCCAGACGTCTGCAGCGCTGAGGATTTAACCGCCCACCACCAACGCTTTGTGACATTGCTCGAAACACTGACCACCACTAGCCTCGATCAGCCGATTAGCGCGATTGATCTACTGACCGTGCACGAGCGCCACCGCCTGCTTGTCGACCACAACACACCTCCTGCGCCCATCCCGGGGGATTGTCTGCCGGTGTTGTTCGAAGCCCAGGTGGCGACCAGGCCCAATGCGCCTGCGGTGGTGTGCGGCGACACCACACTGACCTACGCCGAACTCAACACCCGCGCTAACCAACTCGCCCACGCACTCATCGCCCAGGGCGTGGGCCCCGAGCAGACGGTGGCCCTGGCGCTGCCCAGGGGGCTGAAACTGGTGGTCGCCATCCTGGGGGTGCTCAAAGCCGGTGCGGCTTACCTGCCCCTCGACCCGGACTACCCTACGGCGCGCCTCCAGTTCATGCTGCGTGATGCGCACCCGGCCCTGCTGCTCACGACCAGCCACACCACAGCATCGGTCCCCGGCGAGACCACCACGGCGCAACTGGTGCTTGACGCCGATGACGCTGTGGCCCTGCTGGAGGGATACCCAGGCGCTAATCCCACCGACACCGACCGCACCACCGTCCTGCGGCCCAGCCACCCGGCGTATGTGATCTACACCTCCGGCTCAACCGGCGCCCCCAAAGGTGTCGTCACCTGCCATGAGAATGTGGTCCGGCTGTTTGGGTCAACCCGACAGTGGTTCGGTTTTAACACCGACGATGTGTGGACACTGTTTCATTCCTATGCGTTTGATTTTTCGGTCTGGGAAATCTGGGGTGCGTTGCTACACGGTGGCCGGCTCATCGTCGTGCCCTATGAGACAAGCCGCTCACCGCAGCAATTTTCCCAGCTGCTGTCCAACCATGGTGTCACCATCTTGAATCAAACCCCATCGGCGTTTTACCAATTAATGGAAGCTGAAGCCGACGACCGTGCCGCTGGCCAGTCGTTAGCTTTGCGAACTGTCATCTTCGGCGGTGAGGCACTGACACCGGGTTTGCTTCGCGACTGGTATCAACGACACGGTGATCGCGCACCTACCTTGGTCAACATGTACGGGATCACCGAAACCACCGTGCATGTCACTCACCAAACGCTCAACCGTCATGCCCCCACCGAAACGGCCAGCGTCATCGGGACACCCATCCCCGATCTTCGCGTCTACGTGCTTGACACGTCCCTACAACTGATCCCTCCGGGGATCACAGGTGAGCTGTATGTCGCTGGCGCAGGGCTGGCGCGGGGATATTTAGGTCGTGCTGGGTTGACCGCGGGACGGTTTGTGGCGTGCCCGTTCGGGCCGGCGGGCGAGCGGATGTATCGGACCGGGGATCTCGTCCGGTGGAACACCGAAGGGAATCTGGAATACCTGGGCCGGGCTGATGACCAGCTGAAAATCCGGGGGTTCCGGATCGAGCCCGGAGAAATTGAAACCGTACTGAGTCAACACTCGCAGGTGGCCCAAGCTGCGGTGATCACACGCTGCGATCATCCCGCAGACATCCGCCTGGTGGCCTACGTTGTGCCCGCCGGCCAGGACGGGTGCTCCCCCGAGTCGTTGCGGGAGTTTGTGCGGTCTCGGGTGCCGGACCACATGGTGCCCGCAGCGTTCGTCATCCTGGATGCATTGCCCCTGACCCCCAACGGCAAACTCGACCGCGCCGCGTTGCCCACACCGGTGTGGACCACCGGGGGAA
>Ga0213875_10001115_pt1 | contig 18576 bp, 27 predicted proteins | sample BarmaccomBMRX_R8_FD_160105 | JGI IMG/M metagenome (GOLD analysis project Ga0213875, IMG submission 160105) | Root-associated microbial communities from Barbacenia macrantha in rupestrian grasslands, the National Park of Serra do Cipo, Brazil - RX_R8 | ecosystem: Host-associated > Plants > Roots... | reverse complement strand
CAAAGCAAGCGGCTCGAACCCGTCGCTTTCCAAATCCGAGTAGATATTAGTATGCAGCCCCCAAGGATTAATAATTTTGACGCTATCGGGGCCATACATATCGCGTCTGGCCGCGGCTGTCGTAGCCGCCAGCTCCCCCTTAACATCAAGTACGACCAGGCTTCGATTTTCTGACGTTAAAAGCAATTCACAAAGTAACCGAGTGAACTTTCCCATACCGTTTAAACCAAACGTCAAAATATGTTGCTCACGTTCATACAAATTGCGTCGGCCTGGTCGGCCGGTGATCTCGTCGTAATAGCGGCCGAGTGGTATCGGCGAGGGTAAGCCGCGCGGCGACGGCTCGATATCATCAAAGACGATATCGTCAAGTGGCGTTCGTTTACCGTCGCGCATGGCCCCAGCAGTTTCGTCTTGTGTGGCGAGCCGCGCTTGGCCGTAATGAGTCTGTCCGGCGAGGGCGGCTGGCGACCGGCTAACAGTTGATTGATCAATCGCAAGTTTTAGCTGATGCCACCAATTGCTTTTGTGACCTTTGAAAAAAATGTACATCGGCAAGGCGACAAGGCCAAGTTGTATACCGCAGACGGCAGCAATATCCTTGTCTGATGCTGCGCCATATAACAATAAGCCGAAGCTCAGGAGAACCACAGTTGCTGCGGAATTTGTACCCCAGCTATGAAGAAGATATCGGGGAACCATCGGCGGAGCCGTCGCAAGAAGCGGCGGCAATTTAAAAAACAACATCACAGATGCGACGGCACTACCAGCAGCAGCCAGCAAAAAAAACACAGCTAAATCGGGATAACCAATCGTGCTTTTGGGTGCCGTTATTACGCACCAATACACAGCGACAGTGCAGATAACAAAAAGAGATAGACTAAAGCGGGCGCCGTAAATCCGTGATATATTTTTAAAATCCGTTTCCATCGCACTGCTCGCAAAGCATGTAGCTGGGGAAAGTGCTTTTAAGGATACCGCAGCCGGTGCGAAAAAACCTAGCCTTTGTTCAGGGTTGCATTCATGCAACCCTGCCCGTCCGGCGAGGATCGGGGTAGCAAGCGGAGCTGCGACGGATTGAAGGCGCGGAACGCGCTGTCGCACCCCTGCGGGGTGCGTCAATCCGTTGCTGCGCAGGGCGCGAGGGCAGCGCCCTTAGCCTTCAGCGGCGGCTTAGCCCGAAAATTTTATAGAGATTGCGGTGCTTCGCTGGCGGTAATGGCTGATCGTGCGGCGGTGCCGGTGACAGGACATCTTCAATGCCATATTCCCACAGCGCCGCTGTTCGGCCGACAGCGGAAACGCGCGCCCGCAGCAGATCAACATTGATGCCTGTGGCGGCAACCGCATTGAGCACGCGCTTGCGCTCATAATAGGCGAACGTCATTTCCCGCAATACACCGGGTGCCGCGCAAGATTCCCCGGCATCATACGAGAGCCGTTGCATTTCTTCCGCTGTTTCAAACTCCTCTCGATGAGAAGGAAACCCCAGGGCGACGCGAAGCGCGTCGGCTTTGATCCTGTCCATATGCTGCGCTCCCGTTTCTTCTTTCGGGAAAGCGTAGCACATCATTTTTATGTATAATAGTTTCGCTTAATCCCGCCCCTTTTTGTCTCAACTTCTCGCGAGATGGTGTGAGTGCGTCGGCGTCCGGCCTCAATATTTATGACGAAGACCGGAACATAGGCCGACCGATCTTATCGGGGTGCGCGTCCCGGCATATCCCGACGTATTCGGGCAAAAGGTCAGGCGTGAAGTCTGCAATGACGGTTCGCTGAAACTCTTCGGCGGCTTCAAAATTTCGGAAAGTCAACGGCATCCGCTCACCGGACGCAGTATAAACAGAAACAGATTGGTTCGGTTTTTCGCGTTTCGCCATGACGGAGAGCCTTAAATGTGAGCCGTGAACAAACCAAGATTTTTGCACGCGGCGCGCAGCTCGCCAAGGGTATGATGCATTCAACATCTTGTGTCCGGCCGGATCAAGTAACGGCCAGACGGCCAAGTATTCGCGGAGGTTTTCGCCGGGGCGATTTTCGTGTATAATCGCAGCCGCGCGGCGCGAGGACTTAAAAGTTAAAACCGCTGCTTTGCGAATATTGCTACAGATTTACCATAATGGGGCTTATGCGACTTTGACTTAGCTCACGGCGCGGTGCAAAAACACAAGATGTTGAGGATAGCATGAACGGCATTAGCCCGGAGTATCGCCTAGATCGAACCGGCCCCGGCGGCTTTATGTGGGGAGACTGGCAAATTGATGAAGCGAATAATTTGATGACGCACAGGCAAACACGCGCCGTCTTTGTTATTTATCCTTCGCCCGATGCTGACTTAGCCTCGTTGTCGATGTATCAGTTGCGAGCGCGTTTCGCGCACGTCTGTGACGGTCATCCCATACCGCCCAATCTTTCCGTGCTCGGCGCGCAGGCGATCAATGCCTATACCTGCATGACCGAACGGCTGATCTTGGCGGAGAACCAGCCGCTCGACGGTGATGATGACATCCCGTTCTAATTCGATCTGGCGCGCAAAGGAAGTAACGTGATTGCCGATAACGACATAGCCCGCGTGACACGAGAACTCGAAACGGCGTTTGCACCATTCAAGTGTAAAGTCGAAGTTTGGGACTATAAGCAGAAGTTGAGATTCCAAATTACGGACAGCGCCGGTAAAGTGTTATTAGAGCGATCAACAATTATTTTGCGCGAAATTTCTGCTCCCGATGCTCTTACCGACTTCATCGAAACAACAAAGGCGCAGCTCCCAAGGCAGCAATGACCGACCGGCCCCCTACCCTTTTTCAAACCGCGCGCGACGAGCTGCGCGCGATCGGCATCGACCTGTCGATTGTCCCCGGCTGTTGGTGCGTGAATTATCGCGGCGCGACCGCAGCGACGGCTTACTACAGCGACGACTTGCCGGACGCGATCGAGTACGGCCGCGAGATGGCGAAATCCATCCTCGGCAAATTCGTCGCGCGCGGCCAGGCTGCGCAGGCAGCGGCCGACAAGGTTAGTGCCGACTACGACAAATCGGCCGACATGCGCCGCGCGCTTGAAGCCGTGGCAAAGATGGAGGGCGCCACAGCAGCAACCGGCAAGCCGCCTCGCGCGAAATGGCGCCGCCGCAGGATGACACCGAAGGCGCAGCGCCGCCGCCTGATCAAGGCGCATAACCGCAAGCTGCGCTCGCCGCCGATCAAACAGCGCGACGACACCTAAGCTCCTATCGCGCCTGCCGGCGCCAAGCCTATTGCCCGGCTCCCGCCGGGATCAGCTTGGGGGCGCTGCCCCCTGGCGCGCATCAAGAACAAAATTTCGGACTTTCGCGGCATAAACGGTTGCCTCCCTATCGTCCGGCAAGCGGCCGATAGGTACCCCCCATTTATTCCACGTTCCAAATTTTTGGTTCTTGACGCTTGCACCCCCCGGTCTCGGCGACGGCCAAGGTTGCATCAGCAGATGCAACCAATAACTAAAAAGAAAGGGAACAAGCTATGACCAATTGTTTTGAAATGCGCTGTCCGAAGTGTGGGGGATGTGACGAAATTGACGTCCTCGCGCAGGTATGGATTCGACTTTGCGAAGATGGCACCGACGCCGATACATCGGAAAACGGTGACCATGAATTTGGCGAAGATAGCCCGGTCAGTTGTGGCGGCTGTGGGCATGCGGGAACCGTCAAACAGTTCACCCCGGTTGAAGCGGGAGGTGCACAATGAAGCCCCCATTTCGAGTCCCCGCCACTTTGTTCGAGCTTGGCCAAGTTGTAGCTACACGCGGCGTCGTGGCGTCTTGCTCTATGCCGTACATGGAGCAATGCCTTGCCCGCCACGTTCGCGGCGATTGGGGCGTTGTCTGCGCAGAAGACCGCAAAAGCAACTTCGAGGCGTTGTTTGCCGGGCTGCGCGTCCTCTCGGCCTATCCGATTGACCCGGATAAACCCTGCAAGGGCTTTGGCGACAATACGCTTTGGATCATCACCGAAGCCGACCGCAGCGTGACGACCTTCCTGTTGCCGAATGAATATTGACCACGGCGCGGGGCCGCTGCGGCGGCCCCGTTACGCCCGTTAGGGCGCGTGATGCGGTGCCGGCGCGCTGCGCTGCTTGTCGCCGAATTCGGCTTCTGCTTCCTCCGGGAACGCGCGGAAGCGCAGACCATCAGCCGAAAAATCCACCCGGTTCGGCCATTCGAGGCCGAGCCGATCATCAGCGATGCGCATATGCGCGACGAAGTAGCCCGGCTCCTGCATCGCCGTGAACACCTTGCCCTTGGCGACGACCGGCGCGAGATCAACAGTTGCCGTCACGCCGTCAGACCAGGTGACAATTACGGTATGATCTTCGTGCGCTATGGCGTTCTCGATCCGGTAAAGCATGCGCGGCCTGGCGCTACTTCCGCTCGGAAGTTGGCGTATTGCCGCTTTGCTGCTTTGAAGACTCGTTCTTTTCCGATGTGGCTGGCCGCAACGGCGCAGGTGCGGCAGGCCGCACCTGAATTTGCGAGCGTTCCGGATTCTTTCCGTCTTGAGCGATCGTGCGATCCATAACCAACCCCTCTGCGGCGGCTTACTGCCGCCCGGAATTTTGCTGATTGCCCGTAGGTTGCTGATTACCTTGCGGCGTTGCCGGACGCAGCGGAGCCGGTGCCGGCGGCCGTTGCTGTACTTGCGAGGTTGGCGGGTTTTTCCCACCCTTTTCAAAGTATCCCTCTTGCAGCGGACGGCGGTTATAGCCGTCATGTGTAGTGCGTCTGCTATTCATGTATCTTCCCCTTTGTCCGGTGTTGGCGCGCCATCTCTATACGGAAATTCTATATGGATATCCTCCGGCTTTCGCGCAAGATACAGCAACGGAGTCTCATATTGTAACGTCCCTTCAAAATCAAATACCTGCACATCGCGGAGCACTAATTCCCGCAGCTTATCGGTTTCCGAAAACGTACTTACCCAACCAGCATAAACAAGAGTACGTTCAAAATCTCTAAAATGAACATATTCTACGACAGCTTCAGTAGAGTTAAAGGTGAAGTCCCATACGTCTTCATCGCCATAGCGTTTTGTGGCCTTTACTATACGCAGAAAATTCCAGAGAAGCTTGTATGAAGCGGAATAAATCCACAAAATTGCAAAAACAAAGCCGACGCCTGTTGCCGCTAGAATTTCCTTAATGACTGCTGGAGTCACTACGGAATGAGTAGCGGCATCGGCGAGATTTACAATAGTAAAGTCCCAACCAAGCGCCAAATAAATTAGATACGTCACAACATAGCTGGTTAAACCAAAAAGAAATGCGCCAAGGAAAAATTCAACGTCAGACGGTTTGGACTTTGCGACATACCGTGCATCGAGCCGCGCCCAGATCAAACCGGGCAGCAGCAGCAACGCGAGCTGCAATATCAAAACGTCGATTTTCATAAGATCGGTATTCCCCCAAGCCGGAATCTAGGCGGTGCATGCAACGCGGTCAAATGCACGGGCCGCCCTATGCCGGCACCAGATCGCGGCTGCGGTGCTGATCACTCTGCGCCGGCCTCGCCGGCATGCTTTCCAACGTGAAGCGGTAATAGGCCGAGCGTTCCAGCCCGGCCGGCGCGCCGGCCACCTGGCCCGTGCGCAATGCCGTCAACGTCGCCAGCTCACGGCCCGGATAAAGCCGCGCGCAGGGATATTGCCGCGCCAGCAGAATTTCGCCGGCCGCTTCCTCGATGATGAATTCCCAGCTCCGCGCCGCCATCAAAGGCGTTGCTTCCGGGCGCCGGTGCAGGAAAGTTTTGATATCCTGATCGACGGCCGCAGCGAAGACGCCGCCGGCACCGTAGAGATCGACGAGCGCGGCATGCAGCGGCCGGTACGCCGGCTCTTGCCGCCACGTATCCCAGCGCAGGATTGCGCCGCCCTGCGCCGCCACGGCCGCACCGTTGCGCCTAATCCATGCCGTGCCGGCACGGCGCGCTTTTGCGAACGCGATCGTTTCCGGCATGCCGGCAGCGACAAAATTGTGCGCTTGCAGGCTGTCCGACAGATCGATGACGATCGGCCGCTTGCTCGCCGCTGCGGCTTCGAGAGCGGCGCGGAAATCCGCGCCCTCATGCGCCGGCTGCCCGCAGCTCACCGACAGGCAGACATAGGGCTTGTCCATCCAGCCGGCCGGGTTGCGGATGCGCGCGCGGCGGCCGTCAGGCATGGGTTTCCGACGCGATCGACTTCGCCGGCCTCCCCTTGCTGCTTTCCCACAGCGCATTGAAAAGCTTGCGCTGCGTTTCGGCATAATCCGGGTTGCTGATGATGATGGCTTTGTTGTTGCCGCCGATCATCGACCCTACCTTGCCGGCATAGATCAATTGCGTGTTGTTCTGAAAGTACCGTTTCGGCACCCAGCGATATTCGCGCACGGGATACAAACAAAAGCTGTCCCCTTCCTCGATCAAGGATCGAAAGCGAATCCCGACCTGGCGCAGCCGCAAATCGCTGGCGATAACCTCCGGCGATGACAATTCATTGCGCACGAAGCAGAACAACACTTCGGCGCGGCGCTCATCCTTGAGCGTGGCGAAAACGTCATCGAGCAATTGCAAATAGGGATCGCCTTCATCAATCACGCGCAGCGTGTTATCGCGCGGGCAAATTCCGCCGTTCGGCAGAAATTCAACATCGTTGTCACGAAACATTTTTTCCAGCAGTTCAATCGTCGAAGCATGCGGCTGCGTATGGCCGCCCTCGATATTTTTAAGTGTACCGACGCTGACGCCGGAACGCTGCGCCAGCTCGCGGCGATCCCAACCAAGAAAGCCGCGGGCGGCGCGAAGTTGTTGTCGTGTAATCACTATGACCCTTTCCGGGTAACAAAAAATCAGCAGGTAGTTATTTGTTATGGCTAAAAGTGACAATATCAACAATGTAATTAGTTTCAAGGGTCAATTTAATTGACCGAAACGAGCAATTTAACTAGGAATTTTAGCAAAGCATTAAGTGGTTTCGCCTATCTTCCGGCTTCCGCTTTGCTTGAAGAAATTATTTTATTGGAGATTGACCATGCCCCGCTCAACAAAGATTTCTGAATTCACATCGCGCGCGCGTGACGAGTTGGCGCAGCTCGCCAACGACAACGCGCCCCCGGCTGCGGCCGACGCCGTGCGCGAATTGATGAACGTGGTTTTGAACCCGGGAAGTGCGCCAGCCGGCCGCCCTGCCGGCGATCGGCCGCTTAACGAAGCCGAGATGCGCACAGTGCGCTCGCTCATTGCCTACCAGGGCGATCAGTTTGGCGTCTTCAACCGGCTCATCGAACTTGCCGTTGAAATCGCTTTCGACGTGGACGGCCTGGCCGACCTACGCGCGGCGCAGTACGACGCCCTTGTAATCTATCTCGTGCATTTGCCGAGCGGCACCGCCGCTGCGCCTGCCCGCGAATTGTTCGAAGGACGGCAGCCATGACGCCGGCACAGGTGCGCGCGGCGCGCGGCTTTCTCGGCTGGGCGCGCGACGAATTGAAAGCCGCCAGCGGCGTTTCGGTCGAGACGATCAAGAACATCGAGCACGGCCGCTTTCACCCGCACGCCGAAACCGCCAACAAGCTGCGCCTCACCTTTGCGCATCATGGCGTCGGGTTTTTCGATATCCTCTCGCGCAATCCAGTGTGGGGCGTGTTGCTGCAACCGCCGCATGCGCCGGAGCAGGACAATTGGGAATTGTCCGAAGCCGATCGCGCGATGCACACCCGCTTCGCCCTCGCAAAGCGCATGGCAATGACGATCGTCGCCGTGCGCCGGCAAGGCGGCCAGTGCGTGCCGGCCGATCTTGAAGCCCAGGGCTTCACGCCGGCCGAGATTGCCGAAGGCTGGCGCATGGCGTCCGCCCTGGCCGACGTGGAGACTGAAACGCCGGCCAGCAATACATGACGCCGGCCGCAACCTTTATGCCGGCGGCGCGCGCCGTCACCGCCCGGCTTGCCGATCGCCGCGCCGGCTTCAGCTCGCCCGGCCGACCGAACGGCACGGCGCCCGTCTTCTCCGCGAACCCGGTGACGCCGCAGCCTTGAAAACTTCCTAGTCGAATATCAACCAGAAGCCGCCGCCGCCGTTCCTTGAACGTCCGGCCAGACCGCCGACGCGCCAGGCTTGTAGCAGCTCGCCCCCGCGATCGGCGCAACGACATTTGACAAAGTGTTGTTGGCTTGCTCCGGTTCTCCTTAGAAGAAGCCGCCTAGTGACTTCAAATGATGCGAGGCTAAACCTGTGCGGCCCCGCGCTTCAGAGCAAAATCGACGAAGATTTTTTTGCTTTCGGCTGCGCGACGAAAGACAAAAAAATTTCGGCGATTTGGCTTTCCGCGCGTTGCCTTCAGGTTTGACGCCTTTCGCATCGAAGTCCCATTCCGGCGGCTTCAATAAACTAAGGAGAACAAGAAAATGAGCAAGCCAACTCACACAGCCTATGTTGTCACCGATCCGAAGGAAGGCAGCGACCGCAAAGCCATCTGGCGCGAGGTCGGGGCGGTTTGGCCGCACAAGAACGGCAACGGCTTTGATCTTGTCATTTCTGACCAGATCAGCGTTTCCGGCCGCATCGTTTGCACCGAGCGGAAGGACAAGCCAGAGCCGACACAGGCGTAACCGTGACGATCGCGCCGGGCGCCCTGCCCGGCGCGGTTTCACCGCAACCGGGAGAAATCGCTATGACGCAAAACCTTTACCGCCCCGAAATCGAGGATTCTATTCGCACCCATCTTATGACGCTGATCCGCCTCGCCGATCAGCACGGCATCGACATTCAGCGCCTGATGTATCAGGCCCTTGAACAGTGCGACGTGGAGACTGGCTAAACCCGCCGCCACGGACATTCACGATGACAAATAACGATCGACCGGCAGCCTGGCGCCGGGCAGCAGGCGCCGCGCTGCGGCGCGCGCCCTGGCTGTCATTTTGCCGGCCGGTCGAACCGAAAATTGCCCTCGCTCCGCGACGCTCGGCTCGGCGTAAAACGCCTCGCTCGCTTGCATCCGCTCACGCAGATTTTCGTTCGACCCGCCTGCCCGCGCGAAAACAGAATTTCGCTCACCGCTTCGGCCTCTGGCCTCGCTCAACGCGAATATTCTGTTTCGCGCGCTTTGCGCCCGCCGGATCACCCGACGCGCGGCACGCGCGAAGCGGTAATTAAATCCGAAGGGATTTAATCGGGCGCTTTGTCTTCAAGAGATTCCCGATCAATCTTCTTTCTGATGAATCCATAAAGAGCACTGGTATAATTTTCAGGCGTTACGCCACGATCGCTATTCCAGCCAACAAATTGCGCTTCCATTTCATCGATATCAATGCCGGGAAATTTATCCCGCAAGCTGCGATACTGTGCGTCTGTCAACGCTGTGTGGCCGCGCTTAGGCAGCTCTACCCGCGCTGAAGCCAACCGCGGCGGCGCTGTTATCACCTGCTCGACCTTTCCCTTTAGCCGAGCACGGCGCCCCGTCTTGCTGAATGTAACTTCGCGGAACGCAGCCTTCTTTTCATCGACAGTTTTCGTCCACCATGTCAGCCGCATGCTTATCACTTTGCGGCCTTTGTAAACCGGCTCGACTTTGCACCCGAATTCGGCCAGGCCGTTCAGCTCGACGAGGGCCGGTTGCAACGCTCGCTGATTGAAGCTCTTAAACTGCACAAGCTTTCCCGGCTCAACCCCAAGCAGCGCGCGAAAGCGTTCGAGAGTAAATTCCTCGCTGTTTTTGAATTTGAGATTGATCCGTTTTTGCACCATTTCATAGAGCGCGAGCGCATACTTGCTGCCAAAGGCAAACATGATTTGCTTTTGCAGCCGGGCGTATTGGGTACTGTTTCGGATAATCGCGCGAACGGCAGCCGGGAAATTGTAATAAAGCAGCCCTTCGCTTAATGATGATTCTTCGGTCATACCAAGTAGCTGAACGCGCCGCGTGAATGTCTCGCTATCGCGCTCAATTTCGATTTCCGCCACAGCGGTCATCAGGCGCAGCAGGCTATCCCTCACCCGCTCGCTCGTATGGTGGGAGCCGCGCAAATCCCTTTTGTGGATACGATGCTCCTTCGCTTCGCCTATGCTTTCCCACGCATTGAGGATCAGCAAATTATAGATGCGCCGATCCTGCAAAGTCAGCGGCGTCATCTCGACAATATCGATCAGCTCACCCGGTTTTATGATCGAAAATTCGTCGGGTTCGATCTCAATTGTGCGAAGGAGTTTTGAAGGTTCAGCCATGGCAACGGCAACACGCTAGGAAGTGTTACCGTTGCTGTCAAGGCACCCCAATTTGTTGCCTTAGGCACCCCAAGAAGTTGCCATACCCACCCCAATATGTTGCCAAAGCCACCCCAATATGTTGCCGATAACGCCGCAACCCATTGAGTACGAATGCAAATTTCCGCATGAATCTATGAATCTTAGAATCTAGAATCTCTAGGCTGTAGATAACTTTCTGATAATCCTAAGCCATTGAACTATTGAGAGAAGCGGAACGCGCCTAACGGCGCGTCGGTCTGGCGCGCTGCCTTGCGGCGCGCCTATGCGGAACGCGCTTACGCGCGTAAGTTGGCGCCGCGCTCATATGCGCGGCGCTTTCCCCGCCTTAAAACCCGAATCCTAGCTGGCACGATCTGCACCAGGCCGCACCGCCTGATTGCTCTCCGAAGGGAGAGGCGGCGATTTCAGAGCGAAATTGTCCCCTCCTCTTCACGCTGCAAGGCCGTTTCCCGCTCATTTGGCGGGGCGTGGTGCATCAATTCCAAGTTTCGGCCAGGTGGACACCCCCAGGGTCATGCCCGCCGCAGACACCGCGGCAGCGGTGCCACGGGGCGCTATTTGCGGGCAACCCCGCTCGCCATGCTCGCCCTTCGGGCTGTGCGTGGCTCCGCGCCGCCTCCGGCGGTCGGCCGATCGGCCGAGGGTTTGCAGCCGCATCGCTTTCCGTAGCAACGCTGAAAGCGTCGGGACGAGGAACGCCCCGACATATCCGACTCGCCTGCGGCGCGTCGAACAAGGAACTGCTGTTTATTAAGTGGTTGATTTTACTGCGACCTTCCGTTTCACGTGAAGCGGTTCAACCCCACCCCAATTTGTTGCCGTTGCAGAACAGGCGGCTAAGTCCTTGAGGTTTTCGATTTTTCGCCAAGCATCTTTTTGACCCTAAACCGCCCCCCAAAAATCGAAGGCCCCGATTGACAAAACGGGCCGAATCGGCCCAAACCTGAAGTTCACTTATTCCCAAGTGTACTAGTTCACGAGTTCACATGTTCACAATAGCGGTTATCGGCCAGAAGGGCGGCACCGGCAAGACGACCACGACCGTGGAGCTTGCCGTTACAGCCGCGCATGTTGGGGAAGCCGTGGCGATCATCGACGTTGATCCGCAAGCGAACGCCGCCAACTGGAAAGACCGGCGCGCAGATGAAAATCCGGCCGTCGTATCGGCTCCCCCCGGCCGCTTGCAGCAGACCCTAGAGGCGGCGCGCGCGAGCGGCGCAGACCTCGCCATCATCGACACGCCCGGCAAAAACGACAACCTGGCAATGGCCGCCGCGCGGCTTGCCGACCTCGTGCTTGTGCCGTCGAAAGGCACGATCTACGACATGGAAACCCTGCCAGCAGTGCGCGACCTGATCCAGGCGACCGGCACCGGCGCGCCCGCCTTCGTTCTCTATAACGAAATCCCGCCGACCGGCACCCGCATAGCCGACGACCTCAAAAGCATGACCAAAGATTATTGCGGGCTTGAACCCTGCCCGGTGCATTTGACCAGGCGGCAGGCGTATCAAACCGCGCCGTCATCCGGCAAAGCGGGGCAGGAGATCGAGACGGAGGGCAAGATTGCGGCCGAAGCCGAACGGCTGTATTTGTTCATCCGTGAACAGGTGAACAAGTTCAGGAGTGAACATGACAAAGGGACGACTGGCCGCGCTGCAAAGCGGGCTTAACGCCGCGAGCGGCAAGCGCCAGGCCGTAGCGCCGGCACCAGCCAACCAGGCTCCGGCCGACGCCGGGAAGGCGAATGCCCGCGAGGGGCAAATTCACCTTGGCGCATGGATGGCGGCGGATTTCAAAAAGAGCCTGATGCTGGCCCAGGTAAAAACCGGCCGGAAGCAAAACGACCTGATCCGCGAGGCTTTCAACGACCTCTTTGCGAAATACGACGTGCCCGTAATTGGCAATTGAAGGCAGGCCGCCATGAACGACAAAGCGGCTTACGAGGTGGAGGGTATCCGGCCAGACGGTAGCGTGTTCACCGTCGAAATCTTGGGCAATCAGACAGAGCAGGAGGCGGGCGGCCTAGCGCGTCACTATGCGCGGCTATGGAAATCGGCCGTGCGGCTCTACCGGGTGCCATTCGTCAACACCAGCTCGGCGCCATGGGCGGCCGATGAGGTTGAATTAGTGAACGAGTTCACAAGTGAAAGTGTGAACGTGTTCACATCGTCACAGTGACGACACTCCGGCATTGCCGTCTTGTTAAGCTTTCCTCAATCGACGGCATGCTAGATTCGTCGGCATGGTAGCCAAAAGCCGCGAAGGGAAAATGCAGCTCGCCGGGTATTTCGACCCGCGCGACGTATTCACCTTGCAAGAAGTCATAGCGCGCGAAAGCGTCAAGCGCGGCAGCCGCAAGACGGTGCAGGACGCCATGGCCGAGATGCTGCGCGACTACTGCGCCAAGCATGGCGTAAAGCTGCCAAGCGATACGAAGGGCCAGGAGAGCGTTTAAACGGCCTCTGGCGCGTCGTCCTCTGGCTTGCCTGCGGCCTCCGTATCCTCATCCTCCGGCCATTGTACGACCATGGCGCCGTGTTTCGGGCAGTGCGGCGGGCCAATCTCGCGGGCAGGGGTAGAGGCGACCCGGACGACGAAGGAACAGCTTTCGTCTGCGCATTCGGCCTTGAGCATGCGCGTACCCTGTTTTTTCGGCCGATCGGCAGGCCCCTTATTGTCGCGGCCCCGGTCGATATTGAGCCTCGCATGCGGCAGCGGGCCAAGCTGTGCCGCCAGCTCTTTCAGCCGATCATGCAGCAGCGGCCCCGGCATCGCTTGCCGCATCTTGCCGGTAAGGCCGATCTTAAGCGCGGCATCGCGATAGGGCTTGCCGTGGCCCGCGTCGATCGGCACCACGACATGCACCAGCTCATGCACCAGCACCCCCAGCACGTCGAGCGGGTCGGCCTGATCACTGCGGATAATGATTTCAAAGTTGCCGTCCTCGGACGTATCCGAATGCCAGCATTCGCCGATCCGCGCCCCGCGCCGCCCGGTAGACGGGAAGGCGATTGCGAAACGGATGTTGTTCGGGAGCGTATAGCCCACGCTTTCGAAGTAGGGACGCAGCTCATTTGACGCGGAACGCAGCCAGCTTTCGCGTGTGTCATGCTGATTTGTAGCGGCCTTCATGGTGGTTACGCCTCGGTAAGAGAGAGCGTTTAAACGATACCATGACCGAGATTGAAGGCTAGTTAATAGTACGACCGCAGCGTTTAAACGGTATGAATTTGCGCGTGAATAGTGTCGGCATTGCGGGAGATGCGGGCATGTTGGAATGACGACACTTGTTAATCGGGCGGCAATCCTGTTTTGATAGAGTGACGGAATTTGAGAAGCAGCCAGATACTTAATTACTTCGTAATTATCACTGGCCCCTGGCGGGGAGAGCGGCCCATATGGCCCGATACGAGCGCACCTATGAAGGCGAACGCCGCACGGTACATCTTGGCGTCCAGCTCACGCCGAGCGAACAGGCGGAGCTAAAAACGGCCGCCGAGCAGCAGGGCGCAACCCTCAGCGCCTATGTCCGCGAATTATGCCTGCGCCGCTCACAGGCCGTTGTTGCAGCCACCAGGCGCAACCCCGAAGCCAAGGCCCTGGCCGACGAATTACGCGCGATCGGCATCAACCTTAACCAGCTCGCGCGCTATGCCAACACGACCGGCGATCTTGCCGGGCGGGCCGATGAATTGAACGACAGCCTGCGCGACCTCAAAGCCGCGACGGCAAGGGTGCTGGCGTTATGACCCGCCGCCAGAAGCAGCTTGTTCGAGTGTACGCGCTCAATCGGGAGCGTCTTGCGGGGAGCGATGTTACGAAAGTGCGCTTCCTGCCGACCGGCGACGTTCGAGCCTATTGCAGCGACGGTTACACGTATTTAGTCGATCCGCCCGACGTGCTCCTTGCCGAAGCTGAAGCCGCGTATATGGCCGATCAGCCGCGATGATCCCGCGCATCAAAGTCGGGAAGGGCGTCACCGGCGCAGTCCGCTATGTGCTGAGCGAAGGGCGCGACGGCAAGACCGGCGAATTGAAACAACTGCCCGAAGGCCAGGAAAGCCGCGTTGCCTGGATCAGCGGCAGCGGCTTCGGCTTCACGCTTGAAAGCCGCGACGACGCCGAGCTTGCCCGCCGCGTCATGGAATTTGACGCGCTCAATCAGACCAGCCCCACCCGGCAATGCGAAAAGGATTGCGTGCACCTGTCCCTTGCCTGGCAGCGCGGCGCCGAGCCAAGCCGCGAGCACATGGAGGAGACCGCCCGCAGCGCCCTAAAATCTCTCGGCATGGAAAACGCCAAGGCGCTTTTCGTGGCGCACAATGACGAGGATTACGCCCACCTGCACATTGTCGCTTCCAAGCTCAACCCCGACACCGGCCGGGCCTACGACATCAAAAATAATTACCTCACCCTCTCGACCTGGGCCGAGGCTTACGAGCGCACCCACGATAACGGCATCATCTGCCAGCGCCGCGAGCAGGCGAACGAATTGCGCGGTGCCGTCAATGACCGCGACGCCGCCGCCGTGCTCGAGATGATGACGCGGCAAAGCGCGACCTTCACGGCAAAGCAGCTCGATCGAACCTTGGCAAAGCAGATCCCCGAGGATCTAGCCCGCGCGCAGTTCGGCAATCAGATCCTTGCCGACGCCGTGCACCTGGCCGACCGCGCAGGCGGCCCTACGACGCGCTATAGCAGCCGTGGCGTGGTGGAAGCCGAGCAGCATGTTTTGCGCGCGGCCGACGCCCTAGCGCGCGACGAGCGGCACGGCATGAGCGACCAGCTCCGCGCCGCCGTTCTCAACCAGCCGAAATTCGACGGCATCAGCCGAGAGCAGGCCGCAGCCTTCCGCCACGCGACCGGCAAGGAAGGGCTGGCGCTGATCGACGGCCAGGCTGGCACCGGCAAGAGCTTCACCATGGCCGCGATCCGCGAGGCTTACGAAACCCACGGCGAAAAGGTGATCGGCCTCGCGCCCACGATCAAAGTCCGCAACAAGATGCAGGAAGACGGCTTCCGCGGCGCGTCGACCGTGCATGCCGAACTGTTCGCGCTCAACAACGGCCGCAGCAAATGGGACGAGCGCACCGTTGTCATGGTGGACGAAGCCGCCATGATCGACACCAAGCTTATGGCCATGGTGACGGCGCATGCCGAGCAGGCCAAAGCGAAATTGATCCTTGTCGGTGACGGCCGCCAGTTATCGAGCATCGACTACGGCGGCATGTTCGTAACGCTGACCGAGCAGCACGGATCGGCGGCCCTCACCGAAGTCAGACGGCAGCACAAGAGCGACGACCGGCGCGCCTCGGAAATGATGGCCGAGGGCAATTTTCATGACGCGCTGACGATCTACGACCAGAAAGGCGGGCTGCACTGGACGCGCACCCAGCCCGAAGCCCGCGCCGCCCTTGTCGAGCAATGGGCCAAGGACACGGCGGCAGCGCCGGATAAAACCCGATTCGTTCTCGCCTACACGAACGCCGATGTTGCCACGCTCAATGCCGACATCCGCGACGTGCGCAAAGAGCGCGGCGAATTGAAAGGCCCGGATCACGAGCTAAACACCGCCCACGGCCGCGCGGCCTTCGCCGCCGGCGACCGCATGCAGTTCACCGGCACCGACAAGCGCAAGGGCATCGAGAACGGCGCGGCCGGAACAGTGACGGCGATCGACGACGGCAAGATCACCGTGCAGCTCGATGGCAAGAAAGCGAAGGCGATCACCTTCGACCCGGCCGACTTCCAGAAATTTCGGCACGGCTATGCCGGTACGATCTACAGCGGCCAGGGCGATACGCTCGATCAAACGTATCTGCTGCACACCGAGCATTGGCGATCGGCGCCGAGCTATGTCGGCTTGACCAGGCACCGCGAGCGGGCCGACCTCTTTGTTGCCCGCAACACCGCCAAGGATTTGAACCAGCTCGCCCGCCAGATGGGCCGCCAGGACGAGCGCCGCGCCGCTTCGCAATTTCACGCGCAGCAGGATTTGGGGCCGGTACGGCCGTTGACGCCGGAAGAAATTCACGCGCGCTTTAGCAATCCGCACCTGCAGCGCGCTTTCAACGACCAGCAGCAGCGGCAGCAACCGGCGCGTCAGGATAACAACCGCCAGGGCCAAAGCACCGCCGCCAAAGAGGCGAAGGCGATCGACAGCGCCTTGACCTCAGGCGAGATGACGGACGGCAAGCAAGCGCAATATAGCCGCTACGCCGCCAGTGCATCCCGTGCAGGGTATCGCATCACGCCAGCCGGGCGCACCGGCGGCCGAGGAGGGCGAAAGCGATGAGCCGCGCGGGGCACGGGCAGCCCTGGCGCGGCAAGGACGAAAGCCCGGCCTCTATGCAACTGCCAAGGTGCTTGCCATTGGCATCGCAAATTACAAACGCCATTTCGGCCGACATCCGCTTTTTGGCGCGTTGCTACACCGTAACCACCAGCTTGGCACCCGGTATCGTCCCCGATCCGTATCGCTGCGACCACAGCAGCCCGGCCACAGCGTCATAGGCACACGGCCTTTCGGCCTGCGCCCGATCGGCCTGCGCCCCTTGCGCATCGGCTTATGGTCACAGCCGCACCGGCGCGGTGCTTCAAGCTTTATGCGCCGCTATCTCCACAACCATCATTTTGTTTTCACGCTGCACCAGGTCACGCGCGCCGTGTCGGTTTCGCCCCTGGCAAAGCCGCTGCGCCTTCGCCTCGTGCCGCGCCCCTTTGCAGCGTTGCACCGCTTCCACGTCATCAGCCGCGATCACATCCGCCGTCGATGGAAAAAGCCGCGAAAGCACCGCTATGACGACGACGATCAGCGGCAGCAATTCACCCGGCCGGAATGGGAGTCGGCGCGCCTGCGCGCCTGGGCCTGGGCCAATGGCCGCGCCGATTTGCTTGTTGAATTTGACGTTATCCTTGAGCCGGAACCGTGATCTTATTCGCTGCGCGACTGTCCGTTTAAGCACCAGCGTCGGCCAATACGGCGGCGCTAGCGGAAGTCCTGCTAACACTACCACGAAAAGCCGGATTCTTCCGCACTTTGCCCAAACCTTTAACCTTCCAATAGTTTGGCGCAAAAATCGGGTGCGGAGTATCGCCTTGCGTAATGGTCCAAACATACCCCATGCCGATCGGGATACTCATAAAGTCCTCCGGCAGTTTCAATGGCTTTTTTATTGTTTGATAGCTCACCCCGGAATTACTGCCACTGTTCATACCTAAGCGTTGACTTTGACTAAAGCCGGTGCTGTCACCGGTATTATAACTCCGCTGCACGGTTGTTGTTGTTCCTGATCTTTTGGACATCCACTCAGCTGTTTCACCATCACCAGCAGGGCCGATTGTCAGAACGGCGCCTGCTTGGCCCGCCATTGTCTGCCAATTCTTATCCCACAGCTCTTGAAGTTGCCCGACACTTTGTAGAATTGGCATTAGTTTAATGCCATACGACCGAACCGCCGACCAGACCTTTCGGATAATTTCCAGTTTGCCTATCGCGGCATAAAATTCATCCAAAATGAAAAGTGTTTCAAGCCCGTATGGCTCAGCATCGTCGCCTTGCAATGCTTCAGGGTTGCTCCGCATCTTCTCTGTGAGCGCGGCTGTAATGACCAGCCTTAACCACTCGCTGCTATCCGAAACGCGATTTATTGGGATGATGATATACACAGTTGTTGGCGTCTCCGCCAATTGCCGAAAATTCACGCCTTTTGTTTTGGCCTTTTTCATGTCGCGCTGTAGAAAACGGGATATCAGCCACTGCGTTTGTGTGTCTGCGGTAGAAAGAATGCTTCGAATTTCATCGGTCGTATTTTCCGCCAGAAAGCGATTGGTGAGATCGCGCGCTTCAGCGATACGCCAATCCAGCGCCGCTGCCTTTTGTATTCGCGCGGCTGTCGCTCTTATTCCGGTTGCTGGAATTTCACGCCCTGTTTCAGGATCAATTCTCAGTTCATCGGTCACCGGATCAATCTCAAAGGTCTCGGCTTCAGTCAGCATCGCGCGCACATTCGCAAGCGAGGCGTCATCTCCGTGGCGATATTTTTCCCACATGATCAGACCCTGAATTAGGGCGCGCGCGCTGTTTGGCCAATGCGGTTGCGCATCCCCCTCGATCCTGATCAATGCCTCGCCGAGCGCCCTGGCGTCGTCTATAAACTCGTCGCTATCCGGGTCAAGCAAAGCAAGCGGCTCGAACCCGTCGCTTTCCAAATCCGAGTAGATATTAGTATGCAGCCCCCAAGGATTAATAATTTTGACGCTATCGGGGCCATACATATCGCGTCTGGCCGCGGCTGTCGTAGCC
>Ga0213875_10001114_pt1 | contig 18587 bp, 13 predicted proteins | sample BarmaccomBMRX_R8_FD_160105 | JGI IMG/M metagenome (GOLD analysis project Ga0213875, IMG submission 160105) | Root-associated microbial communities from Barbacenia macrantha in rupestrian grasslands, the National Park of Serra do Cipo, Brazil - RX_R8 | ecosystem: Host-associated > Plants > Roots... | reverse complement strand
CGAGGGCGTGTATCAGCTGGTCGTCAAGGAGCCGGTCGGGCCGGTTGCCGCCTTCACGCCGTGGAATTTCCCGATCAACCAGGTCGTGCGCAAATTGTCGGCGGCCTTGGCGGCGGGCTGCTCGATTATCGTCAAGGCGCCGGAGGAGACGCCGGCCTCGCCGGCCGAGCTGATCCGCGCCTTCGCCGATGCCGGCGTGCCGGCCGGGGTCGTCAACCTGGTCTACGGCGTGCCCGCCGAGATCTCCGAATACCTGATCCCGCACCCGGTCATCCGGAAAATGTCATTCCGGCTCGACGGCGGTCGGGAAGCAGCTCGCGGCGCTGGCCGGCGCGCATATGAAGCGCGCGACGATGGAATTGGGTGGGCACGCGCCGGCGATCGTGTTCGACGACGCCGATGTCGCGCTTGCCGGCAAGATGCTGTCGGCCGCGAAGTACCGCAATGCGGGCCAGGTCTGCGTGTCGCCGACCCGTTTCCTCGTGCATGAGGCCGTCTACGAGGATTTCGTCGGCCGCTTCACCGCGGCGGCGAAGGCCGTTCGGGTGGGGGACGGGATGGAGAAGGGGACGCAGATGGGCCCGCTCGCGAACCCCCGTCGCGTCGCGGCGATGGAAACCTTGATCGGTGACGCAGTGGAGCGCGGCGCCACTTTGCATACCGGCGGCAGCCGGATCGGCAACAAAGGCAATTTCTTCGAGCCGACGGTCCTGACCGACGTGCCGAGAGACGCGCGGGTCATGAACGAGGAGCCGTTCGGTCCGCTGGCGGTAATCGCGCCGTTCGGCAGTTTCGACGAGGTCGTCGAGGAGGCCAACCGGCTGCCTTACGGCCTCGCCGCCTACGCCTACACCCGTTCGGCCAAGACGGCGAATGCCATCGCCGCGTCGGTCGAGACCGGCATGATGACGATCAACCATCTCGGCCTCGCCCTGCCCGAGGTGCCGTTCGGCGGCGTCAAGGATTCCGGCTACGGCTCGGAAGGCGGCTCGGAAGCGATCGAATCCTACCTCAACACGAAATTCGTCAGCCAAGCGGGGCTGTAGCCCCGGCCGGGCTTACGAGCCCGCGACACTCATCCTGCAGGACGGCCCGCCGGACCCGATTCGGTGTGCCACCGCAGATCGTCGCCGATCTCGCCGTCCGCCAGCAGGCGGTCGAGCATTTTCAGGCGCACGTTGCGGCCGTTGCGGAAATCCGGATCGTCGAAACCGATCCGCCGCAAGCCGGAGACGAGCGCGCCGATCGACTGCGCCAGATCGACCTGCGGCTGGTGGGCCGGCGCAAGCTCGCGGAAGAGGCTGAAATCGACCCGGTAGCTGCGCCGATCGGGCAGGGCCGCCGTGTTGATCGACACCGTCGTGCCGGGAAGCGCGCCCGCGACCGCTTGCGCGAGATCCTTCACCTGCACGTTCCACTCGTCGCATCCGACGTTGACCGTCAGGCATTGGCCGCCGGCCGATGCCGGCCGGGTGAGCGCCCATTCTATCGCGCGGGCCATGTCGGCCACGTCGATCAGCGGACGCCAGGGCGACCCGTCGGATAAGACGGTCACGGCTCCGGTCGCCAGCGCGCCGGCTACGAAATCGTTGAGTACGAGGTCGAGACGGAGACGGGGCGAGAAGCCGCAGGCGGTGGCAAAGCGCAGACAGCTGACCGTCATGCCGCCGGCGTTGAAGCCGCGCAGATCGTTCTCGGTGTCGATTTTCGATCGCGCATAAGCGGTCAGCGGCTCGACCGGATCCGTCTCGCGCCGCGGCCCCCCTTCGGCAAAGCCGTACACCGAGCAGGACGAGGCGAAGACGAACCGGCTTACCCCCGCATCGCGCGCCATCGCGGCGAGCCGCGTGCTCGCCCGGTGATTGATGTCGTCGGTCAGCGCGGCAAACCGGCTGCCGATCGGATCGTTCGACAGGGCCGCCAGATGAACGACAGCGTCGACCCCGGCCAGAGATTCCGGGCCGATATCGCGGACATCCCCGAACATCTGCAGATCGAGCAGCCGCTCCGGGAAGGCCGCGGTGTCGGTCAGACAATGCGCGAACAAGCCGCAATCGTAGCCGATCAGGGTCGCATCCGGGATGGTGCGCCGCAAATGTCGCACCACCACCGGGCCGACATAGCCCATGTTGCCGGTAATCAGAATACGCACGAGATCCTCTTGGTCGTTGTCGGCGCAGCCTATCAGCTTCGAGACGCCGGTGACTCGGTCAGATCAGGAAAACGCCCTTCCCCGTGGTCTGGGTGTCGAACAGCTTATAGGCCTCCTCGGCCTGGTCGAGCCGCCAGCTTTCGGTGAACAGGCCCTCCACATCGATGCCGCGATCGGAAACGAAGCGTGCGCATTCGGCTTGGCCGATCGAGGAGAAGGTCCAAGACGCGACGATCGTCAGCTGCTTGCGCAGCATGTCAGGGCTGACATCGATCGTCACATTATTGCGCTCGCCGACAAAGCAGGTGGTGCCCCAGACCTTGGCGGCGCGCACCGCGGCGATGCGGCCTTCCGGGGTGCCGGAGGTGTCGAGGGTCGTCTCGGCCCCATAGCCGTGGGTCAGATCCTTGATCGCGCCGACCGGGTCGTTGGAGCGCGGGTTGACGGTCTCGTCGGCGCCGAATGCGCGGGCGCGGGCAAGCCGCTCCTCGCCGATGTCGAGCGCGATGACGCGCGCCCCCATCGCCTTCGCGAGTTGGGTCGCCGACAGGCCGACCGGCCCCTGCCCGAAGATCGCAATCGTGTCGTTGCCCGACAGCTTGAGCCGGCGCAACGCGCCGTAGGCGGTGCCGGTGCCGCAGGAGATGGCCGCGCCGGTCACGAACGACAATTCGTCCAGCAAGGGGACGAGCGTGAAGGCGGGCACCTTCAGGTAAGGCGCGTGGCCGCCATGCGCATTGTTCCCATAAACCTTGACCGGCTCCTCCTGGCACAGCTGCGACCAGCCCGAGCGGCAATGCCCGCAGACGGTGCAGCCTTTGTAGTGATGCACCATGACGCGCTGCCCCGGAGTGGCCTGCGCCTCGCCGACCCCCGGCCCGACCGCCGCGACGATGCCGCAGGGCTCGTGCCCGGCGATGACCGGGTCGGGGTTGACCGGCAACCCGCCGCTCGACCCGCCGCTGCGCGAGCGGCGATACTGGTGCAGGTCGCTGCCGCACATGCCGGACGCCTTCATCTCGAGGACGACCTCGCCGGGTCCCGGCGTCGGGTCCGGGAACTCCATCAATTCGAGCTCGCGCTCTCCGGTGAAGACGACGCCGCGCATGGTTTCCTCCCGCTTCGTTTACGAGCCGCTTCAGCGCCGCTCGACCGCCTCTTTTTACGTCACCCCCGCGGGACCGTCGCTGGCGCCGGGGCGACGGGATTTGGGACGGGGTGCCTAGTTGATCAGCCCGTAGAACTTGCCGGCGTTCTCGCAGGTCATCTTGTACGTGGTTTCGGCCGGCAGGTGGCTGAACTGCTCTTCGATGTATTTCTTTGACTCCGGCCACACGCCGTCGGGATGCGGGTAATCCGAACCCCACATCAGGGTCTCGATCCCCATCTCCTCGATCAGCTTGGTGCCGACGCGGTCGAATTGGAACGTCGCCTTGCACTGGCGCCGCCAGTATTCGCTTGGAAGCATCTTGAGCTTCAGGTCGCGGTACTGGTCCTGGTACTCAAAATCCATGCGGTCGAGCACATAGGGGATCCAGCCGATGCCGCTTTCGCCGAACACGACGCGGATGTTCGGGAAGCGCTCGAACACCGCGGCGCCCATCATCGCGGTCAGGATCTGGCCCAGCGTGATCTGGAACAGGCACAGCCCGCTATAGGTCATCGCCCGCAACGTCTCGCCCTGGTATTGCGCCCGCAATTTCGGATCGACGGCTGGGAAGGTATGGAAGTGCAACGGCAACTGGACCTCGTTGATCGCCTCCCAGAGGGGGTCCCACATTGGGTGCCACATCGGGGTCATGTGCCAGGAGCAGGATAATTCGACACCCCGCATGCCCATCCTCGCGACGCGCCGGACCTCGGCGGCGGCGGCCTCGATGTCGCTGTAAGGCAGGCAGGCCAGGCCGATCTCGCGGTCGGGGTAATAGCTGCAGAAATGGTTCATGAAATTGTTGTAGATGCGCAGCATCTCGTTCGCGGCGTCGCGGTCCGGCATCTTGGCGCAGGCGGCGAGGATGCCGTAGATCACCTCGGCGTCGACCCCGTCGCGATCGAGTTCCTTGACGCGCAAATGCGGGTCGCCCGGCCGGCGCAGGCCCTTTTTGTTGAAATCGTCGTAGAGACCGGCCTCGTGCATCTTGTCAACGCGGAGCTGCTTCCCCGGCATGTAGGGCGTGCCGGAGGCGCCGACCCCACCCGCCATTCCGAAATCGGCCCCGTCATTCGAGACCCAGCGCTTCGTGCCGTCCGGCTGGTCGGCGACAAACGGCATCTTCTCTTTCAGCGCGCGCGGCGCCTCGGAGGTGAACAGGTCAGGCGGCAGCCAGATCATGTCCAAATGACAATCGGCCGAAATGCGTCGATATTGCATTGCTCGTCCTCCGTTGCCGCGAGACCGGCGGTACGCCAAAGTATCTTAGGGGCCGACCTGCGGTCCCGAACCGTACCTACGCAGTTTCCGCTAGGCTGGCATGCACGTATCGAGGGAAAGGCACTCCGATCGGGCCGCTTCGCCTTCACTCACGCCGCCACCGGTGATCGGCGAGCCCGATCGCGACCGGCGGTTCGAGGCGCGGGTCACGCGAGACGAGAAGGTCGAACCCAACGAGTGGATGCCAGATGCCTATCGCAAGACGCTGATACGGCAGATCTCACAGCACGCCCATTCCGAGATCGTCGGAATGCAGCCGGAGGGCAATTGGCTGACCCGGGCGCCGACCCTGCGCCGCAAGGCGGCCTTGCTCGCCAAGATCCAGGACGAGGCTGGGCACGGGCTGTACCTCTATGCGGCGGCCGAAACGCTCGGCGTGTCGCGGGAGGAGATGCAGGACCAGCTGCTCGCGGGAGCCGCGAAATATTCGTCGATCTTCAACTACCCGACCCTGAGCTGGGCCGATATCGGCGCCATCGGATGGCTCGTCGACGGCGCGGCAATCATGAACCAGATCCCGCTGTGTCGCTGCTCCTTCGGTCCCTATGCGCGCGCGATGATTCGCATCTGCAAGGAAGAGAGCTTTCACCAGCGGCAAGGCTTTGAAATCATGCTGACCCTGTGCCGCGGCACGCCGGCGCAGAAAGCGATGGCGCAGGACGCGCTCGACCGCTGGTGGTGGCCGGTGCTGATGATGTTCGGGCCGCCCGACGCGGCCTCGCCCCATTCCGACCGGTCGATGCGATGGAAGATCAAGCGCCTGTCGAACGATGCGCTGCGCCAGCAATTCGTCGATGCGACGGTGCCGCAGGCCCGGTTTCTCGGCCTGACCATTCCCGATCCGCAGCTCGCCTTCGACGAAGCAAGCGGCCAATGGCAGATCGGCGCGATCGATTGGAGCGAGTTCCGCGCCGTGCTCGCGGGCAACGGGCCGTGCAATCGCGAACGATTGCGCCGCGCCCGCGAGGCGCACGCGGCCGGCGCGTGGGTGCGCGAGGCGGCCCTCGCCCACGCGGAGAAGCGCCGGGCTCGCGCCGCCGCCCCGCCATCATAGACCCCGAAATCGGTCAAGCGCGAATAGGCACTACAGCTGCAGATCGGGCGGCAGCTCGTCGGCTGCGATGCCGAAGCGCGCCAGGCCGATCAGGACCCAGTCCCGGATCTTGCCGTTGCCGCGGTTCTCATTGCGCCAGGAGGCGATCGCATCGTAGAGGCCGCGGTCCTGTTCGGCGGCGATCAGCCCGCCCACGGGTAGCCGCGCATAGGGGGCGGGCAGGCTCATCGCGCCGAGCTGAGGGTTGTGCTTGTGCGTCAACAGCGCGGCCAAGGCGGGCGACACCGCACAATCGGAGCGGCCGGACAGCACGGCCGCGATCGCCTCCTCGCGGGTCTTGAAACCGGTGATCGTGGCGCTCCCGGCCAGACGGCGGGCGAGCGCCTCGTCGGCCGAACCGATATCCACCGCGATCCGCGTTTGTGGAATATCGAGGTCCACCCATTGCGCCGCTTCGAAGCCGGCGTGCGGCAGTACGGCGCAACAATCGTAAAAGATCGGCTCGGTCGCTTCCACCCCGCCCGTGCGCGATCCGTCCGGCTCGCGGACAAAGGCGAGATCGAACTTGCCGGACGCGACTTCCGCCGCAATGCCGGCCACCGGCGCCTCGACGATTTCGATTTCGGCTTCCAGCGCCGTGGCAAGCGCCTGGGCGAGCGCGACGCAGACCCCCTCCCACCGCCCGCCCGCTTGACGGCCGAAATAGGGCTCCTCGCCCAGGAACCCGCCGAGGCGTAGCTTGCCGGTGCGCCGGATGCGCTGGAATGTGCTCTCGCGCGGGGCTGCCGCGACCGGGAGGCCGCGCAGCTCGCGCGGCGGCCGAGCGCGGGTCATGGTCGGGCCAGGCTGCGCCGGCGCACCGGCGCGTGTATCGCCGGCCTATTCTGCGGCTTCTGCGGGCTCGCGTTTAGCCCCGAAGGTCTCGAAGAAACGGCGGCCCGCGGCCCGCTGGTTCTCGTAAATCGACCCCTGATGCGACGCCGGCGGCAGCGGGAGGCGAACCGGGACGGCGGCGAGGCGCGGCGCCACGGTCGGTGTGCCGGCAAGCAGCAGCTCGTCGAACTTTTCGATGCTCGGAAAGCCAAGCAAGGGCCAGGCATCGGCGGCGCGGTATTGGAACAGCAGGAAGCGCCGCTGCCGGCCCGAGAAATTGGTCGCCGAGCCATGCACCGCGCGGACATGATGGACGGTGATCGACCCGGCCTTGCCGAGGCACGGCACCGCGGCCGACACATCGAGTGCGCAGGCATCCGGGTCCATCGCGCCGCAGAACCGGCCATCGGGGCCGTGATGATCGTAGATCGGGCCGCGATGGCTGCCGGGAAGCACCATCATCGGCCCGTTTTCGAGGTCGCAATCGTCGAGCATGATGCCGACCGCGGCGAGGTCGTCATTGGTGTGCGGATAAAAGGCCCAATCCTGGTGCCACTCAACCGGCGCTCCGAAACCGGCCGATTTCATGTTTAGCTTGCCCGTGTCGAAGCGGACCGTGCCCCACAGATCCGTTAGCACCTTGACAATCTTAGGATGCTGCGCGGCCCGTGCGTATTCCGGGTGATGTAGATGCGGCGCCTTGATCCGCCGGACCCGCGGCTCTGCCCGCGAATGGCTATCCTCGAGATCGTAGATGTCGTCATTCGCGGCGACGGCCGCCGATTCGCGCACAAACCGGTCGGTCACCGCGCGCAACGCCTCGACCTCGGCAGGCGACAGGATCTCGGGCACTACGATGAAGCCGTCGCGCCGATAGGCCGCGATCATGTCGTGCGACAGCATGGTTCCTCCGCTTGGTCCGTTGCCGGCCGGATTGCTGATCCTCACCACCCGTTTTGTCAACCGGACCGAGGCGGAGAGGGCCGATAAGCACCTGCGGCAGCCGGCCCTAAGATCAAACCATTTGGGGCCTGACCGGCTAGGACGAGGACGGCAGCAGGATCTCGACGCGGCGGTTCTGCGGCTCGCGGACGCCGTCGGCGGTCGGAACGCGGTTCTCGTTTTCGCCGCGACCGGCGACGGTCATATCGCTGCGCGCTACGCCACGCCGGACCAGCGCGTCTGCGACGTTGTTGGCGCGGCGCTCCGACAGCCGCTGATTGTACCCCGCCGAGCCGGAGCGGTCAGTATACCCGGTTACCTGCAGCCGGACGGCGGCGCCCGCTTTGTAGGCGCGCGCGGCTTCCTCGACGATCCGCAAGCCCTCCGGCGTGATCGTGTCCCTGTCCCAATCGAAGAAGATCAGGAAGAGCTTGGGTGCGACCGGCGCGGGGGGTACCGGCGCCTCGGCAGGCGGCGCCACGATCGGAGGAGGCGGCGGCGGCGCGCCGAATTTGACGCTGAGGCTCGCCACGACATTATGCGCGTCGTAGCCGGTACGGAGCGCCGCACCGCCGAATGCCGGGCGCAGGTGAAAGCGCGGGTCGACCGTCGCGAAATACCGGTAATCGAGGTCGAAGGCGAGCGACGGTGTTATGTCGTAGCGCAGCCCGGCAATTCCCTGATACGCGAATTCCCAATCGCTGCTGTGGGCCAGCGTTCCGGCCGCCGTGCCGATGTCATCGCTGACATCCGCGGCGCCGGCGCCGACCCCGAGATGCGGGCTCAGGGGCCAGCCGAAGGCGAAATCGTAGATCAAATTCGCCATCAGCGCGTTGGTGGTGCGCGACCCGCCGACGCCTGCTTCCGCCCCCGCCGGGAGCGGACCGAGCGGCGCGCCGAGGCTCAGCCCGTGCAGCGCGTCGCGGCGGTAGTTGTACTCGGCCTCGAAGCGCCAGGGACCCATCTCGTAGCCGGCCCGTGCGCCTACATTGTAGCCGCTGTCGAACCGCTCGCGCTCCGCCGTGCCCCCCGACAAATGCCCGGTCTGGTCTTCGAGATCGGTCCAGCCCCCTTCGCCCCCGACGTAGAACGCCTGCGAGCGGGCGGGACCGGCGCCCGCCATCAAGGCGGTCGCGACTGCGACGAGTGCCGCGAACAGCGAAGGCGCTCGCCTCACAATCCGCTCCTCTCGCGAGACATTCAATCATAGATAAAATAGGCGCCTTCGGAACGTGAGTCCAGGCACCGGCCGATCGTGTCTTCGGCGTCTATCCAGGACGAAGATCCGATCCTTCGACGGCGCGCTCGCCGCCCATCGGAAGTGGCGGCGTTGCGTCGGATTAGGTCAGCAGCATCGGCTCGCCGCGCATGTATTTGCCGCGGCAGAACAGGAGCGTCGGCTTGTCCGTATAGGCGAAGCGCTCGACATGGCCGATGAAGATGATGTGGTCGCCACCGTAATGCCGAAATTCGTTGCGGCATTCGAAATGCGCCGCGGAGCCGATCAACACCGGCGCGCCGCATTCCGGGATGATGTGGTCCACATCGGCGAACTTGTCCTCGTGCGACTTGGCGAAGCGGTTCGACAGCTCGACCTGATCGTGCGCCAGGATGTTGACCACGAAGTGCGAGCTTTCCTGGAAGGCGGACAGACTCTGCGCATACAGCGAACTGCTCCACAGAACCAAAGGCGGGTTCAGCGACACCGAGGTGAACGAGTTCGCGGTCATCCCGGTCAGCTGGCCGCTGCGGCTGCGGGTGGTGATGATGGTGACCCCTGTCGCGAAAGCGCCGAGGGCGTTGCGCAGTTCGCGCGGGTTGAAGTCCTCGGCCGCCGTGTTCTGCACCACGGCCGTGTGGCTCCCGTGAACGTCCCGTGACAAGCCAGTGTCCCCGCTGCTCGCCTAAAGTGTCATGTCCGGCGACAGGCCGAACGCCACCCGCCCGTACATCGCGCCATTGATGTCCCAGTTAAGCACGTAATGGGCATTTGCCGCATGCACGTCGCGGAAGGCTCGTTGCAGCGGATGCTCGGCATAGATGGCGCCGCCCCCGGTCGCGGTGAACAGAACATCGACGGCTCTCGTGCACAGCGTCGCGGCGAAGGCGCCGTCGCGGCGATAACGGGCGCGCTGATCGAGGCGCGGGACCGTGCCCTCGGCGACGATTCGGGTCGCCTCCTCGCAATCGGTGATGATCAGCGCTCGCGCCGCGTCGGCGAGCGCCCCGGCCTCGGCGAGATGGACCTGCAACGTGCTGAAATCGGCCAGGTTGCGGCCGGTGTAATTGCTGAGGCGCGTGCGCGTCGATGCGGCGAAGTTCTCGATCGCGCCGTCCGCAATGCCGAGCGACACGCCGGCGATGCAGAAGGCGAAAAGGCTGATCGCCGGCAGTTGGTAGAGCACCGCGGGATTGACTCGGCTGCCCGGGTTCGGGCCGCCCGTCATCTGATCCACAGCGAGGGTGCGCCAGGCCGGGACGAAGACATCCTCCACCGCGACGTCCTTGCTGCCGGTGCCGGCGAGGCCGATCACATGCCAGGTGTCGATGATCGTGTAGTCGCTTTTCGGCAGCAGGAAGATGCGCGGCTCGGCGGTGCCGGTGTCTTCGTCATGAACCAGTCCGCCGATCAGGTTCCAGGCCGACGGATCGACCCCGCTCGAAAACGGCCATCGGCCGGACAGCCGGTAGCCGCCCGGAGCCGGCCTGGCGCGACCGCGCGGGAAGATCAGCGCCGATCCCACGAGATTGTCGGGGGATGCGCCCCAGACCTCGTCCTGCGCCTCCGGCGGCCACATGCCGAGCAGCCAATGATGCGCGGCGAGATTGGCCAGCACCCAGGCGGTCGAGCCGCAGCCGCGGCCGATGATCGACACCAGCTCGACCATCGCGCGGTAGGGCAACTCGCTGCCGCCGACCCGGGCCGGCTGCAGCATGCGGAACAGCCCCGACCGATGCAGATCGGCAATCGTCTCATCAGGCACGCGGCGGAGCTGCTCGGCGCGGGCCGCGCGCTCGCGCAACACCGGGATCAGCCCCTCGGCCCGGGCACGAAGCTCCTCGAAGGTCGGCGGCGTGCCGGTGCGGTTCTGCTCGAACATTGCGGCACCTCCCAGCTGCGAGGTGATACTCTACTCGCCTCGTCGCCCCGCGGCGAGAGTCTGCGCTTTCCCCAGATTTCGGCCGCTATCGTGGCGGCCGCCCGCGGCGGGCCCGTATCGATGCGCTTGCCCGCCTTTAGAGGAGCGCCATGCTGTGCCGCCGGCCTAACCGCCCGGCGCGTCGCGGTACTGGCGAATATGGCTGCCTTGGCTTGCGGAGCCGCACGGAATCGCATACCCCGTCTGCGGTCTTGCCGGAAAAGCCGAAGCACCGGCCGATAAACCGCGGATAAGGATCGACCGAATGGTGCAGAGACGCAGGCGCCGCTCCAAGCTTCCGGCGCAGACCGCGGAAGGGGTGCGGCTGGAGGAAATAACGCAGGGCCAAGCCTGGCGGCGCTGGGGACCCTACTTGAGCGAACGGCAATGGGGCACCGTACGCGAGGATTACAGCGCGAACGGCACGGCCTGGGATTATTTCCCGCACGACCAGGCCCGCAGCCGCGCCTATCGCTGGGGCGAGGACGGCATCGCCGGCTTCAGCGATGAGCACGCTCGCCTCTGCCTCGGCCTCGCGCTTTGGAACGGGCGCGATCCGATCCTCAAGGAGCGCCTGTTCGGGCTCACCAATTCCGAGGGCAATCACGGCGAGGACGTCAAGGAGCTCTACTACTATATCGACGGCACCCCGACGCATTCCTACATGCGGATGCTGTACAAATACCCGCACGCGGCTTTCCCGTATTCGCTGCTCGTCGAGGAAAACCGGCGTCGCGGCATGACCGAGCCGGAATTCGAGCTGGTCGATACCGGCGTATTCGAGGACGGCCGCTACTTCGATATCGAGGTCGAATACGCGAAGGGCGGGACCGACGATATCCTCATGCTGGTGACCGTTCATAACCGGGCGGCGGAAGCGGCGCCGCTTCACGTGCTTCCGCATCTCTGGATGCGCAACATCTGGTCCTGGGAACCTGGCGTTGCAAAGCCCCGCCTCGCGCAGGAGGGCACCGCCGCAATCCTCGCCGAACATAATGACCTGCCGCGGATGACCTTGTTGTGCGACGGTGCGCCCGAACTTTTGTTCTGCGAGAACGACACCAATCCGCGCCGGCTGTTCGGGATGGCGGCGGAAGGTTTCTTCAAGGACGGCATCAACGACTGCATCGTCGCGGGGGACCGCAGCGCCGTGAGCCCGTACGGGACGGGCACCAAAGCCGCGGCACATTACGAGCTTCTCGTGCCCGCGAAGGGGCACGCGCAGGTCCGTCTGCGGCTCACTGCCGGCGCGAGCGGGTTCGGCGATTTCGCCGGAATTATGCATGCCCGGCGCGCCGAAGCGGACGAATTCTACGACGCGCTGCAGCACGACATCGACGATCCGGATGCCCGGCTGGTGCAGCGGCAGGCCCTCGCCGGCATGCTCTGGTCGAAGCAGTTTTATGGCTATTTCGTCCGGGAGTGGCTGCGCGGCGATCCGCTGCAGCCCACCCCGCCCGCCTCGCGGCTCAATGGGCGCAACGCCGATTGGGGGCACGTCTACAACTACAGCGTGCTCTCGATGCCGGATAAATGGGAGTACCCGTGGTACGCAGCCTGGGACCTCGCCTTCCACTGCGTGGTGCTGGCGCTGGTCGATGCCGAATTCGCCAAGGCGCAGCTCGTGCTGCTGACGCGCGAATGGTACATGGCCCCGAACGGGCAGTTGCCGGCCTATGAATGGGCCTTCGGAGACGTCAACCCGCCGGTGCACGCCTGGGCGGCGTGGCGGGTCTACGAGATCGACCGGGACGCGCGCGGCGGTCGAGGCGATCGGGCCTTTCTCGAAACCGTCTTCCACAAATTGATGCTGAATTTCACCTGGTGGGTGAACCGCAAGGATGCCGAAGGCCGCAACATCTTCCAGGGCGGCTTTCTCGGTCTCGACAACATCGGAATCTTCGACCGCAGCGCACCCCTGCCGACCGGCGGCTCGATCAACCAGTCGGACGGCACCGCCTGGATGGCGATGTACACGCTTAACCTGATGCGCATCGCGCTCGAACTGGCGGTCGAGGATCACGTCTACGAGGATATCGCCAGCAAATTTTTCGAGCATTTCCTTCTGATCGCCGAGGCCATGACCAACATGGGCGGCGACGGCATCGGGCTGTGGGACGAGCAGGACGAGTTCTATTACGACGTGCTGCATCTGCCGGGAGGCGACCGCATTCCGCTCCGCATCCGCTCGATGGTCGGGCTGATCCCGATCTTCGCGGTCGAGGTGCTCGATCGCCCGCTGGTCTCGCAGATGCCCGGTTTCGCGGCGCGCATGCATTGGTTCCTCGACCATCGCCCGGAACTGGCTCGGCTCGTCTCGCGCTGGGCCGAGGCGGGCGAGGACCAGCGCGGGCTCTTGTCGCTGCTACGCGGCCATCGCCTCAAATGCCTGTTGCGCCGCATGCTCGACGAAACCGAATTCCTGTCCGATTACGGGGTGCGCGCGGTCTCGAAATTCCACGAAAAGCACCCCTTCGTGTTCGAGCATGACGGTAACCGTTTCGGCATCAGCTATGTGCCGGGCGAGTCAACGAGCGGCCTGTTCGGCGGCAATTCGAACTGGCGAGGTCCGATTTGGATGCCGGTCAATTTTCTGCTCGTCGAGTCGCTGCACCGCTTTTTCGCCTACTACGGCGAGGATTTCGTCGTCGAATGCCCGACCGGCTCTGGCCAATTCCTGAACCTGGAGCAGATCGCCCAGGAGCTGGCAGATCGCCTCAGCCGCATCTTCCTGCGGCGGCCCGACGGTACCCGGCCGGTGTTTGGGGAGGCGCCGATCTGGCACCGCCCGGAGTTCCGCGATTACCCGCTCTTTTACGAATACTTCCACGGCAATACGGGGCGTGGGCTCGGGGCCTCGCATCAGACCGGCTGGACCGGCCTCGTCGCGCTGCTGTTGCGGCCGCATCAACGCGCCGAAGGGGTGGGCCTGTCGGGCGCGCCGGCGGCGCAGCAAGGCCTCGAGCCGGTCGACGCCGAAGGCGAGTGATGCCCGGCGCGGAGCGCGGCGGCCCTTCGACGAACGCCGCACCCGCCACGCTCGCGCCGATCCGCTTCGGCCGGGAGGTGTGCGGCGATCTTGCCCAAGCGGAACGGCGCGAATGGTGGGTCGGCAATGGTCGCGGCGGGTACGCCGGCGGCACGATCGCACTGACCCTGACGCGGCGCTACCACGGGCTGCTGATCGCGCCGATCGACCCGCCACTCGGCCGCACGCTCATTCTCGCCAAGGCGGATGCGACGCTGATCGACGGCCACCGGCGGGCTGCGCTGTTTACGAATCGTTGGGCGAGCGGCGCGGTCGAGCCGCGCGGCTATCTCGCCCTCGAAAGCTTTCACCTGGACGGCACGATCCCGGTCTGGCGATTCGCGCTCGGCGACCGGGTCATCGAGCACCGGGTTTGGATGGAAGCGGGCGCCGACACGACCTACGCGGCATGGCGGCTCGACGGCGTCGCTGACGATCCCTCGGCCGAGCTTTCGATCGTATTGCTCGGCAATGCGCGCGACCATCACGGCGTGACCTGGATGCCGGGCTTCTCGCCTCAGCTCGAGGCGAGAGGGACAGGGCTCTCGGTGACCGTCCCCAACGGCTTCGCTTTACGCCTCATTCCTCAAGGCGGAACGATCGCCCCGTTATCGGGCTGGTGCGAGGATTTCGATCTGCCGGCTGAGCGCCAGCGCGGCCTGCCCGATCGCGACGCGCATCGCCATCTCGGCGAGGCTCGGCTTTCCCTACGGCCCGGCCAATGGGCCGGGATCGCCGCAACGCTCGACCCGAACGCTTCCACCGATCTCGAGGCCGCCCTGGCGCGCCGGCGTGCACGGGACCGAGCGGTTCTCACCCGCGCCGGCGCCGCTGACCCGGTTTTTGCGCAGACGCCGGACTGCGAGGTGCCAGGATGGGTGTCGCGTCTGGTCCTCGCGACCGATTTGTACCTGATCTCGCGGCCGGTGGCTGGGCTCGCGGCGGGGCGCTCGGTCATCGCCGGGTATCCCTGGTTCGGCGACTGGGGGCGCGACACGATGATCGCGCTGCCCGGCCTATGCCTCGCGACCGGCTGCTTCGAGGCGGCGCGCACGGTGTTGCAGACCTTTGCGCGCTTCCTCGACCGCGGCATGGTGCCGAACCTGTTCCCGGAAGCGGGGGCCACGCCCGAATACAACACCGTCGATGCGGCGCTGTGGTACATCGCCGCGTGGCGCGCCTATGTCGCGGCAACGCGCGACATTGCCGCGTTGCGCGAGGTCTTCCCGGCGCTGGCGGACATCGTCGAGTGGCACGTCAAAGGCACCCGCTACGGCATTGCGATGGACCCGGAGGACGGTCTGCTGCGCGCCGGCGAGCCCGGAGTGCAGCTGACTTGGATGGATGCCCGGGTCGATGGCCGCGAGATCACGCCACGGATCGGCAAGCCGGTCGAGATCAATGCGTTGTGGTACAATGCGCTGTGCGCGCTGGCGCAGTTCGCGGACCGGACCGGGCAGCCGGCGGAATCCTATCGGCTTGCCGCGGGGCGCGTGCGCGGGAGCTTCGCGCGCTTCCTGCTGCCCGATGGCGGTGGACTATACGACGTGCTCGACGGACCGGCCGGCTCCGACCCAACCCGGCGGCCCAATCAGATTGTTGCGCTGAGCCTGCCCGACACGCCGCTCGACGATGCGGTCCGGCATGCCGTGCTGGCCGCTTGTGGGCCCGACCTGGTGACCTCTTACGGGCTGCGCTCGCTCGACCCGCACCACGCCGATTACCGCCGATCCTATGCTGGAGGCGTCGCGGAGCGCGACGGCTCCTACCATCAGGGCCCGGTCTGGGCGTGGCTGCTGGGCCATTGGGCGCTCGCGCACTATCGCGTGCATGGGGACGCCGCCGCGGCGCAGCGCTGGCTCGCACCGATCGGCGACCATCTCGCGGATGCCGGGCTCGGCCAAGTCAGCGAGATCTTCGATGGCGACCCGCCGCATACGCCGCGCGGTGCCCCGGCGCAGGCCTGGTCGGTTGCCTGCACCCTAGAAGCCTGGTGGCGCCTTGAGCACATCCGCCGCGGCGACGCCGACCCGCTCGCGCTCTAGCCCGAAACGCGGCGCGGCCATTCGGGGAGAGATCCGGCGAGCGCCGTCACGCGCCGATGTTGCGGGCGAGGACTTCGCGCTTGCCGACGTGGTTGGCCGCGCTGACGACGCCTTCGGTCTCCATGCGCTCGATGATGCGGGCGGCGCGATTGTAGCCGATCTGGAGATGGCGCTGGACGAAGCTGGTCGAGGCTTTGCGCTCGCGGCAGACCAGCGCGACGGCCTGGTCGTAGAGGGTGTCCGAGCCCTCGGCGTCCTCGTCCCCGCCGAGCGGGTCGAGCCCGGTGTCGTCCTCTTCGGTGATCTCGTCGATATAGTCGGGGACGCCGCGCGTCTTCAGGAACGATACGACGCGCTCGACCTCCTCGTCCGAGACGAAGGGGCCGTGAACTCGCGTGATACGCCCGCCGCCGGCCATAAAGAGCATGTCGCCGCGCCCCAACAATTGCTCGGCGCCGCCCTCGCCCAGGATCGTGCGGCTGTCGATTTTTGAGGTCACCTGGAAGCTGACGCGGGTCGGGAAATTGGCCTTGATCGTGCCGGTGATGACATCGACCGAGGGGCGCTGCGTTGCCATGATGATGTGGATGCCGGCAGCCCGCGCCATCTGCGCCAGCCGCTGGATCGCGGCCTCGATTTCCTTGCCGGCGACCAGCATCAAATCGGCCATCTCGTCGACCACGACAACGATGAACGGCAGTTCGCTGGTGTCGAAGGGCTGCTCCTCAAAGACCGGCTGGCCGGTTTCCGGGTCGAAGCCGGTCTGCACCTTGCGCACGAGGTCTTCGCCCTTAGCCTGGGCTTCGAGGAGGCGCGCGTTGAAGCCTTCGATGTTGCGCACCCCCAGCTTCGACATCTTGCGGTAGCGGTTTTCCATCTCGCGCACCGTCCATTTGAGCGCGAGCACCGCCTTGCGCGGGTCGGTCACGACCGGCGCCAGCAGATGCGGGATGCCGTCATAGACCGATAATTCCAGCATCTTCGGGTCGACCATGATGAATTTGCAGCGGTCGGGCGGCAGCCGGTAGAGGATCGACAGGATCATCGTGTTGATGCCGACCGACTTGCCCGAGCCGGTGGTGCCGGCGATCAGCAGATGCGGCATCTTGGCGAGATCGGCGATGACCGGCTCGCCGCCGATGTCCTTGCCCAGGATCAGCGCAAGGCGCCCGGCATGCTTTTCGTAGGCCGGCGAGTCGAGCAATTCGCGCAACAGGACGAGCTCGGCCCGCAAATTCGGCAATTCGATGCCGATCACATTGCGGCCGGGAACGACCGCGACGCGCACCGAAATGGCGCTCATCGAGCGGGCGATGTCGTCGGCGAGGCCGATAATACGCGACGCCTTGATGCCGGGCGCCGGCTCCAGCTCATAGAGCGTCACGACCGGGCCGGGCCGGACCTGCACGATGTGGCCGCGAACGCCGAAATCCTCGAGCACCGCTTCGAGCAGACGCGCGTTCTTTTCGAGCGCCTCTTCGTTGACGGTCGCGGTGCGGTTCGCCGGCGGGCGCGCCAACAGGTCAAGCGGCGGCAGCACCGGCTGGTCGTCCGGCACCAGGTCGAGCGCCGCCTGGCGCTCCTGCTCCCCGCGCCGGCCGGCGGCGAGCGGCTTGGCGCGCGGCGCGACAAAGCGCACGAGGCGCCCCGAGCGTTCCGGCCCGTCCTCCTCAAGCTCGGGTCCCGCGGGCGTCCGCCGGACTGCCGCCGCGAAGGGTCCGCCCCCGAGGGTGGGCTCGCGGCGTTCGGCGAGCGGCGTGACGATCGTGCGGCCGCGCGGCGCCGGTCGCATTGCCAGCACGCTCGGCGCGACTCGGCCGCCGAACCGGCCATGCCGCCAGGCGCGCCAGCGGCGAAACAAGTGCAACGCGATCACCGCGCTGGCAATCAGCCCGCGACCGCTCAAGATCGCCGCGCGGGCACCGCCCCGGCCGGCGCTGCGGCCGATCTCACTCCAATCGCGCCAGGTGAGCCCGGCAACCGACAGCAGCAGCACGACGGAGAGCACAGCGGTAACCAGCCCCAGCGGCGCCGCCAAGCGGTCCGCACCGATCACGCGCAACAGTCGGCACAACCCCCAGCCGACCGCGCCGCCGGCCCCGGCGGGCAAGGTCGCGAAGCCCGGAGCGAAAAGCGCAGCCGCAAACGCCCCGAGCAGCAGCATCGGCGGCAGCAAGGCGAGCTTTAGCAGGAAACGGCGCACCGGCCGCTGCAGCAGCAGCCGAAAGGCCCAGCCGAGCAGCACCGCCGGGATCAGGTAGGCGGCAAGGCCGAGCCCCTGCAACAGCAGATCGGCGAGGACCGCCCCATCGGGCCCGAGGAAATTGCGCGGCGCGCCCGCGACCGCGGTGTTGAGCGACGCGTCCCGGCGATCGTAGGTGAGCAGGGCGAGCGTCGACAGCAGGCTTGCGACGACCAGCGCAAAGCCGAGCGCTTCGAGCAATCGCCGCTGCAAGGCCGCGATCGGCTCGCTCCATCCCCGCAGCCAGCCGCCCATCTCGCGGCCGCCATACTGCGCCGTCCTCGCCATTCATTCCCCCCGGCCTGCCCCCAGACCCTGGCGGCCGACCTTCCCCAAGGCCGCCGCCGTCCCCCTATGCGCTAGCGCATGCCGCTACAGCACGCGGCCGATCCGCGCGAAGGCGTCTTCGAGCGTCGCCTCGTCATGCACCAGCGCAAGCCTGATGTAGTTCTGCCCCGGATTGGCCCTGCCGGGGGCAGCGCGAGCGGTGTAGCCGCCCGGTAAGACGCGCACGCCAGCTTGCTGCCACAGCGCGACAGTCGCGCGCTCGCCGTCCCCGACATCGAGCCACAGAAAGAACCCGCCATCCGGCCGGTAGAAGCCATATCGGCCGCCGATCGCGGCCGCGGCAATGTCGAATTTACGGCGGTAAAGTGAGCGGTTGGCCTCGACATGCGCCT
>Ga0213875_10001113_pt1 | contig 18620 bp, 23 predicted proteins | sample BarmaccomBMRX_R8_FD_160105 | JGI IMG/M metagenome (GOLD analysis project Ga0213875, IMG submission 160105) | Root-associated microbial communities from Barbacenia macrantha in rupestrian grasslands, the National Park of Serra do Cipo, Brazil - RX_R8 | ecosystem: Host-associated > Plants > Roots... | reverse complement strand
AATAAGTCGGATACCAAATGATGCAGAGGAAGTGGGCAGGTGGTTTCTTAAGGCCGCTCGTAGGCATCCTAATGGTACTCTAGGACGCCCACGAGGTAGGGCGGTAGCAAAGTCTATCAATTCAAGGGTATTGTCAAGTTAACTTAATTCGGAATTAAAAAGCGCTAGATATTGGGCCTTAGCGGGCTGCACAGCACAATCTAGAGGGGTGCTGTAGACGATTTTCGCCCCGCAAAAAGTTAATTTGACAATACCTATACTGCCGTAAGATGCCTTCTTGTTGGAATCCAGCCTTTTCTAACATCCTGAGCGAGGCAAAGTTTGAAGTTGCAATAATAGCGTGGATACGATGCAATTTCATCGTTTCAAATCGAATCGGACAACCTCTTTAACGCCTTCTGTCATTAATCCCTGGCCTTGATACTCTGGCCCAAGCCAATATCCAATTTCGGCTTTGGATTGATTGGCAAAGTCGAACAACTCGCAGTTTCCAATGAGTGTGACTTTATCCCCATAAAGTATGCCAGTGATAGATGGAGTTCTCCGATTATTGATCTCTCCCCGGAAAGTAGACCAAAAGAGATGTTAGGCTACGGCCTTGTGGAGCCGCTGTTGGCGGTGCCAAGCGGCTCTAAATTCCTCCGGTGCCTGGTTGTCCAGGGCGCTGTGAGGACGCTCTAGATTATACTCGCAACGCCACCTTTCGAGTTGTCTTTGAGCCTCGGCTAAGCTGGTAAACCAGTGCTGATCCAGACATTCACTGCGCACCTTAGCATTGAATGTTTCAATCATGGCGTTGTCGGTGGGCTTGCCTGGCCTGGGAAATTGCAGCTTTATCTGATGTCGGTGTGCCCATTGATCCAGCACCCTGCCACTGAACTCCGGGCCATTGTCCACACACAAGGTCTTGGGCCAGCCATACCTCTCAATGGCTCGTTCCAGCGCCTCGACCACCCGCTGTCCTGAGAGCGAGACATCGACTTCGATTAGAGGACTAACCCGGCTAAAGTGATCCACTGCCGTTAAGACTCGAATTCGGCGCCCATTGCCGAGGGTATCACTCATGAAATCTAAGCTCCATCTCTCATTTGGCTGTTGGGTCTGGGGCTGCACCACTCGTAACCTACTGACCCGCTTCTTGGTCGTTTTCAGGCGCAGTGACAGCCCCTCAAGCTGGTAGAGCCGATACACCCTTTTATGATTCACTACCCAACCTTCACGGCGCAGCAGGACATGCAGACGCAGATAACCATAACGCACTCGTGCTGCTGCCAACTCTCTCAAACGCAACCTCAAAGCTGCTGGATCAACCCGCCGGTGCCGATAGCGTTAAAGAGGCACGACACAACCGCATCAACTGGCACGCTCTTCTCTCACTGATCAGATAGGTGCCTTGGAGCCAGCGCACCAATTCTCGCTTGCGCGCTGGCCTTAGAGCTTTTTTGCGCTCACCTCCTGAAGCATCGCTTTATCTAAACTCAGATAGGCGACCAGTTGCTTGAGCTTGTTATTCTCTTCTTCCAGTTGGCGCAGGCGGCGCAACTCAGTCACGCCCATACCACCATACTTCTTCTTCCAACGATAGAAAGTCTGTTCGCTGATGCCCTGCTCTCGGCACACTTCAAGGGCGGGTTTACCGGCTTCGGCCTGGCGCAGGATGTAAGCAATCTTCTCTTCGCTGAACTTGGTTTTCTTCATCAAATCTGCTCCCTTTGTCGTCATTCAAATTTGTCAAAATTCCAACATTTTGAATGGTCTACTTCTTAGGGAGAAGATCACTTTTGAGGGTTATCCCGACAAATCATACCATTGGAGAGTGGAGTTCTCCGGTTACAATAACCATTAAGGAGAACAGGAGATGAAGCAGAAGCGGTTCAGCCAGGAGCAGATCATCGGCAACCTCCAACAAAATGAAGCAGGCACAGCGGCGTCCTAACTGTGCCATGAGCACGGCGTGAGCGAGAGCACTTTTATAAGTGGAAGGCCAAATTCGGGGGTTTGGATGTCAACGAGGCCAAGTGGCTCAAGCAACTTGAAGACGAGAACTGGCGGCTCAAACGCCTCTTACCGATGCCATGCTCGACAACACTGCCTTGAAAAACGCGCTGGAGGAAGCCCAGCGTATTTACGAACAGGATGTCGCCAATGCTGAACGCAAGAGAGACGCCTGGAATCAGGCGCGGGATAAAACAGCATGACTTCTTCATCAATGTATAATTGTTAGCAGTGAAGCGCTGATCGTTAGTGTGGAATGGGGTTGTTTTTCGCTACGTAGCATTTACTTACGCAGCATTGACTGTTGAATCCTTCAGATGCGACGAAGCAGACACCAACGAACAGCCCCACCAGATCACTAAGGCCTACGGTCAAGAGCTACAGTTGGGTTGATAGAGTTGATGATGCAACCTATCTCTCCCTCCCGCTGGTAGCGAGCCAGTACCAATACCTTTGAACGATTCAAACGTGACACTACAGGAGGTGTATCGTGACGCGTGATCCTAGACCTGCCGCTACCGCTAGCGTAGCTGTCTCCATGCTCCTGCTGCTGGCGATCCCCGGCACCGCTGCCTCCACAGAGGAGGCCAAAGAGGGGCCGAAGGAGGGGCTGGTAGCACCCGGAAAGTTCATCCCCTCCTTCGCTGTCAAGTATGGCGGCTCGCAGGGCTGGCCGATCCTTGAACAGGCGGTGGGGTTTGACTTACTGGATGTCTCCACCGGCACGGCGCACTCGGCTGTCTTTGCCGATGCGCAGGGCAACTCCTGGCAGCACCTGAAACGGCTCAACCCTCATCAGATCGTGGTGTTCTATGAACTGGGGCCGACGGAGTACAGCACCGCCTCCTGGGGTAGCATCGGCGACGGTTGGGAGTGGCTCAAGGCGCACCACGGCAGCGGCAGCGCCGACCGCTGGGCCGCCGTTGGTGCCCGCTACGGCGACTACCTGGAGCCAGGCACGTATAGCAGCGAGCGCTTAATGGTGGTGGGCAATCCCCACTGGCAGCAATACTGGCTCGACAGCGTCTACGCTCAGCTATGGACCAAGGCGGGTGCCAGAGGAGTCGGGGTGGACGGCATCTTCTCTGACAACACCCAGATGACGATGATCTGGCTCGGGCACTGGTTCCGGGAAGGTCATCACGACCAGCCGGATATCCCCACCGATTACTATACGGGCGACCAACACCGCCCTGAGCTCTGGAGCCAGGGTGTGACGAGTTTTCTGAATCGGGCGACGCCGTGGCTGGCGCAGCGCGGCAAGAAGCTGGTGCTTAACTTCGGATATATGGCGACTCGCCCCGGAGATTGGCAGGTATTGGATGCGCAGCCCGAGCCAGTCTTCGCCGCGATGGAAGAGGGGGCCTTCGTCCACCCTTGGGGGCGGCCCGGCTTCAATTTCTACACCGAAGAGCAGTGGCTGACGCAGGTGCGCACGATGCGCTCCCTACAGCATGTGCGTGCCCTGATGAACTGCCACGGCATCGTGCGCTCAGAGGCACAAGACATCACGCGCATGGAGGCCACCGATGATCGCGGCACCAGCGCCTGGGACGCATTGTGGTTTTGCCTGACATCCTTCCTTCAGGGCTATGATGACGTGCGCCAGAATGCGTACATGAACTTCACAGTGTGGGACTACCTGCGCTTCTTCTGGCTGAAGGAGTTCGACCCGCGCTACCTACACCTGGGCCGGGCGCGCGGTGAGATGCAGCGCGTCGTCGGCCAGCAGGGGCATGTCTACCTGCGTGAGTTCGATGATGGCTGGGTGGTAGTTAACCCGACGACCACCGACGCGCGTGGAGTGGCAGTGCCAGCCGGCCAGGCGCGGGTTCTGCGCCACGATACTTTCGAGCACGCCGAGACCCAGCCACTGGTAGCGCGATTCGACCTCGCCAGCCACCGGGGTCTCGTCCTGCTCAGAGAGGGATGCCAGGTAGGTAACAAAGACAATAGGTGAGCAGGAACTGGATCAGAAAGGTCTAGGTTCTTCGTGAAGTGTCCAGCTTTTGTTTTTCAAGATGTGGTGATACTATTTCCCTGTACGGAAGCAATACCTTGCTGTTGACCATTTTGGAATACATCAAATGCCCAATTTCATACCTGGACTGGAATTAAATGCACGGTTCTATACTGAAGTTATCAGACCTTGCATAGGCCAGAGTTTCCCTGATCTACGCTATTCTGCTGCGCTAATTGGAGAAGGCTCTGAAGTGCTCGGCTACGACACCGAACAATCAACCGACCATTGTTGGGGACCACGCATCATGCTCTTCTTATCTGAAGCGCACTACGATTCTCAAAAAGACAATCTTTTGCAGAAACTACATGAAAATGTATCAACAGTTTTTAGGATTTGCAACAAGCTTTGAGTGTCCTCACAAGAGTGTTGTTGATATTTTTACAATCAGATCTTTCTTTGAGAAATACTTAGCTATTGATCCATCGTGTAATATTGAACCAACCGATTGGCTTACGTTTCCGCAGCAGAGGCTCTTAGAAGTGACGAGTGGCAAAGTCTACTATGATGGCTTGCAACTTGAGGAAGTAAGACAGAAGTTTAGCTATTACCCACAGGATGTTTGGCTCTACCTTCTCTCCTGCCAGTGGGTAAGAATCTCCTAAGAAGAAGCATTCTTAGGTAGGTGTGGCGCTGTAGGGGATGAATTCGGCTCACAACTCGTTGCAGCCCGGTTGGTGCGAGAGTTAGCTCGGCTCTGCTTTCTAATGGAGCGACAGTATGTGCCCTATACCAAGTGGTTTGGCACTGGATTCTCAAAACTCAAGTGTGCAGAACATCTAACGCCACTTTTTAGAAAGGCTCTTCTTTCTGAAAAGTGGAAGGAACGAGAAGGATGATTCTTCGATAATGCGGACAGGTTTGATTAGGCTGTGGGCTTGCCCCGCTTTTGTGGACACAGGGATAAGACAGAGTTGTCGCTTATTTCAAACTAGAGACGACCATTTACCTTCTACCCTAAAATCAGCTCAGCAGTTTCAACTGCGATAACAACAGCCACAACGATGAGACTGCGGCCAAGGCAAATACTGCTTCTTCCGCTAACGAGCCAGTGGAAAGGGACCAGGCACGCGGCAGGATAAGATAGATATGTGGCTTTGGATAGCATAGAGGAATGCCACTTTTCGTGCAGGCATCGGCCAGCAGGTGACTACCATAGCCTAAGCTCATCACCAGCCAGGGCTGCCACCCTCCATAGAACGCCACTGGCCACAGAACCACCGAGAATATGCTCCATCCAAGCAGGGAGTGCAGTAGGCCACGATGCCCAAGTTGCTGATGCAGGGCCTGTGCAGGCAAGAGGAAGGGCTTGACCGCTCCTACGGTAATATGCTTTAGGAGCGATTCGGGGGCATCCAAGTCAGGGAGCAGCGCACCCAATGCGGCGCAGGTGGCTAATACTCCCCAGTTTGCGGTGATGACCTGCGGAGGTAATACGGTCAGCAGCCAAAGCGAACTGATCCCCAGCATGGCATGCGTGCGTCCCATCATGCCCTCTCCCTTTCTCTCTGCATCGTCTGCTGGCTTCCAGCAGACCTGCTGTTTATAATAGCGGCAGAGGAAGGCGGAGGCTTGGGGACAGAATCCCCGTAGGATGTAAAGAGAGACAAATCCAACTGTAAGACAGTGTGCTGCACGAAGATAAGGTGGAGGAAAATTGGTTCGACATTGCGATGGCGTGGGCAGCCACTCCCCATAGAAATGTCGAACCAGTCCTGACCTCCTAAAGGTTGAGGCTGATTCGTTTTAGCCTCACTAACAGGCATTACTACACTCTCCCCAGCCATAACAGGTAATCTCTCAATTTTAGTTGGTAAATCATGCAGCACCAGGCGGTGCGTGCCATCTGGCCCCCAGTCCAACCGCGCCACAGCTAATTGCAACAACTGCTGTAATTCCAGAGGAGTCGCTGCTGCGGAAAGCGTCCAGACATGCGAGAGGACTTTGCGAAAGCGATCTGCATTAAATTGGCTGGATAATGGCGTCAGCAGGCCCATCAAGTGCCGTTGTTCAGCCCGTAACGTTTCGCGTTGCACCTTCAACTCATGCGCCCGCTCGTTCAAAAAGCTCATCAAGGCACCCGTTGCGGTGCCAGAGCTAATCGTCCTGATGAGCGTATCAATCTCCTGTTGATTCTCTTCCAAGCCAGTTCGATTCAGCGCCAAGGCATCTTTGACAGGCTGTAAATCTCCCTCACAGTTAAGCCGGGCACTTTCCACAGCTTGCTCCAAAAGGCCAGGCGTATTCTCCAATTGGCTAATGCGATCCAGTAACCACGCTTCAGCGGTCTTAGCCAAAATGCGATTGCTGTGGTTGCAGTCCTTGCCGTATTTGCGGTGCATGGTGCAGACATAATGATGGATATAGGAATCGCGTCGCCGCTGCTTGCCAGCTTTATGGAACACATAATGCGGCGACATGGGGCTACCACAGTAAGCACAGGTCAAGACGCCTTGCAGGGGATAGACGCGATCACACTGGCTCCACGTATAGCTTCTGGCCTTGCCCATTTTGGGGTTACGCCCCTGCTGGCCAGGGTTGTTGGGATATTGCTGGGCCTTGTCACGGCGGATCGCTTGGGCTATCTCAAAGAGTTCTAAGGACACCACCGGCTCGTGGGGTGCTTTCACCACCCGATAAGCGTCTAATGCTGGCACATCAAGCTGGTCTTTATTCTGCTTGTTGATCTCAATCTCCGCGACATAGCGCCGGTTCGTGAGCAAATCGCGGATCGTGCCGACCGCCCATACTGGGCTGCCGCCAGGGGCTTTAATCTGGTGCGCTTTCAACCAGTCGCGCACCGCAAAGTCGGACTTTCTCTCGACATAGAGGCGAAACATCTGCTCGACGGTGCTCACTTTCTCAGGATCAATACTCAGCATCTTGGTCTCAGGGAAGTATCTTGACCTCACGAATCCCCAAAAGATACGACCCGCCATTGAGTGTCTGGGCCGGATTGGAGAACCTGCGTTGCCGACACTACAACATTTCCTTGAGCAGAAAGACTTGACCGTGCGCGTCGCGGCAGCCGCAGCCTTGATCGGGATAGGCACTCCTGCCTGCATCCCCCTCTTACAGCAAGCCTCACAACCCGAAGTCACCCGCGTGGTGCATCTTGAGGCTGGCATTTTGCAAATCCGGTGCAGAGCGGTGGACAAGATCTATACTCCGCCAATTGTTGCGCCAGAGGATGCAAGTCGCCTCTGGCACTTAGCCCAACTTGCTACCAGTGACCCTTTACCTGAAAATTTGACGGGGTTGCTGTCGCTATCGCCCGACGACCCGTTGGCGATGCATGACGAGAAGTTGCGGGCCAGAGCCAAAGCTGCTTTGGTCGAAATTGGCCCACCCGCATGTGGCGTGCTGCGAGAACTACTATCGAGTTATGCGCATTATGATAATTTCACAACAGGCGGTGATTTCTATATTTCCAGCAGAGCGGCGGACATTTTGCAGCAGATGGGACAGTTGGCTGTGCCCTGTCTGATTGATGCGCTTTGTGACTACTACCCGCATACACGTTTATACTCAGCACAGGCGTTGCGTCACATCACCGGACAAAGCATCCCACCTGACTATGGCAAGTGGAGCAAATGGTTTATCGAGCAGAAACGAAACCGTTAATATCAGTCGGACATGAAAATAGCCAGCTATGACCAACCGGCATCATGAGGTTCACGGGTAAACTAAATGCCCTCTGACAGCACCCTGCCATAATTTCAGAGGGCTGTGATAATGTTGTTGCTCCATAAAATGCGAGCTTGAAGAGCAGGGGAAGCCAACCCTTTGCGATTGCGGACAGCCGCGGCTAATCGTGGAGGCCAGTCTTTATGAGAACCCGGCTTAGGTAGGGTGCCATCTAGCAACCTCCATGAAGCCACAGAACCTCCATGAATGGCTGATAGATGCTAAAAGCTGTAGTAACATTCAGCAGGTGGCAGGCACCCGGTTAATCTCAACCGGGTCAAGAGTATTTATAGAGGCGATATGAAAAGGGGCTGCTGATGGCTTACCACAGCCCCTTTGAATTTAGTGAGGTTTGCTTTTTTTGCCAATGGCATATTTGCTCATCAGCCTTAAGGCGTTCTCTCCTTCTGCTCGACCATAAATATTAAATGAGACCCATTGCTTTGGCACCACAGAAGTGATCTTAAACTTTTTGTCTGCCGTGACATAGTTGTCCACATAAAGACGTAGGTCAGTGATATACAAGTATTCTTGAGGAGAATTGGGAGATTTTTTTCAAAAAATTTTCCCTCATAGTTGCCGTTCCATTCTAATACAACCTTCCAGGGAAGCATGGTAAAACTTCTCATCTCTTCAGTTTTGTAACCAACCCCCAGAGAACTCACTTTGAGCTTGGTAGGCACTTGATTGAGGCCAAGATTCTGGTTCGCATAGACATATATAGAGTCGCTTCTCTTAGAGTGGACTTGGTTCTTTGATCCTTTCGCCTTGACTGCGTTTTGCATCCCACCTCCGATCAAAAGACAGACTGCAAAAAACACCCGCGAGAAATAGGGTTTCATTCTTGACTCTCATGGCAATAATATACTTGACGCAGCAAGCCGCTTTCCATATATCTCCAACCAATCTCCTAAGCCCACTGGTGCAGGCTGTGGCATAATAGCGGGTATGGAACCTGCAGTAGTTAGGCAAGCGAAAGCGGTTGGTGGATTAATTGGCATAGTAGCCATTCTCTTCTTTTTGTGGTTCACATTTGTTGCGATACCAGTAGCTACAGAGCTATGGCATAATTGGCGCGCATGGTGTCAGCAGAAACGTGACCAACGTGACCACAGAAAACAAGCCCACAGCGTCACCGTAGAAGAATCCGACAGTGGCGGCTATTAGGTGGTGGAGTAGACAGCTATGGGCATGGTTATGTTCGGCGACCTGGTGCTGGGATTCTCGCTATTCGGTGGGCTTGTTTGCATGGTTGAGGTCTGCCTGGCGCTCAACAGAGAACCGGATGACCCTGTCAGTCCAGCGCGGAGTGTGGGCAGCGACATCCATTCGCAGTAGAATCAGCGATACCTTATTCTTACAAGGCAAATTTTATGCGCTTTAACTCAAACTCTCGCTCTACTCCACCAGCTTTTTGCCATTGGCCGCTGTGGGCGCTGTTGGCTCTCATCTTCTTCAACCCGTTGGTCTTGCGCTGCGGCTGGAGCCAACCGATGACGACTCCGGTCAGCAACGGCAAAATCGTTTTTAGCGGTATCAACAATGGCACCAAGATTTGTGCGGTTAATGCCGATGGTACGGGTTATACCCAACTGACGGGGGCGGGTGACAACTTCAATCCCCATGTTACCGCCGATGGCACGTCTATCCTGTTTGATTCGTTTCGGGCTGGCAATTGGAATATCTATGTCATGAATGCCAATGGTTCCGGGCAAAGACGCCTAACTTTTGACCTTGGCAGTAGCGTAGAACCGTGCCCCAGCAGTGATGGCAGCAAAATCACTTACAGCTTGCGACGGGCCGACGTGTATAACGTCTGCATCATGAATAGTGATGGTTCCGGCCAAAAGCAGCTCACCCACGGTGCCGACTCCAGTATCAATCCCGAATCTCCCGAACTCAGCCCGGATGGGCGACACATTCTGTTTTTGCGCACGGTTACTGGCAGGGCAGGTCTGACTAAAAACCTGTGGCTCATGAACGCTGATGGCAGTAACCTCCGCAATCTGACACATGACCACGGTTTTACCATAGATGGTACTTTTAGCCCGGACGGTCGCCAGATTGTCTTTTCCTCGACGCGCGACCGCCCTCAGAGCAGCCTGAATCTAGGCAATCTCTTTTCAATGAACTTAGACGGCAGCAACGTCCGCCTCATCTCAAACAGACCCTATGGACAGTATGGAGCACACTTCAGCCCAGACGGTCAGCAACTTGTTTTTTACACTCAAGCGGGCGACCTTGGTATCATGAACCTCGATGGCACTGACACGAGGCTGTTGTCCCTGGGCCACGACAGCAGACTGCCCACCTGGGGCGCTGTCCCGCTTTCAACGCCAAACCCCACTCCCACGCCTTCTATGCCCCCCAGCCTCAGCGTCCATGATATGGAGTTTCAACTGCGCCCCACCCATCCCGACACGACGACGGGTGCTTTCTTTGTCACACTGTCGCATCCCAGTCGCGCCAGCGTCACCGTCCATTATGCCACGGCCAATGGCACCGCCACCGCTGGCACTGATTACACGCCCCTGTCCGGCACGTTGACTTTTAGCCCCGGCCAACTCGTAAAAACCATTCCCATAACGGTTCATAAGCATCCCCCTAGTGATCCCAATCAGGTATTCAGCCTTAATCTTAGCCAACCCACCAACGCTGTATTAGACAGAGCACAGGCCGTGGGCACGATTATTAATGTGGGTGGCCCGCCGCAACCTCCGCAGGGCTTGGGGATGTTGCCTCCTGACACTACTAGTCCGGGGGTCAAGCCACCACCCTCTTTGCCAACTACCGCGATCCCAATGGCGCGAGTGATATAACTTATGCTTATCTAATCGTAGGGCAGGCCCCGACTACGACCCATTCTCTGTCAGTGCTTTATGACTCCCAGGCCAACCGCTTATATTTGGCCAATGACGCAGGAACAGCCTATCTCGGCGGCTTTGCTCCTGGCTCGGCGCACACCATCAGTAACAGTTATGGCACGCTCAACTGCCGCACAACGACAATCTTGCGCGGGGGCCCGTTTATGGGCATCAAGTGGAATTTGACACCCAGCGCCCAGTGGTCGGGGTCGAGACAGAACATCTTTCTGGCGGTGCGGGATCGGGCGAACTTAGCGGATGGCCCCAACAAAGTAGGCACTTGGACGATCCAGGTGGCGCCATAACGGATGGGTTCGATATTGACCAGGTTCGTCAGGAGCGCGTTGCTTCTTGTGGGTTCCGTCGTGTCTGGCTTCTCCAGTTTCATAGCCGGTGGCGGCACCGCTATTCACGGAACCTTTATCAACGTGGAAGCTTTATCAACGTTAAAAGCTTTAGCGGCTAGTGCGGGGCCAAGAGTTAGCTATGTGCTGGTGATAAAAGACAGTAACAGCTAAAGCTAAGCCACAGCGCGCCTTCATGCAGCAAAATAATATAGTGTTGTAGCCATACAGCGTCACGGTGGAAGTGGATTAGGTGGGGAAGCGGCTGAACTTGGTTGTTGGGCCGCTGCGCGAAGCTTAGTTGCGTGTCATACTTCTGCTACGGCAATCTTGAGGAGAAGAAATGAGATTCGTGCGCCTGACGGTGAGTGTAGTGTTTTCTTCACTGGCACTGGGTCTGGGGCTGCTCTTTATTAGCTCGTCTACCGTGCAGCATTGGCAAATAACGGGGCTTAGCTTGGTGCCACTCATGGGAATCTGCAATCTCGTGGCCTTGGTTCTCTATTGCTCCTGTTTGAATCTCAGCAAAACGCTCAAGAAGGTGATGTTCGGGTGGATAACAATGGCGGGCCTATGTTTACTTACCGGCGTCATCTTGGCAGTGTTCCGGCACTAACCGCGCCGGGACACTCGACCTAAACCAAGCGGCTCAACCAAACGCTGCAAACGACGCTTACCCCTCTCTCACCCACTCCTTTAGCCCATCTGACAGCACCCTTCCAGCCCCACTCTCGCAGGCTGTGGCATAATAGCGGGTATGGAGCAGTGGTTGATAATCTGATTGGCTCCTGCTGATGGCAGTAGACAATTGTGGAGCATGATAAGGCATGGAGAACCGACTTAAGTTAACGAGGCCAGCTATCTTACTTCAAATCCTATGCGCCTGCCAAACTAAAGTCAGTGGCACAGCAGTCCTTGATGCCTCTCAGCTATACCCTGTCGAATCGCCTCCTGACTTTTCGGTCATTGTGAAGTCTATGTATTGGAATATTGCTCCTACCACGCTTAAGCCATTTACACCGGAGACCAATTATATGTCTCTCCCTGGCTACCTGCGCTTTCGGACTTACCCACAAGCTTATAGCTGGATGACACGAATAGAGGCTGAAGTAGCAGTCTATCTTGAGGGCTACGGCCAATATACACAATGGAAATCTGTTGCCAGTGACGGTATCGAAAAAGCCTACAACATCGCGGAACGATGCCAGCGTCGCGGGGAATGCCGCATAGCTCAACACAGCGTCACGGTGGAAGTGGATTAGAAGCCAAGCGGCATCACGTATTGTGGGCCGCCGCGCACGGCGTTGCAGCGGTCAGTTGTAAACTGAGTCGGGTTATTGGGTTATGAATAAGCAAGAACGTGCTGTCACCCTGAGATTCTTAGCCGAGCCGACTGACATCAACTTTGGCGGCAAGGTGCATGGCGGTGCCGTAATGAAATGGATTGACCAAGCCGGATACGCTTGTGCGGTCGGCTGGAGCGGACAATATTGTGTCACGGTTTATGTTGGTGGCATCCGCTTCTACAAGCCTGTCCTCATCGGCCATATGGTTGAAGTTAAAGCCAATCTCATTTATACCGGCAAGACAAGTATGCACATTGCGGTCAATGTCAGTGCTGGTGACCCCAGAGACGGGCAATTTAGCAAAACTACGCATTGCATCATCATATTTGTAGCCGTAGATGCTCAAGGTCAACCGGTTCCAGTCAAACCTTGGCAGCCAGAAACAGCAGAAGATGTAGCTCTTGAGCAGTATGCGATGAAGCTGATGGAGTTGCGCAAGGGTATCGAAGAGGAAATGCGTCTCCACCAAACATTGTCATAAGCCTATCAACAGCGGCTCAACCAGGCACTGCAACGGACCGCTTGCGGCTGTTAGTTTCAGGCGAGGTCAACTGTCCACCCGGCAAGCGGCGGTTGAGTTTAGCGTGGTGCTGCTTGCGCGGCGTGACTTCGTGCAGAAAAGGGAAAAAGGCGGACAAAATGATGGGTGTTCCTGTAGAACAGATTCGACGTGCGTGCGAGAGCGGTTGCATGGCTGTGGTTGAATTGATCGCTAATTTGCGCTTGGCAGAACAAGGAACGATTGTTGACCGAGCGCCGATTCTGGCGACGACTTTGTTAGCGGTGAGGGAACCGGCGTGTGCAGTATTCGTGGCCGAGGCGGAGAGTGAGATAGTTGGGTTCATCATTGTGCATTGGGTTCCGTTCCCGATGCTCGCCGGTATGGAAGCGTATATCTCTGACTTGGTGGTGGCTGCGAACCGGCGAGGCTCTGGAATCGGTCAGAGATTAGTGGCATTGGTTGAGGATGAGGCTCGGAGTCGGGGTTGCGCTCGCCTCATGCTTAACAACCGAATAGCCGCGAGTTCTTTCCAACGCGGCTTCTACCGGAAGCTCGGTTATCGCCATCGTGAGGACTTTGCTAACTTCGTCAAGTCGCTCGGCTGAAATTTTGCGGCTTACATTATCTTTACAAATGGTCAGCCACCACGCGCCGCTACGGGTGCAGGCTGTGGCATAATAGCGGGTATGGTGATCCTAATAATGGCCATCTTAGGAACGATAGTCACTGGGGTCGGGACGACCAGAGGTGTTGTTTGGATAATACAACGATGGCAGCTCAGGTATTATCAGCAGCAGCATCGAGAACGACACAGCATCACCATAGAAGAATCCGACAGGGGCGGCTATCAGGTGGTGGAGTAGCAGTATGTCGGATCCTGTCCCAACACTGCGCCAGGCTGAGCCAACTCCGCAGCCTGAGCCGACTACAGGGCCAGCCGTGCCCAGGCCTTCTCGCCCCTACCCCACTGACGCTAGCGGCGGCCAACAGAGAGTCTGCTGCTAGGGTTTTTTATTATTCTTTCCCTTTGATAAGCTGCGTGGCACCGGATCCGAACACACTATCACCTCGTCGTAGTCTTAGCCTTTCTTACCAAGTCATGGCGACGCAAGTTATGGCGACAAAACAATGCGGACATCGGTGGGATGTTTAGTGTCCACGTAGGTGCTATCCCAGGTCATGATGGAGAACACGAGTTGCTTGGCGACGGCGGCTTTTGGCACGCTGAAGACGAGGGCCAAATCCGTAGCTGCCCCCGGCAACAACGAGGTGCCACGCGCGGCGTAATAGTCTTTGTCATGGTGCAGATCATACGCGACTGCGGCGTAAGCGTGTCCCTCACCGTCGGTCAGCCCCGTATCGCCGTTGTAATCTCCCGTCCCGACAGCCACTCGGTGCGTTTGCAACATACCGTTCTTGAGTCGGCAGTTCACGACAATCAACGTATCCCCGGGCCCGACTGGATTTACGGTCTGGGTGGCCTGATCGTAACGGAGCTTGTACTGATCAGTGCGCTCCACACTGACCACTTTGAAACCCCACTTGCCAGTGAACAATTCCTTGCCTATCGCACCGGTATGAGCATCACCAACCTCATGGGCACCACCGGCAGCGATCAGCCGATAGCCGCCCGGCGTCCTAATCACTTGCTGATTGTATAGGCGCGCCACATCGCTCAGCGGAACGTAGGCTCGCCCGTCGATGATGCGGATATCCGACGAAGCGATCTTGCCGTTAACCTCTAACGACAGATGCCCTGCCGCCGCCAAGCTCATGGCCAGGCGCATTGCCATCAGACCGGTGATGAGCGCTATGGTTAGTCCCCTCATGCGCCCCCTGAACTCACTACCCACGGTGTCTCCTTTTCATTGTCTCGTTGTCACATCAGCAGGGCCGCCAGAGCGACGGGGGCCACATACACCTGCCATTTTACACTATCTCCCTGTGGCGCGGGCAAGCCCAAGTGGGGCAAGCCAACCTTATCTGCAACGCGTCAAACATTGTATAAAGCATTGCAGCCAATGCAGAAAAGGCTCAAGGCGGAAAGTGTAACCATCGAAGAATCCGACCGTGGCGGTTATCCGGTGGTAAAGTAGAGAAGGATGTTTATTGACATTATCCTGGCAGTGCTTAGCGGTATCTGGCACTCAAAGTGCATCGGCTATTGCATTAAACGGCTCGAAGCCAAAGACAACATGAAGGCCCAACACAGCGTCACAGTGGAAGTGGATTAGCGGCGGAGCGGCAAATTCTCTATAATACACCGCTGCACGGTGCTGTACGGAATGCTTCTGTATTGTTGGGTAAAGAGTAGTCCGCATAGCTCATAATTGACAGCTAAGTTCCGCATTTTACGGCAATAGGCAGTCCGTATAATACACTGTTCTGTCGCTGCGCGCGGCGTTGTTGGATCTGCGGAAATTACTGATGGTAATATCGGCAAGAGGAAAAGGCCATACCAAATCACATTGCAGTCGCAAAGTCCTTGGTCTCTGCCGAGGCACTCGCTAAAATCCTGCAGGCGGCTTATGCTCTTCATGAAGTGCGTTGCCAGCTTATCCAAGCGACCATGCGCGATGTTTATCGGGTGACTTCAGAGCGGCAGACTTACATCCTTTTCATCTACCGTCACCAGCAACGTACACCAGAAGAAATAACTGCCGAATGGAAGTTCATTGATTACCTCTACACGCAAGACATTCCTGTTGCGCCCGCAGTTCGCCAGAACACGGGAGAACTTCTACTGACTCTGGCAGCGCCTGAGGGTACACGCTATGCCGTGCTCTCTACCTTTGTGGATGGCCAGCATTTGAGGCATAGGTACAGTATTGAGGCGGTGCGGCGTTACGGCCACCATATTGGAAGAATTCATACACTGTCTGATGTCATAGCGCATCATTTCACGAGACCCTGTAATGATTTTCATTTTGTGGTGGAGCAATCCCTGACAGCACTGGCCCCCTTGCTCTGGCACCGGCAAGCGGACCTGAACTATTTGTGGGACATTGCTAGTGTCATCCGCCTTAAGTTCAACGCACTACCTCAAAAAGCACCCTATTACGGTATGATTCACGGCGATGTGATACGAGCCAATGCACAAGTTTCAGATGATGGCAGTGTCACCGTCTTGGATTTCGATTTGTGTGGTTTAGGTTGGCGTGCTTATGATGTTGCAAGTTACCTGCAAGTGGCAGGAACAGAGGAAGCAAAACGAGCTTTCCTGACAGGTTATCAAGAGATTCGTAAACTCAGTAGTCAGGAACAGTCCCTGCTTCCTGTATTCGAGGCCACGCGGCACATCTTTTCATTGGGCGTTCCTGCTATGAATGCCCAACACTGGAGCAGAACTTGCATCACGGATACAACGATTGACACATCACTTAATGGCCTCAAACGATGCATGGCGAAGGCGGTCTAAAAGGCTCTAACAGCGACAGAACCAGGCACTGCAACCGACGCCTTGCGGCTCCGCTACGCTCCACCTGCACCCGTGGCTGAGCCTAGCGTTAGGCCGCTGCGACAGCTTCATGGAGGTTGCAAGACAATGCTGTAAACTAATAAGCCATCAGGAGGACGCTACAATGAATGATTTGGGGAAACAGAAGGCCAATGACTTGCTGGCGGATGTGCTGGCCGGGTTGGTGGAGATGGAGCAGTAAGAGGTGGCGTGGTGGGAAGGTATGAAGGCTACCTTGGAGAGCAAACGAGACAAACTGCCGCAAGGCCACGCAGCCATCTTGCAGTTTGAGCAAGATTACAAGGTGGGCATCGCGGGTGTCCACACGCGCATCCAGAGGTGGGAGACAATGCAAGGGCAGAGAATAGAGAGTGACGATCAACTCGCAGTTGTTCTTGAAACGGTAAAGACTCTCACGGTTGCCTAAAAGCCCGGCCAGCGTTATAAGGTATGAGCGAAGTTCCTGAAACCGAAGTTGCATATGGCGGCGTTGTTTTCGATGTGGAAAAGCGGGTGCTGCTCCGCAAGCCGTCTAATGGCTGGGGCGGCTACGCTTGGACTTTTCCTAAAGGTGCTCCTGAATGGGAACTTGATGCCATTCCTGAACAAACCGCTTTACGCGAAGTTCGGGAAGAAACTGGCGTTACGCGGCAAGCTGTCGGTTGCAATGCCTGGTGGGGCTACTTGGTTGCTGGCTACTGCTGATTCTTGTTATTCTTTTGAAACATCCATTTGGCTAAGAAGATGGCCCCAATGGGCACAGCAAAGGACAATATCAATTGAGTGGTGTAGCTTTCACTGGGGCCAAAGCGTGCTTGAGCCACTACCAACGAGACGGTGAATCCCGCCCAGATTGCCACTTGAGTCGCTTTACTCATAATAGTTTTTTACCTCATCAGAAGGAACATCCAGCTACACCACGTCGTAGCACCTTGTCACTTTGCACGCAACGGTACAACGCTCAATTCAACGGCTAAAGTTTCGGCATCGCGGGCGGCAGGGGCAGCGGTTCTGCCGTGCCTCCGCCTGTGGATTGCCAGCCAGAGAAGCGCGAAGGGTGGGGCGATACACAGGCCAGCCGGCTTTTTGGCTGTTAATGCGTTGGGCCTTCGTGTAGCGTATGCAGATACCTCATCTCCCAGATGGCAAGCGCCCCTAAGATCAACAACAGCACTAAGACGGCAGGCAGTATCCGCCTATCGCCGCGCGGCAGCTTCCTGAGATACAAGGCCACGGCCAGCATGACTCCCATGCCCAGAAAGCGCACTGCGGTGGTAATGACGAATGGATTATCCAAAGTATTCCTCTCGCTCATGGACCAGGGCCAACCTCATCGGCCAGGGCCAACTGCACACGGAGACCCAGCGGCCCAACGCCCAACTCAGCGGCGGCTGTAGGCAGAGCGTAGCACCACTGGAAACCGTCGGTTGCAGCGCCTGGTGCAGCGGCTGGTTGAGCCGTGGTTTGGTGGTGGCAGATAGAGTGCGGATTAGAGGAGCGATAATCTCAGGGTTAGTGCGGCTCTTCTGTTTGCAGGGTAGCCTTAGCGGCTGAAATTTGCATAATCTGATGTCCATTACGGCTTACAGCAATGACGACTTTGCCGGTGAGGGAGATAGGCCCATGCATATTTTTGCCTTTGTCCAGCACCAATTTATCGGCGGTAATAGTCACTCCCTCCGTGGTCAGTTCGAGCGGACCATTAAAGGTTATCGTATTCTCTTTAGCGTCCTCGATGGTGCTGGCAGCCTTTACGGTCCAGGTCGGGGCTTGGCCTGAAGAGGTTATCCCAGCAGCGGGCAGTTCAATGCACGTGACTATCGTATCTATAGTCACTTTGAATACCTTGAAGACAGGCGCAGGCGGCTGGGCCGGGCCAGGCGCAGTCGTGGCAAATAGTAAAGCTAAACCCACCGTAGCGATGCTTACTTTGTGCATAGCTGACCTCCACTTGTATGGTTGTAACTTTACTGTGTTGTCATTTTGCGCGCTATGGCCCAACTGTAATTCTGCGGCCTCTTTCCACATAATAGGCCAACGGAGCCGCAAAAGCAGTAAAAGCAGTGCACCACTGGTCTAAAGAATAATTCTTTCAATCTCACCTAAACTGATCTGGTCGTTGCGGCGGTCATAAAGTTTGGTGGTGCGGGGATTCATGGGCAGCGATGGCCTGGCGTTGTCAATCGTGCCGCCATTCCCCAGATAGGCGGTGATCCCCGTCGCCCGGAAGGCATGACAACATACCTCCGGCGATAGCTCGGCGTCCTGGGCGCGGCGCTTAATCATAATACAGCGCCTCGCGCTCCTGTAGACCATTGGCCGTGACGGTGCGGCTCTGGCCCCTGGTGGTGCGAAAGAGCGGGGTTTCCGGCTCCTCCCGAATACCTGCCACGTCAAGATAAGCG
>Ga0213875_10001111_pt1 | contig 18660 bp, 15 predicted proteins | sample BarmaccomBMRX_R8_FD_160105 | JGI IMG/M metagenome (GOLD analysis project Ga0213875, IMG submission 160105) | Root-associated microbial communities from Barbacenia macrantha in rupestrian grasslands, the National Park of Serra do Cipo, Brazil - RX_R8 | ecosystem: Host-associated > Plants > Roots... | reverse complement strand
ATTGCGGCTATGTCATCGTCCATGGCCGGATCGCCTTCGAAGGCACCTCCGCCGAGGAGCTCAACAACAACGAACTGGTGCGGAAGTTTTATTTGGGGCTGTAGGGCGATACCGGCGCGCATTCCCCGATGACCGGTTCTGCGCTGCAATTCTCGTCGCAAATTGCATTGCCCGCGCGACGCAGCGCAATTCGGTCGAATACGCCGGCAAATCCGGTAAATTCCAAAACGTTGTTCTTAAGCAATGCTTTAACGTGAGCCGCTTCCCGCGCGGGCGGAATGCGTACGATCCGTCGCTGCTGTCGGCCGCTGATCGCTTCCCGCGGACTCCCAAAGCCAAGTCCAAAGCTTAAGATATTGAAGCAATTATTGATTTTCCTTATAGAGGGTAAATGCGTAGGAGGCGCCCTGCGGCTGGCATGGCGCTTGGAGGATAGGGCACGCCGGCGAACGGCCGGCAGCTCGATCCTCGGAGTAGAAAATGACCCTCTCGCACAAAATCCTGCTCGGCCTCGCCGCTGTGCTGGTCGCCGGCGCCGCGAGCTTCCCCCACGAGGTGGCGGCCTTTTATCGCGACGGGTATCCCGCGGATTCGCATAAGCGCGAAGCGCTCGATCTTTGCAAGCAGGCCAACCCGGCTTTCGTCCGCTTTCTCGAATCGGACCGCGCCGCCTGCTACGCGCGCATGAAGAACGCCGGTCGGCTGAGCTGAACCGAACTCGCTCGATTGCCGGGCCGGGCGCCCGCTGCCGGCGCCCGGCCGCGATCACCAGATCGGCGTCATCGAAGTAGGAATCGGCTTGGGCTGGAGTTACCCACCGCCGCGGTCCTAAGCTGAGGCGGGTGCGGCCGGGGTCGGGGTGGCGGGCGTGGCGTGGGTGATCGGGGTCGATGTCGGAGGCACCTTTACCGATTTCTTCGCCTTCGACGATGCGAGCGGCGCTATCCGCCTCTACAAGACGCCCTCCACCCCCGACGATCCGGCTCGCGCCGTGCTGTCGGGCCTGCACGACTTCGCGCGGCGCGACGGCATCGATATCGCGGCGCTGACGCGCCTGTCGCATGGCACGACGGTCGGCACCAACGCGCTGATCCAGCGCCGCGGCGGCCGGGTAGGCCTGGTCGTCACCGAAGGTTTCCGCGACCTGATCGAGATCGGGCGGCAGATACGGCCGCGCATCTTCGACCTTCAGGCCGATTATCCCGAGCCGCTTGTGCCGCGCGAGCTGCGCTTCGAGGCCGCGGAGCGGGTCGCCGCCGATGGCAGCGCCGTGCGGCCGCTCTCCCAGGTCTCGCTCGACGCCTTGCAGGCCGAAATCGGCGGCGGGAAGCTCGCGGCCTGCGCGGTGTGCCTGCTGTTCTCGTTCCGCAATCCGAGCCACGAACGCGCAATCCGCAATCGGCTCGCGGCCGCCTTCCCGGAACTCTACCTGTCGATCTCGTCGGAGGTGCAGCCCGAGTTCCGCGAGTACGAGCGGCTGTCGACGACCGTCCTCAACGCCTATCTGCAACCGGTCATGGCGCGCTATCTCGGCGACCTCGGCAAGGGCGTCGCGCAAGCGGCGCCGCGCGCCGCGGTCGGGATCAACCAATCCTCGGGCGGGCTGATGTCGATCGAGCGGGCACAGCGTTTCCCGGTCCGCACCGCGCTGTCCGGCCCGGCAGCCGGGGTGGTCGGCGCGATCGAGATGGCGCGGCTGTCGGGTGTGCCGGACGCGATCTCGCTCGACATGGGCGGCACCAGCGCCGATGTCAGCCTGATCCGCAACTATCAAGCCGGCACCGCCTTCGGCAAATGGATCGAAGGCTATCCCGCGCGTTTGCCGGCACTCGACATCAACGCGGTGGGAGCCGGCGGCGGTTCGATCGCGTGGTTCGAGCGCGACGGGCTGATGAAGGTCGGGCCGCAAAGCGCCGGGGCGGATCCGGGCCCCGCCTGCTACGGCCGCGGCGGAGCCGAAGCCACCGTCACCGACGCCAATCTGGTGCTCGGGCGCCTGTCGCCGGACGGCCTCCTCGGCGGCGACATGGCGCTGCGGGTCGACCTGGCGCGCGATGCGATCCGTCCGCATGCCGAGCGCCTCGGCTTTACGGTCGAGCGCACCGCGCACGGCATGCTGGGGATCGTCGTTGCCAATATGGTGCGCGCGATCAGGGCGGTGTCGATCGAGCGCGGCTACGACCCGCGCGGCTGCGCGCTGTTACCGTTCGGCGGCGCCGGCCCGCTGCACGCGACCGATGTGGCGCGCAGTCTCGGTATTCGCCGCTGCCTGGTGCCGCTTGCCCCCGGCATCCTGTGCGCGCAAGGGCTGATCGTGTCCGATCTGCGCGAGACCTTTGTGCGCACGGCGGCGCTGCCGCTCGCCCCCGAGACGATGCCGGCGATCGCCGCCTTGCGCCAAGAACTCGCCGCCGAGGCGGATGCCTGGTTCGCAGCGGAGCGGGTCCCGGTTGGCGAGCGGCATGCCGAGATCGTCCTGGATCTGCGCTATGTCGGGCAGAATTTCGAGATCCCCGTGGCGCTCGCCGAGGCCGGCGAGGACCTCGCCGCCGAGGCGATCCGGGCGCGCTTTTTCGCCGAGCACGAGCGCGCCTACGGCTTTCACAACCCGCACGACCCGGTCGAGCTGGTCAATCTTCGCCTGACTGCGATCGGCCGGCTGGCGCGCCCGGAAAGCCGACCGGCCGAGCGCCGCAGCGAAGGCGCCGTCGCACCGGCGTCACGCCGTCCGGTGTGGTTCGCGGCGGACGCGCCGCTCGACACGCCGATCTATCGACGCACCGGGCTGCGGGCCGGCGATGTCGTGACCGGACCCGCCGTGATCGAGCAGCTCGATGCGACGAGCTTGCTGTTTCCCGGCGATCGCGCGACGGTCGACCCGTTCCTCAACCTCGCCGTGGAGCTCGCACCTTGAGCGCTCTTGACCCGATCGCCATCGAGATCCTGGCCAACGGCCTGCGCTCGATCGCCGACGAGACCTACATCGCGCTGATGAAAAGCGCCTATTCGACCAACATCAAAGAGCGCAACGACCATTCGACCGCGCTGATCGACCCGCGCGGCCGGCTGATCGTGCAGGCGGAGAATTCGCTCGCAATCCATCTCGGCTCGATGATGGGGCTGATGCGCGCGGTGCTCGACAAGGTGCCGCTCGCCGAGATCGCGGAGGGCGACATTTTCGTCGGCAACGACCCGTTCGTGGCGGGCGGCTCGCACCTGCCGGACGTCAACATGGCGATGCCGGTCTTCGTCGACGGCGAGCTTCTGTGCTTCATGTGCAATATCGCGCACCACGCCGATATCGGCGGCATGGCGCCCGGCAGCATGGCCGGCGGCATGACCGAAATCTACCAGGAGGGGCTGCGCATCCCGCCGGTGCGGATGTTCCGGAAAGGCGAGCTGGTGCCGGATGTGCTCGACCTGCTGCTCCTCAACGCGCGGCTTCCCGAGGAGCGCCGCGGCGATTACTTCGCGCAGGTCGCGGCCTGCCGCCTCGGGGTCCGGCGGGTCGGCGAGCTTGCGGCCGAGCATGGCGCGGCGACGATCGCCGCCACCTTCGACGAGATTATCGACCGCACCGCGGAGCGAATGCGGGCGGCCTTGGCGCGCATCCCGCCCGGCGAGTACCGCTTTGCCGATGTCATGGACGATGACGGGATGGGGACGCGCGACATCCCGATAAAGCTGCGGGTCGTCGTGCCGCCTCCCGGCTCTAACGCGCGGGTGCTGTTCGACTTTGCCGGCTCGTCGCCGCAGGTCCGCGGCAACATCAACTGCACGATGTCGGCGACCCAGGCAGCCGTGCTCTATTCGCTCAAGGCGCTGCTCGACCCGGATGTGCCGAACAATCACGGGCTGATCAGCATCGTCGACATCGAGGCGCCCGCAGGCAGCATCGTCAATGCGGTCTTCCCCGCGGCGGTCGCGGCGCGCGCCAACACGGCGCAGCGCATGGTCGATATCGTGATCGGCGCGCTCGCCCCGGCATTGCCGGAAGCGGCGGTGGCCGCCGCCAACGGCGCCAACACGACGGCGGTGTTCTTTGGCCGCGACCCCCGCACGGGGCGCGACTACCTGTACCTCGAAACCTTGGGCGGCGGGTTCGGCGGCCGCTTCGCGCGCGACGGCAAGGACGGCGTCCAGGTCCACATCACCAACACCTCGAATTTGCCGGTCGAGGCGATCGAGGCGGAATACCCGCTGCGCGTCGAGCGCTACGGCTTTGTCGAGGATTCCGGCGGGGCCGGACGGCAGCGCGGCGGGCTCGGCCTGCACCGGGTCGTGCGCCCGGTCGGCCACACGATGACCTTCAGCGGCCAGGGCGAGCGCTTTGTGCACGCACCCTGGGGGCTGTTCGGCGGCGCCGAGGGCGGGACCGGCCGCTTCGCCAAGCGCACGGGAGCGCGCGACGAGGCGCTCGAAACCAAACCCTCCGCCGTCACGGTGTCGCCCGAGGAGGCGGTCGTGATCGAGACGCCGGGCGCCGGCGGCTACGGCCCGCCCGCCGAGCGCGATGTCGCTTCGCTTCGCGCCGATTACCGCTCCGGCAAGTTCAGCCGGGACTATCTGATGCGGCACTACGGCTACGATCCCGACGCCGATATGCGGGCCGCGGAATAGGTCCCGCCCATGGCCTACGATTTCATCGTCGTCGGTGCCGGGATCAGCGGCGCCTCGACCGCCTACCACCTGCGGCGTCAAGGGGCCGGCCGCGTCCTGCTGCTCGACCGCGCCGAGGCCGCGAGTGGCGGCACCGGCAGGAGCGCGGCGATCATCCGTCAGCACTATTCGACGCCGCTGCTCGTCCGGCTGGCGCGCGACAGCATCGCCATGCTGCGGCGGATGAAGGACGAGCTCGGCCAGGATGGCGGGCTCGTCCAGTCCGGCTATTGCTTCCTGATCGCGCCCGACATGGTCGAGGGTGCGCGCCGCAACGTCGCGATGCAGCGCGGGCTCGGGGTCCAGACCGAATGGGGCGACAGCGGGGCGTTCGGGCAGCAGCTGCCCGAGATCAACCGCGACGGGGTGGCCGCGATCGTCTACGAGCCAGAGGGCGGCCACGCCGACCCGGTGCGCGCGACCGAGGCCTATGTCGCGGGCTTCCGCCGCGAGGGCGGCGAGTTCCGCGCGCGCTGCGCGGTCCGCCGCCTGCTGCGCGAGGGCGACCGGATTGCCGGGGTCGAGCTCGACGACGGCGCGGTGTCGGCCGGCACCGTGATCAACACCGCCGGACCGTGGGCGAAACCGCTTGCCGCGAGCGCCGGGCTAGACCTGCCGCTGCGCGCGGTCCGCGAGCAGGATACGGTGTGGCAAGCCGGCGGCGCGCGCCCGGTGCCGTCCGTCTCGATCTCGAACGGGGTGGACGCAACCTATTTCCGGCCGCTCGGAGAGCAGCGTTTCGTCGCCGGCCGGGGCTTTCCGAAAGCGTATGTCGATGTCGATCCGTACAATTACAAATTGACCGCGGACGCGGATTTCGTCGCCGACATCCAGCAGCGCTTCGAGCATCGCTTCCCGGCATTGGCCGGCATGCGGCTCGTCGATTCCTACGCCGCTCTGTATGACGTGACGCCGGATTGGTACCCGCTGGTCGGGCCGCGCGCCGGCATTGCCGGCTATGCCGATTTCTGCGGTGGCAGCGGGCATGGCTTCAAGATTGCTCCGGCGCTCGGGCGCGAACTCGCGGAGTGGCTGCTGACCGGCCGGGTCGCCGACGATTTCGCGCAGCTCAGCCACGATCGCATCGCCGCCGGGCGGCTTTTTGTCCAGTCCTTCGGCGGCAATCGGGCCTGATCCGTCGCATGGCGCTGCTCGTCGCACGCGGTTTGCGGCGCAGCTTCGGCGGGATCGCGGCCCTCGATGGCGCCGACATAGACATCGAGGCCGGCAGCATCGCCGGGCTGATCGGCCCGAACGGCGCCGGCAAGACGACGCTGTTCAACGTCGTCTCCGGCTCGCTGCGGCCCGATGCCGGAACGGTGCTGTTCGACGGCCGCGACATCACCGGGTGGCGGCCCGACCGGCTGGTCGCGATCGGGGTCGCGCGGACCTTCCAGATCGCGCGCGGCCTCGGCGGCCTGACGGTCCTCGAGAATTTGATCCTGTACGGCCGCGATCAGCCGGGCGAAGGGTTCGCCGCCGCCCTGCTGCGCCCGCGACAGGCCCGGGACCGCGAGGAGCAGTTGCGGCTGCGGGCAATCGAGATAGCGCGCCGCCTCGAGATTCTCGCTGTCGCCGATTCCCGCGCTGCGGACCTGTCGGGCGGTCAGAAGAAATTGCTCGAGCTCGGCCGAGCGCTGATGGCCGAGCCGCGACTGATCCTGCTCGACGAGCCGGCGGCCGGGGTCAATCCGAGCCTCACCAGGCGGCTTGCCGCACAGATTCAGTCGCTGCGGGCCGAGGGGCTGACCTTTCTGATCGTCGAGCACGATATGGGTTTGATCGCCGATCTGTGCGACCGAGTGACCGTCTTGGCGCAGGGAAGGCTGCTCGCGACCGGCGGCTTCGCCGAGATCCGCGCCGACCCGCGCGTCCAGGAGGCGTATATGGGCCGGCCGCGCCTGCACGGGTCGGCATGACCCTGCTGGTCGCGCGCGACGTCGTCGCCGGATACGGCCGGCACGAGGAGATCCTAAAGGGCGTCGGCATCGCCGCGGCGGCGCGCGAGCTGGCGGTGCTGATCGGCCCGAACGGCGCCGGCAAATCGACCTTGCTGAAGACGATCGCCGGCCTGCTCCGGCCGCGCTCCGGCACGATCGCGCTGGACGGCGCCTCGATTGCGGGACTGCCGCCGCGCGAGATCAGCCGCCGCGGCCTCGCCTATGTGCCGCAGGAGGCGAATGTGTTTCCGTCGCTGACGGTCCAGGAGAACCTGGAGATCGGCGGCTATCTCGACCGGCACGCGATCGCGGCGCGCGCCGCCGCGGTGTACGAGCGTTTCCCGGCGCTGGCGCAGCGGCGCCGCGATGCCGCGCGCATCCTGTCCGGAGGGCAGCGCCAGACCCTGGCGGTCGGCATGGCCTTGATGGTTGCGCCGCGCTTGCTGCTTCTCGACGAGCCTTCGGCCGGGTTGTCGCCGGTCGCGGCGGCCGACCTGTTCGGACTAATCGCGACGCTGCACGGCGAAGGGATGGCCATTGTTATGGTCGAGCAGAACGCCGCCGAGGCGCTGGCGATCGCCGATCGCGCCTATCTGCTGGTCGATGGCCGCAACGCGCGCGACGGAGATGCGCGAGCGCTTGCCGCCGATCCGGAGATTCGGCAAGTCTTCCTCGGCGGCGCTGGCGCGGGCGGAGGAGGAGAGGTCGATGGGTAGATCGCTGACTACAACCACGCGGCGGCGGGTTCTGGGCGGCGCGCTCGGCATAGCCGCGGCGCCGTTTGTGCTGCGCTCGCGCGGTCTGGCGGCCGGCCCGGTTCGGATCGCGGGGCTCGTCTCACTGACCGGCGGCGGCGGTGCCTTCGGACCGAATTCGCGGGCGGCGCACCAGGCCGTGATCGATGAGGTCAATGCCGCGGGCGGCGTGCTCGGCACAAAGATCGAGTATTTCGCCGAAGACGACGAGACCAACCCGGAAGCCGGCGTGCGCGCCGCGCGCAAGCTGATCGACGTCGACGGGGTCGCAGCGATCATGAGCGTCTGGGCCTCCGCCGTCGGCAGCGCGGTGCTGCCTCTGTGCTGGGAGAACAAGGTCATGATGCTGGCGATCTGCGCCGCAGATTCGATCGCGCAGATGCCGCATCAAGGCTATTTCGTGCGCACGCAGCCCAATACCGAGTTGCAGGGGCGGCAATTCGCCGATTTCGCGATCCGCGAGGGGATCAAGCACTTCTTCCTGATGATGCCGCAGACCCCGTTCACTGAGACGACCTTCAAGGGCGTCACCGATCTGTGCCGGGACAAGGGCATCAAGGTCTCGACGCTGATCTACGATGCGAAGAAGACCTCATTGCGCTCCGAGGTGGACGAGATGATGCGGGCCCAGCCCGACGGGCTGATGATGGGCGGCTACCAGCCGGACGACATCGTGCTCGCCAAGGATCTGTTCCGCGCCGGGTACAAGGGCAAGGTCGTCGCCTTCGCCTACGGCACGACGTCGCAATTCATCGACGGCGCCGGCAAGGAGGCGGCGGAGGGGATCTACACGATCGAACCGGTGCCGGCCGCCGGGTCGGCCGCCTATGAGCGGCTCAAAACGCTGGTCAAGCGCGACCAGCTCGACACCTATATCTGCCAGGCCTACGACCACACAAATTTGGCGATCCTGGCTATGGCGAAAGCCGGGGCGGCGACTGGCACCGCGATCCGCGACAATGTCCGCAAGGTCTCGGACGGCCCGGGCGTCAAGGTCGACAACGCGCTCGACGGGCTGAAGGCCATCGCCGACGGCAAGGAGATCAATTACGAGGGCGCCTCCGGCCCGTGCAAATTCGACGATATCGGCAATGTCGTCGAGGTGCGCTTCCGAGTGAACCAGATCCGCGACGGAAAGATCGTCGAGATTAAAGCCTGAATGGGGCAGCAGCTCCTGCAGCTTTTCCTGAACGGCCTTATGGCGGGTGCCGTGCTCGCGGTGCCGGCGATCGGGCTCAGCACGATCTTCGCGGTATTGCGATTTGTCGATTTTGCCGTCGCCGGTCATATGGCAGTCGGCGCCTTTGCCGGTTGGATCGCGAATGTGACGCTCGGGCTGCCGGCCTGGGCTGCGGTGGCCGCGGCGTTCGCTGCGGCCGGGCTCGCCGGCATCGCGACGCATGAGGCGGCGTTGCGGCCGTTGCGAGGGCAGAGCGCGCTGACCCTGGCAATCGCCTCGATCGCGCTCAATCTGATGATCGAGAACGCGATCCGCTTCGGTTTCGGCAACGGGCCGCGCGACTATGCCGTTGCGCTGCTGCGCGACTGGTCGCTCGGCGGCCTGCGGATCGGACCGCAGCAGGCCGAGGATGCGGCGATCGCCGTCGTGGCGATGGCTCTGCTGTTCCTGTTCCTGTCGATGACGACGACCGGCAAGGCGATGCGCGCGGTCGCCGATAATCCCGCGCTCGCCGACAGCAAGGGGATCGATCCCGGCCATATGGCGCGGGTCGCGATCGGGCTCGGCATGGGGCTGGCCGGGCTCGGCGGCATGCTGGTCGGGCTCGACAGCGCGATCGACCCTCTGCTCGGCTTCCGCGCCATCCTGTCGGTGTTTGCGGCGGCGGTGCTCGGGGGTCTCGGCAACATTCCGGGAGCCGCCCTCGGCGGCTTCGCGATCGGCCTTGCCGAGGAGCTGTCGCTTGTCGCGGTACCGGCGACCTACAAGGGCGCCATCGGATTTGTCGCGATCCTGGCGATCCTGACGTTGCGGCCGCGCGGCCTGCTCGGCGCCGCGGCGGCCTGAACCACCGACGGGCGACGCAGGGTGAGCGCCTATCTCGTTGCGATGGCGACCTTCGCCGCGATCTACGCGGTGCTGGCGCTGTCGCTTAATGTGATGTGGGGAATGACGGGGATGGTCAATCTCGGCATCGTCGGGTTCTACGCGATTGGCGCCTACGCCTCGGCCTTGCTGACGACGCGGCTCGGCCTGCCGGTCGCGCTCGGCTTTGCGGCGGCAATCCTCGGCACGGCAGGGATAGCGGCCCTAACCACGCTCGGCATCACCCGGCTACGCGAGGATTACCTCGCGATCGTGACGCTCGGCTTTGCCGAGGTGGTCCGCATGGTCGCCGAGAACGAGATCTGGCTGACCCGCGGCACCGACGGCATCTCGGGGATTCCGCAACCGTTCAAGGCGGCGCTCGGTAGCGCCTTCAACACCGCCTATCTCGCCTTCTGCCTGGTCGTGCTGGCGGCCGTCCTGTTTCTGCTCGAGCGCGTGCGCGCCTCGCCCTTCGGACGGGTATTGCGGGCGATCCGCGAGGACCCACAGGTCGCCGCTTTCGCGGGCAAGAACGTGCTGCTGTTCAAGATCAAGGCGTTCGCAATCGGCGGCGGGGTGGCGGGACTCGCCGGCGCCCTTTACGGCCACTACACGAGCTACATCGTGCCGGAGATCTACGTCCCGCTGCTGACGATCTACACCTTCCTCGCGCTGGCGGCGGGCGGGCTCGGCAACAATTGGGGTGCCGTGCTCGGCGCCTTTATTGTCGTCTTTTTCGTCGAGTCGACGCGTTTTCTGACCGGGGCCGTCCCGGGATTCTCGCCGGTGCAGCTCGCGGCGGTCCGCGAATTCCTGGTGGGGGTCGGCCTGTTGCTGATCCTGATCCTGCGACCGCGCGGCCTCATTCCGGAGCCGCTGCCGCGCCTCGCCCAGCCGCGAGGGCCGGAGAGGTGATTAAGGGTTCGATTCACCCTCGTTTAACCAAACTCGCCTTCAATCGCCGCGAATCCGTTCCACCTGCCGCGCGTATCCGCGCCCGCGGCGACGAGCCCCGAACGCGCTCGGCAAACACGGACCCAAGGCGATGACGACGGCCGCGCTGATCGAAGAGGCGTTCGCACACCATCGGGCGGGACAGCTCGACCTCGCTGAGGCGCTGTACCGCAAGACGCTCGAACAGGACGAAGACAATCTCAACGCGCTGCAGCTGCTCGGCGCCTTGACATGCGACAGCGGCAGGGGTGCCGAGGCGGTCGGCTTTTACCGCCGGGCCGCCTCGCTGTTGCAGGCGCGCGGTGACGAGACCGTCTCGCACGCCGCCTTCTATTATAATTTCGGGACCGCGCTTGCGGTGGTCGGGCGCGGCGGCGAGGCGATCGAGGTCTATCGGCACGGTGTCGGCCTCAATCCGGCTCTGCCCGAATTGCACGCTGCCCTTGCCGCGGAATTCAAGCGCGAGGGCAATCTGCAAGGCGCCGTCGCCGAATACGAGAATGCGTTGCAGCTCGCGCCCGAGCGGCCGGAATGGCTGCACAGCCTGGCCGATTGCTGCGCCGCCCTGGGCGGGATCGAGCGCGCGATTGCGCTTTACCGCCGCGCCGTGGAGCTCGACCCGCGGCGGCTCGACTCGCTCCGCATGCTCGGCATGGGCCTATTGGCGGCGGGACGGCCGGAGGAAGCCATCGCGGCCTTGGATACTCTTGCCGCGTGCCGGCCCGATGACATCGAGATCTTCGCAATGCTCGGCAAGGCGCAATTCGGTGCGGGGCAGCTCGCGGCGGCTCGGTCGAGCTTCGAACGGGTACTTGGGTTGCGGCCGGACGATGCCGAGGCGCATTGGGTATTGGGCAGCATCAGTCATGCCGAGCGCGATTTCGAATCGGCGGAACGCGCCTATCGGCATGCTCTCGAGCGCCAGCCCGATCTCGCCGGCGCCTTGTTCAATCTCGGCATGCTGCTGCACTGTGAACGGGACCGGCCGGGCGACGCGGTGCCCTTTTTCGAGCGGCTGATCGCGGTCGCGCCCGAGCATGTCGAGGCGCATCGCTCGCTCGCCGACGCATATCGCAGCCTGATGCGGTTCCCCGAGGCCGTCGCATCCTACCGGGCTTACCTTGCACGGCTGCCGGACTCGCCCCTGGCGCACCTGCTGGTGGGCGAGACGTTGAGCGAGTCGGGCCGCAAGCAGGAGGCAATCCCCTATTTCGAGAAAACGCTCGCTCTCGACCCCGCGGATCGCATGCTGGCGCATCTCGCGCATGTCGGCCTGGGCAGCGCATTGCAAAGCCTTGGGCAAGTCGAGGCAGGGCTGGCGCAGTTCAAAGGCGCCGTCGCGATCGAGCCGCTGCTGACCCGGCGGGCGGTAGGCGGCGCGGCCGATTTCTCGGTCTTGCTCGTCATGGCGCCGGCCGCCTTCAACACGCCGTACCAGTATCTGATCGAACAGGCCTCCTACGACAGCCACATCCTGATGCTGCTGCCCGAGACCGATTACGACCCGGCGATGCTGGCGGCGCGCTGCGATGTCGTCGTCAACCTGATCTCCGATGTGGATCAAGAGAACGGGATGCTCGCCGTCGCGGCGGCGCTGATCGACCGCATCGGCCGGCCGGTGGTCAATCACCCAAGGACGATCGCACCGACCAGCCGGGAATCGGTCGCGCAGGTCCTGTCGGGCATACCGTCCTGCCGCATTGCCCGGGTGAGCCGGCACAACGGCGGCGCCCTGGCCTCGCCCGATTTCCAACCGGAGGCGGCAGGACTGCCCCTTCCTTTCCTGGCGCGGCGGGCTGGCTGCCATGGCGGCGACGAATTCGAGCTGATTTCAGCGCCGGGCGACTTGGAACGGCTCGTGGCAGACCATGGAGAAGACGATTACTACGTGATCGAATACCTTGATTATCGCTCGCCCGACGGCTTCTTCCGCAAGTACCGCTTCTTTTTCGTCGGAGACGAGATCCTGCCCTACCATCTCTCGATCGGGGCGGAGTGGAAGGTCCATCATTTCCGGACCGACATCCTCAATCAGCCCTGGATGCAGCGCGAGGAGGAGGCCTTTCTGGACCATCCCGATGGCGTCTTCGGACCGGAGCATTTTGCGGCGCTGCGCAGGATCCGCGACATCCTCGCGATCGATTTTTTCGGCATCGACTGTTCGCTCGACCGCGCCGGCAATCTCGTCGTCTTCGAAGCCAATGCGACGATGCTCGTGCACGGTATGAACCGGGATTTTCCGTACAAGGTCCCGCATGCGCGGCGGATCAAAGCCGCTTTCGCCGCATTGCTGGCGAATAGGTCATCGGGCGCCGGCGCAACGGGCTTGGCCGACGCGCACCCCTCTGGGTGATTTCTACCCCGCAACCCCCGATTGCAGACAGATGCGTGCAGCCGATACGGTGCCCGGTCGGTGGAGTGTTCCAAACCGAAGCATCGCTCGCGCTCTCGCGCTCTGCGCGGCTTTGCTGGTCGGCGCGGGGTCGGCCTCGGCCCAGCCGACGCATGTCGCGGTCATAGGCGACAGCTACATTCAGCAAAGCAGCAGCGGGATCGATCTGATCTCGCCCTCGCTCAACTCGGCAAGCGTGAGCCTGGTCGATGTGCTTGCCGGACAGCCCTGGTCCCTGGACCCGCAACTCGACAATTTCGGGAGCGGCGGCGGTACCAGCGAGACCATGCTAGCCAGCCTGCCGGCGCTGATTGCAAGACGGCCGGACATCGCCTTTCTGCAAGGCGGCCATAATGATTTCATCGTGCATGGCGCGGGCTATTTCGACAGGCTGGTCGCGAACTGGACCGACATGGTTCAGCAGCTGCGCCGCGCAGGCATTCGCCCGATCCTGATCCTAGATCCGCCGATCGACAGCGTGGAGGGCTCGACCGTCGTCACCTTGCCCGAACTGCGCAGCCTCGATCTGCGGATGAACGAGTGGAAGCGCTCCTATGGGGGCGCGCATGGCATTCTAGTATGGAACTGGAACACGCCGTTGGCCGAGCCGGGCGAGACCGCCGGGGGGTTCTGCAAGCGCTGCTCCGATGACGGGGTCCACCCGAATTTCTACGGCAACATGGCTGTGGCCCGGCAGGGCCTGCGCGACCTCGCGCCTATCTTGGGCGCCTCGATCCGGGGCGCTACTGCCGCACTGCGGACCGGCGCGGCGCGGATCGGCGAGTCGAGCGACGCGTACCACCCCGACCGAAACCCGACCGGGAACCTGCTCGCAAACCCGCTCTTTCGTCGCTCTTACACGGGTGCGCTGTTCGGCTTTGCCCAGGGCACGTATCCGAGCGGCTGGAACCCCGGCTCGGCGCTCGTCGCCGCAGGCAAGACCGTCACGGGGGCCGTCACCCCGACCGAGGGCGGCGCGCTAGCGTTCCAGATCAGCGTCTCGGGTCGCGCCAGCGGCGGCGGCCATCAGATGGTCTATCTCGGGCAGCGCTGTGAGGCATGCGCCGTTCTTCCGGCCGGCACCGTGGTCGAAGGTTGGGTGAAGGTCGAGGTCGGAGCGAATAGCCCGTTCAGTGCGGTATTCGCGAAGGCCGTTGCCGGCGGCAACGTCTCGCTAGGGAATTACTGGGGACATGGCATCGCGGGCTGGTCCACCTATTCGCCCGGTCCGATGACCGCCTGGTCGGGCCTCATTCATATCCCACCGCTCGCCGTGCCGCGGTCCGGCTTTGACATGCTCACTTTCTATGTGCAGGCCGAATTCGACGATGGCGCGGGCGATTTTGCCGGCAACGTGCGGTTCTCGCGGCCGGCGCTGCGGGTCGTGCGCGAGGACCGGTAAACCGGCACTGCGGCGGCGGTTGATCTCGCCGCAAGGGCGGGCTTACGCTGGGCTGACGACAGACGCCCGGAAGAGGCAACGCCATGGGGAAGAGCGCTAGACATATGCCGGTGCTGCTCGCCGCATTGGCGGCGGGCGCGCTCGCGGTTTCCGCCGCCACGGCGCAGCGCGGCGCAACCGCCGCGCAGCAATCGGGCCCGGCCGATACGCTCGCCGAGAATTTTCAGGCCGAGCACGAGATCGGCCGCCGCTACCATTTCGATCCCGCCGACCTGCCCGCGCCGAAATCCGGGCCGATCGTTACCGACCGGTCGCTGATCGTGCCGTATAGCGGGCAGGGTTTGCAGGTGCCCGAAGGCTTTGTCGCGACGCCATTCGCGACCGGCCTGGCCAATCCGCGCCGGCTGCTCGTGCTGCCCAATGGCGATGTGCTCGTGGCCGAGCAGAGCGCCGGCTATGTGACCTTGCTGCGCGACGACGGCGAGGGGCGCGCCGTGTGGATCGAGCGCCATGTCGAGGATCTGAACAAGCCTTACGGCCTCGCTTGGCAAGGCGACCACCTGCTCGTCACCGATCAGGACGCGATCTGGCGCGTGCCGCATGTGCCCGGCGCGCTGCGGCCGGGCCGGCCTGCTCCGGTGCAGCGCGCCGACCAGCTGCCGCCGGGAGAGCGACGCCCCGTCCCCGGCGCCTATGGCGCCGAGATGATCACCAAGAAGGGCGTGTTCGGCATCGTCCAAGGCCATCAGAACCGGCATCTCGCGATCGACCCGAAGAGCGGTGCGCTGTTCGTCGGGGTCGGGTCCTCCGGCAATCTCGGGGTCGAGCCGGCCCCCAAGGCGACCATCCAGCGCTTCGAGGCGGACGGCTCGAACCAGACGACCTACGCGTCGGGCACCCGCAACCCGACCGCGCTCGCCTTCCATCCCGATACCGGCGACCTCTGGGCGATCGTGCAGGAACGCGACGGGCTCGGCGACGATCTGCCGTCGGATTACCTAATTCGGGTGCAGCAGGGCGGGTTCTACGGCTGGCCCTACGCCTATATCGGCAACCATCCGCAGCCCGGCTTCGCCGAGCTTGCTCCCGACAAGGTCAAGGCCTCTATAACCCCCGACCTGCTGTTCCAGGCGCACTCGTCGCTGCTCGACATCCTGTTCTACGAAGGCGACCAGTTCCCGGCCGAATACAAGGGTCAGGCCTTTGTCGCGTTGAAAGGGTCGTGGAACCGCTCGGTGCCGACCGGGTACAAGGTCGTCCTCGTGCCGTTCAAGAACGGCCGGCCGGAAGGGTATTACCAGAACTTCGCGACCGGCTTCTGGGCCTCGGGCGAGCATCGCGCCGAGGTCTGGGGCCGCCCTGCGGCGCTCGCCGTCGCAAAGGACGGCTCGCTGCTGGTCGCCGACGACACCGGCGGCACGATCTGGCGGATCTCCTACACCGGCGCGCGCTGAGCCGCGGCGCCGGCCCTACCGCGCGCCCTCGGTCAGGATCTGCAGCTTGGCGGCGGCGACGGCGGCGTCGCGTTCGAGGCGGCGCAATTCGGCGAGAAGCCGCAGGCGATCGGGTCCGGCGGCACGGCCGACCTGATCCCTGAGACTCGGCAGATTGCCCTGCGCCGTCTGCAATTCCGCCTCGATCGCAGCCCGGTCGAGCGCCTCGGGGGCGAGCGCCTCATCGGCGAGAACCGTGCAGCGCTCGGGCGTTACCTCGGCGATGCCGCCCGCCACGAACAGGCGCTGGGTGACAACGCGTCCTTCGTAGACCTCGATCATCCCCGGTCGGATCGTCGAGATCAGCGGCGCGTGCCCGGGCAACACGCCGAAATTGCCTTCTGTGCCGGGCACGACGACCATCTCGACCATCTCCGACAGCACCAGCCGTTCGGGCGAGACCAGCTCGAATTCGACGCGATCGGCCATCAGCGGGCTGCTCTGTCGGAAAATCCGTCATTCCGGGATCGCCCGGAGGGCGAGGCTCGGAACCCGTGAACACTGTCCACAGAGGGTGGAGTCCGATCGGCAGCAACTTTTCCTGTGCCGTCCGTGAGCATGGGTTCCGGGCTCGCGGGCCACGGCCCGCGCCCCGGAATGACGTTGGAGCGGCGCAGCATCACGCCGCTTCCGACGCGATCTTGCGCGCCTTCGCGACGGCTTCGTCGATCGTGCCCACCATATAGAACGAATCTTCCGGCATCTCGTCGTGCTCGCCCGCGACGATCGCCTTGAAGCCCTTGATCGTTTCTTCGAGGTTGACGAACACTCCGGGTGTGCCGGTGAACACCTCGGCGACATGGAAGGGCTGCGACAGAAAGCGCTGGATCTTGCGCGCGCGGGCGACCGTCAGCTTGTCCTCCTCCGACAACTCGTCCATGCCGAGGATCGCGATGATGTCCTGCAACGATTTGTAGGTCTGCAGCACGCGCTGCACGTCGCGCGCGACCTGATAGTGCTCCTGGCCGACGATGCGGGCGTCGAGCATGCGCGAGGTCGAATCGAGCGGGTCGACGGCGGGGTAGATCCCGAGTTCGGCGATCTGCCGCGACAGCACCGTCGTGGCATCGAGATGCGCGAAGGAGGTGGCGGGCGCCGGATCGGTCAGATCGTCGGCCGGAACGTAGATCGCCTGCACCGAGGTGATCGAGCCCTTCTTCGTCGTGGTGATGCGCTCCTGGAGCGCCCCCATATCGGTCGCCAGGGTCGGCTGATAGCCGACCGCCGAGGGGATGCGGCCGAGCAGGGCCGAGACTTCCGAGCCCGCCTGGGTGAAGCGGAAGATGTTGTCGACGAAGAACAGCACGTCCTGCCCTTCCTCGTCGCGGAAGTATTCGGCGAGCGTCAGCCCGGACAGCCCGACGCGGGCGCGAGCGCCCGGAGGCTCGTTCATCTGGCCGTAGACGAGGGCCGCCTTCGAGCCCGGCCCGTCGGCGACGATGACGCCCGATTCCATCATCTCGTGATAGAGATCGTTGCCTTCGCGGGTGCGCTCTCCGACCCCGGCGAAGACCGAGTAGCCGCCATGCGCCTTGGCGATGTTGTTGATCAATTCCATGATGATGACGGTCTTGCCGACGCCGGCGCCGCCGAACAATCCGACCTTGCCGCCCTTCGCATACGGCGCCAAGAGATCGACGACCTTGATCCCCGTGACGAGGATCTCGGCCTCGGTCGATTGATCGATAAATTCCGGCGCGGGTTTGTGGATCGGGGAGCGCAAGCGGGTCTGCACCGGTCCGCGCTCGTCGACCGGCTCGCCGACGACGTTGAGGATGCGTCCCAACGTCTCCGGTCCGACCGGCATCGTGATCGGGCCGCCGGTGGCCACCACCTGCTCGCCGCGGACGAGCCCGTCGGTGGTGTCCATCGCAATAGTCCGAACCGTGTTTTCCCCGAGATGCTGGGCGACTTCGAGCACCAGCGTGCGCCCGGCATTGTCGACATGCAATGCGCTCAGGATCGCGGGAAGCTCGCCGTTGAAATGCACGTCGACGACGGCGCCGATGACTTGGGTGATCTCGCCGACTTGATTGGTGGCCATGCTGTCGTTCCTGTGTTGCCGCGCCTAAAGCGCCTCGGCGCCGGAGATGATCTCGATCAGCTCCTTGGTGATGACGGCCTGGCGCGTGCGGTTGTAGTTGAGGGTCAGCCGGCCGATCATTTCGCCGGCGTTGCGGGTCGCGTTGTCCATTGCGCTCATGCGGGCGCCCTGTTCGCTGGCGGCGTTCTCCAGCAGGGCCGCGAAAATCTGGACGGCGAGGTTGTTGGGCAGAAGCTCGCCGAGGATCTCCTCTTCCGAGGGCTCGAATTCATAGACCGCGCCGGCGGTGTCGGCCGGCGCCGCGGCTTCGGCCCCGGGCGGCGGCGCGAACGGGATCAACTGCTGCACGGTGACGATCTGGGTGATGACCGACCGGAAGCGATTGTAGATGATCGTGCAGACGTCGAAGGTGCCGGACTGGTACAGCGCCAGGACCCGCTCGGCGATGTCGCGCGCCTCCTCGAAGGAGAGCCGGCGCCGCCCGATCTCGGTCAGGCTGTCGTGAAACAGCGCGGCATGGTCGCGGCGCAAGCTGTCGCGCCCCTTGCGGCCGATCGTCAGGATCAGCACGGTTTTGCCGTCGGCGAGCAGGGTGCGGATGCGGCGCCTCGCCTCGCGCAGGATCGTCGCATTGAACCCGCCGGCGAGCCCGCGATCCGATGTCGCCACGATCAACAGATGGGTCTGGTCCCGCCCGGTGCCGGCAAGCAGCGGCGGAGCGCCGGGCATCGCCGCCATTCGCGCCGCGAGCGAGGCAAGGACGCGCTGCATGCGCTCGGCATAAGGACGCGCCGCCTCGGCCTGCTCCTGCGCGCGCCGCAGCCGCGCCGCGGCGACCATCTTCATCGCCGAGGTGATCTTCTGGGTCGATTGCACGCTGCGGATGCGGACCCGCAGATCCTTCAGGCTCGGCATGAACCCCCCTGAAAAGCACTCCTCGCCCCCCATTGGGGGGAGAGGGCAGGGTGAGGGGG
>Ga0213875_10001110_pt1 | contig 18675 bp, 12 predicted proteins | sample BarmaccomBMRX_R8_FD_160105 | JGI IMG/M metagenome (GOLD analysis project Ga0213875, IMG submission 160105) | Root-associated microbial communities from Barbacenia macrantha in rupestrian grasslands, the National Park of Serra do Cipo, Brazil - RX_R8 | ecosystem: Host-associated > Plants > Roots... | reverse complement strand
GTTGACTTCTCTTCCTCTTGCGAGGCCATGGCACCCTTCGTCAAACGGGCTGCCCAGATGTTTCGAGCGGACCTCAGTCTTATCCATGTCTGCGACACCGCGAGTCACAACGGATTCGAACTTGTGGTGCGGCCCCCAAGCGAGATCGCTGAGGAGCACCTGTTGGTCGCCACAGAGCGTCTTCACGCTTTCCTTGAATCGGACTTTCCATCCACAGTTTGTCGGCGAATCGTCCTTTCCGGAGAATCCGTTGAGAAGATCTCGCGAGCGGTCGTCGAGGAAGGAGTCGATCTGATCGTGATGCCGACACACACCACTCGGTTCCGCCGTATGTTTATGGGGTCACAACCGCAAAGATTCTGGACGATGTAGCTTGCCCCGTGTTGACGAGCGAGCACTCCGAAACGAATGCCCCGCGACCATTGGAACATCGTGTCTGGGCCTGCGCTATCGGACTCAGCGGGGATTCCGAGCGCGTACTGGGTTTAGCTGCCACCACTGCGGCCGTGGTCGGCGCGCGGCTTTGCGTAATTCATGTCGCACCCACGGGTGAGGCGGCCGATGCCCGCCGGCGAGTCGACGATCTTGTCAGCGCGACTGGATGCGCGGCCGACATTGAGATTGCATCCGGTCCTGTCAAAGAGTCGCTGTTGAGAGCCGCTACGCGTTGCGCCGCCGACGCCCTGATCGTCGGAAGGAGACCACATCAAGACATAGTCGGGCGCCTGCGCGCCCTCACCTACAGCTTGATCCGTGATTCGCCTTACCAGTCTTGAGCGTGTGACTTCTTAAGCACTTTGCGCCTTCTAATCTCCAGACCAACAGAATCCAGCCTCTGATGCTCTTCAGAGGTGGAGACCAGATACGAGGGGAGAGCCATTGAAGGAACTTCAAGTACTATATCTCGCACGGCACGGTGAAACTGAGTGGTCTCTCAGCGGACAGCACACCGGGCTTACCGATCTTCCTCTCACCAATCGCGGCGAATGTAATGCTCGCCGGCTACGGGAACGGCTCAAAGCACTGGAATTCGCTCGCGTGTTTACCAGTCCGTTACAACGCGCAAAACGGACTTGTGAACTTGCTGGGTTTGGGTCAAGGGCAGAAGTGGATCGCGACCTGGTCGAATGGAATTACGGCGAATACGAAGGTCTCAGCACCGCGGACATTCACGTGAAGCGTCCGGACTGGGAAATGTTTCGCGATGGATTCCCTGGCGGAGAGACATTCGATCAAATCGCAGCGCGCGCGGACCGCGTTGTCGAACGGGTTCGATCCATTGAAGGCGCCGTGCTGCTATTCTCCAGCGGACATTTCCTTCGGGTGCTGGGCGCGCGCTGGCTCGGGCTGCAGGCGCAGGAGGCCCGACATCTTCTATTGAACACCGCGAGCCTCAGCACCCTGACGTACGAACACAACCCCTCGCAACCGGTGATCGGTCTATGGAACGACACGCATCACGTAAGCGCGCAATGTTTGGAGGATTCCAAGTGAGTAGTCAAAGCGTCATCGAAACAATGACAGCAACCCCGGAGAAAGCATCGTTGGATCGGGACGCGTCCTCGCCCCCACATCTCTTCGGGACACCCAACGGCCTGTTCGAGCGCCACCTATCATACGACAATGTCATCGACCAGACCGCGGCCGATTCCCGCGATCGCTTTGAAGCATTTGCCCGGGCTGTGAGAGACGTTCTTTCTCAACGCTGGTTGTCGACCGAGAGCACGTACGATCGCTTGAACCCAAAGCGCATCTACTACCTTTCGATGGAATTTCTCATCGGCCGTTCCCTGGCCAATAATGTCACGAATCTATTGCTCGATCCCCTCGTTCGCAAGGCCGTGGAGCACCACAGCCTCGACTGGACGACTTTGCTGGACGAGGAACCCGACGCCGCGCTCGGAAATGGCGGGCTGGGCCGGTTGGCAGCCTGCTTCCTCGACTCGATGGCCACGATGCAGCTTCCCGCCATGGGCTACGGCCTTCGCTATCACTACGGATTGTTCAAACAATCTTTCAGCAATGGCTGGCAGCAGGAACAGCCAGACAACTGGCTTCGCCGACAGGATCCCTGGGAAGTGGCCCGGCCTCAGGAAAAAGTCGAAGTCAGGCTGAACGTTTCGTTCGAATCGCGCGCCGGTGCACTGAAAGTCGTCCGCGGAAGACCGTCAAATCTGATCGGCGTTCCCTACGATCGGCCCATCGTGGGCTATGGCGGAAAGACCATCAATACGCTCCGCCTCTGGGAAGCGGTCGCGCCGGACTATTTTAACTTCCAGGCATTCAGTCACGGCGATTTCGTAGGCGCTGTGGCGGAAACTTTGGAAGCCGAGTCGCTCACGCGAGTCCTGTATCCGGACGACTCGACGAGCATGGGTCAGGGGTTGCGGTTCGTTCAGGAATACTTCCTCGTGGCTTGCTCGCTCGCCGACATTGTACGACGCTTCCGACGAAGCAATTCCGACTGGCATGCTTTGCCGGGCCAGGTAGCAATCCAGCTCAACGACACACACCCGAGTATGTCGGTGCCGGAGCTGATGCGCATCCTCGTTGACGATGTGCGTCTCGGTTGGGACCAAGCCTGGGACCTCACGCAAAGGACGCTGGCATACACGAACCACACGCTCCTTCCCGAGGCACTCGAAAAGTGGCCTCTGGACTGGTTCGAGGCCTTATTGCCGCGCCATCTCGAAATCATCCTCGAAATCAACCGCCGACTGCTCGATTCGGTCCGCACCCGGTTCCCCGGGAACGAGGAACGTGTTCAGCGCGCGAGCCTCGTGGAAGAAACGCCGCAGCGCAAGATCCGGATGGCAAACCTCGCGATCGTCGGCTCTCACAGCACCAACGGGGTCGCTGCCATCCACTCGGAGCTGCTCCGCACCATGACCGTCAGGGACCTCGCGGAAATGTTCCCCGACCGATTCAACAACAAGACTAACGGGGTCACGCCGCGCCGGTGGCTCCATTTGTCAAACCCGGCTCTCTCGCGCGCGATTACGGGGGCCATTGGTGATGGCTGGATCAAAGATCTCGGCCAGCTGCGCAAGCTTGAGTCCTTTGCCGGCGATGCCGCGTTCTCGGATACCTTCCTCGAAGCAAAGAGGAGCGCCAAACGCCAGTTTGCCCATTGGCTCCGTTCCACCTCCGGCGAGACGATCGATCCCGACAGCATTTTCGACAGCCAGATCAAGCGCATTCACGAGTACAAACGCCAACTTCTAAACGCGTTGCGCATCGTGGTGCTTTACAACCGGCTCCACGAAAATCCCGGACTCGATATGCATCCGCGGACGTTTCTCTTCTCCGGAAAAGCGGCTCCTGCGTACCATCTCGCGAAAGTGATCATCAAGTTCATCAACAATCTCGCCGCCACCATCGATAGCGACCCAATCGTTCGTGACCGCCTCAAGGTCGTGTTTCTGCCCGAATACAACGTCACGCTTGCGGAGAGGCTCATCCCCGCGAGCGATGTGTCGAATCAGATTTCGACTGCGGGCTTCGAAGCCAGCGGCACCAGCAACATGAAACTCATGATGAACGGCGCCCTCACCGTGGGAACTCGCGACGGCGCGACCATTGAGATGGCAGAAGAGGCGGGCGAAGACAACTTCTTCCTGTTCGGTCTGACCGCGGACGAAGTCGCGAACAGCCGCGGCTGGTACAACCCGCACTGGCACTACGAGAACGAACCGGAGACCCGGGCCGCGCTGGACCTGATCTTTTCGGATCATTTCAGCCGCAACGAGCCTGGCGCCTTCGAGCCTTTACGCGATGCGGTGCTGACGCACGGTGATTACTATATGCACCTCGCGGATCTTACTTCTTACATTCAGGCGCAGGAGCGATTGGGTGAACTCTATCGCGACCAGCCTGCCTGGGCACGCAAGGCCATTTTGAACATCGCAGGCTCCGGCAAGTTTTCGAGTGACCGCACGATTGCGGAATACGCGTCGGACATCTGGGGGGTGAAGCCTTGCCCGGTACGCTGAAGACACAACCGGCTGCGAGCATCTCGCCGCTCGCCGGAAAGCCCGCGCCGCGAGAAATGTTGATCGACGTGGCCCGTCTCGAGCGTGAGTACTACGAGCGCCGCGTTGACTCGGGTGATCCCGAGCAGCTGGTCAAGTTCGGAACCAGCGGGCACCGGGGCACTCCGCTCCGCGGCAGCTTCAACGAAGCTCACATTCTCGCCATCACTCAAGCGATCTGCGACTACCGCTCGTCTCACGGCACGGACGGCCCCCTTTACATGGGCAAAGACACGCATGCGCTTTCTGCGGCTGCGCAGCGAACGGCACTCGAAGTCTTGGCGGCAAATGGACTGGAGACCATCATCCAGCAGAACGATGCCGTCACTCCGACGCCGGTCATCTCGCGCGCAATCCTGGTCTACAATCGCGGCCGCAAAGATCATTTCGCCGACGGAATCGTGATCACCCCTTCGCACAATCCACCGCAAGATGGCGGCTTCAAGTACAACCCGGCGAACGGCGGCCCCGCTGACACCCGCACGACGAAGTGGATCGAGGACCGCGCCAACGAACTACTCCGAAATAAACTTGCCCGAGTGAAGCGAATCCCCTTCGCATCCGCTCTGAGGGCCACGACGACTTATCAGCAAGACTTCGTTCTCCCCTACGTCGAGGACCTCAGGAATGTGGTCGACGTAGGCGCCATCCGCGCCGCCGGCCTCAAGCTCGGCGTTGATCCCTTAGGCGGCGCTGCTCGGCCGTACTGGGAGCCCATCAACTCCATCTACAAACTCGATGTTCACGTTGTGAATCCGGTGATCGACCCGACCTTCTCGTTCATGACCGTCGATCATGACGGCCAGATTCGCATGGATTGCTCCAGCCCGTATGCTATGGCCCGATTGGTCGGATTGAAAGACCAGTATCAGGTCGCCTTCGCCAATGATCCGGATTCCGACCGCCACGGGATCGTCACGCCGTCCGCCGGTTTGATGAACCCCAATCATTACCTGGCAGTCGCTATCCAATACCTGCTCACGAACCGGCCCATGTGGCGCGCCGATGCCGCAGTTGGGAAGACCGTAGTGAGCAGTAGCATCATCGACAACGTCGCGCGTAAGCTCAGGCGCCGCCTCATCGAGGTTCCGGTCGGATTCAAGTGGTTCGTCGAGGGCCTCCTGGATGGATCATGCGGCTTCGGCGGCGAAGAAAGCGCCGGCGCGAGCTTTCTCCGCTTTGATGGTACAGTCTGGACCACCGACAAAGACGGGCCAATCATGGACCTTCTCGCCGCGGAGATCACAGCACGGACCGGCAAGGATCCCGGTGAGCACTACCGCCAACTGACTGGCGAGTTCGGAACGCCCCACTATACGCGCATCGACGCGCCTGCTACGGAGGAGCAGAAGGCAAAGCTGCAGAAACTCTCGCCGGACAGTGTCAAGGAGTCGCGCCTCGCCGGCGAGGTAATAACGACCAAGCTGACATCTGCCCCAGGAAACAACGCGCTCATCGGAGGTTTAAAGGTAGTCACGGCCAGCGGGTGGTTCGCTGCGCGCCCTTCCGGTACTGAAGATATCTACAAGATCTATGCCGAGAGTTTTCAGGGCGAAGCGCATTTAAATTCGATCATCATTGAAGCGCAGGAGATTGTGGACCGCGCGCTGGAGTCCGCGGCATGAGCGTCTTTCCGGAGGGCTATCGCGGGGCGGGTCTGCTGTTGCATGTCACCTCGCTTCCCTCCCCGTATGGCATCGGCGACGTCGGGCCGGGTGCTCTGGCTTGGGTCGATCGGCTCCGGGATGCCGGGCAAAGCTGGTGGCAAGCTTTGCCGCTAGGTCCCACTGGGTACGGAAACTCGCCTTATCAGCCTCTGTCTTCGTTCGCCGGCAACGAGCTTCTCGTCAGCCCTGATTGGCTGGTCGAGGACGGATTGCTACGGGACAGCGATTGCGAAGGTACTTTCGACCAGCACGAGATCGACTACAAAGCAGTACTTTCCTACAAGAGGCGTCTGCTGAAGACAGCCCGGCAAAACTTTGCCATCGGGGCGCGCGCTGATCTGCGTGCCGACTACGAGCGATTCCGCCGCGATCAATCACACTGGCTGGAGGACTATGCGCTTTTCCGTGGCCTGAAAGTCAAGTACAACGGCGCCTACTTTCTTGATTGGCCCGGTGAACTTGTGGAGCGGGTCCCCTCGAAGCTCGCGCAGGCCCACGCGGAAGTCGCAGATACCATCGACCTGGTGTGCTTCGCCCAGTGGATCATCTTCCGCCAGGGTGAACGCCTGAAATCCTACGCGCATGCCAATGGCGTGCGCCTCATCGGCGACTTGCCGTTTTTCGTTTCGCCCGATTCCAGCGATGTGTGGTCGAACCCCGAATTCTTCCTCCTGACCGACCAACGCAGGCCGCGATTCGTCGCGGGCGTCCCGCCCGATTATTTCAGCGCGGACGGGCAATTATGGGGCAATCCCGTTTACGACTGGGATGCGCTTCGGCGCACCGGTTATCGCTGGTGTATCGATCGGCTGCGCGCGTTATTGTCTCACGTTGATGTGGTCCGTTTGGATCACTTCCGCGGCTTTGCCGCAGCCTGGCACGTCCCGATGGGTGCGCCTACCGCGCGTCTGGGCCAATGGGCTCCCGGTCCAGGCTCCGATTTCTTTGAGGCAGCGAAGAGTGAATTGGGCCACCTACCGCTGATTGCCGAAGATCTCGGGCTGATCACACCAGACGTGGTTCAATTGCGTGATTCTCAGAATGTGCCGGGCATGCGCGTCCTTCAGTTCGCATTTGACGGCAATCCTCAAAACCCGCATCTGCCGAAGAACTATGTTCCCAACACCGTAGCCTATACCGGCACGCACGACAACAACACGACGCGAGGTTGGTTCGAAACACTGCCCGAACAGCAGAAGCAGGCGTTCTTCGCGTACATCGGGCAAGCACGAATCGAAAGCCGCGATGCCGCTCCCGAACTGATGCGATTAGCGTGGTCGTCATCGGCCGCCCTGGCCATCGCACCGTTGCAGGACCTGCTCAATTTGGGGGCGAGCGAGCGCATGAACATTCCCGGCCAGGCATCCGGTAACTGGCGCTGGCGAGTCACCGACGATGCGCTTTCGCCTGCTGCATTCGATTCGCTACTGAATTTGACCGGTGAAACCAACCGGCGTCCGGCTGATTTCCCGCATGTGGGATCCACAAAATTCCTGGAAACAGAGGTGACACGATGAAAGCTACAAAGTTGCTCCACAACCTGGGCCAGAGCATCTGGCTCGACAACATTACGCGCGATCTGCTGAACTCCGGCACGTTGAAGCGCTACATCGACGATCTTTCGGTGACGGGACTCACTTCGAATCCGACGATTTTTGATCACGCAATTAAGAACAGCGGTGCGTACGACACGGCGATTGCCGCCCAACTCAAAGGCGGGAAATCCGGGGAGGAACTCTTCTTTGAATTGGCGTTGGACGACATCACTCGCGCCGCCGACCAATTCCGGCCGATCCACGACAAGACCAACAAGCTGGACGGTTGGGTGTCATTGGAGGTGTCTCCGATGCTGGCGCACGATACCGCGAGCACGCTGCGAGAGGCGAGAGATTTGTATGCCCGGGCCGGACGCACGAACTTGTTCATCAAGATCCCAGGCACTAAGGAAGGCCTGCCCGCTATCGAAGAGGCCATTTTCGCCGGGATTCCGATCAATGTAACACTCCTGTTTTCCAGAGAGCAGTACCGGGCCGCTGCCGAAGCGTTTCTCCGCGGTGTCGAGCGGCGCATCGATGCAGGTCTCAATCCCAATGTCGGCTCGGTCGCGTCGGTCTTCATTAGCCGCTGGGACGCGGCGGTTGCGTCCAAAGTGCCCGAGCCTTTCCGCAACCGGCTCGGCATCGCCGTAGCAATGCGAACATACCAGGCTTATCGAAGCCTGCTCGACTCGCCGCGCTGGCAGCGAATCTACAACGCTGGCGCGCATCCCCAAAGGCTGCTCTGGGCCAGCACCGGGACCAAGGACCCCAAGGCGTCGGACATTCTTTATGTGAAAGGCCTTGCAGCTCCCTTCACTGTGAACACGATGCCAGAGGCCACGTTGAAGGCACTTGCTGAACACACCGAACTCGGGTCGATCCTTCCCGCCGATGGCGGAGATTGCGAAGCAGTGCTTACCGAGTTCGCTAAAGCCGGCATCGACATCGACGCATTGGCAGCCCAACTTCAGGATGAGGGCGCCAAGTCGTTCGTCAAATCGTGGAACGAACTCATGGAAGTGATCGAATCCAAGAGCGCCGCGATCCAGAAAACCGCTCGAGTAGCGTAGAAACCGATTCTGAGCGCGCATCGGCCCGCCAACAGAACGGCTGGCAGCGCGCTCCTTTCAATTGAGGAGCAAAAAAGAATGCAAGCAACGGAAGAGCGAGCCGAGCTTTCGGCCCCAGGAAGTCCCGCGTGGAAGGCCCTCGAATCGCACTATAAGAAGATTCGAAAGCTGCATCTGCGCAATTTGTTCGCCGACGATCCCTCCCGCGGCGAACGCCTCACAGCTTCAGCGGCAGGTATCGAACTGGACTATTCCAAAAATCGTGTCACCGATGAAACACTCCCGCTTCTGTTTCAGCTCGCAAAAGACGCAGGCCTCAAGGAACGGATCGAGGCGATGTTCTCGGGTAAGAAGATCAACATCACCGAGAACCGTGCGGTCCTTCACACCGCGCTGCGCGCTCCCGCCGGGGCATCCGTCATGGTCGACGGGCAGAACGTCGTGCCACAAGTCCACGACGTCCTACGCCGCATGGGCGAATTTTGCGACAAAGTGCGAAGCGGCGCATGGAAGGGCCACACCGGCAAGCGCATCCGCAATGTCGTCAACATCGGGATCGGCGGATCTGATCTGGGTCCCGTCATGGCCTACGAAGCGCTCCGGCACTACAGCCAACGCGACATGACCTTCCGCTTCGTCTCCAACGTGGATGGCACCGACCTCTCCGAGGCCGTTCGTGATCTGGACCCCGCGGAAACGCTATTCATTGTCTCCTCCAAGACTTTCACCACGCTCGAAACGATGACCAACGCCCAGTCCGCCCGCGCCTGGTCGCTGGCTGGATTGGGTGGTGATGAAAAGTCGGTGGCGAAGCATTTTGTGGCCGTCTCGACCAATGCGAAGGAAGTGTCCAAGTTTGGTATCGACACCACCAACATGTTCGGGTTCTGGGATTGGGTCGGCGGGCGCTACTCGATGGATTCAGCCATCGGTCTCTCGACGATGCTCGCCATCGGCCCGGAGAATTTCCGCGCCATGCTCGACGGCTTCCATCAGATGGATGAGCACTTCCGCACCGCGCCGTTCGAAAAGAACCTCCCGGTGATCATGGGTCTGCTGTCCCTCTGGTACAACGACTTCTTCGGCGCCCAAACGGTCGCGGTCCTTCCGTACGACCAATACCTCAAACGCTTCCCGGCTTATCTGCAGCAGTTGACGATGGAGAGCAACGGCAAGCACGTCACGCTGGATGGCACTGAGATCAAGTCCGACACCGGCCCCATATATTGGGGAGAGCCGGGGACCAATGGCCAGCACTCGTTCTATCAACTGATGCATCAGGGGACGCGGCTCATCCCTTGCGACTTTATCGCCTTTGCGCAGCCGCTCAATCCTCTGGGAGAGCATCATGACATGCTGATGGCGAACGTATTCGCGCAAACTGAAGCGCTGGCGTTCGGCAAAACTCCGGAACAGGTGAAAGCCGAGGGCACGCCCGACTGGCTTGTGCCGCACCGCGTGTTCGAAGGCAACCGTCCTTCCAATATCATCCTCGCCAAGCGGTTGACGCCCGGGACGTTGGGCAAATTGGTAGCGCTCTACGAGCATAGTGTGTTCACCCAGGGTGCCATCTGGAATATCGACTCCTTCGATCAATGGGGTGTCGAACTCGGCAAGGTCCTCGCAAAGAAAATCATCCCCGAGCTGGAAAGCAAAGACGAGCCCAAGCTCACGCATGACAGCTCCACCAACAACCTGATTCGCCGCTATCGGCAGCTCAAGGAGAACGCATGAGGACCACCGGTTTTGACAAGCCCCTCTATATCCTGCCTTTCGACCATCGCGGTTCGTTCCAGACGAAGATGTTCGGTTGGACGGGCGCACTGACACCCGAACAGACGGCCGAAATCGCCGCAGCTAAGCAGGTGATCTACGACGGTTTCAAGGCGGCGGTCCAGGACGGCGTGCCAGAGCAGAAAGCGGGCATACTGACCGACGAGCAGTTCGGTTCCGCGATCCTACGCGACGCGGCGGCACACCATTACACTACCGCCTGCTGCGTCGAGAAGAGCGGCCAGGAAGAATTCGATTTCGAATACGGCGAAGACTTTGCCCGCCATATCGCGGCCTTCCAGCCAACCTTCAGCAAGGTACTTGTACGCTACAACGCAGAAGGCGACGGCGCGCTGAATGAAAGGCAGGCGGGACGTTTGAAGCGCCTGTCGGACTACCTGCACAGCCAGGCCGGGCCCCTCTTCATGTTCGAGCTGCTGGTACCCGCTGAGAAAGCGCAGCTCGAGCGGTTGAACGGAGACAAGAAGGCTTACGACGTTCAACTCCGCCCGCAGCTCATGGTGCGAGCAATCGAGGAACTTCAGAATGCTGGAATCGAGCCCGATGTTTGGAAGATTGAGGGCCTCGACCGCCGCGAGGATTGCGAAAAGGTCGTCGCCGCAGCAAGGCGCGGCGTGCGAGGTCACGTCGGTTGCATCATTCTTGGTCGCGGAGAAGATGACCAAAGGGTTCATGAATGGCTCGCCACCGCAGCCGCAGTGCCGGGATTCATCGGCTTTGCCGTGGGACGTACGAGCTTCTGGGAGCCGCTTGTCTCCTGGCGCGACGGGAAAATCACTCGCGAGCAGGCGGTCAATGACATCGAGCGCCGTTACCGCGAATTTGTAGAGACCTTCGAGGGCAAGAAGTGAAGCTGGCGCCTTCCATTCTGGCGGCGGATTTCGCACGGCTCGGAGAGCAAGTGGCCGAGGCGGAGAAGGCGGGAGCGGATCGCATCCACATCGACGTCATGGACGGCCATTTCGTGCCGAACCTCTCGATGGGAGCGCCAATTGTCGCTTCGCTGCGCCCAGTGACAAAGCTGCCGCTCGAAACCCACTTGATGATCTCGAATCCGGATCTGTTTCTTCAGGAGTTCGCGGACGCGGGCTCGGATTCGTTTCTGGTCCACTGGGAAGGAAACGTCACCCTGCATCGCACTGTGCAGAGTATCCGGGCGCTGGGGAAACGGGCCGGTGTAGTCATTAATCCTGCAACGCCGGCGGCGGTGCTCGAAGAAATTCTGCAGGACGTAGACCAGGTACTTGTGATGACCGTCGACCCGGGTTTCGGGCACCAGCATTTTCTCCATTCAACTCTGGCCAAGATCAGCCGTGTCCGGCAGATGATTGATCGCGTGAAGCCCGCGTGTGACCTGGAAGTCGATGGCGGTGTCGATTCGGAAACTGCGAGGCTCTGCGTGAAAGCAGGAGCCAACGTTCTGGTGGCCGGATCTTCAGTTTTTGGAACCAACAAAAGCGTGGCTGAGGCGATGAGTCTCCTCCACGCGAGAGAGGAATTACCTTATGCAAATCGGAATGATCGGACTGGGAAGAATGGGCGCCAACATGGTGCGCCGCCTCATCCGGAGCGGCCACGAGTGCGTGGCCTTTGACCGCTCGCAAAAAGCGATCGATGAACTTATTGCCGACGGCGCGAAGGGCGCGGCCAGCATACGAGACTTCATCGAGCAGCTCAAAGGCAGGCGAGCAGTCTGGCTCATGGTTCCTGCCGGCGTTGTGGACGAAACCATTTCCACCCTGGCGCCGCTCCTCAACGAAGGAGACATCCTCATCGACGGCGGCAACTCCTACTACCTCGACGACCTCCGCCGCGCCAAGCAACTCGCGGCCAAGGGAGTTCACTACATCGACGTCGGCACCAGCGGCGGCGTATGGGGCCTGGAGCGCGGCTACTGCATGATGATCGGGGGCGAGACCGAAGTGGTAACGCATCTCGATCCAATCTTCCGCACGCTGGCGCCCGGGGCGGGGAATATCGCCCGTACGCCGGGACGGGAGAAGTTGGACGGCACTTCCGAGCTCGGCTATCTCCATTGCGGTAACAATGGCGCGGGCCATTTCGTCAAGATGGTTCACAACGGGATCGAATATGGAGTGATGGCCGCTTATGCCGAAGGCCTCGGAATCCTGCGCGACGCCAACGTCGGCAAGCGGACCGCCGCCATCGACGCGGAAACGACCCCCCTGCCTCATCCGGAGCATTATCAGTATGACCTCAACCTGCGCGACATCGCCGAGGTCTGGCGCCGCGGCAGCGTGATCGCTTCCTGGCTGCTCGACCTTACTGCGACTTCGCTCGTCGAGGATCCTGCTTTGACGAAGTTCGCCGGCCGCGTCTCGGATTCCGGCGAGGGTCGATGGACCATCAAGGCCGCGATCGATGAAGCGGTGCCCGCGCCGGTTCTCACCGCGGCTCTGTACGAGCGGTTCACCTCCCGCGGTGAAGCGGATTTCGCGAACAAGCTACTTTCCGCGATGCGCTTTCAATTCGGCGGCCATCTGGAGAAGGCTCCCGAGAAACAGGCCGCTTGAAGGGACCATTCATCATGACTAACGCTCATTCCGATGCACTTGTCTTCTTTGGCGCCACTGGCGACCTGGCATACAAAAAAATCTTCCCGGCGCTCCAGGCGATGGCCAAGCGCGGCAACCTGGACATCCCCATTGTGGGTGTCGCCAAGGCTGGATGGAACCTCGATCAGCTTCGCGCCCGCGCGCGCGAAAGCGTCGAAAAGCACGGAGGCATCGATCACGAAGCCTTCGATCGCTTGTACCGGCAGTTGCGTTATGTGGACGGCGATTACCACGATGTCGCCACGTTTCAACAACTCCGCCATGAACTCGGCTCGGCGGGGCGGCCGGCCTACTATCTCGCCATCCCGCCGGCGCTGTTCGGGCTGGTAACGGAGAATCTTGCTTGCACGAATTGCTCCCAGGGCGGGCGGGTCATCGTCGAGAAACCCTTCGGCGCCGATCTCGCCTCGGCACGCGACTTGAACCGTATTTTGCTCGCAACTTTCCCCGAGTCCTCGGTCTTTCGCATCGACCACTACCTGGGAAAACAGCCCGTCCGCAACCTGCTGGTCTTCCGCTTCGCCAACATCTTCCTGCACCCGATGTGGAATCGAAACACCGTCGAAAGCGTGCAGATAACCATGGCGGAGGATTTTGGAGTGCAAGGCCGGGGCGCCTTCTACGATCACACTGGAACGGTTCGTGATGTGATCCAGAACCACATCTTTCAAATCCTGTGCAATCTGGCGATGGAACCGCCGGTGCGAATCGACAGCGAATCGGTTCGCGACGAGAAGGTGAAAGTGCTCAAGGCGATCGCTCCGATTGACGAGAAGAGCATCGTTCGCGGTCAATTTCGCGGGTACCAAAGCGAGGACGGCGTCACCAGCGGCTCCCGGACCGAAACGTTCGCCGTGCTGAAGCTCGAAGTGAATTCGTGGCGTTGGCAGGGCGTCCCGTTTTATATCCGGGCAGGAAAGCAGATGCCGGTTACTTGCACCGAAATTCTGGTGCGGCTACGCCGCCCACCCGACATTTACCATGTGCCGGCAGTGCAACAGAATCACATCCGGATGCGAATCAGCCCGGACGCGGCGATCGGTATGGGAGTGATGGTGCTATCGCCTAAAGAGCAGAATGCCCTCCAACACGTCGAGATTTTGGCGAATCATTATCCCGAGGCGGATGAAATGGACGCATATGAACGCGTGCTCGGCGACGCCATCGCCGGCGACACCACGCTGTTCGCGCGCGAGGACTACGTAGAGGAAGCATGGCGGATCGTCGACCCAGTGCTACGCGCGGACACTCCAGTCTACGAATATCAGCCGGGAACATGGGGTCCGCCGGAAGTAAGCCAATCGATTGTCCCGCCCGGTGGCTGGCACGCTCCGGTAATATCGACATCCCCCGCCGCGCACGACGTGATCCGTGCAGCCTGACGCTAAAGAGATTTATGAGTACCGCCCTACGCGCAGAATTAGATGAAATCGCCGCACTGAGCCCATACGGCCCAACCAGATCGACGATCGACGGCGCGCCGCTCGGCGCCGAAGAACTGCGCAAGACCGACGCCTATTGGCGCGCTTGCAAGTATCTAGCGTTGGGTATGATCTACCTGCAGGACAATCCACTGCTGAGGGAGCCGCTAAAGCCCGAGCACATCAAGAATCGGTTGCTTGGACATTGGGGCTCGAGCCCAGGCCTGGCGTTCATCTACACGCACCTCAATCGCGTCATCAAAAAGTATGACCAGGATATGATCTTTCTCGCAGGTCCGGGACACGGCGCGCCCGGCGTCCTCGGGCCGGTCTACCTGGAAGGAACATACTCCGAGATTTACACGGAAAAGACCGAAGACGAAGAAGGGCTGCTCGAATTCTTCAAGCAGTTCTCCTTCCCAGGTGGAATTGGCAGCCACTGCACGCCCGAAACCCCCGGATCGATCCATGAAGGCGGCGAACTCGGCTACGTCCTTTCGCATGCGTGCGGCGCGGCTTTCGACAATCCAGAGCTGATCGGTGCGGCCGTGGTCGGCGACGGTGAGTCGGAAACCGGACCGTTGGCTACTTCCTGGCATATCAACAAATTTCTGAACCCGATTCATGACGGCGCAGTACTGCCCATTCTTCATCTGAACGGCTACAAGATCAATAATCCGACGCTGCTGGCGCGTATCACGCACGATGAATTGGAGGACCTGCTGCGCGGGTACGGATGGACGCCGTACTTTGTCGAAGGGTCGGATCCGCTCAGCATGCATCAGGCGATGGCGGCGACACTGGATCACTGTGTTGGGGAGATTCATCGCGCACAGCAAGTGGCTCGCACCAGCGGCGTGGCCGACCGTCCGCGGTGGCCGATGATCGTGCTACGCAGCCCAAAGGGCTGGAGCGCGCCCGAGACGGTGAACGGCCACCGGATCGAAGGCTTTTGGCGAGCCCACCAGGTGCCGCTGACTGAGGTGAAGAAGGACTCCGCGCAACTCCAGATTCTGGAGAAATGGATGCGCGCCCAGAAACCCGAGGAGCTCTTCGACGAAAACGGCCGCCTGCTCCAGGACTTAAAAGACCTTCCTCCCAAGGGTGCTCGGCGTATGGGCTCCAATCCGCACGCGAACGGCGGGGCTATGACAAAAGCCCTACGCCTGCCGGACTTCCGTGAATACGGGCCGGCGCTCACCTCGCCTGCTGAAACCGAGGCCGAGAACACTCCACCACTGGGACGGTTTTTGTGCGATGTGATGAAGCGCAACCCGGAGAACTTCCGCGTCTTCGGTCCGGACGAGACTACTTCGAACAAACTGAACGCCGTCTACGAAGCGAGCAAGAAGACGTGGCTGGCCGCGACTTTTCCTGAAGATGCCGATGGAGGCGAGTTATCGCCGGATGGCCGGGTAGTCGAAATGCTCAGCGAACACACCATGGAGGGAATGCTGGAGGGCTATCTGCTTACCGGGCGGCATGGATTCATTTCCTCCTATGAGTCGTTCGTACACGTGATCGACTCGATGTTCAACCAGCACGCGAAATGGCTGTCGATCTGCAACCGGCTGCCGTGGCGCCGCGAGGTCCCGTCGTTGAACCTGCTGATCACGTCGACTGTGTGGCGTCAGGATCACAACGGATTCACGCACCAGGATCCGGGCTTTCTCGATATCGTCGCGAACAAGAGCGCCGACGTCACCCGCATCTACCTGCCGCCAGACGCGAACTGCCTGCTGTCCGTGGCCGACCATTGTCTGCGCAGCCGCAACTACGTCAACGTGATCGTCTCGGATAAGCAGATGCATTTGCAATATCTCACCATGGATGAGGCGATCGAACACTGCTCCAAGGGTCTCGGCATCTGGTCGTGGGCCAGCAACGATCAGGGCAGCGAACCCGACGTCGTCATGGCCGCGGCCGGCGATATCCCGACTCAGGAAGCTCTCGCCGCCACCTCGCTCCTGCGGCAGGCGTTTCCCGACCTCAAGATCAGATTCATCAATGTGGTCGACCTGTTCCGGCTGCAGCCGCTGAGCGAACATCCGCACGGCCTGAGGGACGCCGATTTCGATTCGCTATTCACCCCGGACAAACCGGTAATCTTCAACTTCCACGGCTATCCGTCGTTGATTCACCGATTGACCTACCGCCGCGACCGCCAGGATCGGATTCATGTCCGCGGTTACAAGGAGAGGGGCAACATCAATACGCCGCTGGAGCTGGCCATCGAGAACGAGATTGACCGATTCAGCCTGGCAATCGATGCCATCGATCGCACACCGAAGCTCAGGTTGATAGGCGCGCACATGAAGGAACAATTCCGCAATCAGCAGCTCGCCTGCCGCGCTTATGCGTTCCAGCACGGCATCGATAGCCCCGAGATTACGGGGTGGAAATGGCCTGGAAAGAGGTGAGCTTGGGTTAATCTCCCAAGCTTGCCGGAAACAACCTGCAGTCGCCATGAACGTTCTCGTTTTGAACGCAGGAAGCTCCAGTCTGAAGTTCCAGATAATCTCAACCGATCCGGATCGCATCGCGAAGGACGCTGACGAGCGCCTCACGCGCGGCGAGGTGGAGCGCATCGGCGGCGAAGCCATTGTCACCACTAAGAACCAAGCGGGCGAGCGGCGGAAGAACACCGCGCAACTTCCCGACATCACCGCCGCAATTCGCCACGTTAAGGCCGTGAGTGGTCAGGAGGATATCCACGCCGTCGGCCACCGGATTGTGCACGGAGGCGAACGCTTCACCGACTCGGTCCTGATCACACCTGAGGTGTTGGAGGGTATCGAAGGCTGCATCGATCTCGCGCCGCTACACAATCCCACGAACCTCAAGGGCATCGCCGCTGCAACCGAAGTATTCGGCCGCGAGACTCCGCAGGTAGCCGTGTTCGACACAGGATTTCATTCCACGCTTCCGGAGCACGCCTACCTGTACGCCATCCCGTACCACCTGTACCGACGTCATGGCATCCGGCGTTATGGGTTCCACGGTACATCACACCGATACGTCGCCCACCGGTATCGCCGGCTTCGCGGACTCACTCTCGAGCAGACCAACATCATCACGCTTCACCTTGGAAATGGCTGCTCGGCCGCGGCGATCCGGAGTGGACGGTCTGTCGATACGTCGATGGGTATGACGCCACTGGAAGGACTTGTGATGGGCTCCCGGTCCGGCGACCTGGACCCCACGATTGTGGACGTCATCGCGACGAAGGAAGGCCTTTCGATTGCGCAGGTGGAGACCATGCTAAATACACAGTCCGGCCTGCTCGGCATTTCCGGGCTGACCAACGACATGCGCGTCCTCCTGGAGGAATCGTCGATGCATGAGGATCACCGGGTGCTGGCGGCGATCGATGTGTTCTGCTACCGCGCGCGCAAGTACATCGGTGCGTACCTCGCTGCCATGGGCGGAGCGGACGCGGTAGTCTTTACAGGCGGTATCGGCGAGAACTCCCCCGCGATTCGAGAGCAGATTTGCACCGGCCTGGAATGGACCGGCTTGCGCTTGGACCGGGAACTCAATCATGCGCTGGCCGGAAAAGAAGGGGCGATTACGGCCGAGGGATCGAGGTTAATGAGCTACGTGATCCCCACAGACGAAGAACTGCTCATCGCCCGCGACACGGTTCGAATCGTCTTGGGCGTGCCTCATCCTTCTTAACAACGGAATCGTGGTTTCCTCGCTTCTTTGTTGCGGATACGCTATGTGACATCGATGTCGACCGGCCTGTCAAAGGCCGTGGCCGACTCGGTATTGCACGCGCCCGATGATTTGGACGACCCGGCCAGCCAAACAGGCCGGAGCAAACAGAATGGTCCCTGCGGCACTCCTACTTTATGGGAACTATGAACATCGAAGTACTTGCGGATTCCGACTCGGTGGCCGAACGGGCCGCGTCCGTCATTGCAGACTACGCCCTGGAAGCCATCGCCTCCCGTGGTTCATTCATCATGGCGGTGAGCGGAGGGCATACGCCATGGATCATGTTGCGCCGGCTCGCCGCCGCTCAGATACCATGGCGCGCCGTGCATATTTTCCAGGTTGATGAGCGAGTCGCGCCCGCCGGCCACACGGACCGGAATCTTACTCATCTCCGCGAGAGCCTGGCTGACTCTCCGCTGCCGCCGGAGCAGCTCTATGCCATGCCCGTGGAGTCAGCCGATCTGGAAGCGGCAGCCGCTCACTATACGGAGACGCTTCGAAAAGTTGCCGGAGATATTCCAATCCTTGATGTCGTGCATCTCGGCCTCGGCCCCGATGGACACGCAGCTTCGTTAGTGCCAGGCGATCCGGTCCTGGACGTCGACAACGAGGACGTGGCGCTGAGCGGCCCCTACCAGGGCCGCCGGCGAATGACTCTCACTTATCCGATTCTCAACCGCGCCAGGCGGATTTTGTGGGTCGTTACGGGCAGTGAAAAGGTGAGCATGGTGAATCGCCTGCTTGATGGCGATCGCTCAATTCCGGCGGGACGTGTTCGCAGCGATCGCGCACTGTTACTTGCCGATTGCGCTGCGGCGTCCGGCCGGCGCACCAACAAAGAGGGAGGAGTCATATGCG
>Ga0213875_10001109_pt1 | contig 18690 bp, 11 predicted proteins | sample BarmaccomBMRX_R8_FD_160105 | JGI IMG/M metagenome (GOLD analysis project Ga0213875, IMG submission 160105) | Root-associated microbial communities from Barbacenia macrantha in rupestrian grasslands, the National Park of Serra do Cipo, Brazil - RX_R8 | ecosystem: Host-associated > Plants > Roots... | reverse complement strand
TTCCCGCGTGACTACATCCGCGCCGTCTCCCTGGGCCGCCAATCCGGCAACATGCCCGTGGTCCTGCAAGGCATCACCGAGGTCTCCGACCCCGCGCAGCGGGCGTGGGTGGAGCGCACCCGCACCGGCGTCTGCCTCACCCACGAACTGACCGTCTGGCAGGCCGACCCGCTGTTCATCCGTGTCAAGCAGTTCCTCTACACCCTGGGCTACGGCACGCCCACCTGTCGCGTGTTCCACTACTGGGATGAGCATCCCGCACTGACCGTCTCCGGCCTGGACGCCGCCTGGATCGCCTTTGAGAACCGGGACACGGTGGCCGTCATGGTCACGGACTACGGGGGTGGGGGAGACGCCCGCCTGACCCTGGACACGCGCCGCCTCGGCCTCCCCGCCCACTGTGAGGCCGTCAACTGGGAAAAGCCCGACGACCACTGGCCCGTCTCCGACGGCACCATGACCCTCCCTGCCATCCCCAAGCACGACTTCCGCCTGCTGCTGATTCCGAAAGCCGTCGCCCAGCACAGGTGACACAGTCGCCTCGGCCCATGTCGGGGGAAGTTGCGCCGCGAGAGCAATACGCAGGCTATGAACGCAACGGCCTGGTTTTCCTACCTTTCTGAAGAATAGGGGAGGCCGGAGAGGGCCAGGAGACGTTTGAGGTGGTCACGCTGAAGGGGGTTACGGACGTCGTTGGGCAGCCTGGCGTAGAAATAGGTGCCGTTTTGGGTGTAGCCTCTTGCCACGTCCCAGTCCAGGTAGACGGAGCCGAGATTTCTGCTGCGTACCAAGTGCAGAAATTGGGCATACGTGATCTCCTCGTGTGTCGTGTAGTAGTGGTGGATAGGAAAGCCACGGTGAGGGTGCGCGGCTCTGAGACCAAAGCCGAGCAGAGCCATGCCCGTCACTGCCGCGGCAATGCGTCTGAAAAGCCGCTTCCTCTTCGCGGGGTGGATGGCCTTCTGTTCCATTGCGCTTCCCGATGCTGGCTTTGACTGAGCCTGTGCTGGCTGTCGGCTTTCGGCTTCCTGCCAGCGAATCTCGGCCAAGACCTGTTCAGGCGTGACGGGCAGCCCCAGTTCGCGGATCGCCTCCCCGATGGCGATGGTGTCGCCGGTCTGTTTCTCCTCCTGGCGGGCCTCAATCGCCGTCAGCGCCTGCACCAGTTGTTGAACCGCCACTCGGGTTTCTGCGGCGTTCTCAGTGGACACATACTGGCCGACCCCCAGCGGCGCTTCTTCATGGGCGGTTTCTTGATGTCGTTGCATGGTGTTGCTCCAAAGAAGGTTGGCTTAACGCCTAAACGTATTCTCGTCCAGAAAAGGTTCGTGCCCGAAGGTATTCCAGTGGTAGTCGTCACTCGGCGGTCTTGGGTGGGTTGCGGCCGATGACGGGGTACTGCTCTAGCTCCACGACGGCGCCGCTGACGGGGCCGGCGTCGTCGGCGAGGAAGGCGAGGGCGAAGTGGGCGATCTCGTCCGGGGTGAGCAGGCGGCCCGAGGGGGCGAAGGCGGACGGCACGTGCTGGGGCCAGTCGTCGGGCAGGCCCTCGCGGACCTTCAAGGCGCGCTCGTTGGGCGTCAGCACCCAGCCGACGTTGAAGTGGTTGACGCGGATGCGCTCGGCGGCGTAGGCGTCGGCCAGGTTGCGCGACAGGGTCATCAGGCCGCCCTTGCTGATGGAATAGGCCAGCAGGTTGCGCTCGCCGCAGTAGCCGTTGACCGAGCCGATGTTCAGCACGGCCCCGCCGCCCGCGCGGCGGAAGTGCGGCAGGGCGGCCCGGATCAGCAGCAGGGGCGCGCGCAGGTTCACGGCGAGGATGCGGTCAAATGTCGCCGCGTCCGTCGTCTCCAGGTCGCTGCGCGTGGTCAAGGCGGCATTGTTGACCAGGATGTGCAGCGCCCCGAAGCGGTTTACGGTCGCGTCAATTAGCGCGGGGCTTGCGGCCTCGTCTTCCAAGTCGGCCAGGTGACAGGCGGCGTCGCCGCCTGCGGCCTGGATGCCACTGACGACCTGCTCGGCCTCGGCCCGGTCAAGGCCATGCACCATGACCCGCGCGCCCTCACGGGCGAAGCGGCGGGCCATCGCCTCACCGATGCCGGTGGTGGAACCCGTCACCAGCGCCACCTTGCCCGCCAGCCGTCCGCCGTCCCCGTCGGTCATCGTGCCCCCTCCACGCGCGGCTCAGGGGGGCCGACATCGCCGTAGGCGTGAACCGTCTCGCAGATCTGGCGCAGCGTGTCGGCGAGGTCGCCGCCCGCCGTCTTGAAGGCATCGGGGTCAATCGTCAACGGCGCGCCCAGCACCACCAGCGGCGCGCCGTACTCGGGTGTCCGCATGGCCTGCTCCACGGACAGCCCGCCCACCGCCTGCACCGGCACACCGACCGCCGCAACGACCGCGCGCAGCTCGTCCAGAGGGCTGGGCCAGGGCAGGCCGGACGCCGCCAGTCCCCGCCGCTCATCGTAGCCGATGTGGTGGATCACATAATCGCAGCCCAAGTCTTCCAGCCGCCGCGCGGCGGCGACCCGGTCGTCCGCCCCCAGGTTGTCGCCCATCACGCGCAGGCCGAAGTCCCGGCCCGCGCGGACGACGGCCTTGACGGTCTCCGGGTGGGCGCGCTCCATGACGACTACATGGGTCGCGCCGGCCTTCGCCATCATCTCGGCCTCCAGCCAGCCGCCGTCCATGGTCTTCAGGTCGGCGACAATGGGGACATTCGGAAACTCGCGGCGGAGGGCGCGGACGCCGTGCATCCCCTCAGCGATGATCAGCGGCGTCCCCGCCTCCAGCCAGTCTACGCCGGCATGGAGGGCCATTCGCGCCGTCGCCAGCGCCTCGGGGATCTCGATCAGGTCCAGCGATATTTGAACGATGGTTTGCATAGACGTCAATCTTACCCACAGTCGCCGAAGGGCGACACGTCAGCGATTGAAATCGCCGCTGGATAGCCTTCGGCTGAATGTCCGCCTTCGCGGACATGAATCCTGTGTCCGCGAAGGCGGACACTCGGCGCGGAGCGCCCCCAGCGGCGATTTCAATCGCTGACTTCCTGAAGCCCCGTGTCCCTCAGGGCAGCCCGTACTCGCGCATCTTGCGGCGCAGGAACTCGGCGGACAGCCTCAGATGCTCCATGCCGACCGTCGAATCCTGCCCGTCTTCAATGCTGATCCAGCCCTGAAAGCCGACGTCCCGCAGAATGGAAAAGATGGCGTCGTAGTCGTTCAGGCCACGCCCGATGACGCCGTGCTTCAGCAGCGCGGAGTAGCCCTGCTGCGGGTGCGCCTCCTGCCGCCGCAGGTCTTCCAGCGTGCCGCCTTCCAAATAACGGTCGCTGGCGTGCATGCTGACGACCCGGTGTTTGACGGCCTCCAGCAGCGCGAGGGGGTCGTCCCCGGCGATCAGCGCGTTGGACGGGTCGAAATTGATGCCGAACCAGGGCGAGGGCGGGATGGCGTCTAAAAGCTCCAGGAACACGTCCTGGCGCTGGGCGAATTCGGGGAACTGCCAGTAGCCGTCCTTGTAGTGGTTCTCCAGGGCGAGGATGACGCCGTGCCGCTCGGCCTGCGGCAGCAGGGCCGTGATCGCCTCGGCCGCCATGCGGACCCCGTCCGCCCGCGACACCTCCGGGCGGCGCTGGCCGCTCAGAACCCGGCACAGCCGGCCCCCGATGGCCGCCGTCACCGCGATGGCGTGTTCCTGCCGTGCGACCTCGGCGGCGCGCGCGGCGGCGTCGGGTTGGGTGAAGTCGGGGGAGTAGCACATCATCGGCACGGTCAGGCCTCGCGCCTCAACGTCGCGGCGCAGGCGCTGCAAGGCCGCCGAGTCCCCCTGCGGCGTGAAGCCCCAGTAGAATTCCAGCCCGTCAATGTCGAGTTGATCGGCGGCCTGTGCGACCCACTGCTCCACGGCCATAGTGTGATGGACGCAGAGCTCATCCAGGTAACATTTCGGGAACGCGGCGAGCGGCATCGAAGATGATCTCCTTCCCTATTCTACCCCACCGCACGGCAGGGAGATTACAGCGTCGCAGGCACCCGTATATGGACGCCGCCGGCAGCATTCCCACTGGGACGCGCTCAAAGCCCTGGGAGCAGACAGCCAGAGCAGGCCGGCCTGCAAAGTCCAGCCGCGTCTGCTCATCGGATGCCTTTCACCGAGCGCAGCGTGACCAACTCCGTCGGCGCGACCGTCAGCGTAACCTGCCCGTTGTGCATCATCACCGTGCCCTCGTCCATGTCGCGCAGGGGTGCGCTGTTGCGATGCACCCGGAAGGTGATGTCGCCCGCACCGGCCAACTCCGGCACTTGCAGGGTGACGGTGAGGAACTGCGGCGGATAGCCCGCGTTGTCCCGGTTGGTCTGCGTGTCCTGCAGGAAGCCCTCGCCCGTGAAGTTGGACAATCCCACGGCCCATGTCCCGTCCGGGTTGCGGGCCGCCGCCGCATTGAGGCGCGGCTTGCGGCCATACGTGTAGGTCATCTCCCCTTCTAATGAGCTGACGCTGTGGCGGAAGACGGCCCCCACGTCAAACGTCTCCGAGAGCCGCCGCAGGTAGTAGTACTTCAGCAGCGGCGCGTACCAGTCGGCGGAGCGCTGGGGCTGGAACTCGATCAGGCGCTGCACGTTGTCAAAGTCCACCGGGTAGCGGGTGATGTCCATGACGCCGATGAACCAGACCCAGCGCGTCGCCCGCTGGTTCATGTCGTTGAGGAAGCGCGACGCCGCGCTGGCGGCCTCCAGGGGGTCAATCGGCGTCTCGCTGCCCGGCAAGGACAGCCCGCCGCCGCCCGCCTCCGTGATCCAGAACTCCTTATCCGTGCCCTCTACGATGGCCGCTTCCTCCGGGCGCGGGGCCATGTTGTAGGAGTGTGTGGCGATGCCCTCCAATGCCTGCCACGCCTGCGGGTCTGCCTTCAGCGCCTTCAAATACTCGTCGGTCGTGCCGTCGTTGTTGGGGTTCTCCGGGGCGACGATCATCACCCGTTTCAGCCCACGCCTGTCCAATTCGGCGCGCAGGTCCTTGACCGCCGTGACCATCTGCGCCGGGTCGAACCATGGCGGCTCGTTGGCAATCCCTGTCGCGTCAATGGCGACTCCGTGCTCGGCCTTGAGGCGCTGGATCAGCGTGGCGATCAGCGTGACGTAGGACCCTATCTCGGTGTCTCTGATCCGCGAGTTATGATCCTGCGGGTCGGACAGCATGGAGGCCGGGACACGGTCCGGGGCCAGCAGCAGGGTGGTGACGCCCCGCGCGCGGGCGTCGGCGAGCAGATGGCCGGCGACGAAGGCGGAGACAAACGGGGCCATGTCCTGCCACCCCGGCTGCGGCGCGAACGCCTCCGGGTTCCACCACAGGCGCAGAGTTTTGATCTTGAGGTCGCGGTAGATCAGGTCCCAGAGCAGCGCCCGGCGCGCGGGCGTCAGCTGGTCAAACGTGCCCGCGCCGGGGCTGCCGTAGTTGAACTCGCTGACCCCCAGCCCCCGGAATGCCTGCCGCGCGCCGGGCTGCACGGTGATGGTGACGGGCGTGGCCATCGGCGGCGCGGTCGCCTGCGCGCACACGACATGAGCGGCGGCCAGACACAGGGCCGCTATGACGAGAATGAGGGGATGTTTCATTGGATGGCCTCCGAAGTGGAGGCGGGCAGGAGGCCCAGGCGCGTGTCGGGCACGTCGCCGCGCGGGTAGCAGTCCATCTTAAGGGCCGGGCTGCCGGCGGGCACGCGCAAGTCGCGGGTCGGGTAGTCGCCGAACGCGAACGGCGCTTGGACGCTGCCCTGCTCCAGCCCCAATTCCCGGCGCACGGCGGCGAGGGTGGGGTAGTACGTGTGCCGTCCCCAGGCCGTGCCCCAGTGGAATAGGCCCTGGCCTTCGGGGGCGTCGTACAGGTTGTCCGTGAAGTGGAGGTGCAGACTCTCCAGCGACAGCCCCACCGGCTGGCCGTGTTGATCTTTGGCGACGTAGTCCCCGGCCAGGTTTTGCGCCGCCCGGCCGGTGTCTGCCCGGCCCGTCTGCTGGGCACGGGGCCAGTGGCGCTCGTCGCGCGTGTCAAACCACCCCCAGGTCTGGGCGTCCCGGTTGTCCGCCAGCACGTTATGCCGGATGATTTCATCGTGGTTCCACACGGCCACCTCCTTGACGCCCGGCGCGGCCCCGATCCGGGGCGTCGTGCGGTTCTGCTCGCGGAAGTCGAAGCCCTCGCGGTTGGCGACCAGCAGGTTGCGCTCCACCACGCACCCCGGCGACGAGGACAAACAGATGCCCGCCTGCGCGCCCCAGGCGCCGGGCGTGTCGGCCAGGCCGTTGCCGATGATGACGTTGTCGTGGGCGTGCAGGCCGTAGGAGATCTCGTAGAAGATTCCCGCGTCCTCGTTGCCCGCAATCAGGCAGTTCTTGACCTCGCACCCCTCGTTGCCGATGTCGAACCAGAGGCCCGCGCCCCGGTTCTCCAGGACGCGGCAGTGGTCAATCGCGGCCCCGCGCGACAGCACGATCTTCTCGCCTCCCGCCTCCCAGCCCCGGCTGAAGTCCTTGGTGTTGTTGTTTCGGATCAGGCAGTCCGTGAGCCGTAGGCGGTCCGCGCGGGCCGCGCCGAAGCCGAGTTGGCCGTTGTCCTGGAACGTGCAGCGCCGCACCGTGATGTCCGGCGCGGTGAAGGTCGCCCCGTTGCCGTTGGTGCGCTCAAAGACGCAGTCCTCCACGACATCGTGCGCGCCGCCGAACTGGCCCGTCCCTTCCTGGGCGGCGTTGGCGGCGTAGCGGAAGCGCACGCCGCGCAATTGGACATAGGCCCCGTTGCAGCGCCAGAGCACATCGCGGGTGGACGCCTCCACCGGGACTTGGTTCAGGTCCTCGTTGCCCGCGCCCCAGACGTACAGGCGCTTGGCATCCAGGTCCGCGAAGAACGACCCCCGGCTCAATTGATCCCGCCGTAGCACCTGATGCAGCAGGTAGTTCTGCACGAAGACCTGCTCGGCCCGTCCGATCAGAAGGTGGTAATCGTCATCGGGGTGGGCGTGGGCGGGGCCGCCGATGAACGAGTAGGGCCAGGGGGCACTGTAGATGTTGTCCGGCCCCGGCTCCCGTGTCCAGCCCGTCAGCCGGTCCGCGCCGGTCACGACCACGTTGGCGGCCGGGGCGGCCTGGATGACGATGGGTCGGTCCGCCGTGCCACTCGCACTAATGGTGACGCTCTCCCGATAGACGCCGCTGTGGATCAGCACGGTGTCGCCGGGCTGGACGATCTTGGCGGCGTCACCGATAGTGCGGAACTGCCGGTCCGCCGCAATCGCCGGGAGCGGCGCGGGGGAGACGTGCCAGACGCGCCCCGCCGGGGCGGCAAAGGCCGTCCGCGTCAGCAGCAATGCCAGGACGCAGGGGAGGAGTCTGCTGCTCATAATTTGCCTTTCAGCGACCGGGAAGTGACCAAGTCGGGGCATTGTTCCGAAGTTCATGCCTTTGCGTCAAAGTACATGGAATAGGGGACGTCCTGCGTTACCTGGGAAAACGGCACGGTGGGGAGCGGCGCGGGCGAGTCGTGGGGGCGCACCAGGACCACGGGGCCGCGCGCGAAGGCCACGCGCTGCGGGTGCTGCGCGTCAATCGGCACGGGACGAGTGCTGAGCGGGATGTGGAGTGTCACCCGGTCGCCCGGACGCCAGCGGCGATGCAGGACCGCCCACGCCCCCGGCGCGTCGAAGTTCGGGACGGGCACGCCGTTGACCTGCGCGGACGTGCCCTGCGCCCAGCCCGGCACGCGGAAGCGCAGGGCAAAGTCAGCGGGCTGGGCCATCTGAACGGCGCACGTGACCATCCCCTCCTCCGGATAGCGCGTCTCTTGCGTCAGCGTGACCGGCTGGCCGTGCTGGGTCCACGTCACCTCCGACGGCACGTACAGGTTGACGAACAGGCCCACGTCATCGTGGTAGTAGAGGATGTTGTGGAAGTCGGCCACGTCCTGGATGTAGGTCCCCGAACAGCACGGCCAGGGGGCGCCGAAGTAATACTTGCGGCCGTCCGGCATCCGGTAGTCGGCGTAGTAGAAAGTCTCGCCTCGTCCCCGCATCGGCAGCGCCGCCCCGATGCCGTTGTACAGGACGCGCTCCATCCAGTCGCCGTAATGGGCCTCCCCGGTGAACTGCTGCAGGTACCGCGTCAGCTTGAACACGGCCCAGGTGCCGCAGGGCGTCTCGAAGGAGCGGCCCACGGTGCCGCTCAGGTACTTGGCGTTCGGCTCGACGACAATGGACTCGCCCAGAGCGCCGTCCGGCGGCATCAGCTTCTCGCCGGGGCCGTAGCCGCCGGTGGCATAGCACTGGGTCCGCTGGAAGTAGTCGTAGGCTCCGGTAATGGTCTTGAGGTACTGCGGATCGCCGGTGACGGCGTAGCACAGGGCGGCGCTGCTGAGAGTATTGACGTGGCTGTAGGCATGAAATCCGTCGGGAGTGGCATTGACCTGGCCGTTGAACATGCCCCAGTAGTGCGGGTAACGCCACACGTCGCCGAACTCCTTGTACCGGGCGTCGCCCGTCAGCAGGTAGGCGCGGTAGAGGTTCTCCGGCAGGGTGTACCACTCCATCTGGCCGTTGAAGAAGCCGCCCTGCGAGTCGGCGTCCGTGGCGTTCAGGCGGTCGCGGCTCAGGTGCTGTTCGGCCCAGTTGGTCAGGCGCGCCAGCAGCGGCAGGGCGTCGGGGTGCCCGGCGTACTGGGCCATGTCCACCAGGCCGCAGACGAATTTGTCGTAGTCGTAGTGGCCGAACGTCTGCCGGGGCAGGGTCTCGCCCCAGCCGGTCATCAGCAGCGCGGCCTTGTCGCGCAGGGCGGCATCATCCGTCGCGCCGGACAGGCGGGCCATGCCGCTGAGCCACTGGCCGAACGTGACCGCGCTGGTGTCGTTGCACCATCCGCCCATGTCCCGCCCCGGCGCGGGCAGGCCCGCCTTGCGGCGGAAGCCCCTCAGAATGTCGTCATCGGGAATGGCAAGGTAGAACTCCCGCGTCGCCCGCATCCGGTCCTGGAGCGGCCCGTCCAGCAGGCGCACCCCCTGGTAGTCAAACGGCTGAAGTTTCACACTGGCCCTCATCTTTCCCCGAATCGCGCGCGGCATCTTGGGAACGGCGCCCGCCATGCGAGCCAGCGCCGGCGTCAGCGCGGCCCCGGCGGACAATCGAATGAACTGTCGGCGATCCATCTTCACGGCACTTCCACGAATTCCACATCATCTAGCCAGGCTTTCGGCAGTACCCGGGCAAAGTTGTCCGAGAGGCTGAACTGGATGACGGCGGCCCTGGTGCCTGGCGGGGCGGTGTACGGCACCGGGACCCCGTAGTAGTTGAAGCGGGCGTCCGTCAGCGTCTTCCATTCGGGAGCGGCATCCTGGTGGTTGACGACCCAGAGGCTGCCGTCCGCGCCTTCCCAATGGACCCAGCATTGCAGGGAGACGTAGCCCCGGTTCGGGCCGGGTTCCTTGCGCTCGCCGCCGGGGAAGTCCGACGTGCGGAGGTGGAAGCGAAGCGTATATTTCTTCCCGCCCGTCACCGGGACACGCTGGCTTACCTCCACATAGCCCCCGCCTTTCCCGCCGTTCGCGGATCTCACGAAGGCGTCGTAGTCCGGCAGGCCATAGGCCTCCGCCGCAAATGTGACCGGGGCCGTCTGCTGGAGCAGCAGGGAGCGGCGGCCGGAGTGGGCCACGCCGTCACTGAGGGCGGCGGTTCCTCCATTTCGGGCGGCGGCGACGGCCCAGCCGCCGTCGGGGGTCGCGGTCAGCGGCGCTTCCAGGCCACCGTTCTTCAGCAGGTTGGGGCCGAGCGGGAGCTCGATGTCGCCCCAGTTCCCCGGCTGGAGCGTCGCCTCGGTCGTCAGGTCCGCCGTCATGCCCGTGTCGCGGTTGTAGTAATACAGGCGTAGGGACCGGTTCGCGCCGGTCTCGTCGGCGTAGATGACGCCCACATCGCCGCGGAGCGTGTCCCCTGCCGCCGACGCGATCCCGAGATCGGATAGCGGGACCGCGGCCTCCAGCGTGTAGCCGTCCTCGGACCGACGATACGCGATGCGGGCCGACGTGGGCCTGACGATCCGGGCGATCACGGCGCCCATCAGCCGGGTGGGCGAAGAGGCCCCCGGCACGACCGGCCGGTAAAGCACGGCGATGGGCCGTCCCTGGGACACGCTCAGCAGCAGCCGCTCGTCGTCCTCCGCGGGCGTGAAGTGGGGCTGATAGGGGCCCGCGTGGAGCATCAGGTCCACACAGTCGCCGGAGATGAACAGCGTCTGCCAGTTGCCGCCCATGTTGACCAGCTTCGCGCCCCGGACATCGTAGGCGAGGTACAGCGTGTCCCGGTCGCATCCGAGGGCGACCCGTGCGGAGCGGCCCCGGCTGCCCCGCAGGACGACCCCGCCGTTCATGTCCCAGTCGCCGAGGCCGCCGTCAATCGTGGGCGGCGTCTGGAACCAGGAGATATGGATGACCGGCCGCGGGGGATGGGCCGGAGCCGTCGCCGCCCGCGCCGCCGCAGCGGCCGCGGCCTTCAGGTCGGCGGCGCTCACGGTGAGCGAGCCGGAGAACCGGTGCAGACGGTCCAGGCCGGTGATCCTGTCAATGTGGAACGAGTCGTTCGCGCCGTTCACCAGATAGGCCGCGCCGTCCGGTGCCTGGAAATAGTTCTTGTAGGACTCGTCCCAGGTGGACGCGGGGCCGAGCCGCGTGTCGTCGAGCAGGCTGCTGAGGTAAAGCCCGTTCGCGGTGAACAGGTACGGCTTGTAGTTGGCGTGCCAGAGCCAGCTCGCCAGCACGCGCTCCCCGCCCGGCTCCCGGAACTCGCCGACGACGTTGTCGGCGAGGAAGTCGTCCGCCTGCTGCGGCCCCGCCGGCGCGGCGAAGCTCCAGAGCAGGCGGCCGTCACGGTCGTAGCAATCCAAGGCGCGTTTGGCCCTGTTCCACTCATAGGGGCGCGTGACCAGCAGGTGACCGGCGGCATCGGCATAGAGGCCCTGAACCCCCTCATCCGACGGGGTGACGACCACGGGACGGGCCGCCGCCAGGTCATACCGGGGCGCGCCGCCCGGCGTCCAGCCCGCCACGGTGAGGCGGCTGACCACGTTGCGGTCGCCGCAGAAGCCGGTGAGAAAGACCGTGCCGTCGGGGCCGACGCCGAAGCCCCAGCCGGCGGTGGACTCCGGCAGCCGGCCGGGGACGTATTTGTCGCCCCGGCTCAATGTGTGCGCCCACTGCATCTCCTCGGGCTGCACCCGCCCGTCGCCGTTGCGGTCGGTCCAGACGTAGTTGTCCCCGGCGTGGCCTTTGAAAAAGTCCGGGTAGTAGTGCGCGACCATGTGCCGCCCGATGTCGCTGTCCCACAGGGCCAGCCCGGTCCCATCGTCGGTGGTGTAGCGCCCCAGACACCCCGCCGCCGCGACCGGCTTCAGCCGAACGCCCTCCCGGCGGAAGACGACCAGGCTGTACCCGCCGTTGGAGACGTACACGTACTGCGTGCCGTTGTGCGTAACGGTCCGGACCCCCGGCATCCCGTTCATGCCGTTGGGCGTGAACGCCTCCTCGCGGCTCAAACGCCGGTAGGGGGTGGCGGTGGGGATCCACGTCTTCTTGGCGTAGTCCACGTGGAACAGCGTGCCTTCGGCCAGGATCGTCGAGGCGTCCGCCGGGTCCGCCCAGAAATGGCCGCCGCCGCCGTAGGGTGCGGGGCCGATGTAGTCGCGCAGGAAGGCGCCGGTCGCCGCGTCCCAGACGCTGACGCGGTTCGGGGAGGCGTCGTCCTCCGCGACCCAGAGCCTGCCGTCGTCCGTGACGGCGATTCCGCGCGGCAGCAGCATCCCGTTCCGGGCCCAGGGGCCGATCCACGGGCGGCCGCCCTGCGTCCCTATGGCCCGCAGGAGCCGGCCCTGCGGCGAGAAGACCTTCACCTGGAACGAGGCGCCCCAGTCGCTGATGTAGATGTCGCCCGCGCGGTCCGTGGTGACATCGTGCGGGGCGGCGAGGTCATGTGCGATGATGGTCGTGACGGCCTTCGTCACCGGATCTATGATCACGACTTTGCCGTCACTGATGCCCAGGATTTTGCCGTCGGCCCGCGCGTGCAGGCCCACCGGCTGCGGGATCGGGATCGTATCCACCGCCTGGCCGGTGGCGGCGTCGAGGACGAGGACCCGATTCTGGGTGAGCATCGAGACATACAGCCGGCCGCCGCCCGCGGCGATTCCGACGGCCTCCGTCGGCTCGCCGACATCATTGGCGAAGTAGCGCGTCTGGCCCTCGTAACTGGCGGGCGTGAAGCCCTTGCGTACCCGCAGGTCCCAGAGGCCCGCCGTCCGGTCCACATAGGGCCAGGTGGCGATGCGGAAGTCCGGCTTCTGGGCGCTGAAGAGGGCGGGCGCTCCGCTGGCCTTGTCGAGACAGACGAGAAACGCCCGCCCGACCGTGTTTGGCCCCTCGGACTCGGGCCCGGAAAAGAGGGCGTAGAGATAACGCCCGCCGAGCGCCAGTGAGACGCAGCGCGGGTAGGCCGCCTCATCGTAGCCCCACAGCCGGCGGCCGTCGGGGCCGACGGCGATGATCGCGTGGCCCTTCTCGGATCCCGGGGCCGCGAGGTAGACGTTGACGCCGTCCGTGACGGCGGCCTGCGGCGCGGCCTCGTCGCTGAGCCAGTCGCCCCGGCCGTCCGCCGTCGGCCAGGGCGGCGTGCCGGGGTTGCCCACGCTGACCACGGGCTGGAGGCTGATTGGCGGATGCGTCACTCCCCGCACCCGGTATGTGCCAGCGGCCACCGTTTGGCCGAACTGGTCTTTGGCGTCCCAGTATTCGGTGTTGCGTCCGGCGCGCCGGGGCGCATCCTTGATCAGAGTGCGGACAAGATGTCCCTGGGCGTCATAGAGGCCCAGGGTGACGTTCGCCTCGTGCGGCAAACGGTAGGAGTAGGCGATTTCGCCGCCCGCCGCGGCGGGGTGCGGCGTGGCCAGCGCGAGGCCCAAGACCAGCAGGGCGATGGCGCGACACAGACGACGGAGAAGGCCCTTGTTCCTATTCCCGTTCGGGGCTGTTGACGTCCAGGGCATGAGGGGCTACCCGGAACCGGAGATGAGGGTGGGGATGAAGCGCGAGGCCATGCCCGTGCCGGCGGTGCTCTCCTTGCCCAGCACGTCTCTGACCATCTGCGGCCACCAGTCGGTCTGGTTTTCGGGCCGCGTCCGCGCGTCAATGGCGGGCGCGGGGCGGTTGGCGATCTCGCGGGCCTTCTCCAGAATCGTCTTGACGTCGCCCGCATCGGGTTTCAGCCAGCGGCGACCGTACTGGGCGTGGAGGACCTCATCGGCCCAGTCGTAGTCCTGAAGGAAGGTGGCGAACGGGTCGCCGGACTCCTGGGCGATCTTCCACTCGAAGCGCTTGCCGACCTTGCCGTCCATCAGCCCCTGCTCGATGGCGTACAGGATGATGTGCCGCTCCAGCGCCGTCCGGTCCAAGTTGAGGTGCATGCACCAGCCGACGTGGTTGGGGTAGCGGCTGGTGTCCACCCCCTGCTTCCAGAACCAGACCTCGCCCATCAGCGCGTGGCGGCACTCGTCCCAGACCTGCCGCGCCATGTCCCGGTAATACTCCCACGGCTTGCCGGGGGTCTGCAGGATGATGCTCGCCATCATCTCCGGCACGTCCATCTCGTGGAACCGCTTGAACATCAGCGCCAGGTTGCGCTCGTCTAAATCCGCCTCCGGGTCATTATAGACATCGTTGGCGCGGTAGCAGAAGTTGTAGATGTCGCCTGAGCGCCAGTCGCGCTGCGGGTCAAAAGAGGGGACGAAGGGTGCCGCGGCGCGCGGCGCGGGCAGGGTCAGACCCGACGGCACGTCCTCGCGCCCGCTGACGCCGCCGGCGGCCTGCACGTAGGCCTGCAAATGCGCCTCCCACCGGCGGCAGACCTCCTGGCCTTCCGGGTCGGTGGCGAGGGTGGCGAGGGCCTGCTCGCCCCAGCCGATCATCTGCTCCTCCTCCCCAATGGCGATCCGCAGCAGGCGGCAGGTGGGATGGTCGAAGATCGGGTTGGTCTCCGCCAGGTGCTGCTGGTACGCCCGCAGCAGGGCCGGGCGGATGACGCGGAAGACCCCGGCCAGCAGTTCCAGCGTCCCCTGCGCCCGCAGCGCCTCCTCCATCAAGGCTTCCAGCTTTGGGTTGGGGACGGCATCCAGGTAGAGCGGCGGGCGGCGCAGCTCGGCAACGCGCTCGCGCAGAGCCTTTCCGTGCTCAGCGTCCAGCCACAGGTGCAGACTGAGGGCCGTCTTGACTTCCCACTCCGGCGTCGGGTTCAGGAAGGCGGCGCTGATCTCATACAGCCGCCTCTCCACGTAGTTGCAGCGGCGCATCCGGTCTACATTCTCATCTACGCTGAGGCCGACGCGGGCGGCCTCCTCGTAAGTCGCCAGCCCCGCCAGCGGCGGGATGCCCAAACTCGGTGTGGTCGCCATGGTGTTGTTCTCCTGTAGGCGTCTTTGCCCTATTGTACCTACTTCGCGCTATGTCCCGTGACGGACAGGCGCTCACAAGTCAAGCTCTGAGGGGTAGATTCACCCACTGCACCGGCCCGGAATACGTTCCTCCAACGGCTGTAGTAAGGCGGCAGGCTTATTTGCACTGGGTTAATGATTGGCGGGACGCTCGTGGGACTGTAATGTGCCGTGAATACGTTGCATTCTCGCTTTCTCCCGCGCCTTCATAAACACCGGCCATAGGATGAGAAAGAGAATGAGCGGGAGCAAACCGCACCCGCATCCCATTTCAGCACGGGTGCCTTCCGTGTCCCAATACATCCAATAGAAGAAGAGCGCCAGCAGGGTTGGCACGCCAAAACCGTACAGAAGACTCAACCACAAAGGATGGTGCAGAATTGTCACGTTAAAAAAGTTAGGCCAGTTCCTATCACAACGGCGGCGATTGCCGGCATGAAAACCAATAGCCAGTAGAACCCGGCGAATACGGCGAGTGAGAACAGGTCCCAATGTGAACGGTGTGGTTCCGTCTCAGGCAGAGTGTCATTCGCAGCCTTCTTGGGCCAGCGACCGACGAAGGCGAAGAACGTGATGGGTGCGCTGATGGGCGCGCGAAAGTGGGTGTTATACGCAGCCTTCTTGGGCCGGCGACGCTTTGAGATCAGATGCGAAGTCTTTTTAGGCCGGCGACGCTTGGACATTGTGTAACCCTGTCCTGATAAAGTAGCGCGGCCTTACCGATGCCATTAGAGGTGGCAGCGAAACCTCTCGCCGAAGGCCCTGGCCGTGTCCTCAGTTCTACAGGGACTTTCCTTCCCGGAGGAATTGCCCGGCATTTCCAATGCCGGTGCTGGCTCGTTCCATTATCCTCCCTGGCCCCAGTCAAAGACGACGCCCAGCACGTCCGGGTCGGCCGCCGCCATCTTCGGGTACAGCGCGGGCGCGTCCGCGACCGGCACGAGATCCGTCACCAGTTCACGCCAGCGCAGCTTGCCGCGCGCCATCAGGTCCAGGCAGGTGGCGATGACAGTGTTGTCCATGCCGCAGGTGACGGCAAGGGTCGGCTTCTTGCCGTGCGTCGTGTGGAAGTCAAACGTGATCGGGTCGGGGTACCATCCCTGGAGCAGCAGCTGCCCCTCCCAGCGCAGCAGATCAATGCAGGGCGCGAACATGTCCGCCCGGCCCGTCGTTTCAATCACCACGTCCGCCCCCGCCGGCTTGACCGACCGCACGATGTCGGACAAATTCTGCGCGCCGGGATCAACGACGATGTCGGCGCTGTGCTGGGCGCTCAGGCGGCGGCGCGCGGGGGCCGGCTCGGCGGCGATCACGGTCGCGCCGCGCAGCCGCGCCAGTTGGGCGTTGCCCTGGCCGATCAGCCCCTGCCCCGTGACGACCACGAGGTCGCCGATGCGTATGTTCAGCATGTTCAGGCCGCGCAGCGACACGCCCGGCAGGGCGGCGAGGGCGGCGGCGACGGGATCAACGTCGTCGGGGACGGGGATCGCGTCGCGGATCAGGGCGTGGCTGACGTGCGCGCCCATCCACGTCGGCGGCAGCGAGTCAGGGAGGCGCGAGGAGAGGAACAGCGCCCGCTGCCCCGGCGCGAAGCCCCGCACCTCCGGCCCGACCTCCTCCACGATGCCGACGCTCTGGTAGCCGGGGACGGTGGGGAAGGACAGTTCGGGCCGCTTGCCCAGATAGGCCCAGATCTCCGTGCCCTGGCTGACGCCGCTGTATTCGGTCCGCACCCGCATCTCATCGGGCCGCAGCGCCGGGACCTCATACGGCTGCCACTCGGCTCGCTGCGGCGCGGGGAAGACAATCGCGTGTCCGGTCATGGCGACTCCTTTGGGGCGGGCGTGAGCTGGACCCAGGCCAGGTTGATTGCCTTCCAGGTGGCGGCGTCGCGTGGGCGGACGGTGAGTGTCAGCGGGCCGGCCTGCGCCAACGCCACCTGACCGAGTGGGACCGTCTGGAGCGTGTCCCAGGAGCCGGTCGCCGGCACGTCCCGCCCCAGCCGCTGTCCTGCCACCTCCACCGTGAACGCGCTCGCGGCCAGCGCGGCGTAGCGGGCGGAGACATCGTACCGGCCCGCCTGGGGGACAAGAAAAGTCCAGGAGGCCGAGTCGGTGGGGCGGTCCCAGAAGCCGATGTTGGAACTGCCGCCGCGCGACTCGACCTGAATTTGATCGCCGTGCAGCGCCGCCTCGTCGGCCGTCAGCGTCAGCGAAGCGTCGCTGGCGGTATGGACGATGGCACTGACGACCGGGGCGACGGGCTCGGAGGCCGCAAGATTCAGGCCCCTGATCTTCAAGACATAAGCGTGGTCGCACGGCCTCTGCGCCGGCAGCGTCACCACCAGGCCGTCCACCGTGCGCGTGAACGGCACATTCCCGTGCCCCAGCAATTCCACGTGTGAGACGCGGCCCTTGATCCCCGGCACGCTCGCCGCCAGAGTCCTGACGGTGAGTTTGCCGCTGTCCGGCCAGGCCATCGCGGTCGCGTACAGGATGTCGCCCTTGGTCGTGAACCGCAAGTCCTCGGCGGTCAGGCGCTCCTCGCCGCCCTCGCTGAAGCCGCCGCTGCGCACCCTGACCGGCCCCTCGCCAGCGATCTTCCAGGGGCGTGTGCCGAAGATCGCCTCCTCGTTCACCCGCATCCAGGCCGCCATGCCCTGCAAAAAGGCCAACTCGTCGGGGTCAATCGTGCCGTCGCCGCGCACGGGGATGTTCAGCAGCAGGTTGCCGTTCTTGCTGACGATGTCCACCAGCATCTTCACCACCTGCGCGACCGTCTTGTACCGGTGGTTCTCGTAGAGCGAGCGCCGGTAGTGCCAGTCACCGATGCAGGTGTCGGTCTGCCAGGGGTGCGGCTCGATCCGGTCGCTGCGGCCCCGCTCAAAGTCGTGGACCATGCACCGCTGCTGGGCGGCGTTGAGCCCCTTGCCGTTCAGCACCGCCTCCAGCCGGCCCCCGTGCCGCCGGATGCTGGCGTTGTAATGGTAAGCCGCGATCCGCAAGCCGACGTCGCTGATGGGGTAGAGCGGCAGCACGGTGTCATCGAAATACAGCAGGTCGGGGTGGTACTTGTCCAACAGGTCAATGATGCGGTTGTAGAACTTCTCGCAGTAGGCTGGGCTGGGCAGGTCCCCGACGCCATGATTGTCCCAGGTCCATTCCAGGCCCATCGGCCTGTGGTTCTGGGCGTACAGGTCCTGCGGGTCCAGCCCCTCCCACCACTGCCCCACGCCGTCTGCCTTGGTCAATTTTCCGTCATATGGGACACCGGCCAGCGGGCCGGTCTTGTCCGCGCCCTGCGCCACCTCGAACCAGCTCCAGGCGTGGGACCCGTGGCTGGTGACGCCGAAGCGCAGCCCGTGCCCGCGCGCGACCTTCGCCCAGGTGCCGACGATGTCCTTTTTCGGGCCGATGGCGACCGAGTTCCAGGGCTGGTGCGCCGAGTCGAAGCAGTCAAAGTTGTCGTGGTGCTGGGCGAGCGCGACGAAGTATTTCGCCCCGGCGGCCTTGTAAAGTTGGATCAGCCGCTCCGGGTCCCAGTGTTCGGCGTGCCAAATATGGTCAATGTCCTTGAAGCCGACCTTGGAGGGATGGCCGTAGTGTTCCACCTGATACTCATAGTCCGGGTTGCCCTGCTGGTACATCTGGCGGGCGTACCAGTCGCCCTGCTCCGGGACGCACTGCGCGGTCCAGTGCGCCCAGATGCCGAACTTGGCATCCCGGAACCACTCCGGGCATTGATACTGCGCCAGGGAGTCCCAGTCGGGCCGGAAGTGGCCGCCGGCATCGGTGGCGGCTTCGGCCGGTGGCTGCCAGCCTGGCAGCGCCAGCCCCGCCGCGACGGCGGCGCTTTTCTTGAGGAACCTGCGACGTGAAAGTGACATGGCTATTAGACCTCCTGCATCAGTGCCCCGTGACTGAGCCAGGCATTGGACCAGGCGTTGGAAATGCCTGGCTCGTGGGCGCAGACGCCGACCGTCCTGCGGACGGAAGAACGGACGGGCCATTGTCATAGCGCGTCCGCAGGGCGCTTGGCCGCAGGCCCACTACCCCGGCGTTGAAAACGCCGGGGGCTGATTATTGTCCTTGCATTTCGGCCCACTGTCGTGTGCCGAGTTCCCGGATGCGGGCATCATCCCACAAGGCGAGGGGGCGGTAACTGGGGTGGCCGGGCA
>Ga0213875_10001108_pt1 | contig 18703 bp, 9 predicted proteins | sample BarmaccomBMRX_R8_FD_160105 | JGI IMG/M metagenome (GOLD analysis project Ga0213875, IMG submission 160105) | Root-associated microbial communities from Barbacenia macrantha in rupestrian grasslands, the National Park of Serra do Cipo, Brazil - RX_R8 | ecosystem: Host-associated > Plants > Roots... | reverse complement strand
GCGAAGCGCAAGTCTTAATTCTGGATGAGCCGACGGCAGCGCTTGATGCCCGCGCCGAGTACGAAGTGTTCCGCCGGTTCAATGAATTGACGGAAAGCAAGATGGCGCTGTTCATCTCTCACCGCTTTTCAACCGTGCGGATGGCGGCGAGGATTATCGTTCTGGAAGATGGCGCGATCGCGGAAGAAGGTAGCCATGAGCGGCTGATCGCGCGCGGCGGACGATACGCTGAAATGTTCGAGTTACAAGCCTCCAGCTACCGGTAGAGACTTGCTTTGCAATGCCTGAATCGTCGCTTCAAGCGAGCGCGGCAGAAGAAACGGAACTCCGAGACCAGGCTGTACGCGCCGTGCGAGCCTGCAGTTGGCTGCCGGACCAGCGGCGCTCGACAAAACCGCGGCAGACTTTTCGGGCGAGCGCGAGACGCCTGTCTGAGCTCGAGGCGGCGCTCTATGAGCTGCGATCCGGCGAACCGTCCGAAGACTTGCGGTGGCTGTACGACAATCTGCGACTGGTACGGACGGATCTGCACGGGTTATCGGACGCACTGAAATCACTCGCCAAGCTGCCTCTGGTGCGAACGCCCGTGGAAGAATCGATTCCACGGTGTCTCGTGCTGTCTCGCGCCCTGTTGGCGGCGGCCGGTAATCGCCTCACCGACACTAATATTTCGCTGTTTCTAAGCGCGGTTCAAGATATCGAGCCGCTCGGATATTTCGAGCTAGCCGGAATGATTCCGGCGCTGAAACTCGCGCTGGTCGAGGTACTCGCGGATCGCGGGTGGCAAGCGCTGGAGGCGTTTCAGGCGCGAGGGCCTGATGCAGAGCCGTACGGCGTTGGCGATTTGATCACGAGTTTGCGGCTGCTCGGCGAAATCGATTGGAAGGAGCCGCTCGAACAGCTTTCGGTGGTTCACCGGATTCTGCTCGGTGATCCCGGCCGGGTGTATTCGCGCATGGATTTCGAGAGCCGCGATATTTATCGGCGGCAGATCGCAAAGATTGCCGCTCGATCAGACCTACGGGAGGCTGATTTGGCGGAGCTGGCCATCGACATGGCTGGCCAAGCTGCAAATCGCATGGCGCAGCACCCAAGCTCCGCGCAGTTGCCCGAGCCGTTGCGCGACCGGATGCGCCATGTGGGCTACTACTTCATGGACCAAACGGGATCACGGGATCTGCTGAATCGCGCCGGATACCGGCCATCCATTGGCACGCGCCTCGAAAGCATGCTGCGCCGGAATCCCGATGAGGTCTACATCATCGGCATTGAGGCGATAACGCTCGTCACGGTTGTCGCGCTGATCATGAGCATCGTTCGAACACATTCCGCGCCGGGTCTGATTCTGAGCGCATTGTTTTTGCTGCTGCCAGCGAGTCAGGCTGCGGTCGAGCTAATGAACTATCTTGTGACATCGATCCTCACGCCCCGCGCGTTGCCGAAGCTCGATTTCACGGACGGAATTGACGCGGACTGCGCCACGATGGTTGCCATCCCGACGCTGCTTTTGAATCAGAAGCAGATTCGGACGCTCGTCGATCATCTCGAAGTCCGATATTTGGTGAACCGCGACCCCAATATCTTCTTTGCGCTGCTCACGGACCTGCCGGATTCTCCGGAACCTGCGGTTGAACAGGACGCCCGCGTTGACTTCACTATCGGGTTGATTGAAGACCTAAACGGGCGATACGGGCGCGAGCCGTACGGGGGCTTTTATCTCTTCCATCGCCACCGCCTATTCAATCCGCGGGAGCGAGCGTGGATGGGCTGGGAGCGCAAGCGCGGAAAACTTCTCGATTTGAACAAGCTTCTGCGCAACGCATCAAATCCCTTTCCAGTAAAGACGGGCAACATGTCGCGGCTGCCTCCTATCCGGTATGTATTGACGCTCGATTCCGATACTCAGTTGCCCCGCGGAGCCGCTCACCGATTGATCGGCGCAATGGCGCATCCATTAAACCGGCCATTGATCGATCCCGACCTGAACATTGTTAACGACGGTTACGGAATTCTGCAGCCGCGAGTCGAGATCAGCGTGCATTCGTCCACCCGGTCTCGTCTCGCCGGCATCTACTCCGGCCAGACGGGATTCGATATTTACTCGCGCGCTGTCTCGGATGTCTATCAAGATTTGTACAGCGAAGGCATCTTCACGGGCAAAGGAATTTATGATATTGACGCGTTTCAGCGTGTGCTCGAGCATCGCTTTCCGCGCAATGCTCTCCTCAGCCACGACCTAATCGAAGGCGCTTACGCGCGAGCCGGCCTGGTATCCGACATCGAGGTTGTAGATGACTATCCATCGCATTATCGGGCGTACAACCGGCGCAAGCACCGGTGGCTGCGCGGTGATTGGCAAATTACGCGCTGGATATTCAACCGTGTGCCGAACGAGTCGGGCGTCATTGTCGAAAACCCGATTGCGCTAGTGTCACGCTGGAAAATTGTTGACAATTTACGCCGCAGCTTGGTCGAGCCCGCAACAGTGGGGCTTCTCATAGCAGGCTGGTATCTGCTGCCCGGCGGACCGCGCTTCTGGACGTTTGTAACGCTTGCGTTGCTGTTCCTGCCTATCTACTTCCGCCTCCTGTTTTCATTGGCGCGAGCGGCGGTTACACAAGTTGGAGCGGTCGCACGCGAGGCGCTCTCTGATTTTGTTGCTTCCCACGCGGGCATTTTGCTGAACATCGCGTTCCTCGCGCATCAGGCGCTGGTTGCTGTCGACGCGATTGTCCGAACGGTGGTTCGCGCCACCATCACCCATAGCCGTTTGCTCGAGTGGGAGACTGCGATGGAAGCGGAACTCACGGGCGGCGGCCGCCGTCCTGTCGACGTGTATCTCGACTGGATTCCAATTTTCTGCTTGCTCGTCGGGCTCCCGCTTCTCAAGCGTCCCGAGGCTGCTCCGTACGCGCTTCCGTTCCTAGTCGCGTGGTGCCTTTCGAAACCGATTTCAGAGTGGATGAATCGCTCTCCGCACGATGATCAAGCGCGTATTTCACAGAACGATACGCGGTTCCTGCGGCATGTCGCGCTTCGCACCTGGCGATATTTTGCGGAGTTCAGCAACGAGCGGAATCATTGGCTCATTCCGGACAACGTCCAAGAAGAACCGTATCGCATCGCGGAGCGGAGTTCGCCAACCAATCTCGGTTTTCTTCTCAACGCCAGACAAGCCGCGCTTGAACTCGGATATCTCACGGTGTCAGAGTTTGTCGCGCAAACTCAATCAACCTTGCAATCGCTCACCGGCTTACAACGGGAGTTTGGGCATTTTCTGAACTGGTACGACAATATCGGGCGGGCGCCGCTCGGCCCCCGATTCGTGTCGAGCGTCGATAGTGCCAACCTCGCGGCTTCGCTGTGGGCGCTAAAACATTGCTGTCTTGAAGCGCTCAATCGTCCCGTGCTTCGGCGCAGCATTCTCGACGCGTTGCTCGATTTCGAGTGCATCGTGCACGGAAAGCACCACCGTGGTCCGTTATCGAAGATTGGGAAATCACAGGATCCCTCTGCTTGGGTTCGCGATGCGCTCGCAGCGGTTCAGCTTTCTTCCGATCGTGGCGGAAAAGGCTGGTGGGGAGCCGAGACGGCGCGCCGCATCGAAGCGTTTGAAGACGAAATCCGCGCATTCATGCCATGGGCGCTGGCGCAGTTTGCGGAACTGCGCATCAAGGCGGCGATTCCCGCCCCCGGCAGCGAAACGGTGACTTACGACGAGGTTGAGCGGCAGTTGGACGCGATGGGTGTTGAGGGCGCCGAGCAACTGCGGCGCGAAATAGCTGGATGTCGCGAGCGAGTTCAAAAGCTTGCGACCAATCTGAAACATCTCGCCGCCGAGTGCGACCGGCTGGTACGACAGATGGATTTCAACGCCGTGGTGAGCAAGCGGCGCAAGCTGCTGTCCGTCGGCTACGATGTCGAGGCTGGGGAACTCGCGAAGTCGTGCTACGATTTGCTCGCTTCGGAGTCACGCACGGCGGCGTTCATCGCAATCTCAAAAGGAGATGCGGTCCAGGAAATCTGGTTTCGGCTCGGGCGCCAGCACACGGTGTGCGAAGGAGAAACGGCGCTCATCTCGTGGACGGGCACGATGTTCGAGTACCTGATGCCGGTGATCTGGATGCGGTCGTATCCCGATACGTTGCTCGACCGCACGGTTCGCGCCGCGGTCCGCGCCCAGCAGAAGTACGCAACCAGCCGCGGCGTGCCATGGGGCATTTCGGAAGCGGCTTACGCGAAACGCGATGAGGAAGGCAACTACCAATACGCGGCGTTCGGCGTACCGGGACTGGCGCTGAATGTGGCGCGCGCCGGCTCGCTCGTGACTTCGCCTTATTCGAGCTGCCTCTCGTTGGGCGTCGACCCCCGAGCATCCATTCAAAACTTGCGCCGGATGCAGCGACAGAAGTGGCTTACGGATTATGGCTTCTACGAATCCATCGATTTCACTGTTTCGCAGCATCGCACGTTCGGACGGCGGAAAGGCGAAGTGATTCGCTGCTGGATGGCGCACCACCAAGGGATGACCATGACCGCCATCTGCAATCTGCTATGCGATCAACCCTTCCAGCGATGGTTTCATTCCGAGCCGCTGGTTCAGGCGAGCGAGTTGATTCTGCAAGAGCGGCCGTTGCGAGCGCGTCCGATCACGGATCGTCAGCCTCGGCGTGTTGTAGCTTTTCCGCGCCGGGCGGCGAAAAGCGGGCCTGCAGCAAAGGCGCGCGCACCTGCTTAACGGTCACCGCGCAACGGCTTCGAGGACCTGTGCGGCAGCGCGTTTACCCGATTCAATCGCGCCGTGAACGGTCGCGCTGAAGCCGCTCGTATTGGTGGCTTCACCTGCGAAATACAACGTGTCATCGACTGGTTTCGCAAGCTTACGTCGCGCGTCCATTGCGCCGGCGGGAACATAGCTGTACGCTCCGCGCGCGTATGGGTCAGTGCTCCAGTCGTGAAAGTGCGCAGCATCAAGGAGATTGCCGATTTTGTTTGCGGATGTTCCCGTGATGCTTGCGAGACTTTCAATGGCGCGCGATACGATGGTTTGCCGCAACTCGCCCGCGACTCCGTCGGAGTGACTTGCGGCGCTCCATCCTACGAGGATTGGCGCATGAATAGGCAGTGTTGTCCACCACGTCGGAAAGAAATGCTCGCTCGATAAGAGAAAACCGACGTCAGCGAGACCTTTCTGTTTTTCCCAAAACGCCTCTCGGAATCGCACCACTATGCGCAGCACTTGCCCGAATGCGAGGCGTCGCGCAGCATGAAGAGTTGCGGCCGGCTCCGGTTCGAATACGATTGCGCCGTGTGAACTCCGGTCGGCGTGCAACACTCCCAGAGGAATGGTGATGACCACGCGGGGTGATCGCAATTCGGAAACGCCGCGTGTAAGCAACGAGCGTACGTGCGCTTTCGCCTGTCCGCGTTTCCAGATAATCTTCTCGACGACGGAATTCAAGCGCAACTTGTGTTCGAGGGAGTCAATCTGGCGAACGAAGTGCGCCGGCACCGCGTCGTACCCTTCAGCGATCCGGAAGGATCGATCTCCGTCGATTCGCTCTGCGGCTCGCGCATCCCCGGCTAGCGACGCGATACCGATGATATCCGGATGCGCTGCGTTGAACCCCTCTACATACGAGGACGCGAGCGCCTTCGCTTGTTCGGAGTAACGTCGGGCAGCGATAAATTCGCTGAAACTGCGGTCCGGTCCGTCGCGAGCCGCGCGCTGCATGTCGCTGAGAATGCGGTCAACGAGATCCCACGCATCGGCGCGCGTCTGCACCTTGCCGTGTTCGAGGTGCACGGCATGTTCGACGCAATCGTAGGCTCGCAGACCGGCGGCTTGAACGACATCCCAGATTTCAGGAGAGCGGCCGTGCACGAACTCGGCCCCCAGCTCAAACGGCATGGGAGAGAGCGCGTCGCGAACCGTAAGAATCCGTCCCCCGATGCGATCTCGAGCCTCGACGCAGACGACACTCAATCCGGCTTGACTGAGGTCGCGTAAGGCTACAAGCCCCGCGACTCCCGCGCCCACAACAACGACGTCAACCGATTCGCTATACACAAATGCCTCGGCCAGTGTCGCACGGTTAGTACTAGAGAGCTTGGGCCTGTTGTCGGGCGGTCGAAGCGATGTACAATCGTTTGCCGCCCATTCGAAAAGGATCAGCATGGCTTCTGCAATTCGTGACTTGCACGACACATCTAGCCTGTTTTCAACGTCGTTTAGGCGACCCTTGATCAGCCGGCTCGGAAGCGCTATTCTTCACAGTTATTGGTTCTCGCCGTCTGCGCTTTTTTTCTTCGCCGCGGCAGTTACGTTTGGATGCGCGTGCGTTTACGAGCGCGTTTCAGCGCCCCCCGTCAGCCCGCCGCTAGTACATCAAACGATGTCCTCATCCAGTGCGGTGAGCGTTCCAGCCACCCAGCCGTCGGTCTTGGATACCAAGCCTGCTCGGGTAAGCTTCCCCGCCCCGAACCGTGATAATACCTCTCTGAACGATGCGACGGGAAATATTGCCGCCGCCCTTCGCGAGCCGCAACAAAGTGCGCCGGCCTCTGCCGCTCCGGATCTCGGCCCGGCTCCTTTTCCTTCGACCGTCGGCCCATATCCATTGGCTGCCGTTCTTCCCGCTCCTCCACCGGCTGCCGATCAGAATGCGACGGCTTCGCAACATGCGGTAGACGACTACAAACCGCCGCGTGCAGTGACGGAAATTATGCCGGCATTTGCCGCCGATGACGGCTCTGCATTGGCCGAAACTGACATTCATGTTCAGCTCAGCATTGACGACAAAGGCAGGGTGACTGCCGCGCAGTTGTTATCGCCTGCGGGATCCAAAGCTCCCGGGGTCGCGCTCGACAGTCTAGCTGCCGCGAAGCGCTGGACGTTCACTCCCGCGACGATGAACGGCAAACCTGTCTCGAGCACCGCGACCGTCACCTTTCATCTGAAACCGTACAACTAAGCCGGCGGGACGTGCTTCACTGAAGAAGAGATGTCCTACGAAGATCTGCGCCTCGATTTTGAGAACGCAACAGCCGTCATCACGCTGAACCGGCCCAACCGCCGCAACGCGCTATCGATGAATCTAATGCTCGAGTTGATGGACTGCCTCGATCAGATTCAACGGAATGCGGATGTGCGTGCGGTGATTCTGGCCGCTGCCGGGTCGGTGTATTGCTCGGGTCACGACTTGAGCGAAATGATGCATCGCAGCGTGCGCGATTACCGGCACAGCTTCGAGGTCTGCTCCGACTTGATGCTGAAGATCCAATCGATTCCGCAGCCCGTCATAGCCGAGGTGCAAGGGACCGCGACCGCCGCAGGTTGCCAGCTGGTTGCCACGTGTGATTTGGCCATCGCATCCGAGAACGCGACATTCGCAACCCCCGGCGTGCGGATCGGCCTGTTCTGCACGACGCCCATGGTTGCGCTGAGCCGCGCGATCGGTCGCAAGAGGGCGCTCGAGATGCTGCTCACCGGTGAAGCGGTGAACGCGGAAAAGGCTGCGGAGTGGGGTCTCATCAACAGCGTCGTGCGGACCGCCGAATTGAAAACGGCGACGCGGAAGTTAGCGGCTCGTATCGGAGAAGCGAGTCCGCTAACCGTCAGCATCGGCAAACAGGCGTACTACACACAGATCGATCTTGATTTGCCGAAAGCCTACGGGTATGCGAAAGAAGTGATGACGACCAACGCACTGGCCGACGACGCGCAGGAGGGAATATCGGCATTTCTTGATAAGCGGACCGCGTGCTGGTCGGGGCATTGACTTTTGGGCCGATCAACCGCGAAGACTAGGTTCTGAGATCGTCCAGAAATTCCGAGGCTGGTTCGACTCCGGTTACGAGCAGGAAGTCGCGGGCGCGGGTGCAGGCGACGTAGAGCAATTGGCGCTCGGTGTTGTAGATTTCTTCGAGGTCGGCTTCATCGCCGACGTTTTCGATACGCTGCTGCGACGGAATGATTTCGTCGTCGCAGGCCATGACGGCGACGGCGCGAAATTCGAGGCCCTTGGCGAAATGCATGGTGCTGAGGGCGACGCGGCCGGTGATCGGCTCGACACTTTGGTCGAGAATCTTGTATCCGAGACCGCTTGCGGCGACGGATTCACGGGCACGATCGAGTTCGGCGTCGGAACGGACGAAGACCGCGATTTCGTGCGGAAGAACGCCTTCGGCTTTTCGATCGCGAAGCCACCGCCCTACGGCGCTTGATTCGTCTGCCGGGTTTTTGAAGACCTGAATGGTCGGTGGCGGGCCGTTGAAGACTGAGATTGTGCCCTTGCGTTCTTCAATGTTTCCGTCGACGTCGCGGACCTCAGGGCCGAGAAGGCGGTCGGCTTGACTTCGGATTTGATGCGAGGTGCGGTAGTTGATCTTGAGCGTTGCGGAGCGGCCGCGGATATCGACACCGAGCGCTTTCCAAGAGAAGGGCTGCTGGAAAATGCGCTGGCCGGAATCCCCGGCGAAAAAGAGGGCGTTCGGCCGATCGGAGCCGAGGGCCGCAAGAAAGCGGAGTTGGCCGATGCTGACGTCCTGCGCTTCGTCGATGACCGCGAAATCGAACGGGAGGCGCGGATTTTGCGCGAAGTGCGAAGCAAGGCGGCTAAACATGCCGGCGTAGGTGATCAGGCCGCTTGATGCGAGGCTGGCGCGAACGCTCTCGAAGATGGACCAGAGCACGGTACGCTGCTTTTCAGGCAGGCGCGTTTTGCGGCCGAGGCGGACGACGTCGCGATAGCTTTCCCAAGAAGTCAATTGCCAGGCATCCATGACTTGTTCCCACTCCGTTGTGAGGAAGTGGAGCGAGAATTTATAGCCGGAGATCGCAGTGCTTGCCTCGGCTATCAAATGCTTAATTGTTTCGGGCGTTGCGATGTGCGGGCGGCCGAAGTTGAGTTCGTAGAGGCGCTTGCCGATCGCATTCATCGCGTGCACCTCGACTTGTTCGGCGAGCCGCGGTTGGTTACTGACCAGGTAACGGAGCTTGGTTCGTAACGCGTTGGCGAGACTGTCGGAGAAGGTGGCGAGCAGGATTCGCGCGGAGTCATGCTTTCGCGCGAGGAAGACGGCGCGATGGAGCGCGACGACGGTTTTGCCGGTTCCGGCTGATCCCGCTACTCTTGCCGGGCCGCTGAAATCGCGCTCGACGAGATCGCGCTGGGCGGGGTGGAGAAAGACGGCCCACTTTTCCCAGGGATAATCGAGCGCGCGCGCGAGCTCTTCGACGCTGCTCATCATGCGGAAGCGGCGCTGGGCGTCAGGGTGGTCGAAGGGATTCGCGCCGATCGGGAGCTTTGCGGCGGGTTTTGGTTTCGTGCCGACGGCGATGTCGAGCACGGCTTCGGCGGCTTCTTCGGGGAGGTGTTGAGCGATCTGCAGGATGGCGTCTTCGTCCGCTGCCTTAACTTCGGCGATCCAGGCGGGCGGCACGCCGTAGCCGAGCAGCTCACTATCGGGGATGCGGGCGAACGGCAGGGGTTTGCGTTCTGCGACTTCGACGTACGTCGGGATCAGTACCTCCTGGACGGTCTCGCGGATTTCGACGAGTTGCGCTGCGCCGGTTTTCGGATGTGTTTCGAGCTTGCGCCGCTCAGCCCAGTTGTACGCGCGATCGTGGTGATCGACGTAGCAGAGCAGCAGGCTTTCGTCCGTTCGATGGACGATCAAGCGGATGTCGCTGCCTGCACGGACGGACCAGAATCGCTTGTCGCGCGCCTGGTCGAGCTTGTGGAAGCGGAGGCCCGGTTGCGCCGGGTTTAGCTGCAGATCGAAAGCGGTTGTTTTTACGGCCTTTTGTTCTTCGCCCGTGAGGCGAGCGAGGCTTTCAGTGAACGTGTCGCCGATCCGGAACTCCATTCACGATTGCGTTCCTTCTGGCGGCTTTTCACGGCGCTCTATCGTCTCGGTTCGCTTCGTCAACCTATCGAGTGGTTGGTCGACCTTCTCGCTCCAGTCGTTCATGCGCGCGATCCAGCGGCTGCCCGCTTGGAGCAGCGCCGCATGGCGGTCAAGGCGGGCGGAGATGACTTCGAACCGGGCCTCCATTTGATCGATTCGTGCGATTACGCGCTTCTCGCTGGCGTGAATTTCGCGCTCGAGGCTCTCTTTGAAGTCCGTTATTAACTGGATGATTTGCCCGTCGCCGTCTGCCAAGGTGTTACCACTTTCACTGTACCTGAGCTATGGAACCCGGAAGACTTTCATGACTTCGTCGCCGAGGTGGTTGATGACTTTGACGGCGATGCGGCCGGATTGGGGTTTGTCGAACGGGCGGGAGGTGTCGCTGTGCAGTGTCGCCCAGGCGTCTTCGTTGATTTCGGCTTTTAGCGTGGTTTTGAGGGATTTGTACGGGTCGTTTGCGCCTAGGAAATAGGCGTGGCGGACGAAAAAGCTCTCCTCGTTGTAGTCGGTGTCGATGAACCAGCAGGCGATGCTGTCGGGGTCGTCGCTGCGGACCTCGCCGGTGGATGGGTCGAAGACATCGACGCCGCGGATTTTGACTTGGATTTGATTGTCCCACGTGTTGAGGATTTCGATGTCAGGCTCGCCGAAGATGACGAAGAGATTTCCTTTGCCGGTGTTCTTCAGATCTTCGGCCATGTGGAGATCGGCGTTCATCCGGGCTTTGAGGATGGGGACGCGGCCGAGTTTATTGAATTCCGATGAGCGCGCGTCGTAGTTGAAGGCGCAGGCGATGAGAACGTCGAAGCCGGCGTCGGCTGCTTCGCGTGCCGCTTGGACGAGATCGGGGCGCGACACCGTCCCGAACTCCGGGCCGACGAGGATGGCGGCGCGTTTCTCCTTTTCGCCCTCCATGTATCGGCCTTCCGCGCAGAGCAGATCGCCGGGCCAGAGTGTCAGCGAGGAGAACGCGATTTTGTCCTGTTTGTGTGCTTGCTGGACGCCGGCCATTTTTAAGTTTTCGAGAATGACGTGCGCGAAATCTTTCGCTTCGCCGCATTTTGCTTGCCAGTCGATGAGCTCGTCGCGTTCGTCGACGCCGAGCGTCCGATGGGGCGAAAGGCTTTCAACGGTGAAAGGGCCTGCGACGCGGACTTTCTTATCGTCTTTATACGGTTTGTCGTAAAGGTATTCGTAATCGGCTTTGGCGGCGATGGAAGCGTCGATTTCTTTCTGTCGGGCAATGCGCTGCTTCCACCATTCGGCGTGCAGGTCTTTGGCTTGTTTGGGCCAGCTTTCGTCCGCTTCGCGGGGGATCTCCCATTCCTGCCAGTTTTTCTTGAGTGCCGCGTTCAGCTTCTCGCGCAACGGTTGGAGCGTTTTCTGGAATTTTTCCCAGATCACGTCGATTTCGGCGTTGTTAGCGATGGATTTGAGCGTGATGTGCGGGACGCGCTCGTAGACGAAGCCTTGGCGGAGGTTGTGGTGAGCGGAATCGGCGAGCTGGTAATACGGGTAGCGCGCGCCCATGATGCGGGCGCGAGCGAGCGCGAGGGCGACGCGGGAGGTGTCGATGGTGATCCAGCGACGGCCCCACTGTTCCGCGACGTAGGCGGTTGTGCCGGAGCCGCACGTGGGATCGAGAACGAGGTCGCCGGGGTCGGTGGTCATGAGGATACAGCGCTCGATAACCTTCTCTGCAGTCTGCACGATGTACGCCTTCTGCTCTGTGAAGCTGCCCGTGCCCGTGTCCGCCCAGAAGTTTGATCGCGGCATCATCGGGTAGTCGCTCAGGAACTGCTTGTATCTCACGGACCCGCTCACCGGCTGTATCCGGTCGGCCGCGGCGATCCGCAGCACTCCCTGTTCCGTGGTGCGCCACCCGCGCGGAAAGGGATTATACGTTTTTCCGCGGAATTTGAAGTCATAGATGGTGGTCGGCTTCTGCGCCGTCAGGTCCGATAAAGTGAACGGGTTGTCCGCCGGTCCGCGACCGTATACGGCACCGAACGACGACCCTTCGCCTTTGGGCCTGTATGTCGGGCGATACCTGACGGAGTCCGGGTTTCTCGCGAACCATAGAAGAAAGTCCGTGGTACCCGGAAGAGTTAGCGTCCTTGCCGAGGGGCTGTTCGTGCTGCTTGATTTTGAAAACGAGATGAGCGACACGAAATTCTCTTGGCCAAAGACCTCGTCCATGAGCCCTCGGACCCGGTGCACGTTTTCATCGCCGATTTGGACGAAGATGGAGCCGGAATCGGCCAGTAGATCGCGGGCAACCGTCAGACGATCGCGCAAGTAGGTCAAGTACGAATGGATGCCGTCGCGCCAGGTGTCGCGGAAGGCTTTTACTTGCTCGGGTTCGCGGGTGATGTGTTGGACATTGCCGTCCTTTACGTCACGGCTCGTCGTCGACCATTGGAAATTCGAATTGAATTTGATGCCGTAGGGCGGGTCGATGTAGATGCATTGCACTTTGCCGCGCAAGCCTTCGCGCTCGGCTAACGACGCCATGACTTGCAAGCTGTCGCCGAGGATCATGCGGTTGCTCCAGTTGGCGTCGTGCTGGTAGAACTCGGTGCGGGCGTTTTCGGTGGGAAGGCCGTTGAAATCGGCGAAGAGGTCGATCTGCTCGGCGGGTTTTGCGTTGGCTTGCTTCCGGCGAAGCAAGTCGTCGATCAGCACCTTGGGGTGGACTTTTTCCTGGATGTAGAGCGGCGGTGCGCTGACGACGAGATCGGACCAATCCTGCTCGTCTTTGCCGCGCCAGACGAGCTGCGGGTCGAGATCGCGGTTGCGGGTTTGTTTTTCGGTTTCGAGGCCGGTTACACCGCGCTCGTACTTGACGGGGATGGGAGCGAGTTGGTCTTGTTCCAGGACGGGTTCGTATTCGGCGGTGGGGATGTTCTTGCGCGACGCTTCTTCATGCGTCAGCGTCACGATTTCTTTATCGGGCTTGGATTTCTTTGGCACGTGGATTCATCAGACGACGGGCTGGGCGGCTATGGATTCGATGAATTTGTTGAACTGGGGTTCGAATTCGTAGGCGTCCGTGAATTCGGCGAAGGCCCAGCGGCCGTATTGGCCGTTGTGGTTGACGCCGGGAACCCAATACGTCTCGGCAAATTCCTTTTTCTCTTTTGCGTCTTCGCGACGATAGCCTTTGATTTCGACGACGATGTGAAGGCAGTCTCCGAGCACGACGATGAAGTCGGGGCGGTACATGTGCGGCTCGCCGCCGGAGCGATAGGGGATTTCGAAGCCCAACCCGTCGTTCTTGACATAAGAGCGGACGAGCGGATGAGATTCGAGAACGCGGCAGAATTCGCCTTCCCAGCCGCTGTCGAGAATCGCCCAATTCACGTGACAGCGGCGCGCGTCCGTCTGCCAGCGGCGTTGTTTTGACGTGGTGAACCGGACGTGGATGGTGGAACCGGTTGGGTTGTAGGGGTCGAGGACGGCCAGGACGCCTCTATGCATTTCGGAACGGGTGACGGCGGCCGTGATCTTGTCGCAGGCCATGTCGGCGAGCGACAAATACAGGAGTTGCGCCGGGTAGGTGCCGCCTTTGCAGATCAGGCAGGTGTCCAGCCATTCTTTGGTGATGCGCTTCAGTTGGCCGAACAGATTGTGTTTCGGTTCACCATCCGGGTCGCGCCAGTATTTTTCGATGAGCCGTTTTGTGAGATTAAACAGAACGGTCGACAAGCGGACGTCTTCGAGGTGCTTGAGGGTGAGATCGACGCCTTCGCCGATGATGCCTTCGTTGTGGGTTACGGATGGGGCCGCGAGGAGGGCCGGCGTTAGCTCCAGCTTCGAATCGCTGTTAAAGGCCGCGGTGAGTCTTTCTTCGGGGAGTTCGATGCGATAGCCGGAGACGCGGGGGAATCGGATCTCAAGGTAATCGCGATCGGGCGAAACCGCCATCACCTGCACGGTTTCACGAGGCGGGTGCGGCGGCGCGGGAACGGGCTTGGCGGTGAAATCGAACGGGATGCCGAGGATGTCGGCGTATTCGACGTTGAAGAGGTTCTCCTCGTTCAGATCGTAGGATTGGCGGCGAAGAGCGCGGCCGATGACCTGCTCGCACAGGAGCTGGGTTCCGAAGGCGCGGACGCCGAGGATGTGCGTGACCGTATTGGCGTCCCAGCCTTCGGTGAGCATGGAGACCGACACGACGCAGCGGATGGATGCACCGAGTGTTTCGGGTTTGCCGACGGTGTTCATGACCTCGCGCAGCAGATCTTGCTCCGAGATGTTTTCCGCCCGGTGCAGATCGCCTGTGCGCTCGACGATTTCGCGGCGAAAACGCTCCACTTCGGGCGCCGCCATGCCGCGGAAATTTTCGTCGAGAGCTTCGCCGGACTCAATCTGCTCGCTGTCGATCAATAGGGTATTCGGCCGCGCGAGCGCATTGCCGAATTCGTCAAAATTCCGAAACAGCTCAAGACGACCCTGAACAAATCGCTCCGATTCGTCCTCATTCGGCCGGATGAAGCCGGAAATATAGTCGTACACCAGCTTCGACGCCGAGGTGTTGTTACACACGATGACAAAACAGGGAGGGACGTGAATGCCTCCCTCGCGCCAGAGCTGGAAGGTTTTTTCGTAATGCCCATACAGCGCCTCAAGCGCGGTCTGAAGCTCGCGCGGGATCTCTAGAGGATCGAGCGCACCTGCCTTGCCGCGCCCTTTTCGAGGCATTTTCGTCCGAATGTGCTCCCACAAGTTTCGGAAAATTGGCGTCTGCGCGCCGGGTATGTTATCCGATACCGGCACGCGCGGCAGCTTCACGATGCCGGATTCGATCGCGTCCATGAGCGAGAAATCGCTCATCGTCCATGGGAACATCGTGCCCTCTATGTAACCGGAGCCGCGTAGGAAGAAAGGAGTCGCCGAGAGATCGACGACGCGCGAGATGCCGAGCTTGCGATTCACCATTTCGAGGCCGGAGATCCAGACGCGCGCCTCTTTATTTCTTTTCTCGGCTTCTTGCTTGTCTTCGCCTTTCAGCTCCGTTTCGTCTTCGTCCGATTGCGGCTTGTGCCGATAGCAGTGGTGGGCTTCGTCGTTGAGGACCAGGATGTCCTTCAGGCCCATCAACTCGGGCATTACGCGCTGGAGCATTTGGCCTTCGGTTTCGAATGTGTTTAGCTCGGGCCCGCGGCCCTCGAGGAGGGCGCGTGTGCCCCTCGCCAGCTCCATTCGGTCGCGAAGTTTGAACGCGTGATAGTTGGTGATGACGATTTTGGCGCGTTTGAGATCCGCCAGCATGTCTTGCGGCACCAGATTCCGGTAGTAGTTGTCGGGATCGTTCGGCTGCAGCACACGAAGACGGTCCTTGATGGTGAGACCGGGCGTAACGACGAGGAAACCGCGGGTGAATTTGGGGCTTCCGGGCTGTTGTCTTTCGTTGATGGTTTGCCAGGCGATGAGCATCGCCATAACGGTGGTTTTGCCGGCGCCGGTTGCGAGCTTGAGGGCGAGGCGCATCAGCTCGGGGTTGGCGTCCCCATTCGCGGCGGCGAGGTAATCGAGGAAGCGCTTGCCTTTTGCCGTCCTCGGCGCGACCTCGGTGGGCCAAATGGCGGTTTCGACGGCTTCGACTTGGCAGAAGAACGGGCGCCAGGAATTACAGCTGTCACGACGCCAGTGCTGGAGAAGGTGAGCGGTTGCAAGCGTTACTTGCCAGTCGCTCGGATTCGGCCATTTGCGCCATTCGCCAACCTGAGCGCGGACTTCGTTCACGATTGAAGTCGGGTCGTACTGCTGCGATTCGGTCGAGAGTCCTCTGCCCTCATCGAGCACGAACGCCCGCTGCCGGGTTCGCTTCTTAGGTTGGGGAATGGGCGTGATATACGAGGCTGGCCGGCGGGTTTCGACGGTGCGCTGTGTGGGTTGGCCTTCGGCGTCGAGTTCCCAATGGCGGGTGGGCTTTTCGTAGGGGGAGTTGAGGATGGGGTGATCGAAAAACGCGTTTGACAAAGCTAAGTTTTCTCGTGTGGGCGCGCGGTGTTTTTTCGCTTACGGAAAATTCACGATAGCACCCGGAATTCGTTCATCTGTTCGAATCCCCTTTGCCGTTCTCATAAATCTCAGCAACGCCACGACGCCCCTGCGCCGACCACGACCGCACAATCCTAAATCAAGCTGTTTGCGGCGCCGCTCTGTGCGAAAAACCGCAAGTGTTAACCACGCCCGAGATCCGACATGCACTACCACCCGAGCACATGCGCGAAGATTAACGGCGCAACAATTGATGCGTCGGATTCAATTAGGAACTTAGGGGTTTCAACACTCAACTTCTCCCACGTGATTTTTTCGTTCGGGATCGCGCCTGAATAGGAGCCGTAGCTGGTCGTTGAATCGCTGATCTGGCAGAAGTAACCCCAGAACGGTGTGTCCCGCCGCTCCAAGTCTTGGCGCAACATCGGCACGACGCAAATCGGGAAATCGCCGGCGATGCCGCCTCCAATTTGAAAGAAACCGATCGACGCGCTGCGTGCAATCGTGGTGTACCAGTCCGCGAGCGAAATCATGTACTCGATTCCCGTTCGCACCGTGTGCACGTGGTTGATATCGCCTGATATGCAGTGACCGGCGTACATATTGCCGAGCGTGGAATCTTCCCAGCCCGGCACGAAGATCGGCAGGTTGCGCTCCATCGCGGCGTAGAGCCAACTATCTTTCGTGTCGATCTGGAAACTCTTCTGCAACTCGGGTGATTGTAAGATGCGGAAAAAGAATTCGTGCGGGAAACAGCGCTCACCGGCGCGGTCCGCGGCCGTCCATTCGCGAAGTATCACCGATTCGATTCTTCGCATGGCCTCTGCTTCCGGAATGCAGGTGTCCGTCACCCGATTCATGTGCTTTGCTAATAACGCGTGCTCGTCTTCGGGGCGCAGGTCGCGCCAGTGCGGCACACGCTCGTAGAAATCGTGGGCGACCAGATTGAAAACATCCTCCTCGAGGTTCGCGCCGGTGCAAGAGATTCCGTGGATTTTGTCGCGCCGGATCATTTCGGCGAGAGAAACGCCGATCTCAGCAGTACTCATCGCGCCGGCCAAGGCGAGGAACATCTTGCCGCCGCGTTCTAGATGCGCAACGTAGGCTTCGGCTGCCTCGACTAGCGTCGCGGCGTTGAAATGGCGGTAATGGTGCTTAATGAAGCTCGAAACAGGCGCAGGACTCATGTTTAGTTCACTCCGGATAATTGTTAACCTCGAACAGGATCACGGCTCGGCGCCGGGGCAACTTTGCAGATTCGCATCCGAATTCCACGTCGCATCCCGGCCAATGTAGCGCAGCAGGTTGCGGTAGATGAGCGGCCGACCCGAAGCCGGCGCCTTAGCGGATCGCTTGCGGTGGCGCTCGGAATTCTGCTTAGCCGCATCGCCGGTCTCATTCGAGAGCGCGTCGTTGCTCATTTCTTTGGTGAGTCCGGTGTGGCCGATGCGTTTCGCGCCGCCATTCGCATTCCGAATCTCTTGAACAATCTGTTTGGGGAGGGCGTGCTCTCGGCGTCATTCATCACGGTGTATTCCAAGTTACGAGCGCTCGGTCAGGATGATGAAGCCGAACACGTCGCTGCGGCAGTGTTCGGTATTCTGGCGCTTGTTTCCTCCGCGCTGGCGCTTTTCGGCGCGCTCTTTACTCCCATATTGATCGACCTCATCGCGCCCGGTTTCAAAGGAGATATTCGTGAGCTGACCATTCGCATTGTCCGCATTCTATTTCCGGGAACCAGCCTGCTCGTGATGAGCGCGTGGTGCCTCGGCGTCCTGAATAGCCACCGGCAGTTTCTGCTGTCCTACACGGCGCCCGTCGCGATGAACGCGACGATGATCGCGGTTCTGCTCATCGGGGGTCCGAGATCCACGCAGAGCCAGTTAGCGCTCGATCTCGCGTGGGGTTCGGTGCTGGGCGCGGCGTTGCTATTTCTGGTGCAATTGCCGAGGGTGCTTGGACTGGTGCCGGGCCTGCGGCCAAACCTGGACGTCCGCTCGGCGCATGTGCAGTCGGTATTGCGTAACTTCGGGCCGATCTTCGTAAGCCGCGGCGTCGTGCAGATCAGCGCGTATGTCGACTCGATGATCGCGAGCCTTCTGCCCACGGGGGCCGTAGCGGCGCTTGGTTACGGGCAGGTGATTTCGGTTCTGCCGATCAGCCTTTTCAGCATGTCGGTGTCAGCAGCGGAACTTCCCGCATTTTCGAGCGTCATCGGAACGCGAGACGAGATTGCGGACCGTTTGCGCGAACGGCTCGGGGCGGGATTGCGCCGGATCGCATTTCTCGTTGTTCCATCGGCGGTCGCGTTTCTCGTATTGGGCGACATTGTTGCCGCGGCCGTGTATCAATCGGGGCGTTTCCATCATGCGGACGCTGTATACGTGTGGGCGGTGCTGGCGGGTTCCGCAGTCGGATTGCCCGCGACGGGACTGGGGCGCCTTTACTCGTCGGCCTTTTACGCGATTTTCGACACCCGCACACCGTTGCGCTTCGCAATGATACGCGTTGCGCTCACGATCGCGCTGGGCGTTATATGTGCCTTGTTCGTCCCGAGGTGGTTGGGTATCGATCCTAAATGGGGCATCGGCGGACTGACTGCATCGGCAGGCATCGCGGGGTGGGTGGAGTTCACGCTTTTGCGAACGGCTTTGAACCGGCGGATCGGCAAGGCTCCGCTTTCGGCGGGATTTCTCGCGCGGCTGTGGCTCGTGGCGTTTCTAGGAGCGGGCGTTGCATATTGGATCAAACGAGCAATGGGCGTGTCGCACCCGATCTTGTT
>Ga0213875_10001107_pt1 | contig 18704 bp, 17 predicted proteins | sample BarmaccomBMRX_R8_FD_160105 | JGI IMG/M metagenome (GOLD analysis project Ga0213875, IMG submission 160105) | Root-associated microbial communities from Barbacenia macrantha in rupestrian grasslands, the National Park of Serra do Cipo, Brazil - RX_R8 | ecosystem: Host-associated > Plants > Roots... | reverse complement strand
TGAACGCGCGCACGGCGATCTGCCCCGGACGCGGCTTGCGTCGCCGCGCCTTCACTGCGCCTCCGCGCGCGCCTCGGCGACACGCCCCCAAAGACGCTCGAGGTTGTAGAACTGCCGCTGGTCCGGCGTGAAGACGTGCACGACGACGTGCCCGAGGTCGATCAGGATCCAGCCGCCGTCGGCGTACCCCTCGATGCGCGGGCGAAGCCCGGCCTTTTCGGCGCGCTCGACGATCGCGTCGGCGATCGATCGCGTCTGGATCGCCGAGCGGCCCGTCATGACGACGAACGCGTCCGCCACGATCGTGCGGCCGGCGAGGTCGAGCACGGCGATGTCGTCGGCTTTCTTGTCTTCGGCCGCCGCTCGGACGAGCGCGACGAGGTCCAGCTCAGGCAGTGTCGGGTTCCTCCGGGATGACGGCGCCGTAGCGCCGCGCGGCGTCGAGGGTGGCCGGTGCGGGCGCGCGCCCGTTGCGCCGCTCGTACGCGATCGACGAGCGCAGCATCGCGCGCATCGCACCGTCGAGATCGCGTGCGGCCAGATCGGCGAGCTCGGCACGGTCGGCGAAGTCGCGCCCCGGCTCGAGTCCATCGGCGAGGTACACGATCGCGTCGAGCGGGCTCATGACCGCGCCGGCCAGTGTATGTTTGCGTATGGCGGAAAGCACCGCCTCGTCGTCGACGCCGAACCGCTCGCGGGCGAGCTCGGCACCGAGCCGCGCATGCAGCACGACGGGGTTCGCGCGCTCGAACGCGTCGATCGCGAGACCGCGCTCCGCGAGCTCGCGCAACAGACGATCGGCGGAGTAGAGCCGGGCGAGATCGTGCAGCAGCCCCGCGTCGCGCGCGCGGTCCACGTCCTCGCCGTGCGCGCGCGCCAGCCGCGCCGCCATGCGTGCGACGCGGAGCGTGTGCGCGTACCGATGGCGCTGATCGAGGTGCGCGCGCACGGCGCGCGCGCGTCGCACGAAGCGGACGCCGTCGTCGCGCGTGGCGGCGTGCGCGTTCAGTGCCGCACCTCGCGGAACACGCTCGCGCCGATCGCCCGTCCGCCGAGCTTCGCCGGCACGTAGACATCCGACGCCATGCGCTTCACGAGCGCCGCGTCGAACGCGGGATCGTCGCTCGGCACGACGATCGAGACGTTCTTCACCGATCCGCTCGCCGTGAGGTCGACCCGCACGACCGTCGCGTCCCCTCCGCTGCCGTCGGCGACCGCGGTGTGCCGCAGCACGGGCGCGGCGAACGGAAAGCGCGACTGCAGCGGCGTCGGATCCGTCAGATAGCCGAGACGCAGCAGCGTCGCGCGGTCGCCGACGATCACGCGGTTCAGCGTGCTGCTCGCCGCGTCGAATTGCAGGACGACGTCCGACTCGGCCGACCGGCGGAACACCCGGAAGTTCGTCCCGTCGGTCTCGGCGACGGATGCGAGCTCGTCGCGCGCGTCCGTCGACGTCGTCGTTCCGAACGTGAACGTGTGCGTACGGCCGTCCAGGTCGAGCGCGTAGTGCGTACCGGGCGGAAAGACGAGCTCGAGCGCGTGCACCGTCGCGTCGTCGTCGACGATCGCGACGACGGTCGCGCCGCCGTCCGCGAACACCACGTGCTGGCCGTCGTCGCGCGACTGCACCGACGCCGGCGCGCCGTACGACCGCACGAGCGCGGCGAGCGGGCGGTGCAGCAGGTCGACGGCGGGCGGCGCGATCACTCCGGAAATGACGCCCGCAGCGCGCGCAGACGGGCGCCGTAGAGCTCGCCCTTCAGGTTGCCGGCCCACATGACGAGCGCGTTCTCGCCGTTGTCGCTGTAGTAGCCGCGCCGCGTCGACACCGTCGTGAAGCCGTACTTGCGATAGAGCTTCTGCGCGACGTCGTTCGACTCGCGCACCTCGAGCGTGATCCACGACGCGCCGCGCGCGATCGCCTCGTCGAGCAGCTTCAAGAGCATCGCTTCGCCGAAACGGCGCCCCCGGTAGGTCGGCTCGACGGCGATCGTCGTGATGTGCGAGTCTTCGAGGATCACCCAGATGCCGCCGTACGCGACGACGCGTTCGTCCACGCGCCCGACGAAGTAGTGCGCGAGCTTGTTGTCGCGGATCTCGTTCGCGAACGCGTTCGCGGGCCACGAGGTCGCGAACGAACGACCTTCGATCCGCAGCACCGCGGGCAAGTCGCCGAGCGTCATCGGCTCGATCCGCAGCGGATCGCGCTCGCCGGAGCCGGGCGCGATCAGGTCGGCTTTCACGTCGGACGGCGCTCCGCCGCGATGGGTGACGCGACGTGGTTCCCGCCGAGGACGCGCACGGACATGCCGCTCACCCGCGCGCGGTCACCGCGGGCTGTTCGCCGTAGTCCGGCGCGACGGCGTGCGGGCTCACGCTCGGGCGCCGGGTGCGGGCCAGCTGCGCGATCGCGACGGCGGGAACGTCGGCCCGGGGCGGAAGCGCTCGCACGGTCCAGCCGCGTTCGGCGATCTGCGAAAGCACGCCCTCCGTATTCCCGGCGACGTGCAGCGAGCCCGGCTCGCCGGACAGCAGGCGGTCGAGGACGCCGGCGACCGGGCCGCAGGCGACATCGCTTCGGCGCGCATCGCGCACGCGTGCGCACACGACGCCGCGCCGCCCGAGCACGGCGGTGAGAACCGGCAGCGGCGCGCCGTCCGGCTCGAGCGCGTCGTACGACGAGACGCCGACCAGCGGGAGCCCGCGTGCGAACGCCAGCGACTTCGCGTACGCGACGGCGATCCGGATTCCGGTGAACGAGCCCGGCCCGACGCCGACGGCCACGCGATCGAGGTCGCCGAGCGTGAGACCGGCGTCCTCGAGGAGCGCCTGGACGCGCAGCAGCCCGGCTTCCAGGGCGTCGTGGCGACCCGTCGCGACGGCGTGCACGCCGTCGCCGGCGTCGACCGCGGCCGAGAAACCGCCGAGCGCCGCGTCGATCGCGAGGATGCGAAGCGCGCTCACCCGCGGCCGATGCGGACGGTGCGCGGGCCGTCGCCCGCGCCGTCGATCCGGACGTCGATGCGATCCGCGGGCAGCCACGACGCGGCGCGCTCCGGCCACTCGACGAGCACGATGCGGTCGGGCGCGAACGCCTCGTCCAGCGCGAGGTCGACGAGCTCGGCGGGATCCTCGATGCGGTAGAGGTCGACGTGCTCGATCGCCGGCGCTCCGGCGGCCGGCGGATCGTAGCGCTGCCGGAAGACGAAGGTCGGGCTCGTCACCGCGTCGTCGGAGCCGTGCAGCGCCGCGACGACCGCGCGGACGAACGTCGTCTTTCCGGAACCGAGCGGTCCCTGCAGTGCGACCACGTCGCCCGGGCGCAGCGTTCGTGCCAGCGCGCGCGCGCGTTCTCGGAACGCCGGCAACCCGTCGAGGACGTCATCCGAGGTGCTCAGAATAGCGTTTGGTGCTTCTGCGCATGAGTGACGTCCTGGTCGGGATCGTCGCCGGAGCGGTCTGTTCGGTCGTCGCGGCGGCGTTCGAAGGATCGATCCTCATCTTCCGGTTCTTCTCGCTCGACCGCGTCGGCGGCGGGTTCGGCAGCAAGCTCCTCCTCATCGCGCTCGTCGGAGCGATCGTCGGCGGCATCGTCGGCTTTCTGGTCGGCGCACTCTTCAAGCAGCGCGACCCGGCTAGGTAACACCGCACCTTCGTGAACATCGAACCACGCGTCGCTCCCGTCGCCGTCGAAGACGAGATGCGGGAGAGCTACCTCTCCTATGCCATGTCGGTCATCGCGTCGCGTGCGCTGCCCGACGTGCGCGACGGCCTCAAGCCCGTGCAGCGGCGCATCCTCTACGCGATGCGCGAGATGGGGATGGACCCCTCGAAGCAGCACCGCAAGTGCGCCGGCGTCATCGGTGAGGTGCTCAAGAGCTTTCACCCGCACGGCGACTCGTCGGTGTACGACGCGCTCGTGCGCATGGCGCAGGACTTCACGCTGCGCTATCCGCTCGTCGACGGCCACGGCAACTTCGGCTCGATCGATCCCGATCCGCCCGCCGCGTACCGCTACACGGAAGCGCGTCTCGCGCGCGCGGCGCTCGACATGCTGGCGGACATCGACAAGAACACCGTCGACTTCGTGCCGAACTTCGACGGACAGACCGAAGAGCCGGTGGTGCTGCCGGCCAAGCTGCCGCAGCTCCTCGTCAACGGAAGCTCCGGCATCGCCGTCGGCATGGCGACGAACATACCGCCGCACAACGTCGGCGAGATCTGCGACGCGGTCGCGTACTTGGTCGGAAACTTGATCTCGGGCGCGACGCCGTCGGTCGAAGAGATCGACAACGCGCTGGTCGACATCGTGCACGGTCCCGACTTTCCGACCGGCGGCGTGCTGCACGGGCGCGAAGCGATTCGCCAGGCGTACAAGACCGGGCGCGGCTCCGTCGCGCTGCGCGGCAAGGCGGAGATCGTCGAGGACAAGGGACGCGTGCGCATCGTCATCAGCGAGGTGCCGTTCCAGGTCTCCGTCAACCGCATCCTCGAGTCGATCACGGAAGCGTACCAGGAGAAGCGGATCACCGGCATCACGGCGCTGCACAACGAGTCGAACCGCAAAGGGATGCGCATCGTCGTTGAGCTGCACCGCAGCGCGACGCCGCAAGTCGTGCTCAACCAGCTCTACAAGCAGACGCCGCTGCAGTCGAGCTTCGCGTTCAACATGCTGGCGCTCGTGCCGGCCGCGCTGAGCGAGAAGGACCGCGCCGCCGGGCGCGCGCCGGCACTCGAGCCGCGCGTGCTGTCGTTGCGCGAGATGCTCGACCATTTCATCGAGCACCGCCGCGACGTGGTGAGCCGGCGGGCGGCGTACGAGCTCAACAAGGCCGAGGATCGGGCGCACCTGCTGCTCGGCTTTCTGGTCGCGCTCGACAACATCGACCGCGTCATCACGATCATTCGCGAGAGCGACACGGTCGAGACCGCGCGCGAGCATTTGATCGAAGAACCGTTCGCCCTCTCCGACGCGTTCCGGCGCATGGCCGGTCCGGCCGCCGCCGACGGCTTCCGGCTCTCCACGCAGCAGGCGGCGGCGATCGTCGACATGCGGCTGCGGACGTTGGTCGGCCTCGAGCGGCAGAAGATTCAGGACGAGTACGAGGGCCTGCTGGTCACGATCGCCGACCTGACGGACCTGCTCGCGAAGCCGGCTCGCGTGCTGGCCGTCGTCCGCGACGAGACGCTCGACGTCGGCAAGCGCCTCGGCGACAAGCGGAAGACGCCCGTCGAGGCGCTCGAGGGCGAGCTCTCGATCGAGGACATCATCGCCGACACCGAGGTCGTCGTCACGGTGACCGTCGGCGGCTACATCAAGCGCGTCTCCGTCGACACGTTCCGCGCGCAGAACCGCGGTGGTCGCGGCGTCATCGGCATCGCGAACCTCAAGAAGGAAGACGTCGTCCGCAACTTCTTCGTCGCGACGACGCACCAGTGGGTCCTGTTCTTCACGAACAAGGGCCGCGCGTTCCGTCTCCGCGCGTACGAGATTCCGGACTCGACGCGTCAGGCGCGCGGCACGGCGCTCGTGAACCTGCTGCAGCTTCCTCCGGGCGAAACGGTCACCGCGGTGTTCCCGGTGCGGCAGTTCGACACCGACGAGTACCTCGTGATGGTCACGCGCCGCGGCGTCATCAAGAAGACGCGTCTGGCGGAGTTCGAGAACGTGCGTCGCAACGGCCTGATCGCGATCGGCCTCGACGACGGCGACGAGCTGCTCGCGGTCGACCTCTCGAGCGGCGAGCGCGACATCATCCTCGCGACGCACGACGGCATGGCGATCCACTTCAACGAGCGCGACGTGCGGCCGATGGGACGTCCCGCACGCGGCGTCAAGGCGATGACGCTCGCACGGGGCGACGAGATCGTCGCGATGGACGTGAAGGAAGACGACCGCGGCGAGGTGCTCATCGTCACGTCCAAGGCGTTCGGCAAGCGCACCCCGATCGACGAGTACCGTCACATCTCGCGCGGCGGCAAGGGCGTCAAGGCGTTCGCGAAAGAGAAAGACATCGGGTTCGTCGTCGATCAAATCCTGGTCGCGCCCGAGGACGAGCTGCTGATGATCACGAGCGGAAATCAAGTCATCCGCATCCCCGTCTCGCAGATTCGCCGCGCGGGGCGCTCGACGAAAGGCGTGCGGCTGCAGCGCCTCGACGAGGGTGACGAAGTGATCGCGATCGCGAACCTCGGGCAGCAGTCGAAGCGCGTCGCCGACATCACCGGCGAGGAGCCGGCGAAGGCGTAGCCGTTCGGCGCGGCGCCGCGGGTCGAAACCGCGGCGCGCGGCGCCGGGTCGCAGTGAACGGAGGAACGAAACCTACAGTCATGAGCGCACTCCCCGACGTCTCGCAGAGCACCTTTCAGAGCCAGGTGCTCGGTTCCGACAAGCCGGTGCTGGTCGATTTTTGGGCTCCGTGGTGCGGCCCGTGCCGCATGCTCTCGCCGGTCGTCGAAAAGGTCGCGGGGCAGCTGGGCGACCGCGTCGCTTTCGTCAAGATGAACACCGACGAGAACCCGTCGGTCGCCGGACAGTACGGCATCTCCGGGATTCCGTGCCTCATCCTCTTCAAGGGCGGACAGGCCGTCGACCGCATCGTCGGGTTCGTCCCGGAGAACACCATCCGGCAGATGCTCGACAAGCATCTCGCCGCCGCGTAGCTCCGGCTGCCCGAGCGTCGCGGCCTTCCGGCCGTTCACCGCATCCTCGACGAACCGCGCGTTGCGCGGTTCGTCGCGCTTCTCGGCGCCTCGCAGGTGAAGCGCCACGTCGACGCCGCGCTCGCGCACGCGCGCGCCGCGGCGGCGACGCCGCCCGCCGACGCGGTCGTCGACGACGCCGTCGCGCGGCTGTCGCACGTCGCACGTGACGCGCTGACCGGCGTCCTCAACGGTACCGGCATCCTGCTGCACACGAACCTCGGGCGAGCGCCGCTCGCGCGCGAGGCGATCGACGCGATCGCGACGGTCGCGGGGGGCGCGTCGAACCTCGAGTACGACCTCGAGCGCGGCGTGCGCGGATCGCGCTACGACCGGCTCGCGGCGCTGCTGCGCGAGGGCACGGGCGCGGAAGCGTCGCTCGTCGTGAACAACTGCGCCGCGGCGGTGCTGCTCGCGCTCGACACGTTCGCGCGCGGTGCCGGCGGCGCGCCGCGCGAGGTGATCGTCGCGCGCAACGCGCTGATCGAGATCGGCGGCGGGTTCCGCCTGCCCGACGTGCTCGCGCGCAGCGGCGCCGTCATGGTCGAGGTCGGCACGACGAACAAGGTGCGCGCCGAGGACTACGCGCGCGCGTTGTCGCCGCGAACCGGACTGCTGCTGCGCGTGCACCCGTCCAACTTCCGGATCGCCGGGTTCACGGAAGACGTCGACGTCGCGGCGCTCGCGCGACTCGGGCGAAGCGCCGGCGTGCCGGTCGTCGAGGACCTCGGCAGCGGTGCGCTCTGCGATCTGCGCGAGTACGGTCTGCCGCGCGAGCGCACCGTGCAGGACGCCGTCGCCGACGGCGTCGACGCGGTCGCGTTTTCCGGCGACAAGCTGCTCGGCGGGCCGCAGGCCGGAATCGTCGTCGGACGCACGGCGGCGATCGCGCGGATGCGCGCCAACCCGCTGCTGCGTGCGCTGCGCGTCGGCGCTCCGACGCTCGCCGCGCTCGCGGCGACGCTGGCGTTGCACGGGCGCCGCGAGTCGCGCGAACGCATCCCGTTCTACCGCATGCTGGCGGTGCCGCTCGACGCGCTGCGCGCCCGCGCGAGCGCGCTCGCCGCGCAGGTGCCGCGGCTCGACATCGTCGCGCGCGACGTCGTCGGATACGCAGGCGGCGGCACGTTGCCGCTCGCGGAGATCGCGTCGGTCGCGGCGTTCTGGCGTCCGCGCGACGACGTCGACGCGGCGGCCGCTCGGCTGCGGCGTGCGGTTCGACCGGTCGTCGCGCGCGGCGAAGACGACGGCATCGCGATCGACCTGCGCACCATCGCGCCCGACGACGACGGAGACCTCGTGCGCGCGCTCGAACTCGCGGGGTGATGCACGTCATCGGGACGGCGGGACACGTCGATCACGGCAAGTCGTCGCTCGTGCGCGCGTTGACCGGAACGGAACCGGACCGCTGGATCGAAGAGCGGCTGCGTGGCATGACGCTCGACCTCGGCTTCGCGCACCTGCGGTACGACGACGGCGTGGAGGCCGGTATCATCGACGTTCCCGGCCACGAGCGCTTCGTGCACAACATGCTCGCCGGCGCGTCGGGCATGGAGCTGTTGCTGCTCGTCGTCGCGGCGAACGAAGGCGTGCGACCGCAGACCGTCGAGCATCTCGCGATCGTCGGTTACCTCAACGTCCAGCGCGCGATCGTCGTGCGCACGAAGGTCGACCTCGTGGAAGCGGAAACGTTGGCTGCCGGCGAACGGGCCGTGCGCGATGCGCTTCGCGATACCGTCGCCGCCGATGCGCCGGTCGTCGCGGTGTCGACCGTGACCGGCGACGGCCTCGACGCGCTGCGCGACGCGATCCACGACGCGCTCACCGCATTGCCGCGGCGTCCCGCCGATGCGCCGGCGTTTCTGCCGGTCGACCGCGTGTTCGCGCTGCCCGGGCGCGGCACGATCGTCACCGGCACGCTGATGCAGGGCGCGATCCGGACGGGCGATGCGCTGCTGCTCGATCCGCCCGGCCGTGAGGTGCGCGTTCGCTCGCTGCAGGTGTTCGGCGAAAACCGCGATGCCGTTCCCGCCGCCGCACGCGTCGCCGTCAACGTGCCGGGCGTTGACCGCGGCGAGCTCGCGCGCGGTGCGGTGCTCTCGGACGCGACGTTGCGCTGCGGCGACACGCTGCGCGTGCGCTTTCGCGCCGCGCGCGACGGTCTCTCGAAGCTGCGGCGGCGGACGCCGGTGCGCGCGCACCTCGGCGCGGCCGAGATTCTCGGCACGCTCGTGTTCGCGGGCGGCTCCCCGCTCGACGTCGGCGCCGTCGACGCGATGCTGCACCTGCGACGCGCGACGACCACGTATCCCGGCCAAGCCTTCGTCGTGCGCGCGCTCTCACCGAAGGTCGTGCTCGGCGGCGGCACCGTCGATGCGCCGGCGTTCGCGCCGAGTGCGGACGGCGCCGGCGACACCGCGAGCCGTGACGCCGCCGCGATCGCGTCGGTGGTCGCCGCGACGGCGTTGCGACCGCTGACGGCGGCGGAGGTCGGCGCGCGCGCGAACGTGCGCGAGGACCGCGCGGCGTCGATTCTCGGCGACATGGTGGCGCGGGACGACGCGCGCGCCCTGCACCGGCCGCACGCGTTCGTCGACGGCGCGGCGGCCGCGGCGCTGAGCGCGCGGATCCGCGAGCTGCTGGCGCGTCGCGAAGCGGACGCGCCGTGGACGCTCGGCACGACGTCGCTCGCGCTCGCGCGCGAGCTCGCGATCGACGAGCCGTTCTTGATCCGATTCCTCGCCGGCGACGCCGAAGACGGTCGCATCGTCGCGCGCGCCGGCTACTATGCGACGATCGAGCACGAGCCGCGGCTCTCCGCCGAGCAGCGCGCGTTCTTCGAGCGCGTCGTCCCGCTCGATGCGGCGCAGCCGCTCGTGCCCGTGCCGCTCGACGGCGTCGTCGCCGAGATGCGGCGCGCACGGATCGCCGGCCTCGCCCAGGCGTTCGACACGTTGCTCGCGACCGGCGCGCTCGTGAAGGTCGGCGCGGACGTGTACCGCGGCACGCAGGTCGACGAGATCCGCACGCGGCTCGAGCACGCGATCCGCGGCGAAGGTCCGATCACGATGGCGCGCTTTCGCGACGCCGTCGGAACGACGCGCAAGTACGCCGTCCCGCTGATGGAGTGGTTCGACGCGACGGGCGTGACGGTGCGCGACGGCGACGTGCGCGCGCTGCGCAAGCGAGCGGCGACGTGAGCACGAGCGAGCACGAGCGCATCGACGTCCCGTTTCGCGCGATCGCGGACGCGATTCCGCAGATGGCGTGGACCGCGCTTCCGACCGGACGTATCGACTACGTGAACAACGACGTTCGCGCGTACGCCGGAATGACGTGGGACGACACGCCGAAGCGCGTGTGGGCGGGCATCATCCACCCCGACGACCTCGAGAACGTCAGCGCGCGCTGGGACGAGTCCGTGCGGAACGGCGAGCCGTATCAAGTGGAAGCGCGCTTGCGCCGGGCGGACGGCGCCTTCCGCTGGTTCATCGTGCGCGCGAGCGCCGTCCGCGGTGCGTCGGGAAACCTGAGACGCTGGTTCGGAACGTGCACCGACATCGACGAGATCCATGGCGCGGCCGAACGCGACGCGTTTCTCGCGCGCGCCGACGAGCTGTTCGCGGCGGAGCTCGACTCGGAGGCGATCCTCCGCGCCGTCGCGCGGGCGGCGGTCGCGGCGTTCGCCGACTACGTGTTGTTCGATCTCGTCGGCGACGACGGTGCGCTGCGCCGCGCCGCGGTCGAACACCGTAACCCGCGCCGGCGCGGGCCGTTTCAGCGGTCGGTCGGGCAAGCGCCGCCGCTCGATCATCCCGTGCACCCGATCGCGGCGGCGTGGCGCAGCGGCGAGAGCGTGCTCGTGCCCCGCATCGACGAAACGTGGTGGCTGCGTGCCGCGGCCGACGACGCGCACTACGCGCGCATGCGCGGCGAAGGCCTGCTGTCGCTGATCACCGTCATCATCGCGTCGCGCGGGCGGCGGTACGGCCTGCTCACGTTCTGCCGCAACCGCGGCTCGCAGAACTACGGCGACGCCGACCTGCAGACGGCCGAAGATCTCGCGCGCCGCATCGGCGCCGCGCTCGAGAACGCGCGCCTGTATCACGAAGCGCGCGCCGCCGTGGAGACGCAGCGCCGCATCGCGGAACGCGAGGCGTTCTACGCGCGCCTCGGCGAGGCGATCGCGGAAACGCTCGATCTGCGCGAAACGCTCGACGCGATCACGGCGTTGCTCGTGCCGTCGTTCGCGGACTGGGCCCTCGTGAACTTGATCGACGCCGAAGGCAAGCTCTACCTCGCGTCGTCGCACCACCGCGACGCCGAGCTCGACGCGCGGGCGCGTTCGCTGCTCGACGTTCGCTTTCTCGGCAACGACGTGTCGCGCGGCTCGCCGCTCGTCGTGCGCACGAAGCGCCCCGTCGTGTACGACGAGGTCCCCGACGGCGGCCTCGGCGCCGTGCTTCCGCAGTACCGCGATGCGGTCGCGTCGATGGGCGTCCACTCCGCGACGATCGTGCCGATCACGCTGGGCGGCACGGTGCGCGGCACGCTGATGGTCGCGTACGACCGCGGCTCCGGGCGGCGGTACGAGGCGGTCGAGACGCCGCTGTTCGAGGAGATCGCGCGGCGTCTCGCGCCGGCGATCGGCAACGCGGAGGCGTACGAGCGCGAGCGACGCGTCGCGCGCACGTTCCAAGCGGCCGCGCTCACGACCGAGCTGCCGCGCGTGCCCGGCACGGCGTTCGACGCGCTCTACGAGGCCGGGCGCAGCGAAGCGCTGATCGGCGGCGACTGGTACGATGCGTTCCGCGTCGGCGACGGTCGCGTCGTCGTGTCCGTCGGCGACGTCGCGGGCAGCGGGCTCGACGCCGCGGCGACGATGGCCGCGATCCGGCAGAGCCTGCGCGGCGCGGCCGCGATCAATCCGGAGCCGTCCGTCATGCTGGACGCCGCCGATCGCGTGCTGCGCTCGCAAGCGCCGGACCGCTTCGTCACCGCGTGGGTCGGCGTGCTCGACCCCGTGTGGGGCACGCTCGCATGCGCCGGCGCAGGTCATCCCGCGCCGCTCGTACGAACCGCGCGCGGCGCGGTCGATCAACTGCCCGCCGGCGGACTTCCACTGGGCCTGCGTGAGCGGGGCGCGGACGTCACGCGCCACGTCGACCTCATGCCGGGCGACACGCTCGTGCTGTACACGGACGGCCTCGTCGAAGCGGACCGCGACGTCATCGCGGGCGAGGCGGCGTTGGAGAACGCGCTGCGCGACGCGGACGTCGAGGTCGCGCCGGCGCAAGCGCTGCACGAGATCGTGCTGCGCGGCGCGGGTGCGAGCGACGACGTCGCGCTGCTCGTCGTCGGCTTCCGGCAGTCGCTACTCGCGATCGGCGGCGACCGGGGCGCGCTGCGGTGGACGTTCGACGCGACGGACGCGGCCGCGGCGGCGGCCGCGCGCAACGCGATCGTCGACGCGCTGCAGCGGCGCGCCGTCGGCATGCTCGATCGGAACGTCGCGGAGCTGGTGTTCGCCGAGCTCGTCGGCAACGCGAAGCGGTACGCCCCCGGCGCGATCGAAGCCGCGCTCGACCTTTCCGGCGAGTACGCGGTGCTGCACGTGATCGATACGGGTGCGGGCTTCCATCACAACCCGCGCCTGCCCGCCGACGCGCTGGCGGAGAGCGGGCGCGGGCTGTTCATCGTCTCGGCGATCGCGGAAGAGTTTGCGGTGACGCGCTACCCGCACGGCGGCGCGCACGCGCGCGCCGTATTGAAAGGGCGGCTCGCTTAGCGCGCCGCCAGCGTGAGCGCGTCTTGTTCGCGACGGAGCGTCCAGAGAAACGACGCGTCGTCGTACGCGACGTCGTCGATGCCGATCGGGTGGTCCGCCGGGACGTCGCGCGTGAGGCGTAGTCCGTGCGCGAGTCCCATCGGCACGAGACGTGCGGCACGTGCGCGTTCCGCCGGAACGCAGGTGCCGTACACGGCGTAGCCGCCTTCGCCGTCGATGAGCTCGCCGGCGCGCATCGGAGCGCGCGTGGCGCACACCACCTCGGCGCGGTGACCGGCGAACGGCGCGCCCGTCGGCTCGCCGCGCAACGCGGCGCTCGCGACCGACACGCCGATCTCGAGGCCGATGAGGTGGTACGGCCGCCACAGCGCGGCGTACGTGCCGGTAGAATCCGTTTCCACGCCGTACTCGCCGAAGCAGCGACGCGCGTACGCGCTGTCCGACGTGAACGTGACGTACACGCCCCAGCGCAAGTGGTCGTCGACGAACGACTCGTCCTCGTGCACGCACGAGACGACGTCCACCATGCCGCGATGCGCGAGGAGCCCGCCGTGCTCGCGAGGACGAAGCAGCGTGGGAAGATCGTGCACGGACGCCGGCGCGAACGAGAGGCCGTCCGCGGGCACGTCCAGCCCGGTCGCGTTCGCGACGGCGACCATCTCGATCGCCGACTTCGTCCCGTCGAGGAACGAGTTGAACATGCGCGCGTTGAAGCCGCCGGTCGCAATCTGTTCCGGCGTGAAGCCGTAGTAGCCGAACGCGGTGTCCGGTGTCGAGCGCCGGTAGACGGGCGCGTACTTCGTGCCTTTGCCGGCCGCCACGACGTCGAAGCCGCACGTCCGCGCCCAGTCGACGAGCTCGCAGACGATCGCGGGCGTCGCCGTATGCCATCGAGTACACGACGCCGTTGCGTCGCGCGACGTCGTGCAGAATAGGCCCGACGACGACGTCCGCCTCCACCGTCACCATCACGACGTGCACGCGGTTCGTCAGCGCGCGATGCGCGTGTCGCGCGCCGGCCTCCTCGTGGCCGGTCGCTTCGATCAGGACGTCGACGTCGCAATCCGCCGCGACGTCGCCCGACTCGACGAGCGCGACGCGTCCGCGCTCCGCGAGGTCGTTGGCGACGTTCGCGTTCGGCGCGTGCGCGAACGCGTCGTTCGGCCACCCCGCCGCGACCGCCGCGTCACGTGCGCGCTGCGGCGACAGATCGCCGAGCACGCATAGCCGCACGCCGGACATCAGGCGCAGCTGTGCGAGGATCATCGTGCCGAACTTGCCGGCTCCCACCAGCGCGACGCGCACCGGCTGCCCGTCCGCTTCGCGCGCCGCCAGCATGCGCGCGAGGTTCACGCGCGTGCCCCGGCGCGCAGGCTCGCGAGGATGCGGTCGCGGCTGCCGATGAGGTGCGTGCGCAAGCGTCCGACCGCGACCTCCGCTTCGCCGTGCGCGACGGCGTCCGCGATCGCTTCGTGATCGTTCCACGTGTCGGCGGGATAGTCGCCGGCCTGAAAGTACGCGTGCATCACGCGCATGATCTGCGACCACTGCGCGCCGAGGGCGGCTTCGAGGTGCGGGTTGTCCGACGCCGCGGCGAGCTCGGCGTGGAAGTCGCGGTCGAGGCGAAACAGCGCCGCGAGATTGCGCGTCGCGATCGCCGTGCGCGCCTGCGCGTGCCGCGCGCGCGTCGCGTCCCGGACGTCGACGAAGCGCTCCGCGGCGCGGCGCAGCGCGAGCGACTCCAGCGCGAGGCGCACGTCGTACAGGTCGACCACGTCCTTGGGCGACAGCGGCCGCACGACCGCGCCGCGGTTGGGGCTGATCAGCACGAGCCCCTCCGCCTCGAGGCGCCGCAGCGCCTCGCGCAGCGGGATGCGGCTCATGCCGAACGTCGCGGCGAGCTGTTCCTCGACGAGCCGGCTTCCGGGCGCGTACCGCCCCGTCAGAATGGCGTCCCGGAGCGCGTCGACGACGGTCTCCGACCGTGGCGCCGTGGAGCGGCTCGGCTGAGCGGTCATGAAATTGTATACAGTCGGCAGGAGCGGCGGACCTCTCCCGCGATTCGATTGTATACAATTCTAAGAGCGAGGCTAGCAAGCGTGCAGACGACCGAACGAACGATCGCTGACGAACAGCGCGAGTGGGAGCAGCTGACGCTGCTGCCCTTCACGGAACGCCGCCCGGAATCGCGCCCCGTCTTCCGGACGATCAGCGGTGCGCCGCTCGAGCGCGTGTACACGCCGGAGCACGTGCTGGACGTCGACTACGTCCGCGACCTCGGCTTCCCGGGACGATTTCCGTACACGCGTGGTCCGTACCCGACGATGTATCGCGCGCAGCCGTGGACGATGCGGCAGATCGCCGGCTTCGGCACGGCGGACGACACGAACGCGCGGTTCCGCTACTTGATCGCGCAAGGACAGACCGGCATCTCGACGGACTTCGACATGCCGACGCTAATGGGTTACGACTCGGACGACCCGCGCAGCGAGGGCGAGGTGGGCCGGGAGGGCGTCGCGATCGACAGCGTCGACGACATGCTCGACCTCTACGCCGGCATCGATCTCGAGCAGATCTCGGTGTCGATGACGATCAACCCGTCGGCGTGGATCCTGCTCGCGATGTATCTCGTCACGGCCGAAGAGCGCGGTTTCGACTGGAAGAAGCTGTCGGGAACGATCCAGAACGACATCATCAAGGAGTACGTGGCGCAGAAGGAGTGGGTGTACCCGCCGCGGCCGGCGATGCGGCTCGTGCGCGACGCGATCGTCTTCTCGGCGCGGAACCTGCCGCACTACAATCCCGTCAACGTCAGCGGCTACCACGCGCGCGAGGCGGGCTCGACCGCGATCCAAGAGGTCGCGTTCACGCTCGCCGCCGGCATCGCGTACGTTGACGAGGTCGTCAAGGCCGGCATCGACGTCGACGACTTCGCGCCGCGGCTGTCGTTCTTCTTCGTCTCGCAGATCGACTTCTTGGAAGAGGTCGCGAAGTTCCGCGCCGCACGCCGCGTGTGGGCGCGCGTCATGAAAGAACGCTTCGGCGCGAAGAAGGCGGAGTCGATGCGCTTGCGGTTCCACTGCCAAACCGCGGGCGTGTCGTGCACCGCGCGCGAGCCGCTCAACAACGTCGCGCGCACGGCGATCGAAGCGCTCGCCGCGGTCTGCGGCGGCGCGCAGTCGCTGCACACGAACGGCTACGACGAAGCGCTGTCCATCCCGAGCGAGCCGGCGATGAAGATCGCGCTACGCACGCAGCAGATCATCGCCGAAGAGGTCGGCGTCGGGCGCACGATCGATCCGTTCGCCGGCTCGTACGCGATCGAGCGTCTGACGAGCGACATCGAGGCGGGCTGCTTCGACTACTTCGCTGAGGTCGACAAGCGCGGTGGCGTCGTGCCGTGCATCGAGGACAACTACTTCCAGATGGAGCTCGCCGACGCGGCCTACGACCTCCACCGGCGCAAGGAGAAGGGCGAAGTGCACTTCGTCGGCGTCACGAAGTATCGCGACGACTCACCGAACCCGGCGGTCGAGCTCCACCACGTCGACGAAGCGGCGTCGAACCGGCAGCTCGAGCGGCTCGCGAAGACGAAGGCGAACCGTGACGCCGCGGCGGTGCAGCGCGCGCTCGACGAGATCGTACGCGTCGCGAAGACGGACGAGAACATCATGCCGGCGACGATCGCGGCGGTGAAGGCACGCGCGACGGGCGGCGAGATCATCAACGCGCTGCGGCCCGTGTTCGGGACCTACGTGGAGAAGCCGGTCTTTTGATCGCGTACCGCGTGCACCGCGACCTCGCGCGGGCGATCTCCGGCGTGGAGAACGGCATCGTCGAGTTCCCGGCGGCGCTCGCGGCCTTGCGCGCGCAGGGCCACGGCCCGAGCGCGCATCGCGCGGCGGTCGTCGGCATCACCGGCCCGCCCGGTGCGGGGAAGTCGACGCTCGTCGACCGCCTCATCGAAGGCTTCCGCGCGGAAGGCGACAGCGTCGCGGTGATCGCGGTCGATCCGTCGTCTCCGTTCACGCGGGGCGCGGTGCTCGGCGACCGCGTTCGCATGCAGCGGCACGCGGGCGACGCGAACGTCTACATCCGCAGCATGGCGTCGCGCACGTCCGGCGGCGGCCTTGCGCCGGCGACGCGCGACGCCGTGCGTCTCGCGGAAGCGTCGGGTTTCGACATCGTCATCGTCGAGACGGTGGGGGTCGGCCAGGTCGAGCTCGAGATCGTCGCCGTGGCCGACCTCATCGTCGTCGTGACGGTGCCGGCGCTCGGCGACGGCGTGCAGGCGATCAAAGCGGGGCTCACCGAGATCGCCGACATCTTCGTGGTCAACATGGCCGACCGTCCCGGCGCGAACCGCACGGCGATCGACCTCAAGCACATGGTGCGCGAGTCGCACCGGGAGATTCCGGTGTTGCAGACGATCGCGCAGGACGGCTCGGGCGTCTCCGAGCTGCTCACCGCGATCGTCGCCAAGCGCGCGGACGACGACGGCAACGCCGTACGCGCCGTCCGTTTCGAGGTCGTGCGGCAGGCGCGCGACCGCGCCGTCGCCGCGGCGCTCGCCGCGCTCGAGTCACCCGACGCCGTCGCCGTCCTCGAACGGCTGCGCGACCACGCCATCACCCGCAACGACGCGATCGACGCGCTCATGCGGATCCTCGGAGGACCCGTTCATGCCTATTAAAGTGCTCGTCGCGAAGCCGGGCCTGGACGGCCACGACCGCGGCGCGAAAGTGCTCGCACGGTCGCTGCGCGACGCCGGCATGGAGGTCGTCTACACGGGGCTGCACCAGACGCCGGAGATGATCGTGAACGCGGCCATTCAGGAAGACGTCGACGTGGTCGGCGTCAGCATCCTGTCGGGCGCGCACATGACCGTGTTCCCGAAGATCATGGAGCTGATGAAGGAGCGTGAGGTCGACGACATCGTCGTGCTCGGCGGCGGCGTGATTCAGGAAGACGACGTTCCGAAACTCAAGGCGATCGGCGTGCGCGAGATCTTCAATGCGGAAGCATCGACCGAGGACCTGATCCGCGGCATCGAGCGCATCGTCGCCGAGTACGGACGCGACCGCTCGCGGCGCGAAGCGGCGGGCTCGTCGGATTCCACGCAGGCCGGCGCGCGATGAGCGCCGTCGCGGCGCGCACGCGAACGGCGAGCGTCGCAGAGCACCTCGCGCGCGCGCTGCAGGCGCGCGGCGTGCGCCGCGTGTTCGGTCTCGAGGGCGGCCACATTCAGCCGCTGTGGGACCACGCCGCCCGGCTCGGCATCGCGATCGTGGACGTGCGCGACGAACGGGCCGCGGTGCACATGGCGCACGCGCACGCCGAGCTGACCGGGGAGGCCGGTGTCGCGATGGTCACCGCGGGACCGGGCGTCACGAACACCGTGACGGCCGTCGCCAACGCGACGATGTCCGGCGCGCCGGTCGTCGTGATCGGCGGGTGTCCGCCCGGGCCGCAGGAGCACATGGGGCCGCTGCAAGGCATCGCGCAGACGGCGATCATGGCGCCGGTCGCGCGCTTCGCGCGCACCGTGCGCCGCGCCGAGCATGCCGTGCGCGATCTCGACCGGGCGTTCGCGGCCGCACTGGGCGATGACGGCGAGCGCGGCGCGGCGTACATCGACGTGCCGACCGACGTGCTGCGCGACGAGGTACCGGACCCGCTCGTGCTCGACGAGTTCGCCGCGCCGCGCGCGCCGCGCCGCATCGCGCCCGACGCGGCGACCGTCGCGGCGGCCGTCGAAAGGCTCTGGTCGGCGCGGCGCCCGGCCGTCGTCAGCGGACGCGGCGCACGCGGCGCGGCGCGCGAGCTGATCGCGCTGCTCGACGCGCTCGGCGCGGTGTACCTCGACACGCAAGAGAGCCGCGGAGTGATCTCGGACGATCACCGCTCGTTCGCGGGCGCGATGCGCGGGGCGGTGATGGCGCAAGCGGACGTCGTCCTGACCGTCGGACGAAAGCTGGACTATCAGCTCGGTTACGGATCGCCCGCCGTGTGGCCGAATGCGACGTTCGTGCGCATCGGCGAGGCGACCGGCGAGCTCGGCGACAATCGCCGCGGCGATCCGGAGATCTTCGCGACGCCGGCGCTCGCGCTCGACGCGATCGTGCGCGCGGCACGCGGACGAACGCCCGCGGTCGACCGCGCGTGGAGCGACGGCCTGCGGCGGGCGCACGCGGAGCGCGCCGCCGCATACGGC
>Ga0213875_10001106_pt1 | contig 18720 bp, 17 predicted proteins | sample BarmaccomBMRX_R8_FD_160105 | JGI IMG/M metagenome (GOLD analysis project Ga0213875, IMG submission 160105) | Root-associated microbial communities from Barbacenia macrantha in rupestrian grasslands, the National Park of Serra do Cipo, Brazil - RX_R8 | ecosystem: Host-associated > Plants > Roots... | reverse complement strand
CGCGCGGGAATAGCCGAGTTCGAGCGGCAGGTGCGGCTCGCGGCAGCCGAAATAGATGCTGTGTTCGAAGTGCCAGGGCGGATTGACCAGGGCAACCCTCATGACGCCGCCCGCACGGTCGTGCGCCCGGGCTGCTCGGCGGCGAACCAGGCGACGAGGCGCGCCAGCCCCTGCCGCCAGCCGAGCGGCGCGTCGAGGTCGAGCGCCGCCGCGACGGCGCGCGTGTCGGCGACGAACCAGCGCTGGTCGCCCGGACGCCAGGCGTCGAAGCGCAACGCCGGGCGGCGCCCGAGCACCGCGCCGATATGCGTGACCGCCTGCCGCAGGCTCACCGCGTTCGCCGGCCCGCCGCCGAGGTTGAACGCGCGGCCGGCGACCCGGTCGATGCGCCGCCACATCCGGACATAGGCCTCGACGGCGTCGTCCACGTCCAGCACGTCGCGAACCTGCTTGCCGTCGCCGTACAGCGTGATCGGCTCGCCTGCCAGCGCGCGCAGCACGAAATGCGCGAGCCAGCCCTGGTCCTCCGTGCCCTTCTGGCGGCGGCCGTAGATGCAGCTCATGCGCAGCACCGCCGAGGGCAGGCCATAGCTGCGCGCATAGTCGAGCACGTACTGGTCGGCCGCGCCCTTCGAGCAGCCGTACGGAGTGTGGAAGCTGAGCGGCCGGTCCTCGCCGACGCCGTGCAGGCGCGCGGATCGGTCGAGCGGCACGTGCATGCCGTCCTCCTCGACGAGCGCGATGTCGGCCAGGTCGCCGTACACCTTGTTGGTGCTGGCGAAGATGAGCGGCGGCTTCGTCTCGCGCCGGCGCAACGCCTCCAGCAGCGCGAAGGTGCCGCGCAGGTTCACGTCGAAATCGGCGCGTGGATCGGTCATGCTGGTCGTCACGGCGACCTGGGCGGCGAAGTGGAACACCGCGACGGCGTGACGCGTCGACTCGCGCAGCGCCGGCTCGTTGCAGACATCCGCGACGATCGCGCTGACGCGGCGCGGATGGCGCTGCTTCAGCCAGGCGAGATTTTCCTCCACGCCCGGGCGCGCCAGCGCGTCGTATACCAGCACGTCCTGGCCCTCGCCGGCGAGCCGGTCGGCGAGGTTGCTGCCGATGAAGCCGGCGCCGCCCGTGATCAGGACCGGCCGCGCCCTGACGATCGCCGGCGCGGCGGCTCCGTCGTTCATGCGCGCCCCGCCGTCACGCGACGAGGCCCCGCGCTTCCAGTTCGCGCCGCGCCTCCGCGACGCGATCGACCGCCTGCTGTCGACGCACCCAGTCCGCGAGTTCGCCGAGGCTGTCGGCGAAGCCGCGGCGCGGGCGGAAGCCGAGCGTGCGTTCAGCGAACGCGATGTCGGCGAAGCAATGGCGGATATCGCCGATACGCGCCTTGCCGGCGAGTTCCGGCGTGAGGTGGCGGCGGTCCATCGCGGTGGCGAATTCGGCCGCCACCTCGTTGATGCTGACGTCGCGGCCGCTGCCGATGTTGAACACGCCGCCGACGGCCTGCGGCAGCTCGAGCGCCAGCGCGAAGGCCTCCGCCACATCCTCGACATGCACGAAGTCGCGCCGCTGCTCGCCATCCTCGAACACCAGGGGGCGCTGGTTGTTGAGCAGGCGCGAGGCGAAGATGGCGAGCACGCCGGTATAGGGGTTGGAGAGCGCTTGGCCCGGGCCGTACACGTTGAATAGGCGCAGCGCGACCGCCTCCATGCCGTAGGCCGGCGCGACGGTGAGCGTCAGCCGCTCCTGCGCGTATTTCGTCAGCGCGTAGACCGAGGCGAGGCTGGGTCGCTTCCATTCCGGCGTCGGCAGCGGCTCCAGCCGGCTGCCGTCGGCGGCCAGCGGATCCCATCCGCGGCCGGGGCGCGGACCGCGGACAACCTCCTCGAGCACCTCGCCCGAGGAAGTCCGGTACAGACCCTCGCCGTAGATGCTCATCGAGGAGGCGACGACCACGCGCGCGACCGGCCGCTCGATGAGCGCCTGGAACAGGATGGCCGAGCCGTGATCGTTGACCGAGACGTATCGGTCGATCGCGTACATGCTCTGGCCGACGCCGACCTCGGCCGCGAGATGCACGACCTTGTCGATGCGCTTCGTCGCGCGTTGCACGAGATCACGGTCTCGAATGTCGCCGTGACAGAACTCGACCTCGTCCAGGATCGGATCGCGCGCGATCCTGCCGCAGTGTACCTGCTCGATGAGGCTGTCGAGAACCCTGACCTCGTGGCCGCGCGCGAGCAATGCGCGCACCACGTGGCAGCCGATGAAGCCGGCGCCGCCGGTAACGAGTACCCGCTCAGCCATTCAGATCCCTTCGATCGCGCCGTATCCGAACCGCGATACCCCAACAGAATCCGGCATGGGACCATGCGACACGCCGGTACAACATGCAGGACTCGACCAGAACGCGCAACCGGCCGGCTTGTTCTGCGGCCGGATCGTCAGTCGTTCACGATCTCGCGGCACATGCGCTCGGAATAAGCCGCTTCGAGATGGCGGCTGCGCGCCTCGGCGAGGCAGGCGCGGAAGTCCGGCGCGCCGTTCGCCGGCGCGGCGGCGTTCTGGCTCTGGTCGGTCGCCGGCACGCCGCCCGGAGCGGATGCCGTGGAGGACGGAGCGGTCGTCGACGGCGTGGCCGGAGCCGGGGCGGCGGGACCGAGATCGGCCGTGCTGCTGGTACCACCGAGCGGCATGTAGAAGACATGGTCGGTCCACGCGCCGAGGCAGAACGCACCGACGATCAGGATCAGGACGAGCAGAACCTTCATGGAGACCTCCCGCTGCCGACCGAACACCCCGGCACATCGCATGTCCCGGCGCTTTCCGCCACCCCGGTCATCCTGCCGCGTGCGCTATTGGCCGAGTGCCGCGGCGCCGGCCTCGGCGACCTGCTCATCCTTCGCCTTGTCGAAGCCGCTCACGCCGATCGCACCCACCACCACGCCGTCGACGCGGATTGGCAGGCCGCCCTGCATTTGCACCGCACCGCCGGTGATCGCCGCAAGGCGGCCGCCGTTGATCGCCTGCTCGAGCGACTCCGTCGAGTCCTGGTATCGCGCGGCGGTGCGCGCCGCGCCGACCGCGAGGCGATTGCCGGCGATGCGCGCGCCGTCCATCCGCTCGAAGGCGAGCAGGGCGCCGCCGGCGTCGACGACGGCGACGCAGGACGGGGCCTGCAACCGTTGGGCGGATTGCTCGGCGGCGCGTAGCACCGCGCGCGCGCCGTCGAGCGTGAGCGCCGGACGCCGCACGATGCCGGGCGGGGCGGCCGGCGGCGGGGCGGGCGGGACCTGCGCGGCGGCCGCCGCCGCGTAGAGCAACGCCGGGAGTACCGCCCTGACGATCATGCCGCGTCCTCTCCCTGCGCCGACAAGGCCAGGGGCGCTCCCTCCGCGGGCAATTCCACGGGCTTCGCCCGCGGAACCTTGGCCCACTCCGCCCCTGGACCCCGCTGGGGCAATGCCCCAGGCCCCTTTACTCAAGTGAAGGATTGCAAAGGCTCTGCCTTTGCCGGGGGTCCAGGGGGCAGAGCCCCCTGGCCTTCCAGTGTCAGCCGTTAACGCGTGTGTAGCAGCGCGGCGCCGGCCAACGACATGGCCTCCTCGGCAAGGCGGCAGCAGCCGAGCTGCGTCAAACCCGAGAAGTGGCCGAGCACGACCTGCAACTCTTCGCCTTCCCGGCGGATGATCAGGGCTGGCACCTCGCCCTCGCTGTGAACGGGGGTCAAGGTCATCGTCGCCTGCCCCAGGGCGTCCTCATCGCGCTGTGCGAACCACTTCCCGGGAAGACAGCGCGACGCGGCGGCGATAGCGAAGCAGTCGCTGTCGCTCAGACCGCCGGCAGGGGGCCGGCGGCGCCCTGTTGGGAACAGCAGCACCGTCATCGCGCGCGATCCCTCCTTGCCGGAGTCGCCGGTGGCTCGGCCTCGGCGGAACGGTTATCAGGCTCTTAAACAATTAACAAAATATTGACACCGCTCCTCCGGGCTTCGGGGCGACGGCGACCCGGCGAGCGCACGTCCTGCGGCGCGCCCAACCGCTCGGCCGACGCGTCGATTGCCCTGGAATAGAAAATCTGCCGAAGCTATTAACCTTCCAATGGAAACCGCTCCGGACACCGCGTCTTCCCCGCCGTCCTGGCGCGAAATCCTGGCCGGCGCATACCGCGACCGGCGAAAGATCGCGCTGGCCGCCGGCCTGACCTTCCTGGCGGCCTGCACGCTGGCCTTCGTGCTGCCGGCGAAATATCCGGCGCGTGCGACGCTGCTCGTGCTGCTGGGGTCGGAGTACACGGTACGGCCGGAGGCGGGCAGCCCGGCGATCATCAACGACACGCTCGGTCGCGACCAGATCCTGAATTCGGAGATCGGCATCCTCGGCAGCGACGACCTGCATCTCGAGGTCATCCGTGCGATCGGCCTGGGGCAGCTCTATCCGCGCCTGCTGGAGCCGCCCGGACCGGTGGCGCGCGCGCTGGACGCGGCGCGCGCGCTGAGCGACGCGGCGGCTGTGTCGCTCGGATTGGCCCCGGCGCGCGCGCGCCCCCCCAGCCCCCTGGACCTGGCGCTCATCGCCTTCGACCGTGATCTCGACATCGCCCCGCTGAAGGACGGTTCGGTGATCGACGTCACCTATCGGCACCGTGATCCCGCCCTGGCGGTGCGGGCGGTGGACACGCTGGTCTCGCGCTATCTGGCGCGCCGCCAGGCGATCTACGTGGACGCGCAATCGGCCATGGTGGCCGATCAGGTCGCTGCGCTGCGCCGCGACGTCGACACGGCGACCGCGCGGCTCGCAGCGTTTAAGGCGGCGCACGGCATCGCCGATTTCGGCGTGCAGCGCGACCTGCTGCTGCGCCAGCGCGATGCGCTGGCGGCGGCGCTGCACGAGACGGAAGCGGCGATCGCCCAGTCCGCCGGGCGGCTCGCGGCGTTGCAGAAGCTGCTCGTCGCGACGCCGGCGGTCGTCACCGAGTTCAGCGACACCGACACCGACGCCCGGATCGCCGCGATCCGCACCGCCGTGCAGACGCTGCAAGGCAAGCGCGACGAGATGCGGGCGCACTACCTGCCGGACAGCCGGCCGATGCAGGAGCTGCAAGCCGAGATCGGCGCGCGCGAGGCCGAGCTGCGGCAGGCGCGCACCGACCGTTCGGCTTCGGCGGTCCGCGTCGGGCGCAACGCCACGTACGACGCGCTCGATCTCGAGCGCGCACACACGCTGGCCGAGGTGCAGGCGCAGCAGGCGCATCGCGCGACGCTGGCCGTGCAGATCGCCGCGCTCGAGGCGGCGGTCGCGCGGCTCGATGCCGAGGAGCCGGCGCTGCAGGACCTGCAGCGCCAGGTCAGCGTCGCCGACGACAATTTCCGGGCGACGGCGCGCATGCTCGAGGATCGGCGCGTCATGGAGGACGTGGCGGCGCGCCGGGCGGCGAACGTCCGGGTGATCCAGGCTGCGCGGGTCCCGGCGCGGCCGCACGACCTCACGGCCCTCATCCTGTTCGCCGGGGGGCTGCTGAGCCTGCTCGCGGCGGCCGCCGCGGCCGCGGCCGCGGGGCAAGCGCGGCGCGGCTTCATCGGGCCGGAGACGCTGGAGCGCACGCTGGGTATTCCGGTGCTTGCCAGCATCTCCGACTTCGCGGACGCGAGGCGCCGGCACAAGCCGCGGCGACCCGACCGGCGCGCGGGTTGACGCCCCCGGCCCGGGCAGGCACCAAGAGGCCGGACCACTCCCGGGAGATTCGGCGATGCGCCGACTGGCCGCCTTGCTGCTCGCCCTCGGCGCCGCCGGCTGTGCGAGCTGGTTCATGTCCCCCGGGCAGAAATTTTCGGTGTTCTTCACCCCGCTCTCCTCGCAGCTCGACGCCAACGCGACGGCGGCGGTGGCCGGCGCCGCGTCCTGGGCCCGGCGCTACCCGAACCAGACGCTCACCGTGGTCGGCTACACCGATCCGCGAATCAACCGGCAGCTCAACGAGGAGCTCGCGCTGCGGCGCGCCCAGGCGGTCGCCGACCAGCTCGTCCGGGACGGCGTGCCGATCGGCCGGGTCACGCCGGCGACCGGCGACGCCACCATCCTGCCGCTGGCGCTGCAGGCGGACCGGCGTGTCGATATCAGCTTCGCACCGCCCTGAGGGCGCGGCCGGCACCGACGCACCGCGCGAGATACTCCGGCGCGTCTTCGGCTTTCCGGCGTTCCGAGGCCTGCAGGAGGACGCGGTGCGGCACGTCGTCGCCGGCGGCGACGCGCTCGTGCTGATGCCGACCGGCGGCGGCAAGAGCGTCTGCTACCAGGTGCCGGCGCTGTGCCGCTACGGCCTCGGCGTGGTGATCTCGCCGCTGATCGCGCTGATGGACGACCAGGTCGCGGCACTGCGCCAGCTCGGCGTCGCCGCCGGGGCGCTGCACTCCGACCTCGATCCCGAGGAGGCGCGCCGCACCGGCCGCGGCCTGGACGAGGGCCGGCTCGACCTGGTGTACGTCTCGCCCGAGCGCCTGCTCGGCGGCAGCCTGCTCGACCGGCTGGCGCATCAGGAGGTCGCGCTGCTGGCGATCGACGAGGCGCATTGCGTCTCGCAGTGGGGGCACGAGTTCCGCCCGGAATACCGTGCCCTCTCCTGCCTGCCCCGGCGCTTCCCTGGCGTGCCGCGCATCGCGCTGACCGCCACCGCCGACCCGCGCACCCGCGCCGACATTCTCGCCGCACTGGCGATGGACGGCGCAAAGGTCTTCGCCGCAAGTTTCCATCGGCCCAACCTGCTGCTTCGCGCGGCTCCGAAAGCCGAGGAGACGGCGCAGCTTCTGGCGTTCCTGGATACCCGCCGTGCCGAGACCGGCATCGTCTATTGCGGCAGCCGCGCCAAGACCGAGCGCATGGCCGCGCGGCTGCAAGCCCGGGGATTTCCGGCGATCGCGTTTCACGCCGGGCTGGAAGCCGGGCAGAAGCGCGCGGCGCTGGCGCGCTTCCGCTCCGAGGAGTCCGTGGTGATCGTGGCGACGATCGCGTTCGGCATGGGCATCGACCGGCCCGACGTGCGCTTCGTCGTGCATCTCGACATGTCGGACAGCCCGGAGGCGTTCTATCAGCAGATCGGCCGCGCCGGTCGCGACGGCGAGGCCGCTCACACGCTGCTTCTCTACGGCGGCGAGGATATCGCCCGCGCGCGATTCTGGCTCAGCCAGTCCACCGCGCCGGAATGGCAGCGACGGGTCATGCGCGAGCGGCTGGAATCGATGATCGCGCTCAGCGAGACCGTGGCGTGCCGCACCCGGACCCTGCTGGCCTGCTTCGGCGAGGATCTGCCCGCGCCATGCGGGCACTGCGACAACTGCGCCAGCGCACCGACGATGTTCGACGGCACGGCGGAGGCGCAGAAGGTGCTCTCCGCGGTGTACCGCACCGGCCAGATGTTCGGCTCGCTGCACATCGTCGCCGTGCTGTGCGGCGAGGCCAGCGAGGCGGTGAAGCGGCACCGCCACGAGCAGCTGGCGCTGTTCGGCCTCGGCGCCGATCGGCCGCCGGCGTTCTGGCGCGGCGTGATCCGCCAGCTGATCGCGCGCGGCGCGCTGGCGACGGCGAGCGGCGAATACGCGAGCCTGCTGCTGGTCCGCGAGCAGGCCCGGCCGATCCTGCGCGGCGAGGTCAGGGTCATGCTCCGCGAGGAGGCCGAGCCCTGCCCGCGCGACACCCGGCGGCGGCGCGCCGAGCGGACGGCGCGACCGGCATCGCCCGCGGCGGCTGGCGCGCCGGCCGGGGGCTTCGAGGCGCTGCGCGCCTGGCGCACCGCGGAGGCGCGGACGCAGGGCCTGCCCGCCTACCTCATCTTCCACGACAGCGTGCTGCGCGACATCGCCGCGGTGCAGCCGCGCTCGCTCGCCGAACTGGACCAGATCAGGGGCGTCGGCAGCGCGAAGCTCGAGCGCTACGGGCAGCAGGTGCTGCGGGTACTGGCCGCCGGGCAGGGATAGCGGAGGCAGCCGAGGCGGGCCTCGGTCAGAAGACGCCCGGAACCAGCGCGGCGGTCCTCTGCCGATAGGCGGCGTACTCGGCGCCGAACGCTTCGCCCAGCCAGCGCTCCTCGATCGCCACGCGACGCAGCACCGCGCCGAGCGCCAGCAGCAGCCCCAGCAGGCCGCGCCATTCGCCGAGCGCCGCCGCCGAACCGGCGAGTGCGAGCAGCAGGCCGGTGTAGATCGGGTGGCGCACGCGCTGGTACGGACCGGTGACGATCAGGCGATGGTCGGCCTTCAGCGTGACCACCCCGCTCCACTCGCGGCCGAGATGACGGCGCGCCCACACCGCGTAGGCCAGCCCGGCGATCACCGCTACCGTGCCGGCCAGCGGGAACCAGGGGCCGTACGGCAGGAAGCGGCGGTCGAGCACGGCGAGCCGGCCGGACAGCGGCACCGAGAGGAGATAGGCGGCCAGCAGCAGCGGCAGGCTGCTGACTGCGCGCGAGACCGGATGCTCGCGCCGGCGCACCGGCTTCACGTCGCGCGCGGCGGCCAGCCAGTAGAGCAGCCAGGCGATCCACAACGCCGGGATCAGCCATTCGGGCTCGCGCAGCCTCATTCGGCGGCTTCCGCCTGCACCAGGCGTCCCGCCGCGTCGTGCGGCCGCTCGAACACCAGTCTTCGGTCGTGGAAGGCGGCGACGCTCTGCCGGTGGGCGATCGACACGATCGTCGTCGCGGGCAGCCGGCGCCTGATCAGCCGATACAGCTCCGCCTCCGCCTCGGGATCGAGGCTGGCGGTCGCTTCATCGAGGAACAGCCAGTCCGGCCGCACCAGCAGCGCGCGCGCGACCGCGAGCCGCTGCTGCTCGCCGCCGGAGAGGTGCAGCGCCCAGTTTTCCTCCTGGTCCAGCCGCGCGATCAGCGCGCCGAGCCCGACCGCCGACAGCGCCTCGCGCACCGCCGCGTCCTCGACCGCCTGCGTCGGCAGCGGATAGGTGACCGCGTGGCGCAACGTGCCGAGCGGGATGTACGGCCGCTGCGGCAGGAACAGGGTCGGCACCTCAGGTCGGCGCACCACGCCCGAGCCGAACGGCCAGATGCCGGCGATCGCGCGGAACAGCGTGGACTTGCCGGTGCCGGAGCGGCCGCTGACCACGACGGACTGGCCGGGCGGAAACACCAGCGACTCGTGCGCCATCAGCGCCCGCCCATCCGGCACCGCGAGCGTCACGTCCTCGAGCGCGATCTCCGGGCGCGGCGCCGCCTGCACCGCCACCCCCTCCCCGGCCGCCGCGCGCGCGGCCTGCACCGTGCGGTCGAAGGTGGCGAGACGCTCGACCGTCGCACTCCAACTCGCCAGCGAGGAATACGCGGTGACGAACCAGGAGAGCGCCCCCTGCACCTGGCCGAACGCGTCGCCCACCTGCGTCAGCCCGCCGAGCGTCAACTCGCCGGCGAAGAAGCGCGGCGAGGCGACGGCGATCGGGAAGATGTTGGCGACCTGGCTGTAGCCGAACACCAGGCTGTTCAGCATTTTCGTCCGGCGCATGATTTGCCACCAGTTGCCGACCACGTCGCCGAACCGGGTGAGAAGGTTGCTGCGTTCCTCGCGCTCCCCGCCGTACAGCGCGATCCCCTCGACGTTCTCGCGCAGCCGCACCAGGGCGAAGCGGAAGTTCGCCTCAAAACGCTGCTGCATGAAGTTCAGACGGATCAGCGGCCGGCCGATCAGGTGGGTGAACCAGGTGCCGACCACCGAGTAGCCGACGGCCACCCAGAACATGTAGCCGGGGATGCTCACGCCGAAGATCCGCATCGGCCCGGACAGCGACCAGAGGATGCCGAGAAAGCTGAACAGCGTCACCACGTTCGACAGCAGGTCGAGCGAGAGCACCAGCGAGTCGCCGGTAAAATTGAAGACGTCGTCCGAGACGCGCTGGTCGGGGTTGTCGGTACCGGTACCGGTGCCGGCACTGGTCAGGCTGATGCGGTAGTACGCCCGGTCGGCCAGCCATTCGTCGAGGAACCGGCTGGTCAGCCAGCGTCGCCAGCGGATCTGTAGCCACTGGCGCAGATAGGTGCGATAGACCGCGAGCACGATGTAGATCGCGACGATGGAGACGAAGCCGGGCATGAAGCCGCCGGGCACGCTGCGCCATGTGAACAGGAGCTCTAGGAAGGCGCGCCAGTCCTTGGTCTGCAGCGCGTTGTAGAAGTCGCGGTTCCAGAAGTTCAGCAGCACGTTGAAGCCGGTCAGCGACAGATTGAGGCCGATGATCGTGACCAGCAGGCCCCAGGCCGACCATCGCTCGTCGGAGCGTAGATAAGGCCAGGTCAGTCGCCAGGCGTCCCGGAGGATGCCGCCGAAATTGCGCATGGACGGTCAGCTCCCGGAAGTCTGTGCCAGAGCGGCGTTCAGCGCCTCGAGCCAGCGCCGAACCCGCCGCCGGTTCACGCCGAAATCGTAGCTGCCGTACACGCTCGTACTGAACACGATGAGCGTACTCGACGCCGCGCCCTGCGGCAGCACCTGCACGCTGACAAGATCGGGGAAGTTCTGTAGGGCGCTGCGCACAACGAAGTGCGCCTGCAGCCGGTCGTCATAAGCGATCTGCAGGAAGGTCCGCGCCCGTCCGGCGGCCACCGCGCGGATCGCGCCATAGAGGCGCGCAGCCGGGACCTGGTACAGCGGCGTCACCAGGTCCGGCGCCGGCATGAATCCGACCGGCGCTGCGAGTGCCGTGTGAGGCGCGGCGCTGCGGGAGAACTGCGCGAAATCGGTCGGCGGCGGCACCGGCAGGCCGTGCGCGCCGCGGCCGCTGCATCCGGCCAGCAAGAGGATGAGCATTCCCAGCAGTCGCAATCAGCGTCGTCCTGCCTGAAGGCGTCAGCCGCGCAGCGCGCGCTTCGCCACACTGGCCAGGAATGCGGCGGCGGCGGGCAGGATCGCGTCGTTGTAGTCGTAGGCCGGATTGTGCAGCTCGCGGCCGGCATCGGTCGGGCCGTTGCCGATCCACACGAACGCGCCGGGCCGCTCGTGCAGGAACCAGCCGAAATCCTCGCCCGCCATGCTCGGCGGCAGGTCGCGACGCACCGGCAGGCCGGCTCCGGCCGCGGCGTCGGCGGCGAGGTCGGCCTCGGCACCGTGATTCACGGTGGCGGCGGCGCCGTGCCGGATGGCGACCTCCGCGGTCATGCCGAAGGTCTGGGCGATGCCGTCGGCAACGCGACGGATGCCCGCCTCGATCGCGTCCCGCACCGGCCGGCGGTGCGAGCGGAAGGTGCCGCGCATGACGGCGCGCCGGGGGATCTGGTTGGCGACGGTGCCGGCCTGCATGATGCCGACCGAGACCACCGCCGTATCCAGCGGATCGATGCTGCGCGACACGATCGATTGCAGCGCGACCAGGCAGTGCGCGGCAGCGAGCATCGGATCCTTCGTCAGGTGCGGCATGGCGGCGTGGCCGGCGTGGCCGTCGAAGGCGATCTCCAGCCGCGATGCGGCAGCCATCACCGCGCCGTCGTGCACCGCGACCGTGCCGGCCTCGAGCCCGGGCCAGTTGTGGTATCCGAAGATGCGCTCCATCGGAAAGCGCGTGAACAGCCCGTCCTCGATCATCGAGCGGGCGCCGGACCCGCCCTCCTCGGCCGGCTGGAAGACGAGCTGGACCGTGCCCGACCAGGACTGGTCGCCGGCCAGCAGCGCCGCCGCGCCGAGCAGTGAGGCGGTGTGGCCGTCATGACCGCAGGCATGCATGACCCCGGGGCGCGTCGAGGCATAGGGCAGGCCGGTCGTCTCGGCGATCGGCAGGGCGTCCATGTCGCCGCGCAGGCCGACGCTGCGGTTGGACTGGCCGCGCGTAATGGTCGCGACCACGCCGGTGCCGCCGACCCCGGGCGTGTAGGCCACGCCAAGTTCGGCCAGCCGGGCGCAGACGAAGGCCGCGGTGTCGTGCTCCTCGCGCGACAGCTCGGGATGCGCGTGCAGATGCCGGCGCCACTCGGTGAGCGTCGCGGCGAGGCTCTGGTCCATCGTGACCCCTTCCGGCGTGATCCTGGCCGCGGCTCAGGCCGCCGCGTCCGCGTGCGCCGGGGCCGGCGGCTGCGCTGCGTCACGCTCGCGTCGCAGCCTGAGGGCGACGACATAGCGCGTCCCGTTGCTCTCGGTCACCGTCAAAGACGCGCCGAGCTGGCGGGCGAAGCCGCGCACCAGCTGGATGCCGATGCCGTCGCGCGCTCCCGCCTCGCTCTCGCCGCGGCCGGACGGGATGCCGACGCCGTCGTCCTGGATGGTCAGCGTCGCTTCCTCGCCCTCGGCGCTCAGGCGCACCGAGATGTGGCCGGGGCGGCCGGCGGGGAAGGCGTATTTCACGGCGTTGCTCACCGTCTCCGTCACGATCAGCGCGAGCGGTACCGCCTGGTCGCTGGAGAGCTGCAGCTCCGGCGCCTCGATCTCCAGCTCGATGCGCGCGCCGGTGGTCTCGCCGAGCGCCTGGAACAGCTGGCCGCACAGCTCCTTGAGGAAGCTGCGCATGTTGATCGTGTGCAGCTCGGCATGGGCGTAGAGGTGGCGGTGCACGGTCGCCAGCGCGCGGATGCGGTCGCGCGCCGACTGGAACTCGGCCCGCGCCTCGGGCTGGCGGATGCGGGCGGCCTGCAGGTTGAGCAGCGAGGCGATGACCTGGAGGTTGTTCTTCACCCGGTGATGGATTTCCTGCATCAGCAGGTCCTGCTGGGCGAGCGCGCCGCGCAGCTGCCGCTCGCGGTCGGTCAGCGCCTGGGTCGCCTGGGCGAAGGAGAGCGACAACTCGCGCACCTCGCGCGGCACGCCGGCGAGCCGGCCGGGATCGAACGGGCCGCCGCCGCGCCAGCGCCCGACCGCGTGATTCAGGCGCCTGAGCGGCTCGAGCACGGCGACGTTGGCGCCCATGGCGATCGCCGCGAAGCCGCAGAGCAAGAGCAGGCCGAGCTCGCCCAGCCGGTCGAGCAGCACGATCCGCGCCCGGCGTAGCTCGCGGTCGGAAGCATGGCCGACCAGCAGCCGCAGGCCACCGGGCAGGCTGGCGATGGCGTAGGCATAGGGACGGCGGCCGGCCGAGAGCGTCTGCAGGACGGCCTGGCCGGCGAGCAGCCTGGCGAGCGCGGCCGCAGGCGGCAGCGCCGCCGCCCCGGCGTGATCGAGATCGAGCGGCGTGCCGGCCGCGTCGAGCAGCCAGACCGTGCGCTCGCCGTCCGCCCCGGGCTGGCCGGCGGCGATCCGGTCCAGCCGCAGGCTCGCCAGCAACGCGCCGGTAAAGCGGCTCCCGTCGAACAGCGGATAGCTGGCGTCGAGGCGCGGGGCGCGGCCGGGCTCGTCCTCCGGCACCACGGTAAAGCGTCGGGCGGCCACGACAGCACGGAACCAGCGCGTGCCGGAGAGATCGCTGCCGACGACGAATGCCGGATCAGGGGCGGGCGCGCCGGCCGCGCAGCGGGATCGCCCGCCGGCGTCGACCATGGCAAGCTGCGCTTCGGCGCTCGCGCGGAGACTCGCCGCGCCGCCCAGCAGGCGGTCGCACGCCACGGCCCCGATTGGCGAGGCGGCGTCCAGGCTCGGCGCCTTGGAGAGGGCGCCCAGCATATCCTCCAGGCCGGCCGTCACCGTCCCGTACTGCGTCACGAGCGCTTGCTGGGCGAGCAGCACCGTCAGAACTGCACGCCCGGCGGCCATGCGGTAATTCTGCCAGGCGACGATCGCCGCCATCGCGGCAACCGGCACGGCGGCCACGACCAGCAAGGCAACCAGCCGGGCGCGGACGGATGCGCGCGACAGGAACCGGATCATCCGCCTCGATCGAAGCTCCCCCGCCCCCTCACCTGGTGCCTGTCACGGGCTGCAAATCATTTGCTTCGGTCCTCTTCGATGAGCCGCAGCAGCTCCTCCGGAATCGGCTCATTTGCAATATCGTCGAACAGCCGGTGCAGCCCCCGCTGCAGCCAGACGTCGAACGCCGTCTCGGCCGTGGCCGGACCTTCCCGCTCCTCCCGGCCCGGCCGATCCTGTGACTGCTTCATCGGCGCATGGTCTCGCCGCGTGAGGGACCAAGCCGCGGCGGCGGGTCGCAGCACCACGCCGCCGCGCTCGCAAAGCCGCTACGCCTAGAGCGAATTCTCGCGCAGCTCAGCCGAGCGATCCGGACGGGCGGGCAGGCGGGGGGTGGCGCGCTCCGTCTTCTCCCCCAGCAGCCAAGCTTCGAGCTGCCGGCGCGCACGGAATACCCGGCTCTTCGCGGTGCCCACCGCGCAGCCCGTGGCTCCGGCCAGCGTCTCGTAGCTCATGCCGTGCACGACCACCATGACCAGCGCCTCCCGCTGGTCGGTCGGCAGCCGGTTCATCGCCTTGCCAAGCTCCTTGAGCGCCAGCCGGTCCTCGTGCGGCGCGTCGGACGCGAAAGCCGAGGAGGGCACGTCCTCGATGTCGGTCGTATCGCGCCGCTTGCGCAGGTTGGAAATGAAGCGGTTGCGCAGGATGCGGTGCATCCAGGCGGCGAAGTTGGTGCCGGGAATGAAGCTGTCCTGGGCGGAGAGGGCGTTGCAGACGGCATCCTGCACGAGATCCTCTGCACTCGCCCGGTTGCGGGTCAGCGCGAGCGCCTGGACGCGCAGTTTCGGCAGAATGGCGATGATCTGGTCGTGAAAGCTGGGAGACGGCATCGGCGCGTTCACTCCTTGGCAACTGTCCGAGCAATGAACAACCCATTGAAGCGGTTGCATGCGCCGCCTCACGAAGCCGCGAGCCTGAGCTGGGCGATGCAGGGCGAGGCGAACGAAGTGGTCACTCGGTGCCCCGGGCATCCATAACGCGAGCAAGCTGGGTGCGCGCGCGGGAAACCCTGGCCTTCATCGTGCCGATCGGCACGTTGCAGATCGCCGCCGCCTCCTCGTAGGCGAGGCCCTGGGCGCCGACCAGCACCAGCGCCTCGCGCAGCAGCGGCGGCAGCGCCCAGAGGAAGCCGCGCAACTCGGTCAGCGCGGCCTGGCTGTCCTGCGCGGGCGCGAGCCCGCCCTCGGCCGGCGCCTGCGCCTGCAAAGCTCGCGTCTCGGTGCGCCGGCGGCGCGCCTGCTCATAGTAGGTGTTGCGCAGGATGGTGAAGGTCCAGGCACGCATGCTGCTGCCAGCCTGGAACTGGGCCAGTGCCCCGAGCGCCCGCACGACGGCTTCCTGGACCAGGTCGTCGGCTTCCGCGCGGTCGCGCACCAGGAACCGGGCGAAGCCTCGCAAGTCCGGCAGCAGCGTCGTGAGTTCGCCTCGAAGATCGGGCTGCCGAACGGCTTCCCTGTTCCCGGCTTCCCTGTTCCCGGCTTCCCTGTTCATCGTCTCACCGGCACCCTAAATACGCGGGGCCCGACGCTCGCCGGAGAGGACCTCCCTTCATGACCGCCATGCGCCGCGAAGACCTCCTGCGCGCCCTGCCGTACGGGCGCCGCTATGCCCGTGCCCTCACCGGCAGCCAGTCCCGCGGTGACAGCCTGGTTGCCGACAGCCTGAAGGAGATGCTGGGGGGGAACGCCCCAGGGGCCGACGCCCGCCAAGCTCTATACGAGACGGTGACACGGCGGTTCGATTCGGGAGCGATTTCGCTCGCCCCCCACCCCGACGGCCTCACCAGCAAGCAGCGCCAGCTACTGCTCCTGACGGCGCTCGAGGAAGTGCCGGTGGAGGATGCCTCCCCGATCGTCGCGCTGACGCTGGAGCAGGCCCGGGCGCAGCTCGAGGACGCGCGGGACCGCCTGCGCAGCGCCGCCGCGACCGACGTCCTGATCATCGAGGACGAGCCGATCATCGCGATGGACATCGAAGAACTCGTCCAGGGCTGCGGCCATCGCGTGGTCGGCGTCGCCGCGAGCGAGCAGGAGGCGGTTGAGATCGCCGCCCGCACCCGGCCCGGCCTCATCCTCGCCGACATCAACCTCGGCATCGGCGGCGACGGCACCACCGCGGTTACCCGCATCATGAAACGCCATCACGCGCCGGTGATCTTCGTCACCGCCTATCCGGAGCGGCTGCTGACCGGCCAGTCGGTCGAGCCTGCCTTCGTGATCACCAAGCCATTCGAGCCCATGACGCTGGCGATCGCCACCTATCAGGCGGTAACCGGCGGCGTGCGGCTGGACTGACAGCCGGTCGCGGCCCGCCCCTTCCGGCAACCAGTCTTCGCTTCTTTCGTGAGGCACGCTATCTCCGGGCATCTCGCGCATCCTGCTGGAGCGTGATCGCCGGCATTGCCGGAAGGCGGCGGAGGGGAACTCGGCCGAGGCGCAGGCGCTCATCGTCAACGCATTCGCGAACAGCGGACACCGAAGCGCATGGCCACGACCACACGATCGGCCGGAACGGGCGGCACGCTCCCCGGACGCGATGGCGCGTCGGTGTCAGACCGCGGCGCGTCGACTCGGTCGCCGCGCATCTATTATCTGCATCCGCTGCTCGCCGGGCCGATTGCCGGCTGGGCCGAGCATCTGGACCGTGCCGCGGCGCTCGGCTTCGATCATCTGCTGATCGCGCCGCCCTTCCTGCCGGGCACCGCGGGTTCGCTGCTGCTGCCGGCGGACTTTTCGCGCGTCCACCCGCTACTCCGCTGGCAGAGTGACGCGGATTCCGCGCTGCGCCACATCGCCGGGCAGGCGCGGGCGCGCGGCCTGACGCCGCTGCTCGATATCGTGCCGCACCGCGTGGCCGCCGGCTCGCCGCTCGCGCGCGACGATGCGGCGCTGTTCCAGGAGCCCGAGGACGCGGCGGCGCTCGATCCGCGCAGCTACGCCGAGGACAGCGACGCGGCCAAGGCACGGCTGCGGACTGACGAGCAGGCGGAGTTGCTGGCAGCCTGGTGGGCGCCGCGCCTCGCTGCCTGGCGCGAAGCCGGATTTGGCGGCTTCCGTCTGGCATCGCTGCAGGGCGTTCCGGCGCCGTTCGTGCGCGACCTGATCGAAGCCGCGCGGCCGGACGGCGAGGAGTGTCTGTTCCTCGGCTGGATGCCCGGCATCGCCCAGCGTGAACTCGCGGAGTTTGCCGGCTGCGGCCTGGATTTCGTCTTCTCCTCGCTGCCGTGGTGGGACTGGCGCAGCGACTGGCTGTGGCAGGAGGCGACGCGGCTGCGCCGGGTGGCGCCGATCGTCGCCGCACCCGAGGCGCCGTTCGGCCCGCGCATCGCCGCCACCTGCCACGACCCGGATCTGCTCAGTGCCACCTACCGGCGCGCGCTTGGCTTCGCCGCCGGCGTGGAATCCGGCTGGATGATGCCGATGGGCTGCGAGTTCGGCGCCGCCCAGGCGCTCGATCCGCGCCGCGACACGCCGGAGGATTTCGCGCGGCTGCACGACGAGGCGCCGGTCGACCTGCGTGAGGCGGTCATCGGCTTCAATCGCGCGCGCGCCGAGGAGCCGGTGCTGGCGAGCGCGGGCGAGCCGCGCCTGCTCACCGGGCCGGGCGCGCCGGTGATCGCCGTGCTGCGGCCGGACGGCGCGGATGCGCGCACCGCCGAGCGGGCGGTGCTGCTGCTGGCGAGCGCCGATCTGGCCCGCCCGCGCGAGGTGCCCACAACCTCGCTGCTCGCCAATGCCGGCGGCAGCTTTGTGCCCTTCGCGCCGGGAGCGGAGCTGACGCTCGAGCCCGGCGACGTGCTGACCGTGCGCGCGACGGCGACGCCGCCGATCCTCGGCGCGTCCGGCGACCTCGCGCGCGGTGCAGCTGCGGCGGCGCGGCGGCCGCGCCTCGCGATCGAGGCGGTGAGCCCGGGCGTGGACGATGGACGGTTCCCCACCCGACGCTGCGTCGGCGAATCGGTCGACGTCGCGTGCGACATCATCTGTGAAGGCCACGACCAGCTCGGCGCGGTGCTGCTGTGGCGCGTCGCCGGCGCGGCGGAGTGGCACGAGCAGCGCATGCGCCATCTCGGCAATGATCGCTGGACCGCGCGCTTCCCGCTGCTGCGGCTCGGCCCCCACGAATTCGCCGTGCAGGCCTGGCGCGACGCATTCGCCACGTTCCGCGACGAACTGGCCAAGAAGCACGCCGCCGGCGTCAACACCACGCTGGAGATCGAGGAGGGCCGCCACCTGGTCAGCGCGGCGGCGCGGGACGCCGCCGAGAAGCTGAAGGCGCGGCTCGCCGCGCTCGACCGGCGGCTGTCGCAGGCGAAGGAGGACGCAAGGCGGAGCACCCTGCTCTCGGCCGACACCGCCGCGCTGATGGCCGAGGCCGATCCGCGGCCGTTCGCGGTGCGCCTCGACCCGCCGTACCCGATCGAGGCCGAGCGCACCGCCGCGCGGTTCGCCAGCTGGTACGAAATCTTCCCGCGCTCGATGAGCGACGACCCCGCCCGCCACGGCACGTTCGATGACGTGATCCGCCACCTGCCGCGCATCCGCGACATGGGCTTCGACGTGCTGTATTTTCCGCCGATCCACCCGATCGGCCGCAAGAACCGCAAGGGGCGCAACAATACGCTCACCCCGGCGCCGGACGATCCCGGAAGCCCGTATGCCATCGGCAATGAGCAGGGCGGGCACGACGCGATCCATCCGGAACTCGGCACGTTCGCGGACTTCCGGCGGCTGCGCGACGCCGCGGCGGCGCACGGGCTCGAGCTGGCGCTCGACTTCGCGATCCAGTGCTCGCCCGACCATCCCTGGCTGAAGCAGCACAAGGAGTGGTTCGCCTGGCGGCCGGACGGCACGATAAAATACGCCGAAAATCCGCCGAAGAAATACGAGGACATCGTCAACGTC
>Ga0213875_10001105_pt1 | contig 18726 bp, 13 predicted proteins | sample BarmaccomBMRX_R8_FD_160105 | JGI IMG/M metagenome (GOLD analysis project Ga0213875, IMG submission 160105) | Root-associated microbial communities from Barbacenia macrantha in rupestrian grasslands, the National Park of Serra do Cipo, Brazil - RX_R8 | ecosystem: Host-associated > Plants > Roots... | reverse complement strand
GCCCGTCCGTGCCCCGCCACTGCCCCACCGCCTCGCCACTGCCTGCCGCTTCGCGCCACTGCCCCTGGCCTGTGCCGCGGCCCTCCGCGCGTCCGTGCCCCGCCCTTCCCGCGCCCCGCTCCTTGCACCTGCACCCCGTCCTCCCCCTCGTCCTGCTGCCCTTCGGTCCGCGCCACCGCTCGCTGCGCTTGTACCCGCCCTCCCGCTCGTCCCGCCATCCCCTCGCTCACACCCGTCCCTCCATCCACTACGGGTAAGGCAATACAGACCTTCAGGTCAGGGTGTGGTGAACCGCCGATTGTCAGTGCCTGCTGATAGGTTCGAGGTAAAGATAAAAGCCATAGAGTTACCGAACGGAAGGTGGCCTTCCATGACGGCGCGACCGGCACCCGGGCACGGGCGGGACGACGATCCCGCTCGCGATGCCCGCTTGCCGGGCAGCCCTCCATTTGGCGGCCCTCCGTCGGGCAGCGCCGCGCCAGGCGGCGCCACGTCAGGCAGGGACGCGGCCGTAACGCCAGGCAGCGTCCCGCACGACAACGGCGCACCCGGCGGTCGGCGGCGCGCTAAGCCGCATGACGGCCAGGTCCATGACGGCCAGGCGTATAACAGTCAGGTCCATAACAGTCGGGCCCATGACGGCCAGGCGTCTGACGGCCAGGCCCATGACGGCCAGGCGTCTGACGGCCAAGTGCGCGACAGCCGGGCGCATGCCTTCGCCCAGGGCGGTGTCCTGGCCACCGCGGCGCCGTGCGCCGCACTGGGTATCGTGCTCGATGAGATATCCGGCCCGGGCCGCACCTGCCCGGCCACCACCGCTGATGAGCTGATGGGCCTGCTGGGCCGGTGGGATGCCCAGGAATCGTGGGTCGCCGGCGCCAAGCTCGGCGTGCTGCGGGCGCTGATCCGCCGCCATCCCGCCCCCGCCGCCGGGGTGCGGCCGGGCGGCCTGCCGCAGGCTTGGGCGCCGGAGCTGGCCAGCCAAGTCACCCTGGAACTGGGTATCTCCGGCCGCGCCGCGGACGCCCTGCTGGACCTGGCCTGGACCCTGGAAGCCCGGCTGCCGCTCACCGCCGCCGCCCTGGAGGGCGGCATCCTCACCCTGACCAAGACCCGGATCATCGCCGAGATCACCAGCGTCCTGTCCGATGAGCAGGCGGCCCAGGCGGAGGCGCTGATCGCGGCACGGTGGGCGGGCAAGACCCCCTCCCAGATCGCCGCCATGATCGGCCGGGCGGTGGTCAGCGTGGACCCGGACGGGGCGCGCAGGCGGCGGGAGGAGGCCGAGCGCGACAAGGCGCGGGTGCAGTTCTGGCGGGAGCACTGCGGGACCGCGGCGATCGCCGCGTTCGGGCTACCCACCGACCGGGCGCTGGAGGCGAACCAGAACATCCAGAACCGGGCCCTGGCGTACAAGAAGGCGGGAATCACCCGGGGCATGGACCAGTTGCGCGTGCTCGCCTACCTGGACCTGCTCACCGAAAAGGACTCCCGCGACGACCTCGCCGCATGGACCGCCACCGGCGGCGAGACCTCCGGTCGGAGCGGCGGCGCAGGCGGCGATCAGCCCGGAAGCCCGCTCACTGATCAGGGCGGCGGCGCGTGCGGCGCCCAGCCCGGAAGCCCGCACACTGACCAGGGCGGCGGCGCGGGCGGCGATCAGCCCGGATGCGCGGACAGCGGCCAGACCAGCGATACCGGCGGTCGCGCCGGCGGCACCGGCGAAGACTCCCGCGCCGCGGGCACCTCCGTGGAGGGCTCCGGCGGCGACATTCCCGGCGGCGGCCCCGGCACTGGCTGCACCGGCGGTACTCCCGGCGACGGCAGCGCCGGCAATGACGGCGTCCCCGGCAATCACGGGCGCCCGGAGGCAAAGGTCCCCGGCAGCGGGACCGGGGCTGGCCTCGCGGCGAACGTCAACCTCACTATTCCCCTCGCTACCCTGCTCGGCCTGGCCGAACGCCCCGGCGAAGCCCACGGCCTCGGCGCCATCGACCCAGCCCTGGCCCGCGGCCTGGCAGCATCCGCCGCCCGCAGCGACCGCTCCGCCTTCTGTGTCACCGTCACCGACAAGTACGGGCACGCCATCGGCCACGGCTGCGCCCGGATGGCAAGGTCCAGCAGGACGGAACGGAACAAACCGGGCGGCGGGGGCGGGAACCGGGACGGCCCGTCGTTCACCCGGCACACCGGTCACGGGCCGCCCGGCGGGTACGGCACCTGGACTCTCACCCTGGAAGGAGGCAGGACACTCACCGTCAAACTCGCCGCCATTCCCGTCACCGACTGCGACCACCGGCTGGAGTCCAAGGGCCATGACCCGAGCCCCACCCTCCGCCATCTGGTCGAGATCCGGGACGGCGCCTGTGACTTCCCGCCCTGCGTGCGCCCCGCCCGCCGCTGCGACTTCGAGCACGCCATCCCCTACCACCAAGGCGGGCGGACCTGCGCATGTAACGGCGGGCCCCGCTGCCGGCATGACCACCAGGTCAAACAGTCCACCGGGTGGGCCGTCCGGCAGCCGCTGCCCGGCTACCACGAATGGGTCACGCCCGCAGGCCGCGTCTACTCCACCGAACCCATGCGGTATCCCATCTGAACCACGGTCGGGACTCAGCGCTGAACCCGCCTGGGACCGAGCACCGAGACGGCGAAGGGGAGAAGCGCACGTGGCTCAGCCGGGCAAGGGCCGATGCCCGGGCCTCGCCGGACATGCACATGAGCTGCCACACCTGCGTCTGGGTGAGCGTGACCCTCGGTGTAACGCTGGTACCGGAGAGCGAGAGGGGATCCGGTGTACCACCCCCGCGCGTCGGCCCACAGATAGAGCGCGGACGGCGATTCACCGGGCGGCCCTACCCGCAGCCAGGACCAGGCTCTGCTGGGCAGTCCGCTGGCCCGCGTCGCGCGCAGGTGCCCGAGCCGGATGCCGCCGACCGTCTGCCAGCCGACGACGACGAACCTCGCTTCCGGCGACAACAGCGCGAGCAGCCTGCGCGGGTCAGGGATCTTCGGCCGTTGCGCCGGGCCAGGCATGAGGTAGTTCCCCCCATGGGGGGCGTCTTCCCGGGAATAGGGATGTAGTAGTACTCATGCCCGTCGATGAGTGTGGGAGGATCGCGATCTGCGCCGGGCCCGGCTTTCGCTTGATCGCCGGGAGGAATCAGGTGTTCACGTCCTCCGCCAAATGGGCGCCGTCGAACGTGATGCCCGTGGTCCCGTAGTTGATCGCGACCCCGTCCTCCCAGTTCCGGTAGGAGATATCCGCTTCGCCGGACTGGGTCAGCGCCGATCCCGACGCCGTCCGCACGTGCTGGACCATCGCCGCGGTGAGCGTCACCGGCCCTGGGCGGGCCGCCGGCCCGCCGGCCTGACTGGCGACAACGGCGATCGCGGCGATCCCTGGCCGCGACTGGGACAGCCCCCGCCCGCCATCCCAGCGTCCGCACACGGTGCGCCCGCCGCGGGCGCCCGGCCGACGCTGCGGTCCGTCCCCTGATCTCCGCGGTCGACACGGGGGGTGCTCCCAGTGCTCCCACGCACAGGCCAGCCCTCGGCGGTGGCCTCGCGCCCCTCTTCGAAGCCGTAAGCGGCCACCAGCGCGCGGCGCAGCGGCGGTTCGGTACCGCGCATGAGAGTCTCGAACTCGGCGGCGCCCCCCGCGCGCGCCGCGGGCCTCACGTCGCCCATCACGTGGGTGATCCATTGCTCAACGCCTGCCTCCGTCCGGTTCCCACCGTGCCTTCACTCCGTTAGACCAACGGCCGGTGCGCTTTTACCACAGGCGATCGCGGCGATGATGACTCCCGGACTCACCGCCGTGGCGGCGCCCCTCCCGGATGGCGGTCGCCTGCTCCCGGGCGAGCCAGATAATGGCGCGCGTGCGGTTATGGATTCCAGCCGGGATGTCGGGTGGCTGCGGGCGCCGGTGGCAGGAGTTTGAGTTCCTGCTGCTCCAGCGGGGTTTCGAGGACGATGTGGGAGTTGGCATCGGCGTACTCGCCGATCCGCTCGAGCAGTGATGACAGGTGCGCCATCGAGGCGGTCCGCACCTTGATCATGGTGCATGAGCTGCCGCTCAGCCGGTGGATTTCAACGATCTCCGGGAAGTTCTCGGCGGCGGACGTCTTCAGCAGGCAGCGACCCGGGTGACAGTGCAGCTGGATGAACGCGGTCAGTGGCAGTCCGGCAGCCGCGGGGTTGATCCGGGCGTGGTAGCCCTCGATTACCCCGCCTTCTTCCAGGCGGCGGATCCGGGCCGCCACTGACGGGGCGGACAGGTTTACACGCCTGGCGATCTGGTTGAACGACAGCCGTGCATCCCGCTGAACTTCGGCGATGATGGCCCAGTCGGTCGGATCCAAGTCTGCGCCCATGGACGAAACAATATCTGGCGAAAGACCTTGCGAACAGAACGTTATGCGCCTGGCATGCGTTTCGTTCATGATGGCGAAAGCGCCGCAGGCTCGGCTAAGGTTCGGCAGGTGAGCAGCTGGTCAGCCGGCGTGGGCGCCGTCACGTTGCATCTGGCCGACTGGTGTAATGCCCGCATCGCCGCCGCGGACCCGCCAGCGACGGGGCCGCCGGTTCATCCTGGCCGCTGACCGATATGACCAGCACCGGCAGCGGCGCGGTCTGCGTGCTCCAATGAGCGCATCCGGCCGGCGCAGTGATCAGTACACGGCAGTTGACTCAATGGAGGATCCGAGACCGCGATGGTTGCCGGAAGTCTGCAAAGACACGCTCACACCGCGGCGGATGAGCTGGTAAGCCCCGGCGCTCACCTGGCGTGGCGGAACCTGGCCCAGCACCACCGCGTCGTGATCTTCGACAACGCCGGTGTCGGCCAGACGCAGGTGCTGCCGCACCACTCAGCATCGACGCGATGGCGAACCAGACCAGCGCGCTCATCACCGCGCTCGGGCTCAAACAGCCGGACGTACTCGGCTGGTCGATGGGAAGCATGATCGCCCAGGCCCTGGCGCTGCTCCACCCAGACCAGGTGCATCGCCTGGTCCTGTGCGCCAGCTTCCCCGGCAATAGGACGACGGTACGGCCTTCCCAGGCTGCAATAGAGGCGCTCAACAGCGGCAACTCACAGAAGGTGGTGGCCGGCCTCGATCGGGATCGCCGGCGGGGCGTGGACATCCGGCCTGGACCGGACCGCGAACTACATGTCGTTCGCCGAGTTCAGCGACCCGGACGGTAACCCGCGGCTGCTGCAAGAAGTCCGCCGTGACCCGCAAGATCCGCCGTGACCCGCAAGAAAGGAAGGAGACGACCGGTGATGGATCTGCCCACCGACGTCCGCGCGCTGTTCGAGGCGCCCAACTACGCCCACCTGGCCACCATCCTGCCCGGGGGCGCGCCGCATTCCGTCCCCGTCTGGGCCGGGATCGAAGACGGCAAGATCGTGTTCTTCACCTCGCCAAACTCGCGGAAGGCGCGCAACCTCGCCGCCGATCCCCGGGTGGCGATCTCGGTCACCGACCGCGAAAATCCCTACCTGATGGCGCTGGTGCGCGGCCACGTCATCGTCCGGCTGGAGGGCGATCCGGTCTGGGACATCATCGACCGGCTCTCTCGCAAGTACACCGGGCAGCCCTACCCGCTGCGGACCGACCGGGTGGTGTTCCTGGCCGAGGCCGACCACGTCCGCGCCCAGCGTTACGGCTGACCGGGCATCGGGTGATCGCCGAGATCGCCAGCGCCAGCCTATCGGGGGCCTGCGCGGCAGCCCAGCCGGAGGCAGCAGCGCCGACTTGCTCACCGGGCCCCCGGCGGGCTCGGGATTCCCCGACGTGCGTATCGCCATCTGTACCAACGATGACGCCACGCTCCTCATGCTCTACTCAGAACGGGTGCGCCTGGTACCCGGCAAGGCCTCAATCGCTATGATCGCCACCGCATTCGAGACCGGAGACCCGCGATACTCCTGGATAAACGGATATAAGCCGTCGGCAAAGGTGTCCTGTCCGCCGACCGGAGCAGGCTCTACTACGAAATCTACGAACTCTAATAGGCCAGCGCTTCCGGCGAGCCCTGCCACAGTCGGCGCAGCCATAACGGGTATTCTGTGCGCCCTGTCCCGCGGCTCGGGCCGCGTCAAGGGACGTCACCTGATCCGCGGGCGTTGGGATAGCAGTTCGCGGGTGCGCGGAGGCAGTTCCGCGCTGACTTCCACGGCGAAGTCCAGGTACCCCTGATGACCGGGCAGTTCCTTCAGGCACTTGGTGACCAGCGTGGCAGCCTGGGCGACGTCACCGCGGCGCTCCGCGATCCTCGCGCGCAGGAAGATGAGCTCTGGCCCGGCAAGCGCCGGGCTCGCGGCGAGCCGGTCCAGCAACTCATCCTCGGGGGTTCCCGCGAACCGGTTGAGAAGCATCTCGTGCCAAGCCGCGAGGTCTTTGGTGCGCTCGTGGCGCCGGTAGCGAGTCTCGTCGAAACTTCCATACACGGTGCGCGGTCGCCTCGGGTCCGCCCGCCCGGCCGCGTCCAGCGCGTCTACGTAGGACCCGGCGAACGTCCGCCACATGTCCGGCGTGGTGAGCAGCCGGGCGAGCGGAACGCCCAGGGCTGTCTCCTTTTCCGGCACCTGACCGTAACCCCGTCGAGTCCAGCCGTAGTCCGCCTCCCAGCGGATGAGCTGCTCCGGCACGCGCCGGGCAAAGGTCGCGAAGCCGTCATGACGGAGCACCGACTCCCACAGCACGGCGACGGCATCCGAAACCACGAACTTCGCGGCCTCCACCGGGTCATCGGAGTGGAAGTAGTCATAACTCTTCATGTCGCAGGCAAGGTCAACCATCTCCGCGACGGCCTGCTGCGCTGGCCCGGGATTGTCGGCCTGGAGCGCCGTCAGCGCGTCGCCCGCCAGCCGGCGGAACGTGAGCCGCCATTTGGATCGCTCGGTGTAGTGCACCCGGCGGTCCCCGGCCATGTAGGCACCGTCCTTCGCCAGCTTGACGAACGTCGTTACCTCGTCCAGCACGGTGTCCGGGTCCGGCAGTTCCTTCTTCAGCTTCACTTTCGGCTGTTCCGGCGGACGCAGCTCGTCCTCGACGCGCTCGCGAAGCTGGGCGTTCCCTCGCCAGTAGAGGGTCCACAAGATCTTGCGGAGGCGCGCGTCATCATTGGGCGCCATCGCGGTGTAGAACTCGTCACGGTTCATCCGGTTCGCCGGCATGACATCCCATCGTAGGCGCGAGGCAGCCGCCGCTGCGGTGTGTTGAGGAGACGAACGACCTGGACGCGTGAGGCCTGGTCTGCTCGCCCTGCCTGGGCCGACCGGTGATGAGTGAACCGGCGTCAGCCTTGCCACGCAATAAACTTCATGCTCGTCCGGTCCATCCTGGAGCCTGAGGTTCCCGCCGGAGGCATGAACTAACGGCCACCCGCTACAAGCCGAGGTTTCGGTATATCTCCCGGCGGTGCCCCACGGCCGCGACGGTGGCAACGCGGGCTTGATCGTCCACCGCGTAGATCACGCGGTAATCGCCGGAGCGTACTCGCAGGTACGGTCGATGGCCGGTGAGGGGCAAGCGCCCTGCAGGCCGCGGATCAGTGGCCAGGCTCTTGATGACCTGAGCAACCGCCTTCCGCGCGGAAGGTCGAGCTGCCGGAGCGAGCGGCGCGCACGTGACCGGATGTCGATCGTGTAGGCGGCCACGTCAGGGAAGGTTACAGATCAAGCTCTGCCTTGACCTGCTCCCAGGGGATTGCCTCGCCTGGCTCCTCCATGGCCGCGCCAGCTTCGGCAGCGTCTTCGGCGTCTTCGGCGGCGCGGAGAGCCTCGATCACCGATTCCGGGACGATGGCGGCAACACGCTCGCCGTGGATGGTGAGGTGAGTTATGACGCCGTGGCGGGCCAGCTCGACCGCATGCTCGACGGCCGGGCTGCTGACCGGCAGGTCACGCGCTGGCTCGCTCACGTCGATATGTTACGTCGCGGCAAATGATCGCTGGTGGTCCCGCAGACTGTCCGGAGTAGACCGTACGACGGTTCAGCGTGCTTGGCAGGCATGCCTGCCCGCCGCGCCGGGTCGGCCCCCAGGCCGCACGCCCGACGCGAAGTGCGGCGGGCGCGGCAGCGCGTAGCGCCGCTGCCTTGATCCAGTACGGCTCAACTCGGCGATGGCGTGCACGACGAGTTGCTGCATTGGCCCCCGCTCTGGTCGCTAGCCGGCCACCTACGTTCCCTCGCCAGTAGAGAGTCGCCAGGACCCCGCGGAGGCGCGCATCGAGCCCGCGCTGTATGGACTCCCAGATGACCACCGCCGGTCTGCACACCCGCCGAAGCGATGATGCGGTCAGTCGCTCGCGTGTTATGTGCACGCGCGTAAAGTTATACGACATCTTTGCTATGCTGACTCCAGCGCTTATATTAATGCGCACAAGGAGCCGAGATGACGGTTGAGTCGGACCCGCCCGAGGATCTGACGGAGCGGGCTGCCCGGTGGGCAGAGGCCGGCGAACGGTACGAGGTCGAGTTCAAAAGCGAGCTTCGGCGACCTCTTAATGACCGTGACCTGGTTGAAGCAGTGGTGTGCCTGGCGAATGGGCACGGGGGGGTGCTCCTGATAGGCATCGAGGATGACGGGACTGTGACCGGAGCCCAGGCGCGGCATGAGGCGGGGCGGACCGATCCGTTCCGGATTCAGGCGCTGGTCGCGAACATGACGCAGCCGCCCGTCTCTGTCATGGTGAACCTTGTTGAGCTGGCCGGACAGGATGTGCTGGTCGTAGAAGTTCCGGATAGCCCTCGTGTTGTGGGTACAACCCAAGGCACCTACGTGCGCCGGGCTATCGGAGGAGACGGTCGTCCGACCTGTGTTCCATATCATGCCCACGAGATGCTCGCGCACGAGGTGGACCGCGGCGCAGTGGACTGGGCGGCTGTCCGGGTCGGTGGCGCGAGTTGGGAGGATCTTGATCCCCTGGAGTTCGAGAGGCTGCGGCAGCTTGCGAGTAGCAGTGGCACGGGCACGGACGGTGTGCTGGCCTCGTTGTCGGACCGGGAGATCGCCAGCGCGCTCGGGCTGGCGCGAAGCGATGCCGACGTGACGGCGGGCGCGTTGCTCCTGTTCGGGAAGAGTGACGCGCTGCGGCGTTTCCTGCCGACTCACGAGGCGGCATTTCAGGTGCTCCGGGGAGAGGACGTGGAAGTAAACGACTTCCTGCCCTATCCGCTGCTAAGGCTCGCCGAGGAGATGTTCTCCCGGTTCCGCGCGCGGAACCGGGAGGAGGAGATGCAGTCCGGCCTGTTCCGGATCGCGGTGTCCACCTATTCGGGGACCGCATTCCGGGAGGCGCTTGCGAACGCGCTGATCCACCGTGATTACACGCGTCCGGGCGCCGTGCACGTGCAGTGGAGGGAGGAGCAGCTCGAGATCTCGAGCCCGGGCGGATTCCCGTCCGGTGTACGGCTGGATAACCTGCTCGTCACGCCTCCGCATCCGCGCAGTCCGCTCCTCGCGGACGCATTCAAGCGGACTGGTCTTGTCGAGCGGACCGGCAGGGGAATCAACCGGATGTTCGCCGAACAGCTCCGCGTGGGACGTCCTGCGCCCGACTACGGAAGAAGCTCGGACGCGCATGTCGTAGCGGTGCTTCCTGGAGGGCCCGCCAACCTGTCCATGACTAAATGGGTTCTGGAGCAGGAAAATCAGCAGGGCAGAGCGTTCACGGTCTCCGAGCTCCAGGTGCTCGCCGAACTCATGCGAGAACGACGGTCGACCACTCACGAGCTGGCGCGGCTGACCCAGCGGACCGAAACGGAGACCAGGAACCTGCTGGCCCGTATGGTCGAGCGAGGCTGGATCGAGGCCCGGGGCGAGGGAAAGGGCAGGACCTGGCATCTGTCCGCAGCCGTCTACCGGGTGCTGAACGCGTCCGCTGGGTACGTCCGAGTCCGCGGCTTCGAGCCGCTGCAGCAAGAACAAATGGTCCTGCAGTACGTGGATGCGCACGGGCAGATAACGCGGACTCAGGCCGCAGATCTCTGTGCGGTAGGACCAGATCAGGCCAGCCGCCTACTTCGCCGCCTCGCTCGTGACGGGAAGCTCACCCGGCGCGGGGAACGACGTGGCGCGGTATATGTCAAGTCTGGAACATAAAGAGGTCCCTCATATAGCCGACTACGAGCGGGCAAACCTCCGGGCAGCAAGCAGGCGCAAATTCCGGATACATATTCGGGCGCCCCCAGCAGGATTCGAACCTGCGCTCACGGCTCCGGAGGCCGTTGCTCTCTCCCCTGAGCTATGGGGGCTGTCGACGGGGAAAGGGTACCAGTACCCGGCAGTCTCGCGGACACGTGACGCCACTGTGTACAAAGAGTTGCCAAAACACGGTAGCCTCGCCCGCGTGAGTCAGGGACTGGGGCGCGTGCTCGTCGTGGACGACGACGAGGTGATCAGGCAGCTCATCGCCGTCAACCTCACGCTGGAGGGGTTCGAGGTGGCGACGGCGGTTGACGGGCAGGACTGCCTGGACAAGGTGGCGGCCATCGGGCCGGATGTGATCACGCTGGACGTGATGATGCCGCGTCTCGACGGCTGGGAGACCGCGGTCCAGTTGCGGAAGTCGCCCGAGACCTCGCACATCAAGGTGGTGCTGATCACTGCCCGTGCCCAGGAGGACGATCGCAGCCGGGGCGCAAACGTCGGCGCCGACGCGTACCTGACCAAGCCGTTCGATCCGGGTGAGATGATCCGCGTGGTCCGTGAGCTGGCGGGCTCCCCGCCGGCCGTCCTGGGGTGAGCTCCCCGGCCGCCCGGCGGGGGGCGTACAGCACGCCGCGCCCGCACGGGCCGCGCCGCACACACGGCCCGTCACGCAGGCAATAGCCTGCAGGGCATGATCACCGCCGACCTGCGCCGGGCGATCGCGCGGGCCGCCGCCGGCGCGGGGCTCGCCGAAGCCGGCGACCCCGGGCTGCGTCCGGGCGGAGCGCCGGGCCGCTACGCGTCGAGCGTGGCGCTGGGCCTCGCGGCCACGCTCGGGCGGCCGGCGGCGGACATCGCCGGGGCGCTGGCCACCCGCCTCAGGGACGAGCCCTGGATCGCGGAAGCGGCGGTGACCGGCCCGGCTTACCTCACCGTCACCGTAACCCCCCAGGCCCTCGCCCTCCTGCCCGGCCGCATCGCCGAAGCCGGCCCGGCCTGCGCGCACAGCGACGCCCTGCGCGGCCGCGCGATCGCCGCCCCGCCCCCCGCGGACCTGGCCGCCGCACCGGGCTGGGAGGAAGCACGGAAGGCGCTCGCCGCGGAGCTGACCGCCCGGCTCGCCGCGGTCGCGGGCGCGACGGTGACTCCCTTTGATGATTCCGAACGAACGGTGGCAGCTCACCCTGTTCCGCCCGCCCCCTCGGGCGCTTCGCGCGGGAAACCCGGCAACGGCACCTTCCGTTCGGCTGACCAGGGAACGGCAGGGGGGCCGGCGGGTAAGGATCGCTACGGCGGGGAGCGGGCGGGTGCCGCCGCGGAATCGGTGGGTGAGTGCGGTTACGGCGGGGAGCGGGCCGGCGCGGTGACGGGCTCCGCGCGTGAGGAGGGTCACGGCGGGGACCGGGCCGGCGCGGTGATCGGGCCGCCGGGTGAAAACGATCACGGCGGGGAGCGGGCGGGTGCCGCCGCGGAATCGCCGGGTGAGCGCGGTTACGGCGGCCAGCCCGCGGACGCCATCCCGGCGAGCTCGCCGGTCGCGGCGGCGATCGCGTTCGCGGGGCTGGACGCGGTGCGGTTCGCGCTGGCCAGGGCGGCGCCGGGTCGCCCAGTCGCGGTCGACCCGGCGGTTATCGCGCGGCACGTGCCCGGCAATCCGGCCTATGCTGTTCGTTACGCGCATTCCCGTGCCGCGTCGGGGCTGCGCTGGGTTTCCCGGAAGCGTCGTGCGGCCGAGGACGATGCGGCTGAGCACGGTGTTTCCGGGATGCACGGCGCTTCGGCACCCGGTCTCGGCGCGGCTTTGCCGCGCCTGCCTGCCGACCCGGGGGAGCGGGCGCTGCTTGACGCGCTGTCCTGGCTCCCGGAACGGGTGGCGGTGGCGGCGCGCCGTGGCCGGCCGGACGAGTTCGCCCGGTACCTGGAGGAACTCGCGTACACAACGATTGACACCATCACATTCAGCGGTGACGCGGGCGACTCCGGCGGCGCGGGACCGCGGCTGGCCGCCGCGGCACGAGCCGCCCTCGGGGCCGGCCTGGAGCTGCTCGGGATCAGCGCACCGGACCGCATTTGACAGAATGAGGAACACATGAGCCGTGTCGCTCACCCGGCCGGGCCGCGTTACGCGGACGTGCTGCCCGCCGATCACCCACCCGCCCCGCCAGCCGACCTGAACGCGCTGCACCCGGCGATCTGGCCGCGCGGCGCCCGGCGGCACGGCGGCGTGCTCACCATCGGCGGCATGGACGCGCGGGACCTGGCGGAGGAGTTCGGCACGCCGTTGTTCGCCTGCGACGAGCAGGACGTCCGCGGGCGGTGCGCGGACTACCAGGACGCCTTCGGGCCCGACGCCCGCGTCTTCTACGCGGCCAAGGCCTTCTGCTCCCGGGCGGTGCTGCGCTGGGTGCACGAGGCCGGCCTGGGCGTGGACGTGTGCACCGGCGGCGAACTGGAGGTGGCGCTGTCGGCCGGGGTGCCGCCCTCGATGATCACGATGCACGGGAACAACAAGCTCCCGGCCGAGCTCGCCCGGGCGGTCGAGGCCGGCGTGGGGCACATCGTCGCCGACTCGTTCGAGGAGATCGCGCGGCTGGCCTATCTCGCGGACACAAGCGGCGCCAGGCCCGCGGTCCTCGTGCGCGTCACCACCGGCGTCGAGGCGCACACGCACGAGTTCATGGCCACCGCGCACGACGACCAGAAGTTCGGTTTCCCGCTGGCGTCGGGCGCCGCCGACGAGGCGGTGCGCAGGGTGCTCGCCAGTCCGGCTCTGGAGTTCGCCGGGCTGCACTCGCACATCGGCTCGCAGATCTTCGACACGGCAGGCTTCGAGGTCGCCGCGCACCGGGTGATCGGGCTCGCGGTCCGGATACACGCCGAGCACGGCGTGGCGATCGCCGAACTCGACCTCGGCGGCGGCTTCGGCGTCGCGTACACGCCGGAGGACGACGCGCCCGAGGTCAAGTCGCTGGCTCAGGGCCTGAAGTCGATCGTCGCGCGGGAGTGCCGCGACGCCGGCCTGCCCGAGCCGAGGCTGACGGTCGAGCCGGGGCGCGGCATCATCGGGCCGTCGACCGTGACCCTGTACGAGGTCGGCACCGTCAAGGACGTGGACGGGCTGCGCACGTACGTCAGCGTGGACGGCGGGATGAGCGACAACATCCGCACCGCGCTGTACGACGCCTCGTACACGTGCTGCCTGGCGTCCCGGTCCTCCGGCGCCCCGCCGATGCTGTCCCGTGTGGTGGGGCGGCACTGCGAGAGCGGCGACATCGTGGTGCGGCACTGCTACCTGCCGGCCGACCTCGCGCCGGGCGACCTGCTCGCGGTGGCCGGCACCGGCGCGTACTGCCGCTCGCTGGCGAGCAACTACAACCACCTGACGCGGCCCGCGGTGGCGGCGGTGCGGGACGGCACGGCCCGGCTCATCGTCCGCCGGGAAACCCTCGACGACCTGCTGTCCCTGGACGTCGGATGAGTGAGGGCAGCATTTCTTCGGGGGGACGACCCCCCCAGACCCCCCCGGGAACCCCCATGCCCGGGGCACGGGGGTCCGGTCACCAGACTCTCCGGGTCGCGCTGCTCGGCTGCGGCTCGGTCGGCTCGCAGGTGGCGCGGCTGCTCGATGAGCAGGCGGCGGACCTCGCGGTGCGGACCGGCGCGCGGCTGGAGATCGCCGGGATCGCGGTGCGCCGGCTCGCCCATCCGCGCTCGGCCGGCATCGACACGAACCTGCTCACCGTGGACGCCCCCGCGCTGGCCACCCGGCCCGACGTCGACATCGTGGTCGAGGTCATCGGCGGCATCGAGCCGGCCAGGTCGCTCCTGCTCGCCGCCATGAAGGCGGGCAAGTCCGTCGTCACGGCGAACAAGGCGCTGCTCGCCGAGGACGGCGAGCAGATCCACGCGGCCTCCCGTGAGCACGGAACCGACCTGTACTACGAGGCGGCCGTGGCGGGCGCGATACCGCTGCTGCGCCCGCTGCGCGAGTCGCTGGCCGGCGACACCGTGCACCGGGTGCTCGGCATCGTCAACGGCACCACGAACTTCATCCTGGACCGGATGGACTCCTCGGGCGCGGACTTCGGCGAGTCCCTCGAGGAGGCGCAGGCGCTCGGCTACGCGGAGGCCGACCCGACCGCCGACGTCGAGGGGTTCGACGCCGCGGCGAAGGCCGCCATCCTGGCCGGCCTGGCCTTCCATACCCGGGTCACCGCGGCCGGCGTGCACCGCGAGGGGATCACCGAGGTGACGGCGGCGGACATCGCGAGCGCGCGTGCCCTGGGCCGGATCGTCAAGCTGCTGGCGATCTGCGAGCGGAGCGGCGCCGGGGTGTCGGTGCGCGTGCATCCGGCGATGATCCCGAGGTCGCACCCGCTCGCCGCGGTGGGCGGGGCGTACAACGCGGTCTTCGTCGAGGCGGAGTCGGCGGGGCAGCTGATGTTCTACGGCGCCGGGGCCGGCGGCACGCCGACGGCGAGCGCGGTGCTCGGCGACATCGTCGCGGTCGCCCGCAACCGGCTCGCCGGGACGCGCGGGCCGGAGCTGTCCACCTACGCTGCGCTTCCGGTGCTGCCCATGGGCGATACGCTGACCAGGTACCACGTGTCACTGGACGTGGACGACCGGCCCGGCGTGCTCGCCGCCATCGCGGAGGCGGTCGCCCGGCACGACGTGTCCATCAGGGCGGTGCGGCAGGAGGGCCGGGGCGACGACGCCCAGCTCGTGATCGTCACGCACGAGGCACGCGACGCCGCGCTCGCGGCGACCATAAGGGAACTCGAAGCGCTCGCCGTCGTGCGGGCGGTCGTGAGCGTGATGCGGGTTGAAGGGGAGGAGGCCCTGTTATGACAGGCCTGCGGCATGCCACGGCGACCGGTGCCCGGTCCGGCCATTCCTGGCGCGGCGTCATCGCCGAATACCGGGACCGGCTGCCGGTGACGGCGGACGCCCCCGTCGTGACCCTGCGCGAGGGCGGCACGCCGCTGCTTCCCGCCCCCGTCCTTTCCGCGCGTACCGGGTGCGAGGTCCACCTCAAGGTGGAGGGCGCGAACCCGACCGGGTCGTTCAAGGACCGCGGCATGACCGTCGCGATCACCGTGGCCGCCGCGGCCGGCGCCAAGGCGGTGATCTGCGCGTCGACCGGGAACACCAGCGCGAGCGCCGCCGCGTACGCCGCCCGCGCGGGGCTCACCTGTGTCGTGCTCGTGCCCAGGGGCAAGATAGCGATCGGCAAGCTCGCCCAGGCGCTGGTGCACGGCGCCCGGCTGCTGCAGGTCGACGGGTCCTTCGACGACTGCCTGGAGGTGGCGCGCAAGCTGTCCGCCGCCCACCCGGTGGCGCTGGTGAACTCGGTGAACCCGGACCGGCTGCAGGGGCAGAAGACCGCGGCGTTCGAGATCGTCGACGAGCTCGGCGATGCCCCGGACGTGCACTGCCTGCCGGTCGGCAACGCGGGCAACATCACCGCGTACTGGATGGGGTACACCGAGTACGCGGCGGCGGGGGTCGCCGCGCGCAAACCGCGGATGTTCGGCTTTCAGGCCAGCGGCGCCGCGCCCATCGTGACCGGCGAGCCGGTGCTGCACCCGCAGACGATCGCGACCGCGATCAGGATCGGCAACCCCGCGTCCTGGCGGCTCGCCGAGGCCGCGCGCGACGAGTCCGGCGGCCGGATCACCTCGGTCACCGACCGTGAAATTCTCGCCGCCTACCGGATCCTGGCCAGGGAGGAGGCGGTCTTCGGCGAGCTCGCGTCCGCGGCGAGCGTCGCCGGCCTGCTGGGGGCTTGTGCGAAGGGCGAGATCACGGTAGGTTCCCGGGTCGTCTGCACGATCACCGGCAACGGGCTGAAGGATCCGGACTGGGCGCTGTCCGGTGCCCCCGCCCCGGTGACGATCCCCGCCGACGCTGCCGCCGCGGCGGCAGCGCTCGGGCTCGGCTAGCAGCGTATGCCGCAGGAATAGGCGGTTTCATGTCGTGGCCTGATGAACCGGTCAGGGTGCGGGTTCCCGCGACCAGCGCGAACCTGGGTCCCGGCTTCGACGCGCTCGGGCTCGCGCTGGCCCTGCACGACGAGGTCGAGGCGCGGATCACGCAGGCCGGCGTCTCCATCGAGGTGACCGGCGAGGGGCAGGAGCTCGCGGGCGCCGGCGAGAAGCACCTGGTCCTGCGCGCGATGCGCGCGGCCTTCGGCGCGCTGGGCGGCGGCCAGCCGCCCGGCATCGCGCTGCGCTGCGTGAACCGCATCCCGCACGGGCGGGGCCTGGGCTCTTCCGCGGCGGCGATCGTCTCGGGCATCCTCGCCGCGCGCGCCCTCGCGGGCCGGCGGGGGGTCACCGGGGAGGCGTCCCCCGGGGGCCGGCCGGGCGCGGACGGCGATGAGGCCGTGCTGGCGCTCGCCACGGAGCTGGAAGGCCATCCGGACAACGTGGCCGCCTGCATCCACGGCGGGCTCACGATCGCCTGGCTCGCGGACGGCGCGCCGCGCGCGGTGCGCCTGTCACCGCTGCCGGGCATCGTGCCCGTCGCCGTGATCGCCCCGGCGCCGGTGAGCACCAAGATGGCGCGCGGGCTGCTGCCGCCGGCGGTTCCGCACCGCGACGCGGCGCTGAGCGCGGGCCGCAGCGCGCTGCTCGTCGCCGCGCTGACCGCGGAGCCCGGCGCGCTGCTCGACGCCACGGAGGACCGGCTCCACCAGGATTACCGGGCGCCGGCGATGCCCGCCACGAGCGATCTGGTCCGCCGGCTGCGCAAGGCGGGCATCCCCGCCGTCGTGTCCGGCGCGGGCCCGTCGGTGCTCGCGCTGTTCGCCACCGGGGGACGCCCCCCCGGTGACCCCGCCCCGTCTCACGCCCTGGGGGACCCTCCCCCCGGACGCCCCCGCGAGGGGACCTTCCCCTCCGGCCTCCCTTTGCCAGAGGGGACCTTCCCCTCCGGCCTCCCCTCCCCAGAGGGGACCTATCCCTCTGGCCTCCCCTTGCCACTAGACAGGCTGGATTCAATCGTGAGAGAAACGGGTATTGAATGGCTCATAAGCCCGCTCGACGTCGAGCGACATGGCGCCAGCATCCAGCCCGCATCGCCACCCGGACCGGTGGCGGGCGGCAGGCCACGCCACAGTACATGGAACCGCGCGTCCCCGGCGCGCGGTGATGCTGCCCAGTCCTCGCCGGGCCGCTAACCTTCTTCCTGCGACACGGATGGCTGCAAAGGAATGCCGTGGGCTCTTCGGGTGTTAGGCTGGATGCAGCATCGAGTGCCCCGCTGCGGGGCGCGTGCTGGTCAGCCACCTCCCGCCCAGGCGGTAACGTGGCGGGATCCGGGGAACCAGGCGAGCGGCCACCGTGGTCTGAACGCTACCCGTTTCATACCTCCACGCTGCGGACTCGAGACAACCCGCACAGGAAGACGCGAGGTGCCGGGGCAATCGTGGAAATTGGCGGATATCGCGGGCAACGCGAATCGGGCCTGCCCGCGAGGGGCCGCGGAACCAGGGCGAGACAACGCCCAGGCGGCCGAGGATCATAATGGAAGGACCATTAGTGAGCGACACCACCGAACTCCTCAGCGACGCGGCCCCCGCGTCCGAGGGCTCCCCCATCGGTCAAGCGGCGTCCGGTCCGGCCGCCGGCTCCGTGGGGTCCGCGTCCAGGTCGCGCGGTCGCGCCAACGCTGGCTTGTCGTCGCTGCTCGTTCCTGAACTGCAGCGCATTGCGCAGACACTGGGCATCTCCGGTGCCGGGCGGATGCGGAAGGGGCAGCTTGTCGCCGCGATCGAGGAGCGGCAGGGCGGGGGAAGCAGCCAGTCAGGTCGCTCCCAGGCCGCCACGCCCGGAACCGGCAGCAAAGAGTCAGCCCCGCGGGGCGCGTCCGCGGGAGCCGGCGCACCTCGCCCCCTGAAGCAGGATGCCATGGAAGCAGACACATCCGTCCGATCAGGTATCGGGGACAGTGCGCGAACCGGCATAGGCGATGGAACGCGCGCCGGCGGCCTTGGCGAGGTGACGGGCGCACCAGCGGCGTCCGCGGCCGCGGCCCGGCAGGCCGACGGCGGCGCGCAGCAGCTCAGCTTTGATCAGGCAGGCCCGGGCGACCACTCCGGCCAGCGGGGCGGCCGGGACGACGCGGCCGGCGACCGCCGCGGCGACAACCGCCGCCGCAACGGCCGCCGCGACGACCAGTCGGCGAACGGCCGGGACCAGCGCCGTGATCAGGGCCGCGACCAGGGGCGGGATCAGTCCAGGGAGCCCGCCGCGGCGAACCGCGGACCGGGCGGGGGCAGCCAGGCCGGCGACGAAGACGACGGCCAGGGGCGGCGGCGCAGCCGCGACCGGTTCCGCAACCGGAACCGGCGCCGCGACCGGCAGGGCGGCGAGCCGGAGACGGTGATCTCCGAAGACGACGTGCTGATCCCGATCGCCGGCATTCTCGACGTCCTGGAGAACTACGCGTTCGTGCGGACGACCGGGTACCTGGCCGGCCCGAACGACGTGTACGTCTCGCTGTCCCAGGTGCGCAAGCACGGGCTGCGCAAGGGCGATGTCATCGAGGGCGCGGTGC